>Ga0153917_1000152_pt1 | contig 65348 bp, 62 predicted proteins | sample TSFL001MetaG_FD_104695 | JGI IMG/M metagenome (GOLD analysis project Ga0153917, IMG submission 104695) | Attine ant fungus gardens microbial communities from Florida, USA - TSFL001 MetaG | ecosystem: Host-associated > Fungi > Mycelium > Unclassified | place: USA: Florida, Paynes Creek Historic...
AGTTATCAACGACAACTTCGGTATCGTTGAAGGCCTGATGACCACCGTTCACGCAACTACCGCTACTCAGAAAACCGTTGATGGCCCGTCTCACAAAGACTGGCGCGGCGGCCGTGGCGCAGCACAGAACATCATCCCGTCCTCTACCGGTGCTGCTAAAGCTGTAGGTAAAGTACTGCCAGAACTGAACGGCAAACTGACCGGTATGGCGTTCCGCGTTCCTACTCCGAACGTATCCGTTGTTGACCTGACCGTGCGTCTGGAAAAAGCTGCTTCCTATGAAGAAATCAAGAAAGCAATCAAAGCTGCTTCCGAAGGCCCGATGAAAGGCGTTCTGGGTTACACCGAAGATGACGTTGTATCTACCGATTTCAACGGCGAAGTTTGCACTTCCGTGTTCGATGCTAAAGCAGGTATCGCACTGAACGACAACTTCGTTAAACTGGTATCCTGGTACGACAACGAAACCGGCTACTCCAACAAAGTACTGGACCTGATCGCTCACATCTCCAAATAAGTTGAGATGAAAGCTTGATCCAAAAAGGCGACTTCGGTCGCCTTTTTTTATTTTTAAGACAGAGGATTGCTGAATGATTAAGACGATTTTTGCACTTCCGGTAGTCGAACAACTTACCCCTGTGCTCTCCCGCCGCCAGATTGACGAAGCCGACGTTATCGTCGTTGATCACCCGCGCGTTAAGGCTTCTATTGCACTCAACGGTGCCCACCTTCTCTCCTGGCAGCCAGAAGGCGAAACCGAAGCGCTGTGGCTGAGCAGCAGCACCTCCTTTAAAAAAGGCGCAGCCATTCGCGGCGGTGTGCCGATCTGCTGGCCCTGGTTCGGCCCATCAGCACAGGCGGGCCTGCCCTCCCATGGTTTTGCCCGTAACCAGCTGTGGACGCTGCAGGCGCACAATGAAGATGATAACGGCGCGGTGCTGACCTTCGAACTGCAAAGCAACGATGAAACCCGCGCGCTCTGGCCGCATGACTTCACCCTCTATGCACGTTTCAAACTGGGTAAAACCTGCGAAATCGAACTGGAAGCGCACGGCGAGTTTGAAACCACCTCTGCGCTGCATACCTACTTCAACGTGGGCGATATTCATGAGGTGAAAGTCAGCGGCCTGGGCGACAGCTTTATTGATAAGGTGGATAACGCCCGCGAAGGCAAACTGAGCGATGGCATTCAGACCTTCCCGGATCGCACCGATCGCGTCTACCTGAACCCGGAAGCCTGCAGCGTGATCCACGATGCGGCGCTGAATCGCGGTATTGAGGTTATTCATCATCACCACAGCAACGTGGTGGGCTGGAACCCTGGCCCGGCGCTCTCTGTGAGCATGGCCGACGTACCGGACGACGGCTATAAAACCTTCGTCTGCGTTGAGACCGCCTGCGTGACCGCGCCGCAGAAAACCAGCGAAGAGAAACCTTCGCGCCTGGGTCAGACTATCAGAATCGTTAAACGCTGATCCCCTGCCCCTCTCCCGCGGGAGAGGGGTAACACTTCTCAGACCATATCCAGCGGTGTTTTCGCTGCCGGTGCCGCAAAGGCATTCTCAAGACGGGCTTTATCTTCAGCAGAGAGCGTGATCGACAGCGCCCCCGCATTCTCCTGCACATGCGCAATCGAGGCCGCTTTCGGGATGGCCATCACCCCCTGGTGGCTAATAACCCAGGCCAGCAGGATCTGCGCCGGGCTGGCACCGTGGTTTAGCGCAATATCGTTCACTACCGGATGGTTCATCAGGCCGCTACGCAGACGCCCGGCCTGCGCCAGGGGGCAATAAGCCATCACCGGCACGCTGTGCTGCTGGCACCAGGGGAGCAGATCGTATTCGATACCGCGTGAGGCCAGATGATAAAGCACCTGATTAGCCGCACAGGCCTGGCCGCCCGGCACCTGCCACAGCTCCTGCATATCATCCGTATCCAGATTAGAGACGCCCCAGCGGCCAATTTTGCCCTGCTGCTGCAGGCGCTCCATTAGCGCCACGGTTTCGTCCAGACCGTACTCTCCGCGCCAGTGCAGCAGATAGAGATCGATATGGTCGGTGCCCAGGCGGCGCAGGCTGGCTTCACAGGCGGCGATCCCTTTTTGCCCGCCGGCGTTCCAGGGGTAGACCTTGGAGACCAGCCAGACCCTGTCGCGCTGGCCGCGGATCGCCTCACCAACCACCTCTTCTGCCCTACCGTCGGCGTACATTTCGGCGGTGTCTATCAGGGTTAAGCCCAGATCGATACCCGCCCGCAGCGCATCGGCTTCCTGGCGGCGCAGGCTGGCCTTCTCCCCCATGTACCAGGTGCCCTGGCCGATGGCCGGGAGGACAAGGTTGTCGCTAAAGTTAATGGTTTTTTCGCTCATCGATCTCTCCTGTTTCATCTGAACACAGTAAAGCAAACGGGGCGCAAGCGCCCCGTTATGATGCAACAAATGCCTGATGCTAATGCACAATCAGAAGCTGTAGGTCACCCCAACAGAGAATGCGCCAGCCCAGGACTTGTCAACCATCGGGCTGTCTTTGATCTCGTCGCTAAGACGTGAGTAACGTCCGGTGCCGTAGACGTTCCAGTCGTTGGCGAACTTATAGCTGGCGCTGAGTTCGAGGTAGGGGTTCCAGCCGTCATCGGCGCTGTAGCGATCCAGGCCACTACGGTTCGACTCACGGCGGGAGACGCCGTAATAGTAGTCGTTGTAGTTTTCACTGCTGTAATCCACACCGATACCCGGCGTCAGGGTCAGGCCGCCGTTGGTATAGCGATAAAGCCAGGCCAGATCCCAGATATAACCGTTGCTGTTATCCAGCGTATCGCCCGCAAGGGAGGTGCGCAGGAAACCGTACTGGGTGTTATGCACGTAAGAGAGCCCGGCCATCAGGGAGCTTTTACGTTTATCGAGCTGTTTCAGACGCCAGTCGTCGCTGTCGCCTGGTTTGAAGTGCATTGGATCGTAATAAGCCATAATAGAGAGCTTATCGGCCGTATCGTTCCACAGATAATAGCCGCCGCCGAGACCGCGGAACCAGAAGTTATCTCCTTCATAGGTAATAACCGGAACCGGATAGACATCCCGGTCATAATCTTTGTAAGGACTATTCAGTACACCGACGCCAGCGCCCAGAGACCACTGATTCTCCGCATTAGCGGTGCCCACTGATGTGGCAGCGAGAATTCCCAGTGCCAGAAGTTTGAGTTTGGTCACAATCCATTCTTTCCTGTAGTCAAATAATCAGCGCAGGAAGTGTAACCGCCCTTGCCTGACAACCCCAAACTTTTTACATGCCGATAAGTTTGATTAACAGATCAATTTCTGCGATGCAGATGACGAAACGTCGTTACGCTGATGACAATTGCGCGACATAAGTGTGTTTCACTTAAAAGATATGGCGGAATTTCAGGATGAGTTATTGATATGTCATTGAAATTGGATTTTGCCTCCATGCAAGTTTCCTAAATGCCATCTACGCTTAATTTTAAGAAGACGAATTCCTGACCACCCCGCAGTTATAGCCCCCGACCTGGCACACGGGTTGCTGCTCTTGCAGTGAGGTGCAAAGGATCCCGCTTCCGGGAGCCTCCACTATTCATATGAACGGCTCTTATCCTGTGCTAAAAAACGAAAGGACGGCATGCCATGAATATATTCGATCACTATCGCCAGCGTTATGAAGCTGCCAAGGACGAAGAGTTCACACTGCAGGAGTTTCTTGCTATCTGTAAGCAAGATCGCAGTGCCTATGCTAATGCGGCAGAGCGTCTACTGATGGCTATCGGTGAGCCTCATATGGTGGATACTGCCCAGGAACCACGGCTTTCCCGTCTTTTTTCTAACCGGGTGGTTGCCCGATACCCGGCCTTTGAAGAGTTCTATGGTATGGAAGACGCCATTGAACAGATCGTCTCTTATTTAAAACACGCTGCCCAGGGTCTGGAAGAGAAGAAACAGATCCTCTATCTGCTGGGTCCGGTCGGCGGCGGTAAATCGTCGCTGGCGGAACGGCTGAAATCATTAATGCAGCGTGTGCCTATTTATGTACTGAGCGCCAACGGCGAACGCAGCCCGGTGAATGATCACCCGCTGTGCCTGTTTAACCCGCAGGAAGATGCGCAGATCCTCGATAAAGAGTATGGCATCCCGCGCCGCTACCTGGGCACCATCATGTCGCCCTGGGCGGCAAAACGCCTGCACGAGTTTGGCGGCGACATCACCAAATTCCGGGTGGTAAAAGTCTGGCCGTCGATTCTGGAACAGATTGCTATCGCTAAAACAGAGCCGGGCGATGAAAACAACCAGGATATCTCAGCCCTGGTCGGTAAAGTGGATATCCGTAAACTGGAAAACCACGCGCAAAACGATCCGGATGCCTATGGCTACTCTGGCGCGCTGTGCCGGGCTAACCAGGGGGTAATGGAGTTCGTCGAGATGTTTAAAGCACCGATTAAAGTGCTGCATCCGCTGCTCACCGCTACCCAGGAAGGGAACTACAACGGCACCGAAGGCATCTCCGCCCTGCCGTTCAACGGCATTATTCTGGCGCACTCGAACGAATCCGAGTGGGTCACCTTCCGTAATAACAAGAACAACGAGGCCTTCCTTGACCGTGTCTATATCGTCAAGGTGCCTTACTGCCTGCGGATCTCTGAAGAGATCAAAATTTACGAAAAACTGCTTAACCACAGTGAGCTGGTGCATGCCCCCTGCGCCCCCGGTACCCTGGAAACCCTGTCGCGCTTCTCTATCCTGTCGCGTCTGAAAGAGCCGGAAAACTCCAGCATTTACTCCAAAATGCGCGTGTATGACGGTGAAAGCCTGAAAGACACCGACCCGAAAGCCAAGTCCTATCAGGAGTATCGCGACTACGCCGGTGTTGACGAAGGGATGAACGGGTTGTCCACCCGCTTCGCGTTTAAAATCCTCTCCCGGGTCTTTAACTTCGACCACACCGAGGTGGCGGCTAACCCGGTGCATCTGTTCTACGTACTGGAGCAGCAGATTGAGCGCGAGCAGTTCCCGCAGGAGCAGGCCGAGCGCTACCTGGAGTTCCTCAAAGGCTATCTAATCCCGAAATATGCCGAGTTTATCGGCAAAGAGATCCAGACCGCCTATCTGGAATCCTACTCCGAGTACGGTCAGAACATTTTTGACCGCTATGTCACCTACGCCGATTTCTGGATCCAGGATCAGGAGTATCGCGATCCGGATACCGGCCAGCTGTTCGATCGGGAATCCCTGAACGCTGAACTGGAGAAGATCGAGAAGCCTGCCGGGATCAGCAACCCGAAAGATTTCCGTAACGAGATCGTCAACTTCGTGCTGCGCGCCCGAGCCAACAACAGCGGCCGTAACCCGAACTGGACCAGTTATGAAAAACTGCGCACGGTCATTGAGAAGAAAATGTTCTCCAATACCGAAGAGCTGCTGCCGGTGATCTCGTTTAACGCCAAGACCTCTACCGACGAGCAGAAGAAACACGACGATTTTGTCGACCGTATGATGGAAAAAGGGTACACCCGCAAGCAGGTTCGTCTGCTGTGCGAATGGTATCTGCGCGTACGTAAATCGTCATAACATCCCAACCTGCCCGGTGGCCTGAGGCTGCCGGGCTTACAACAATGTTCCGCAGGCCGGGCAATCGGCACTGGCAGGTACGGTAAGTTGGCAAATGCAGTACGGGGGATATATGACCTGGTTTATTGACCGGCGTCTTAACGGCAAAAACAAGAGCACGGTGAACCGCCAGCGCTTCTTGCGTCGTTACAAAGCGCAAATTAAACAGTCGATCTCCGAGGCCATTAACAAGCGTTCGGTGACCGACGTAGATAGCGGGGAGTCCGTCTCTATCCCGACGGACGATATTAGCGAACCGATGTTTCATCAGGGGCGTGGCGGCTTACGTCATCGCGTACATCCGGGTAACGATCACTTTGTCCAGAACGACCGCATCGAACGCCCTCAGGGCGGCGGTGGCAGCTCGGGCAGCGGTCAGGGGCAGGCCAGTCAGGATGGCGAAGGCCAGGACGAGTTTGTCTTCCAGATTTCCAAAGATGAGTATCTCGACCTGCTGTTTGAAGATCTGGCTCTGCCTAATCTGAAGAAAAACCAGCATCGTCAGCTGAATGAGTATAAGACCCACCGCGCGGGCTTTACCGCCAACGGGATGCCCGCCAATATCAGCGTGGTGCGCTCGCTGCAAAATTCGCTGGCGCGGCGTACCGCCATGACGGCAGGCAAAAAGCGTGAGCTGCGCGCGCTGGAGGCGGATCTGCAGACGGTGGCCAACAGCGAACCCGCCCAGCTGCTGGAAGAGGAGCGGCTGCGTAAAGAGATTGCGGAGCTGCGGGCCAAAATCGAACGAGTGCCTTTTATCGACACCTTTGACCTGCGTTACAAGAATTACGAGAAACGACCGGAACCCTCCAGTCAGGCGGTGATGTTCTGCCTGATGGACGTCTCTGGCTCCATGGACCAGGCCACGAAAGATATGGCGAAGCGCTTCTATATTCTGCTCTATCTCTTCCTGAGCCGCACTTATAAGAACGTGGAAGTTGTCTATATCCGCCACCACACCCAGGCGAAAGAGGTGGATGAGCACGAGTTCTTCTACTCTCAGGAGACGGGCGGCACCATTGTCTCCAGCGCGCTGAAGTTAATGGATGAGGTGGTGAAGGAGCGTTACGATCCGGCCCAGTGGAACATTTATGCGGCCCAGGCCTCGGACGGCGATAACTGGGCAGACGATTCGCCGCTCTGTCATGAAATTCTGGCGAAGAAACTGCTGCCGGTGGTGCGTTACTACAGCTATATCGAAATTACCCGTCGGGCGCATCAGACCCTGTGGCGCGAATATGAGCATCTGCAGGCAACCTTTGAGAACTTCGCCATGCAGCATATCCGCGATCAGGAGGACATCTACCCGGTATTCCGCGAGCTTTTTCATAAACAGTCGGCAAACAGCAACAGCTAAGAAGAACGGCCAGTAATTTTACTGGCCGTTTTATCAGGCGTTAATTTTATGTGATTCGAGCAGGGAATTAATCACCATGGTGCAGTTGCGTCCGCTGGCTTTTCCCTTATAGAGCGCGATATCGGCTCGCTCTAACACTTCCCGCAGCGACTCACCGTAGTTAATTCGGGTTAGCCCCGAGGTAAAGGTGACGCGAATCGTATATTCCCCCGCCGTGATATCGGTCGCGGCCATTAACCGACGTAGCCGTTCCGCCGCGGTAATTGCTTCCAGCTCGCCGGGAGCCTGCAGCAAAATAATAAACTCTTCGCCGCCATATCGATAAACCGACTCGGAAAGACGGATATTATCATCCAGCTGCGTGGCCAGCGCGCGTAAAACAATATCCCCGTTCAGATGCCCGTAGTCATCGTTCACTTTTTTAAAGTGATCCACATCCAGCAGCATTAACCAGAGCCCCTCTTTGCTCAGCTCTTTGTTCATGCTGGGGAAGGATTCATCCAGCACCCGGCGCAGGGGTAGTCCGGTCAAGGCATCGTAGCTGGTGCGCAGCTGAAGCAGGTGCATCTTGTAGCTGGATAACGCTTCGGAAAAGACTAACAACGCCTTTTCAAAGGCGTTAAAGGCTTCAATGGCATATTTATCATGCTCTATGGTCGACACCAGCGTGCGACAGGCATGATGTACGCTAATATGCTGTTTATTAATATCCAGAAGAAAATTTTTATCTCCACGCTCCTCCAGTAATTTGCCATTCAGCCAGTGGCCAAAATCACAATAATGGTGGGCATCTTCACAGGTTATTTCCGGCAGATCCCCTTCCCTGCTGGCAATAAACCGCAACACTTTTACCAGCCATTTAAAATGGGCATCGGTAGATTGATTAAGCCCGGCGATCGTTGCATCTATTTCTCTGAACTTCCTGTTCATATTAGCCCTCACCTGATAATTAAATAACATTGTAATACTATAACATTCAGTGACTATTTATTCGTTACTTCACCCATAGTCATGTATATATTTGCAAGAATAGGTCCTGCCATTGGTCATCCTTTGTAAAAGCGAGGGATAACTGTGGTACTGTTCCTTTTTTGCAATAAACAAGGGTTAAATGATGTCGGAAACGCACACCCCATTGTCCCCCCACCAGCAGCTGCTGGCTCTGTTACGCGATCACGAGGCCCGCTTCCGGGTCGTTGACCATGAGCCGGTCGGCAAATGTGAAGCCGTCAGCGAGATCCGCGGCACCGCCCTCAACCAGGGTGCCAAAGCGCTGGTCTGCAAAATCAAAGGCAACGGCGTCAAGCGCCACGTTCTGGCCATTCTGGCGGCAGACCAGCAGGCGGATCTGGCCCGCCTCGCCAGCCACTTTGGCGGCCTGAAAGCGTCTCTTGCCAGCCCGGCAGAAGTGGATGTTCTCACCGGCTGCGTCTTTGGCGCCATTCCGCCCTTTAGCTTTCACCCGGATCTGACCCTGGTTGCCGATCCGCTGCTGTTTGAGCGCGTCGACGAGATCGCCTTCAACGCCGGACTGCTGGAGAGATCGATCATTCTCAACACCGAAGACTATCTGCGTATTGCCCGGCCGGAACAGGTGACCTTTCGCCGCGAGTAGCCCGGAGGCACGGATCAGAAGGTGACGTTCATCTTTGCCCAGACGGTGCGGCCCGGCTCGTTCACCGGCGTGTCGGAGGAGTAGCCGAAGCTGCTGTTCCCCGCCAGGTTAAGGTGTTCGCTGTAATCTTTGTCCAGCAGGTTATCCACGCCGGTGCTCAGCTTCAGGAATTTATTGACCTTATAAGCCGCATTGGCGGAGAGGATCGCGAAGCCGGCGCTCTGGTCAAAGTCCTTCCCTACCACGTTACCTTCGTTCAGCGCCACGCGGTGCTGCGGGCTCACCATACGCAGCAGCCCGGTTGAGCTCCAGTCGCCCTTCTCCCACGTCAGGCCCAGACGCGCCTCCAGCGGCGGCATCTGCGGCAGAGGCTGGTGATCGTCGGTGTTCTCCCCCCACGAATAGTTCAGGGTGGCATCGGCTTTCCACTGCTCGCTCAGCTGGTAAGAGGCGCCCATCTCGCCACCCATAATGGTGGCGTCAACGTTGTCCGCCTGGCTGACGTGGCTGTCGTTGGGATCGTACATAAAGAGGATGTAATCGTTGATGCGGCCCACGTAGGCGGAGATCCAGCCGGTGGTGCGCTCCCCTTTATACTGGGCACCCACGTCAAGCTGGGTGGTCTGCTCCGGCTTCAGGTTGTCGAACACGTCGGAGGTGCCGTCCGGCCCGTAGGTGGGCGAGAAGAGTTCCCAGTAGTCCGGGAAGCGTTCGGTGTAGCCCAGCCCGGCGTAGACCATGGCTGGCGCCGTGCCGAGGTTATGCTCGATGCGTAAAAAGCCTGCCGGGAGCGTATCTTCGCGGCTACTGCTGCCCACGCCGGTGAAATTATCCACCTCGACCTTATCCAGACGCGCCCCGCCAATCACTTTGCTCAGATCGGTGGCATTCCAGGTTAGCTCGCTGAAGGCGCCATAGTCGTGGAAGCGGGCATCCTCCTGCCAGCCCTGGTTTTCATCGTCCTCATTGCTGCGGTGGGTATTGGTTTGCATATCCACCCCGCCCTGCAATTGATAATCCGACCAGAGCCAGGTGCCCATCATCCGGCCGCCGACCGTGCGGCGATCGACCTGTTTTTCCATCGGCATCGACATATTCATCGAGCCCATCGACATGCCTCCCATAGTTCCCGGCGAACGCATGGAGTAGTTATCCATAATATGGTTGGCATAGTTGTAATAGACGCTCATATCCAGCGAATCGAACACTTCGCCGATATTCTCTTTCTTGAAGCGCAGCCCCAGACTTTCACGTTTGAACTGGGAGCCGTCCATCCCGCGCCCGGCGTAGCTGGCGTCGCCGTCTCCCTGACCGGCGGTCAGTTCCAGCAGGGTGTCGGCGTCCGGCGTCCAGCCGATCGCCAGATCGGTGTTCCACTTGTCCCACTTCGAGGCCACGCGATCGCCGTTGCCGTCTTTGTAATCACCCGATTTGGACTTATTGCCGTTGAGGCGGACATAGCCTTTATCGTTGCCAAAGCTGACGTCGGCATTTTCATCAAAGCGATCATTTGAGGCGGCCAGGAAGCTGGCATCGCCTTTAATCCCTGCCTCCTCAAAGCGCGGCGGCTCGCGGTCGAAGCGCACGGTACCGGCAGAGTTGCCCGGCCCCCAGAGCACGGTTTCCGGCCCTTTGGTGACGGTAAGCAGATCGTAGCTCTCCGGCGAAATGTAGGAGCTGGGGGCATCCATACGCGCCGGGCAGGCACCGAGCATCTCGCTGTCGTTGGTCAGCAGACGCAGGCGCGAGCCGAACATGCCGCGAAATACCGGATCGCCGTTGCTGCCGCCGTTGCGGATCTGGCTAAAGCCGGGAATGGTTTTGAGGTAATCGGAACCGTCGCTGGCGGGCACCGGCTGGCGCGGCGTTTTCGGCGAGGTTACCACCTCCAGCGGCGAAAGCACGGGCGCGGTTACGGTGATGACATCGCCATCGTTCGGCTGCGGTGATGAGGAGATGTCCGTTGCAAATGCAGAGCAGGAAAAGGCGATCAGCAGCGATAGCGCCAGTGGATTGGGGGCAAAAGGTACTTTTTTCATTCCGGTGCCTGAGCGTAAAAATAGGTGGTGTACCGCCGCTTACGCCCATTGCGTTGGCAACGTAGAGGGGTGTCGGGCAGGCACAAAAGTCAGAATGGGGGAAGTTTGCCAGGAGAAATAAAGCGGAACAACGAATGACGAAGAGAATATAAGGTGCAAAAAGGGGTTGAAAATTATTTATTCAACCGGGGTGCAGGCTGGCTGCGGTTAGCGGTACCGCTCCAGCAGCAGGACCGAGGCAACCAGCACCACGGCAATGGTAACAAAAGTGGCCGAAATATAGATCATATCGACAAACATGGGATCGTTCATTATCACTCTCCTGCGTCGTTTTAGCCGTTGTACCCCTGGTGGATGACAGTAAAATGACATTTTGCCGACAGAAAAGTGATGTAATAGCTGAAACGATTCCTGAGAAAAAAACACCTTTTTGCTATTTATCCAGAGAGCTTAATAAATTAAGACCGCTTTTGTTACCGGTATCACGAAAATGCGTTTACGTAAACGCGATGCCAGATCTCGCAATTGTTAATTCCCCTCGCCTGATAAAACATGACTTAAGAACATCCTTACAAATAAACCTTACACTGGCAGGGTGAATAGCATGACCGAACAGATTACCCGGAAAGAGAAAATCAGTTATGGGCTGGGGGATATGGCCAGCCATATTGGACTGGATAACGTTATTATCTTTCTGACCTTTTATTATACCGATGTCGTCGGGCTGCCTGCCGCCTTTGTCGGTACCATGTTTTTACTGGCGCGTACCGCCGATGCCATTATCGATCCGGCGATGGGCTATATCGCCGACCGCACCCGTACCCGCTGGGGTAAATTCCGCCCCTGGATGCTGTGGCTGGCGCTGCCGTTTGGCGCAAGCTGTCTGCTCACCTATGCGGTGCCAGAGTCTTTAGACCTGCACGGTAAAATGATTTTCGCCACCGTCAGCTATACGCTAATGATGCTGATGTACACCGCCATTAATATTCCCTACTGCTCCATGGGTGCGGTTATCACGCCGGATAACGAAGCCCGTATTTCCTTGCAGTCGTATCGCTTTTTCCTCGCTACCCTCGGCGGCGCACTCTCCACCTTCTTTATGATGCCGCTGGCGGAATTTATTGGCGGCGCCGACAAATTAGTGGGTTATCGCTGGGCAATGGGCATTATGGCCACCGTGGCCGTCATTATGTTCTGGATCTGTTTTGCCAATACCCGCGAGCGTATTAATGCTCCCGCCACCCATAATAATTACCTCGCGGAATTACGTGATTTATTACGTAACGATCAGTGGCGCGTGGTGGCGGTGCTGGTATTAACCAATATTGGCTTCGGGGTTATTCGCCTCGGCGCCATGATGTATTTCGTCACCTATTATCTGGGCAACGCCAGCTATTTTATGTGGATGCTGGGGGCGCATATTCTGGGCAAAGCCGCGGGCAGCGCGCTGGCGAAACGGCTGACGCGTAATTACAGCAAAGTGCAGATGTTTGGTTATTGCGCGGTGCTGGCCGGGGTGCTGAGCATTGCCCTCTTCTTCGCGCCGAAGTCGGTCTTCGTGCTGGTGCCAATGACCTTCGTTATCTCCACCCTCTACCAGGCGACCACCACCCTGATGTGGGTGATGATGGCGGACGTCGCCGACTACGGGGAGTGGAAACAGGGCAAACGGATGGACGGGGTGATATTTTCCACCTTCCTGGCGGTGCTTAAGTTAGGCATGGCCATCAGCGGGGCGATCGTCGGCTGGACGCTGGGCTTCAGCGGCTATGTGCCGAACGCGCCGGAACAGACCTCCACCGCCATGTACTGCATTATCGCCCTCTTCACCGTGGTGCCGGGCCTGCTCTCGCTGGCCGCCTTCGCCACCCTGCGCTGGTACAAGCTGGACGACCGCACCATGGCCTCCATTAATCTTTCCCGACAGAGTCTTTCGTAAAAGGACGCAGCGACAATGAGTGAACTTATCCAACATAGCAACAGCATCGAATGGCGATTTGAGCGGCAGATCCTGCGCATCGAACCCTGGGGCAAAAACAGCCTGCGCGTCCGGGCCACCTGCCAGCCCGCCTTCGGTGACGAGCTGCACGCCCTGCTGGCGGCTGAGGCCTGCACGGCGGAAATCAGCGCCCAGCCCGAGAGCTTAACCCTGCGCAACGGCAACATCACCGCGGTGCTGAACCTCAAGGGACAGTTGGCCTTTTATAACCAGCGCGGGGAGCTGCTGCTGGAGGAGATGTGGCGTCAGCGCTCTACCGTTGGCATCGGCGCCAGCGAAAAGAGCCAGGACAAATATGTCAGCGCCCTGAAGCTGGACGGGCGCGAATTCAAGCCCCTGCCGGGGGGCAAGTATCAGCTCACCGTGCGTTTTGAGTCCCGCCCCGGCGAGCGTATTTACGGCATGGGCCAGTATCAGCAGCCCTGGCTGGATCTGAAAGGCTGCACCCTGGAGCTGGCACAGCGCAACTCCCAGGCCAGCGTCCCCTTCATGCAGTCGAGCCTCGGCTACGGCGTGCTGTGGAACAACCCGGCCATTGGCGAAGTGAGCTTTGCCAAAAACCAGACCGAATGGCGCGCCCGCGTCACCGGCGAGATGGACTACTGGATCACCGCCGCCGACAGCATCCCGGAGATCACCCGCCAGTACGTGACCGCCACCGGCACCCCGCCCCAGGCGCCGGCCTTTATCAGCGGCCTGTGGCAGTGCAAGCTGCGCTATCGCACCCAGCAGGAGGTGCTGGAGGTGGCGCGGGAGTACCGTCGTCGCAACCTGCCCCTGTCGGTGATGGTGATCGACTTCTTCCACTGGCCGAATCAGGGCACCTGGTGCTTCGATCCCGTCGACTGGCCGGATCCCAAAGCGATGGTTGAGGAGCTTACCGGGCTTGGCATCGAGCTGATGGTTTCGGTCTGGCCCACGGTCGAAGCGCGCAGCCCGCTCTACCCGCAGATGAAGGCCAAAGGCTGGCTGGTGAGCAGCGAGCGCGGGGTGCAGGTTAATCTCGACTTTATGGGCAACACCACCTTCTTTGACGCCACCCACCCGCAGGCGCGGGAGTTTGTCTGGGAGACGGTGAAGAAAAATTATTACGACCTGGGCATCAAGCTGTTCTGGCTGGACGAGGCCGAACCCGAATACCGCGCCTACGATTTTGATAACTACCGCTACCACGCCGGCCCGGTGCTGGAGGTAGGCAACCGCTATCCGCGCGACTTTGCTCAGGGCTTTTATGACGGACTACGCGCGCAGGGTGAGCAGGATGTCGTTAACCTGGTGCGCTGCGCCTGGGCGGGTAGCCAGCGTTACGGCGTGCTGGCCTGGTCGGGCGATGTGCACTCCTCGTTCCACGCCTTCCGCAACCAGCTTGCCGCCGGGCTGAACATGGGGCTGGCGGGTATCCCCTGGTGGACCACCGATATTGGCGGCTTCCAGGGCGGCAACGTTGAGGATCCGGCCTTCCATGAACTGCTGATCCGCTGGTTCCAGTGGGCGGTCTTCTGCCCGGTGCTGCGCATGCACGGCTACCGCGAGCCGCAGATCCAGCCGCCGGAGCGCTATCGCGACGGCATTCCCCAGTGCAACAGCGGCTCGCCAAACGAGCTCTGGAGCTATGGCGAAGCGAACTTCACCATTATGCAGCACTGGCTGAGCGTGCGGGAAAAGCTGCGTCCTTATATAGATGCGCTGTATGACAATGCCCACCAGCACGGGGATCCGCTGATGCGCCCGCTCTTCTGGCACTACCCGCAGCAGCCTCAAAGCTGGGAAACAGAAGATCAGTATCTGTTTGGTGAGGATCTGCTAGTTGCGCCGGTGATGCACGCCGGGCAGCGCCAGCGGGATGTCTGGCTGCCGGCAGGAGAACAATGGATAGCCCTGAACGGCGAGCGCTACCAGGGCGGGGAGCGGATCGCCGTCGGCGCGGCGCTTGAGACCATCCCGGTCTTTATTCGTGAAGGCAGCCCGCTGGTGGCCTTACTGGTGGCTTAACTTCAGGCAAGCGCCCAAAAAAGAGGGATTTTTTTATAAAAGCCTGTTTACTTATCCGCTAGCGGGTAAAGTAAGCAGGCTTACTATTTCTGGCAAGGACACCTTCATGTTAGACCCTACCCTTCTTATTCTGCTGGGGCTGGCGGCGCTGGGCTTTATCAGCCACAACACCACCGTTGCCATCTCAATTCTGGTGTTAATCATCGTGCGCGTCACGCCCCTCAGCGGTTTTTTCCCGTGGATTGAAAAACAGGGCCTGACGGTGGGGATTATTATTCTCACTATCGGGGTGATGGCCCCAATCGCCAGCGGCACGCTGCCCGCCTCCACGCTCCTTCACGCCTTTATGAACTGGAAATCGCTGATTGCCATTGCGGTGGGGGTATTTGTCTCCTGGCTGGGCGGGCGCGGCGTCACCCTGATGAGCTCCCAGCCCACGCTGGTGGCTGGGCTGCTGGTGGGTACCGTGCTCGGGGTGGCGCTGTTTCGCGGCGTGCCCGTCGGCCCGCTTATCGCCGCAGGCCTGGTGTCGCTGTTTATCGGTAAGACGTAGTCAGGCTGGCAACGTACCGGGCCGGCGTCTGCCCCAGCCCCTTTTTGAACATGGTAATAAAAGCGGTGGTGGAGTCGTAGCCGAGGGATTGCGCTACCTGCTGGACCGTCTGCCCGGCAATCAGCCCCTGCAGCGCCAGGATCAGCTGCAGCTGATGGCGCCAGCGGCGAAAACTCAGCCCGGTTTCATTGACCACCAGCCGCGCCAGGTTGCGCTCGCTCATCGCAAAATGGTGCGCCCACTGGTGCAGCGTCTGCCTGCCGGCGGGGGCGGCGATCATCTCCTCGCTCATCAGGCGAATTTTGGGGTGCAGCGAGACCGGCAGTTGCAGCTGCTCCTGGGGCTGGCGGGGTAACTCCTCAAACAGTAGCGCGGTGAGCTGCCGGCTGGCGTTATTCTGCCGTTCGGCCAGGGTCAGGATCATCTCCCGCACCAGCGGAGAGATTTTCAACGTACAGCAGCGGTCGGGCAGCGTGACCGCGCCGGGTTCGATAAATAAAAAGCAGAGCCGGGCGCCGGGAGTGGCTTTGTTGCTGTGGACAATCTGGCCTGGGATCCAGACCGCATACTGGGGCGGCACCATCCACAGGGCGTTTTCCACTTCGCAGGTAATGGCGCCGTGCAGGGCGAGGATCAGCTGCCCCTTGCGGTGATGATGCACCGGAATATGCTGCTCCTCCTGCACCACGCGAATATGAAACGCGACCGCCGGATCCTGCTGGCTGTCGGGATCGTAACCTTCAAGTCCCAGGCTAAACATCATTTTGTCCGATTTTAGAGATAATCTGTCATTTTAGCTTGATTCCATAAGCGGTGAAAACGGGTATGGTATCGGCTCATTTTGCTATCCGGAAATACCATGACCACTGCACTTTCTTCTGGCGCTAAGCGTAACGCGCTGCTGATTGCCGGGATCCTGCTGATCGCCACCACCCTGCGGGTGACCTTTACCGGCGCCGCCCCCCTGCTGGATGCCATTCGTCTCGACTATGGCTTAACCACCGCGCAGACCGGGCTACTTACTACGTTGCCCCTGCTGGCCTTTGCGCTGGTCTCGCCGCTGGCAGCAGGCCTCGCCCGCCGCATCGGCATGGAGCGCAGCCTGTTTGTGGCGCTGCTGCTCATCATCACCGGCATCGCGGTGCGCTCGCTTCCCTCCCCCGCGCTGCTGTTTGGCGGCACGGCGGTGATTGGCTGTGGCATTGCGCTGGGTAACGTGCTGCTGCCGGGGCTGATTAAACGTGATTTTCCGGGCCAGGTGGCGAAACTCACCGGGGCCTACTCCCTGACGATGGGTGCCGCCGCGGCGCTGGGCTCGGCGCTGGTGGTGCCGGTGGCCCTCGGCGGAGCGGGCTGGCACGGCGCGCTGCTGATGCTGATGGTCTTCCCGCTGCTGGCCCTGCTGCTGTGGCTGCCCCAGTGGCGGCGGCAGGCCGCCAGCGGCGTAACGGGGGCACGCGCCCTGCATAGCCGGGGAATATGGCGCTCGCCCCTCGCCTGGCAGGTGACCCTGTTCCTGGGGATCAACTCCCTTATCTATTACGTGATCATCGGCTGGTTGCCGGCGATTTTACAGAGCCACGGCTACAGCGAAACCCAGGCGGGGTCGATGCACGGCCTGTTGCAGCTGGCGACGGCGGCTCCCGGGCTGGCGGTACCGCTGATCCTGCATCGCATGAAAGATCAGCGCCTGCTGGCCGGCGCAGTGGCCTTGATGTGCGCCCTTAGCGCGGCGGGCTTCTGGTTTATGCCCGATCGGGCGGTGGTCTGGACGCTGATATTTGGTTTTGGCTCGGGCGCGACCATGATCCTCGGCCTCACCTTTATTGGCCTGCGCGCCAGTTCGGCGCATCAGGCGGCGGCCCTGTCGGGAATGGCGCAGTCGGTAGGGTATCTGCTGGCGGCCTGCGGCCCGCCGCTGATGGGGAAAATTCACGACGCCAGCGGCGACTGGCATATTCCGCTATTGGGCTGCGCGCTGGCGTCGGTGGTGATGGCGGTCTGCGGCATTCTTGCCGGGCGCGACCGGGAGATCGCGCCACGCTAAAAGCCGTTTAGCCCTGCGCCGCCCGCAGCATAGCCTGCACCAGCGGCGCCGGGCGGCCGTCCAGGGCGGCGCGCTCATGCTGGAACAGGGTCGCCACAAAGAACGGATGGGTGACCAGCTCTACGGCGCGGATATCGCCCTGCTCATCCCAGCCGGTAACGCGCAGGTCCCCTTTCTCCAGCTCCTGGGCAAAGTCTTCAGAAACGCCGTAATTACAGTGATATCCCTCAACAATCTCTTCCCGGCCATAGGCTTTGGCAATCAGCGTATTGGCACGCAGTTCAATGGCGTTGGTCACCTCCACCAGCGAACAGCTGAGCGGGGCAATTACCATGCGTCCTTCAGCGTCGGTTTCGGCGTGTGCCGCATCGTGCCAGCCCAGCACATTACGCGCATACTCAATAAGCGCATGCTGGAACCCGCCGCAGGTACCTAAAAAGGGCACGCTGTTTTCGCGGGCGTAGCGGGAGGCAATAAAGGCGGCTTGCACATTTTTATAGGGGCTTGCCGGTACCAGCCAGATGGCATCATAGCCCACCAGATCTTCCGGGCTGGTAAGCTCGGGGGTGGCCAGCCAGTCGTAATCGGCGGTGAGATCCAGCACGGCGGCAGCATCGTCGATGGCCAAAGGGATCGCCTGATGCGCAATGACGTCGGGGTTATAATCACCGACCAGCGCAATACGGAGTGTGTTTTTTACCGGGGAGAGTTCCATTGAGTGATCCTTATGCCAGAAAATTCCAGATAACATAAGGAACCTCAGACTACCGATCTTTTGCCGATATCACAACACCTTAAAATAAGGGGCAAAAATGATAAGCTCCGCTATGGTAGCCTTGAGATCCAGCTTGCGGAAACAGAGTGACCATGAAAACAAAAATTCTGGTAAGCGCCTGTCTTTTAGGCCATCAGGTTCGCTATAACGACAGCGCCAAAGCGCAGCTTTCGGCACTGCTGCAACGCTTACGGAATGACGGCCGGGTGGTGGTTCACTGCCCGGAGCTGGCGGCAGGTATGCCTACTCCGCGTCTGCCCGCCGAAATCATTCAGGGTGAAGGCACGGATGTGTTGGCCGAACGGGCGCGGATTGTGGAAAGTGACGGGACCGACGTTACCGCTCAGTATCAGCTTGCCGCCTGGCTGGCGCTGCAAACCGCGCTAAAGAGCGGCTGCGGCGCGGCGCTTCTTACCGACGGTAGCCCAACCTGCGGTAGCCAGACAATTTATGATGGCACCTTTAGCAATCAACGCCGGGCCGGAATGGGCGTCGCCGCGGCGCTACTGTGCCAGCATGGCATTACGGTTTTCGCGGAACATCAGGTGTCTGAACTTATGGCCTGGGCCGGGGAGAAAAACAGTGATCCAGTGTAAACGCCTCTATGACGCAGCAAGTTCGCAGGACGGCTACCGCATTCTGGTAGACCGGCTCTGGCCGCGCGGCATCAAAAAAACGGCGCTGGCTTACGACGAGTGGTGCAAAACCCTGGCGCCGTCGGCGGCGCTGCGTAAAGCCTTTCACAGCGAAACCATCGATTTTGCCAGCTTTAGCGAGGCTTACCGGGCCGAGCTGGCTGCGCACAGGGATGAAGGCGCGCGTATTGCAGCGCTTGCGCAGAAGCAGACCGTCACCCTGCTGTACGGGGCCAAAGATAGCCAGCACAACCATGCCCAGGTGCTGGCCGCCTGGCTGGGCACGCTTTAACTCATTCGAGCATCAGGGCATCCAGTATTTCCGGGTGCTGCTCCGGGTCGAGCGGCAGCAGATGCTCCGGGCGAACAAAGGCATAGCCGTGCTGATTGTCCAGCGCAATCACATCCCCGGTTACCAGCCACAGTGCGCGATTTGCGGAGGCGGGTAATTCCGTTATAACACCGTTTACCGGATTTAAAAAGCGCTGCCCTGGCTGGCAAAGGCCAAATAATTCAACGGCTTTTCCGATATTGCGGCGACCGGCTGGCGTACGGGCGCCAATAATCATTGCAAGATTGCCGGGATGGAGCTGGAACATTCTTCTCTCGTCATAAAAAAGTTGCGGGGCTAAGATTATTCTTAAACTGGCCGCCTGCCGCAATCACTTTCTCCATCTTTTCTTCATTAATCCTGCATTTTTGCCGGTTATAGTGGCAATGTTCTCTCCTTGACCAGAGAACATCATTCCGTAATTAAGATGTCATTTGCCCCGGCTCAACCCCGGGGCTTTTTTATGGGGCCAGGATCGCAGGCTACAGGATATATAAAATTTTTATCATTCGTGTTTTACTATACGCTGAAGCCTAATTTTTCAGCAAAACATACAGATACAGGCTCTGTATGGGAGTCAAACAGCGTCATGTCGGATATTATTCTTGCCCGTGTATCAGAAACCCTCGCAACTGAACACTCTCTGGAAAGCCTGGTCCGCCAGCTGCTTGAAATGCTGGAGATCGTTACCGACATGGAGTCGACCTACCTCACCAAAATCGACGTGAATGCGCGCCTGCAGCACATTCTCTACGCCCGCAACAGCAAGCAGATGCAGATCCCCGAAGGGCTGAGCGTGCCATGGGGAGATACGCTCTGCAAACGCGCCATTGAGTCCGGCTGCTTTTACAGCGATGACGTAGGCAGCCAGTTTGCCGATTGCGATGCCGCGAAGGCGTTGGGCATTACCAGCTATATGGGTATCCCGGTGCATCTTGCCGATGGTTCGCTGTACGGCACCCTTTGCGCCACCAGCACCCGTAAACAGCCGCTCAGTGAACGGGGGCAGCAGGTGCTGAAACTCTTTGCCGGATTAATCGGCCAGTATATTGAGAAAGAGTCGCTGGTCCGTCAGCTGCGGGAAGCCAACGCCGCGCTTATTGCCTACTCCTATACCGACGCCCTGACGGGACTGCCTAATCGCCGGGCGATTTTCGATAATCTCACCACCCTCTTCTCGCTGGCGCGCCATCTGCAGCGCAATGCGGTTATCGCCTATATCGACCTGGATGATTTTAAGCTGATCAATGACCGCTTTGGTCATGAGACCGGGGATCGCTTTCTGGTGGAGGTGGGCAAGCGCCTGAACGACGGACGGCACGAAGATGATATTGTTGGCAGACTGGGGGGAGATGAGTTTCTGGTCGCCAGCCTGAGCCAGCACCCGGACACGCAGGAAGAGAACAGCCTTGCGCTTCTGAAAACGCAAATTGGGGCACGCATCGCCGGTGAATACTGGCTGGGGAATGTGCACCTTATCTACCCGGGTGCCAGCCTTGGGGTGGTTGAAGTGGATCCGCACCAGACGGATGCCGAAAGCGCCCTGCAGGCTGCCGATGCGGCCATGTATAAAGAGAAAAAAGCCAGACGCAAAACGGTCTTTCTCAATGTGGATTAACCCCGTACACTCACCGGGTTTGATGTATAAGGACAGGAAATAATATGAGGATCGGTATTCTGTTTCCGGTCGTTATCTTTATAACGGCGGTCATTTTTCTGACGTGGTTTTTTGTTGGCGGCTACGCCGCGCCTGGGGGATAAGTGAGAAAAACGACGATTATTATGTTGATTGTGGCGGTTGTCGCCGTTGCAGGCAGCCAGCTTGGCTGGTGGTAATGAGAAATAAACAGACCGCCCGTGGGCGGTCTGTTTATGTTTTTAGCTTCTGACTTTACGGTAGATAAACAGCACGACCAGCGCACCAATCACCGCCACCACAAAGCTGCCGAAATTGAAGCCGTCCACTCTGCCGAAGCCGAACAGCGTACTGATCCAACCGCCGACAACGGCACCGATGATACCCAGAATAATGGTGACGATAAAACCGCCCCCATCCCTGCCCGGCATGATCCACTTAGCCAGAATACCCGCGATAAGCCCAAAGATAATCCAGGATAAAATTCCCATAGCATTCCTCTCCATATGGTTTTTGTCGTTAAATCAAGTACACAGAAAGGATAGCACAGGATTTGAGAAAGCAAATTGTGACTGGCATCACGAGGCAAAATTAGGATTCTGCGCATAAGCCATTCCGCACAAAGGTTGGGGTTGCAAGTTTTAATGAGAAGGATTATCTTTCTCAACACTGAATAGTTGAGCAAAACGCTCAGGTATTCAGTACGACATTGCTCACATTGCTTCCAGTGTTTTATTGCCCACCCCGTGTGGGCTTTTTTTTATACGTCACGACGTTGATCGATGGACAATTTACTATTACGATTATTTGCGGTTATTCAACACAGCGGCAAAGAATATATATTATGAATGTTTCAAGCAAATTCGTTATTGCAATTAATCTTATCTCTGCCAGCACGCTCTTCTATTTGCTGGCCATGAAATTTAGCTGGTTTTAAGTGAGCAAGCCCGGTCCCCGCCGGGCTTTACTTATTATTTCCTCTACTCGTCGCCCTCAACCATAAATCCGGCACGCCGTATCGCCTCTTTACTGTCCTGAACGCCGGCGGCATAACCCGCCTCAATATCACACACCGGGCTGGCGCTGGTGTAGGGGAGTTTTACCCTCGCCTCCAGCTGCTGTTTCAGGGCGGCGATCTCGTGGCGAGCGGCCAGCAGCGCCTGCGCCAGTTCTGCCGTGAGGTTGCTATTATCGCCGGCGGTCAGGCGCTGCAAATAACTATCATTAATCACTGTAAGCTCCTGTTTTAGCTGAAACCATCACAATGCGTTACTATTAATTATAGCTAATCGATAACTCTGGCGATTAAAAGCGTGAGGTTCAGAATTCACGCCGAAGAATAAAAAATGGCAGCTATCAGGATAAAATCTTAATAATTCGACAAATACGAATAATAAAAACGGGAGCGATTTGGCTCCCGTTTTCTTATAACCCAGAAACTGGATTACATATTTTCGATGATCGCATCACCAAACTCTGAACATTTCAGCAGTTTAGCGCCTTCCATCAGACGTTCGAAATCGTAGGTCACGGTCTTGTTATTGATCGCGCCTTCCATACCTTTAACGATCAGGTCTGCGGCTTCGAACCACTCCATATGGCGCAGCATCATCTCAGCAGAGAGGATGATTGAGCCCGGGTTTACTTTGTCCTGGCCTGCGTACTTAGGTGCGGTACCGTGGGTCGCTTCGAACAGCGCGCACTCATCGCCGATGTTGGCGCCCGGTGCGATACCGATGCCGCCAACCTGCGCCGCCAGGGCGTCGGAGATGTAGTCACCGTTCAGGTTCATACAGGCGATCACGTCGTATTCTGCCGGACGCAGCAGGATCTGCTGCAGGAAGGCGTCGGCGATCACATCTTTAATGATGATCTCTTTGCCGGTGTTCGGGTTCTTGATCTTCTGCCACGGGCCGCCGTCAATCAGCTCACCGCCGAACTCTTCCGCCGCCAGCTGGTATCCCCAGTCTTTGAAGGCGCCTTCGGTGAACTTCATGATGTTGCCTTTGTGAACCAGGGTCACAGAGTCACGGTCGTTGGTGATCGCATATTCGATCGCCGCACGCACCAGACGCTTGGTACCCTCTTCAGAGCACGGCTTGATGCCGATGCCGCAATGTTCCGGGAAGCGAATTTTCTTCACGCCCATCTCATCACGCAGGAATTTAATCACTTTTTCAGCGTCAGCGGAGTCCGCTTTCCACTCGATACCGGCATAGATATCTTCGGAGTTCTCACGGAAGATAACCATATCAGTCAGCTCCGGATGCTTAACCGGGCTTGGGGTGCCCTGGTAGTAGCGCACCGGACGCAGGCAAACATAGAGATCCAGCTCCTGGCGCAGCGCAACGTTCAGGGAACGGATACCGCCGCCAACCGGAGTCGTCAGTGGGCCTTTGATGGCAACACGGTAGTCACGGATCAGATCGAGGGTTTCAGCAGGCAGCCAGACGTCCTGGCCGTAAACGTGGGTAGATTTTTCACCGGTATAAATTTCCATCCAGGAAATTTTACGCTCGCCTTTGTAGGCTTTCTCAACAGCGGCATCCACCACTTTCAGCATCGCCGGAGTCACATCTACGCCGATACCATCACCTTCGATGAATGGGATAATCGGGTTGTGTGGAACATTCAGCTTGCCATCTTGCAGGGTGATCTTTTTACCTTCCGCCGGAACAACTACTTTGCTTTCCATTAACCTCTCCTTCGAGCGCTTCTGGTTGTTACTGATCTTATGTTAATAAATTGTAATGAGCCTACCGATAGTACCTGAATGTCTGGTGCCATGAAAGGTCTTCGTTATTAGGCTATAATGCGGCAATTGATAATGTCTGAAAATACCATGAAGAAAACTTCTTTTAGAAATCACCGGGTTGAGCGATTCAGCTCACAACAAGCCACCAGAAAACCGAAAACAAACCAGCCTAAACGGGTGATTTTGTTTAATAAACCCTACGATGTATTGCCGCAGTTTACCGATGAAGCCGGGCGCAGCACACTGAAAGATTTTATCCCCGTGCCTGGCGTCTATGCCGCGGGGCGCCTGGATCGCGACAGCGAAGGGCTGCTGGTATTAACCAACGACGGTGCACTGCAGGCGCGCCTGACCCAGCCGGGCAAACGTACCGGCAAAATCTACTATGTGCAGGTAGAGGGAGAGCCCACCGAGGAGGCGCTGGCGGCACTGCGCACCGGCGTGACGCTCAACGACGGCCCCACCCTGCCAGCTGGTATCGAGCGCGTGGACGAGCCCGACTGGCTCTGGCCGCGCACGCCCCCGGTGCGCGAGCGCAAATCTATTCCCACGGCCTGGCTAAAAATCACCCTGTATGAGGGGCGTAACCGCCAGGTCAGACGTATGACGGCGCACGTTGGATTTCCCACGCTACGCCTGATCCGCTACGCCATGGGCAGTTACACTCTGGATAACCTTGCCAATGGCGAATGGCGCGACGTCGCCGACAAAGGAGAGCAGCATGTTTAAACCCCATGTGACGGTAGCCACCGTCGTGCACGCGCAGGGCAAATTTCTGGTCGTTGAAGAGAAAGTTAACGGCAAAGTCACCTGGAACCAGCCTGCCGGCCATCTCGAAGCGGATGAGACCCTGGTGCAGGCCGCCCGCCGGGAGCTCTGGGAGGAGACGGGTATTCACGCCGAGCCGCAGCACTTCATCCGCATGCATCAGTGGATCGCCCCGGATAAAACCCCTTTTCTGCGTTTCCTGTTCGTCATTGAGCTTAACGAAACGTGCGCCACCGAGCCGCACGACAGCGATATCGAGCGCTGTGTGTGGGTGACGGCGGAGGAGATCCTCAACGCGACAAACCTGCGCTCCCCGCTGGTTGCCGAGAGTATCCGCAGTTATCTTTCCGGCAATCGCCTGCCGCTGGAGACCATTGGCGAATTTAACTGGCCGTTTACAGAGGGTGCCATTGCAGGGGGCGCGTGATAGAATACGCCGCCTTGAAGTTCAATGTCGTGAGTATTCCAATGTCTGAAAGCCAAAAAAAAGTGATCGTCGGCATGTCCGGCGGCGTCGACTCCTCCGTTTCTGCCTGGCTGTTGCTGCAACAGGGTTATAAGGTAGAAGGCCTGTTCATGAAGAACTGGGAAGAAGACGATGGCGAAGAATACTGCACCGCCGCGGCGGATCTCGCTGATGCCCAGGCCGTGTGCGACAAGCTCGGCATTGAACTGCACACCGTCAACTTTGCCGCAGAGTACTGGGATAACGTCTTCGAGCATTTCCTCGAGGAGTATAAAGCGGGTCGCACGCCGAACCCGGATATCCTCTGCAACAAAGAGATCAAATTCAAAGCCTTCCTCGAATTCGCCGCCGAAGACCTGGGTGCCGATTACATCGCCACCGGCCACTACGTGCGCCGTGCGGATGTCAACGGCAAAAGCCAGCTGCTGCGCGGCCTCGATGGCAACAAAGACCAGAGCTACTTCCTCTATACCCTCGGCCATGAACAGATTGCCCAGAGCCTGTTCCCGGTAGGCGAGCTGGAAAAACCGGAAGTACGTAAAATCGCCGAAGAGCTGGACCTGGTCACCGCGAAGAAAAAAGACTCCACCGGTATCTGCTTTATCGGCGAGCGTAAATTCCGCGAGTTCCTCGGTCGTTATCTGCCGGCGCAGCCAGGCAAAATCGTTACCGTGGACGGCGAAGAGATTGGCCAACACCAGGGGCTGATGTACCACACGCTCGGCCAGCGCAAGGGCCTTGGGATCGGCGGCACCAAAGAGGGCAGCGAAGATCCGTGGTACGTGGTCGATAAAGACGTTGAGAACAATATCCTGATTGTGGCCCAGGGCCACGATCACCCGCGCCTGATGTCGGTGGGACTGATTGCCCAGCAGCTGCACTGGGTGGATCGCGAGCCGGTAACAGGCACGCTGCGCTGCACGGTAAAAACCCGCTATCGCCAGAGCGATATCCCCTGCACCATTACCGCTATTGACGACGAGCGCATTGAAGTACGTTTCGATGAGCCGGTGTCGGCGGTAACGCCCGGCCAGTCTGCGGTCTTCTACAGCGGCGAAATCTGCCTTGGCGGCGGTATCATCGAACAGCGTCTGCCGCTGGCCGTTTAATGCGTTAGCACACAGAAAGGAGTAAGTGTGGCGAAGAATTATTATGACATCACCCTGGCGCTGGCGGGAATTTGCCAGTCTGCCCGTCTGGTGCAGCAGCTGGCACATCAGGGTCACTGCGATGCTGATGCGCTGCACGTGTCGTTGAATAGCGTCGTCGATCTGAACCCCAGCTCGACCCTCGGCGTGTTTGGCGGCAGCGAAGCGAATCTTCGCCTCGGTCTGGAAACCCTGCTGGGGGTGTTAAACGCCAGCAATCGTCAGGGGCTGAACGCCGAACTGACCCGCTACACCCTTAGTATGATGGTGCTGGAGCGTAAGCTCAACGCCGCCAAAGGGGCGATGGATACGCTCGGCAACCGCATTGCCGGGCTACAGCGCCAGCTCGACCATTTTGATCTGCAGTCAGAAACCCTGCTAAGCGCCATGGCCGGTATCTATGTGGATGTGATTAGCCCGCTGGGGCCGCGCATTCAGGTCACCGGCTCCCCCGCCGTGCTGCAAAGCCCGCAGGTGCAGGCCAAAGTGCGCGCTTCGCTGCTGGCCGGTATTCGCGCCGCCGTGCTGTGGCAGCAGGTTGGCGGCGGTCGTCTGCAGTTAATGTTTTCTCGTAATCGCCTGACCACTCAGGCTAAACAGATTCTTGCTCATTGTTAACCTCCCGGAGTTACGAATTATGGAATTATCCTCACTGACCGCCGTTTCCCCTGTCGATGGACGCTACGGCGATAAAGTCAGCGCGCTGCGTGAAATTTTCAGCGAATATGGCCTGCTGAAGTTCCGCGTTCAGGTTGAAGTTCGCTGGCTGCAAAAGCTGGCCGCGCAGGCAGCTATCAAGGAAGTTCCTGCTTTTGACGCCCAGGCAAACGATTACCTCGATAAGATTGTTGCAGAATTCAATGAAGAAGATGCCGCGCGCATTAAAACCATTGAACGCACTACTAACCACGATGTGAAAGCAGTTGAATACTTTCTGAAAGAGAAAGTGGCCAGCGTCCCGGCGCTGAACGCCGTCTCTGAATTTATTCACTTTGCCTGCACCTCTGAAGATATCAACAACCTCTCCCACGCCCTGATGCTCTCTACCGCGCGTAAAGAGGTGGTGCTGCCTTACTGGCGCAAGATCATCGATGCGGTAAAAGCCCTGGCGGTAGAGTATCGCGACATTCCGCTGCTCTCCCGTACCCACGGCCAGCCGGCGACCCCTTCCACCATCGGTAAAGAGATGGCGAACGTGGCCTACCGCATGGAGCGCCAGTACCGTCAGCTGGAGCAGGTTGAGATCCTCGGCAAAATCAACGGCGCCGTCGGTAACTACAACGCCCATATTGCCGCCTACCCGGAAGTGGACTGGCATCAGTTCAGCGAGGAGTTCGTTACCTCCCTGGGGATCCAGTGGAACCCGTACACCACCCAGATCGAGCCGCACGACTACATCGCCGAGCTGTTTGACTGCGTGGCGCGCTTCAACACCATCTTGATCGACTTTGACCGCGATGTCTGGGGCTATATCGCCCTGAACCACTTCAAGCAGAAGACCATCGCCGGTGAGATTGGCTCCTCCACCATGCCGCACAAAGTGAACCCGATTGACTTCGAAAACTCCGAAGGCAACCTCGGCCTGGCGAACGCCGTGCTGCAACATATGGCCAGCAAACTGCCGGTCTCCCGCTGGCAGCGCGACCTGACCGACTCCACCGTGCTGCGCAACCTGGGTGTGGGTATTGGCTATGCGCTGATCGCCTACCAGTCCACCCTGAAGGGGGTAAGCAAGCTGGAGGTGAACCGCGATCGTCTGCTGGACGAGCTGGATCATAACTGGGAAGTGCTGGCGGAGCCGATTCAGACCGTGATGCGCCGCTACGGCATTGAAAAACCTTACGAGAAGCTGAAAGAGCTGACCCGCGGCAAGCGCGTTGACGCCGAAGGCATGAAGCAGTTTATCGACGGGCTGGAGATGCCGGAAGAAGAGAAGACACGCCTGAAAGCCATGACCCCGGCTAACTACATCGGCCGCGCTGTCACCATGGTTGATGAACTGAAATAATCGCTTTACCCCTCTTTCCTCCCGGAAAGAGGGTTCTCCTTCTCCCCGGTTTATTAAATGTTTATCCCCCTCGCAACATAATCAGCGTTAAACTAATCAGACCATTTATAGTAGGGAGAAGAGATGATGCGCGTACTGGTTGTCGAAGATAATGCGTTACTACGTCATCACCTGAAGGTACAGCTTCAGGAAATGGGGCATCAGGTGGATGATGCTGAAGATGCCAGGGAAGCCGACTACTATCTCAATGAACACCTCCCGGATATCGCTATCGTCGATTTAGGCCTGCCGGACGAAGATGGCCTGTCGCTGATCCGCCGCTGGCGCAGCCACGATGTCTCTTTACCGGTGCTGGTATTAACCGCCCGCGAAGGCTGGCAGGATAAGGTCGAGGTGCTCAGCGCCGGGGCAGATGACTACGTCACCAAACCCTTCCACATTGAAGAGGTCGCTGCCCGCATGCAGGCGCTGATGCGTCGTAACAGCGGCCTGGCCTCGCAGGTGATCTCGATCCCGCCCTTCCAGGTCGATCTCTCCCGTCGGGAGCTCTCGGTCAATGACGAGACCATCAAACTCACCGCCTTCGAATACACCATTATCGAGACCCTGATCCGCAACAGCGGCAAAGTGGTCAGCAAAGACTCCCTGATGCTCCAGCTGTATCCCGATGCGGAGCTGCGCGAAAGCCATACCATCGACGTGCTGATGGGCCGCCTGCGCAAGAAAATACAGGCGCAGTATCCGGAAGAGGTGATTACCACCGTTCGCGGCCAGGGCTACCTGTTCGAATTACGCTAAATGAAAAAAATCCTGCGCCACTTCCTGCCGCTGTCGCTGCGGGTACGCTTTCTGCTGGCAACGGCCGCGGTCGTGCTGGTGCTCTCCCTGGCCTACGGCATGGTTGCGCTGATTGGCTATAGCGTCAGCTTTGATAAGACTACCTTCCGCCTGCTGCGCGGCGAAAGTAACCTTTTTTACACGCTTGCCCGCTGGGAAAATAACAAACTCAGCATTGATATGCCGGAGCATCTGGATCGGCAGAGCCCGACCATCACGCTGATTTATAATGAAAAAGGCCAACTGCTCTGGTCCCAGCGCGATGTCCCCTGGCTGGTTAAACGCATCCGCCCTGAGTGGCTCAGAACCAATGGCTTCCATGAGCTGGAGTCGGATCTGAACACCACCAGCAGCCTGGTCGGAGATGATCGCTCGATGCAGCAGCAGCTCAACGAGATCCGCGAGGACGATGACGACAGCGAAATGACCCACTCGGTAGCCATCAACCTCTATCCGGCTACCCTCGAAATGCCCCAGTTGACCATCGTGGTGATCGACACCATCCCGATAGAGCTTAAACAGTCCTATATGGTCTGGAACTGGTTCGTCTATGTGCTGGTTGCCAACCTGCTGCTGGTGATCCCGCTGCTCTGGATGGCGGCCTGGTGGAGCCTGCGCCCGATCGAATCGCTGGCGAAAGAGGTGCGCGAGCTGGAAGATCACCACCGGGAGATGCTCAATCCGGTCACCACCCGGGAGCTCACCAGCCTGGTGCGTAACCTGAACCGCCTGCTGAAAAGCGAGCGTGAACGCTACGATAAATACCGCACCACCCTTACCGACCTGACCCACAGCCTGAAAACGCCGCTGGCGGTATTACAAAGCACGCTGCGATCCCTGCGCAGCGCCAGGCTTAGCGTCGATGAGGCCGAGCCGGTAATGCTGGAGCAGATCAGCCGTATCTCCCAGCAGATCGGTTATTACCTGCACCGGGCCAGCATGCGCGCCGGCAGCGGCCTGCTGAGCCGGGAGCTGCATCCGGTTGCCCCTCTGCTGGATAACCTCACCTCGGCCCTTAACAAGGTTTACCAGCGCAAAGGGGTCAGCATCAGCCTGGATATCTCGCCGGAGATCAGCTTCATCGGTGAGAAAAACGACTTTATGGAAGTGATGGGCAACCTGCTGGATAACGCCTGTAAGTACTGCCTGGAATTTGTTGAAGTCTCCGCCCGTCAGGACGAAGAGCAGCTGCACATTTTTGTCGAAGACGACGGTCCGGGGATCCCCAAAGGCAAGCGCGACCAGGTGTTCGATCGCGGCCAGCGTGCAGACACCTTGCGGCCGGGCCAGGGCGTGGGGCTGTCGGTGGCCCGCGATATTGTCGAGCAGTATGATGGCCGGATCGAAACCGGCGATAGCCTGCTTGGCGGGGCGCGGATGGAGGCGATTTTTGGTCGCCAGCAGCCCGGCGCAGGGGATAAATAAGGCCAGAGGCGAAAAAAGCGCGAATCTCGCACGCGGACCCTGAGCTTCCGTTATAATCCGACTCAGTAAGAGCCTGCGGAAAATAAATATGGATTATCAATTAACACTTAACTGGCCCGATTTTATTGAACGTTACTGGCAGAAACGCCCGGTCGTTCTCAAGCGCGGCTTCTCCAGTTTTGTCGACCCACTCTCTCCCGACGAGCTGGCGGGTCTGGCAATGGAAAACGAGGTCGACAGCCGTCTGGTCAGCCATCAGGATGGAAAATGGCAGGTTAGCCACGGTCCGTTTGAAAGTTACGACCACCTCGGCGAGAGCAACTGGTCGCTGCTGGTGCAGGCGGTTAACCACTGGCATGAACCCACCGCGGCCCTGATGCGCCCGTTCCGCGCCCTGCCCGACTGGCGAATGGACGATCTGATGATCTCCTTCTCGGTGCCCGGCGGCGGCGTGGGTCCCCACCTCGATCAGTACGATGTCTTTATTATTCAGGGCACCGGCCGTCGCCGCTGGCGCGTGGGCGAGAAGGTGCCGATGAAACAGCACTGCCCGCACCCGGACCTGCTGCAGGTCGATCCCTTTGAAGGCATCATCGATGAAGAGCTGGAGCCGGGCGATATTCTCTATATCCCGCCAGGATTCCCGCACGAAGGCTGGTCGCTGGAAAACTCCATGAACTATTCGGTGGGCTTCCGCGCCCCGAGCGGCCGGGAGATGATCAGCAGCTTTGCCGACTACGTGCTGCAGCGCGAGCTGGGCAGCCATCGCTATGCCGACCCGGACGTGCCGACCCGCGACCATCCGGCCGATATTTTGCCCGCGGAGCTGGATAAGCTGCGCGGCATGATGCTGGATCTGATCAACCAGCCGGAGCAGTTCAACCAGTGGTTTGGCGAGTTTGTCAGCCAGTCCCGTCACGAGCTGGATGTTTCGCCGCCGGAGCCGCCCTATCAGCCGGACGAGATCTACGATGCGCTACAGCAGGGCGACAAGCTGGTGCGTCTGGGCGGACTGCGGGTGCTGCGCATTAACGGCGAGGTGTTTGTGAACGGTGAGAAGCTCGATTCGCCGCACCGCCCGGCGCTGGACGCTATTGCCAGCCACATGGTGTTAAACGCCAGTAAGTTTGGTGATGCGCTGGAAGACCCGTCGTTCCTCGCCATGCTGGCGGCGCTGGTCAACAGCGGCTACTGGTTCTTCGAGTCGGAGTAAGATGAAAAAGGGTGGCGTAGCGCCACCCTTTTTTTACTGCTGTTTTGCCGTCAGCTCCGCTATGCGCACAATGACCTGTACCGCCTTCTCCATTCCCTCCAGGGTCACAAATTCGTGCTTGCCGTGGTAGTTATAGCCGCCGGTAAACAGATTTGGGCAGGGTAATCCCATAAACGACAGCTGGGCGCCGTCGGTGCCGCCGCGGATCGGTTTCAACTGGGGTTCGATATCGCAATCGCGCATCGCCTGCTGGGCAACCTCCAGAATATAGGGGTGCTCAATCACCTTTTCCCGCATGTTGTAGTAGCTGTCTTCAATCACCAGCTCGATGTAGCAATCCGGGTGCAACCCCTTGCCCACCTTTTTGGCAATCTCCATGATTTTGCGCTTGCGGGCTTCAAAGCCGTTGCGGTCGAAATCACGGATGATGTAGTGCATATCGGCGCGATCCACCGTGCCCTTGATGCTGGTGAGGTGGTAAAAGCCTTCATAGCCCTCGGTCTGCTCCGGGCTCTCCTCGGCGGGCACTTCCGCATGAATGCGCGCAGCCAGCGACAGGGCGTTGACCATCACCCCTTTGGCGGTGCCGGGATGGACGTTGTTACCTACGATGCGAATATTGACCGAGGCGGCGTTAAAGTTTTCAAACTCCAGCTCGCCCACGCCCCCGCCGTCTACGGTATAGGCCCACTTCGCGTCAAAGGCCGCCACGTCGAAATGTTTCGCCCCTTTGCCCACCTCTTCGTCCGGGGTAAAGGCGACGCGGATATCCCCGTGGGGAATATTTTTGCCCTTTAGCACCGCCAGCGCGGTCATGATCTCGGCCACCCCGGCCTTATCGTCAGCCCCGAGCAGGGTTTTGCCGTCGGTGGTGATAAGCGTATGGCCAAGCAGCTGGTGCAACACCGGGAACATCACCGGAGAGAGGATTTCATCCCCGACGCCCAGCGCTATATCGCCGCCGCGATAATTCTCGACAATCTGCGGGTTGACGTTTTTACCGCTAAAATCGGGAGAGGTATCAACATGGGAAATGAATCCAATGGCCGGAATGGTGCCTTCGACGTTGGCCGGCAGCGTTCCCATTACCGTACCTTTTTCGCTTAATGTGACGTTGACCAGGCCAAGCTCTTCAAGCTGCGACTTGAGCAGCTGTAATAATTTCCACTGGCCGTCGGTACTCGGCACCTGGCGGACACCCGGCTTAGATTGGGTATCCAGCGAAACGTACTGTAAAAAACGCTCAAGTAATTTATCCATGCAGTCACCCTCACTTTTTGTGACAACATTATCAATAAGCCGTAAATGGCAAATATTGCGTCAGGTCACTTTTATCCCGCTAACGAGAACTTTTTTCGTTTATCCCGTCCCATGTTAATAAAGATAGCCTGGCTGCGGGCATCAAGGATTGGCGAATTCAATGGTTTGCCGTAGAATGGCCGCCCTCATTAAGAGTCACCAAGGTGGTTAAACACAAACCCCGCTGCGTTAAATGATTCGCGGCGTTTATATGGGACAGAGTCAAAAATTGAATACACAACCAGGTTCACTGTCACCGCTGGTGCTTTTGTCGGGCATTAATAAGAGTTTTGACGGTAAAACCGTTATCTCAGATCTTAATCTGACCATCAATAACGGCGAGTTTCTCACGCTGCTTGGCCCCTCTGGCTGTGGCAAAACCACGGTCCTGCGCCTGATTGCCGGGCTGGAAAGCGTAGATACCGGCCACATCCATCTTGAACAACAAGACATTACCCACCTGTCGGCGGAACATCGCCACGTCAATACGGTATTCCAGAGCTACGCCCTCTTCCCCCACATGACGGTGTTCGAAAACGTCGCCTTTGGCCTGCGCATGCAGAAAACCCCGGCCAGCGAGATCGCTCCGCGCGTCACCGACGCCCTGCGCATGGTGCAGCTGGAGACCTTTGCCCAGCGCAAACCGCATCAGCTCTCCGGCGGCCAGCAGCAGCGCGTGGCGATTGCCCGGGCGGTGGTGAATAAACCGCGTCTGCTCCTGCTGGATGAGTCGCTCTCGGCGCTGGATTATAAGCTGCGCAAACAGATGCAGAACGAGCTGAAAGCCCTGCAGCGTAAGCTGGGTATCACCTTTGTCTTCGTTACCCACGATCAGGAAGAGGCGCTGACCATGTCGGACCGCATCGTGGTGATGCGCGATGGCAAAATCGAGCAGGACGGCACTCCACGTGAGATCTACGAAGAGCCGAAAAATCTGTTTGTCGCCAGCTTTATTGGCGAGATCAATATCTTCGATGCAACGGTGATTGAGCGCCTCGACGAGCAGCGCGTCCGCGCCAGCGTAGAGGGACACGAGTGCAATATCACCGTCCCCTTTGCGGTGGAGAAAGGCCAGAAGCTGAACGTAATGCTGCGCCCGGAAGATCTGCGCGTTGACGAGATCCACGGCAACAGCGAGGTGGAGGGCTTAATTGGCTATATCCGCGAACGCAACTATAAGGGCATGACCCTGGAGTCGGTGGTCGAGCTGGAAAACGGCAAAATGGTGCTGGTCAGCGAGTTCTTCAACGAAGACGATCCTGACTTTGACCACTCCCTCGATCAGAAAATGGTCATCAACTGGGTAGAGAGCTGGGAGGTTGTACTGGCCGATGAAGAACACAAGTAAGTTCCAGAATGTGGTGATCGCCACTATCGTCGGTTGGCTTGTGTTGTTTGTCTTTTTACCCAACCTGATGATCATCGCCACCAGCTTTTTGACCCGCGACGATGCTAACTTCGTGAAGCTGGTCTTCACGCTGGAAAACTACGCGCGTCTGCTGGATCCGCTCTATTTCCAGGTGCTGCTGCACTCGCTGAATATGGCGCTGATCGCTACCCTCGCCTGCCTGGTACTGGGCTATCCTTTCGCCTGGTTCCTGGCGCGCCTGCCGCAGAAGGTGCGCCCCCTGCTGCTGTTCCTGCTGATCGTCCCCTTCTGGACCAACTCGTTAATTCGTATCTATGGCCTGAAGATTTTTCTCAGCACCAAAGGCTATCTGAACGAGTTCCTGCTCTGGCTGGGGGTCATTGATACCCCGATCCGCATTATGTTCACCCCGAGCGCGGTGATTATCGGGCTGGTCTACATTCTGCTGCCCTTTATGGTGATGCCGCTCTACTCCAGCATTGAGAAGCTGGATAAACCGCTGCTGGAAGCGGCGAGAGATCTGGGCGCCAGCAAACTGCAGACCTTTATCCGTATTATCATTCCGCTGACCATGCCGGGGATTATTGCCGGTTGCCTGCTGGTGATGCTCCCGGCGATGGGGCTGTTCTACGTTTCCGACCTGATGGGCGGTGCCAAAAACCTGCTGATTGGCAACGTGATTAAGAGCCAGTTCCTCAATATCCGCGACTGGCCGTTTGGGTCGGCTACCAGCATTACCCTGACGCTGGTGATGGGGCTGATGCTGATGGTCTACTGGCGCGCATCGCGTCTGCTGAATAAAAAAGGTGAACTGGAATGATCGGTCGACTGCTTCGCGGCGGTTTTATGACCGCCATTTACGCTTACTTATACATCCCGATTATCATCCTGATTGTGAATTCATTTAACAGTTCACGTTTCGGGATCAACTGGCAGGGTTTTACCACCAAATGGTATGGCCTGCTGATGAATAACGACAGCCTGCTGCAGGCGGCACAGCACTCCCTGACGATGGCGGTCTTCTCGGCCACCTTCGCCACGCTGATTGGCTCCCTCACCGCCGTGGCGCTCTATCGCTACCGCTTTCGCGGCAAGCCCTTCGTCAGCGGCATGTTATTTGTGGTGATGATGTCGCCGGATATCGTGATGGCTATCTCCCTGCTGGTGCTCTTTATGCTGCTGGGCATCCAGCTCGGGTTCTGGTCGCTGCTCTTCTCCCACATCACCTTCTGCCTGCCCTTTGTGGTGGTGACGGTATACGCCCGGCTGAAGGGCTTTGACGTGCGCATGCTGGAGGCGGCGAAGGATCTCGGCGCCAGCGAGATGATCATTTTGCGTAAAATCATTCTGCCGCTGGCGCTGCCGGCTGTGGCCGCAGGCTGGCTGTTGAGCTTTACCCTGTCGATGGACGACGTGGTGGTCTCGTCGTTCGTGACCGGGCCGAGCTATGAAATTCTGCCGTTAAAAATCTATTCGATGGTAAAAGTTGGCGTCTCGCCCGAGGTGAACGCGCTGGCGACAATTCTGTTGATGTTATCGCTGGTTCTGGTGATCGCCAGCCAGCTTATTGCTCGTGATAAAACGAAAGTTCAGGGGACGTTAAAATGATTAAATGGTCACGCCACCTGCTCGCAGCCGGCGCGCTTGCTATTGGTATGGGCGCTGCGCACGCGGACGACAGTAAAACACTGTACTTCTATAACTGGACCGAATACGTGCCGCCAGGCCTGCTGGAACAGTTCACGAAAGAGACCGGTATCAAGGTTATCTACTCGACCTATGAGTCGAACGAGACCATGTATGCCAAGCTCAAAACCTACAAAGATGGCGCCTACGACCTGGTGGTCCCTTCCACCTACTTCGTGGATAAAATGCGCAAAGAGGGGATGATCCAGAAGATCGACAAGACGAAGCTAACCAACTTCCACAACCTCGATCCGGAGATGCTCAACAAGCCCTTCGACCCGAATAATGACTACTCCATCCCTTATATCTGGGGCGCCACGGCGATCGGCGTCAACAGCGAGGCGATGGATCCCAAAAGCGTCACCCGCTGGGCCGACCTGTGGAAGCCGGAATACAAAGGCAGCCTGCTGCTGACCGACGATGCGCGTGAAGTGTTCCAGATGGCGCTGCGCAAGCTGGGCTATTCCGGCAACACCACCGATCCGAAAGAGATCGAAGCGGCCTATAACGAGCTGAAAAAGCTGATGCCAAACGTGGCGGCTTTCAACTCCGATAATCCGGCCAACCCCTATATGGAAGGCGAAGTTAACCTGGGGATGGTGTGGAACGGCTCGGCTTACGTCGCGCGTCAGGCCGGCACGCCGCTGGAAGTTGTCTGGCCTGAAGAAGGCGGGATCTTCTGGATGGATAGCCTGTCAATTCCGGCCAACGCCAAAAACGTGGACGGCGCCATGAAGCTGATTAACTTCCTGCTGCGCCCGGAAGTGGCGAAAGAGGTGGCAGAAACCATCGGCTACCCGACGCCAAACCTGGCGGCGCGCAAGCTGCTGAGCCCGGAAGTCGCAAATGACAAATCACTCTACCCGGATGCGGAAACTATCAGCAAAGGCGAGTGGCAGAACGATGTGGGCGACGCCAGCCGCATTTATGAAGATTATTACCAGAAGCTGAAGGCGGGACGGTAAAAACAAAAAAGAGGGCCGCGGCCCTCTTTTTTTCAGGCTTTTATAAGCCTTTCAGCAATTTTTCGACAAAGGCTGGCACCACTTCGCTCGCCAGGCCGTACTGCTTCTCTTCAAACTCGCTACCCACCTGGCTTGGCTCCAGATTCAGCTCCACCGTATGGGCGCCATGCAGCTTCGCCTCATGCACAAAGCCCGCCGCGGGGTAGACGTGCCCGGAGGTGCCAATGGCAATAAAGAGATCCGCCATCGACAGCGCGCTGTAGATCGCATCCATACCCAGCGGCATCTCCCCGAACCATACCACGTGCGGGCGCAGCGGCTGCGGGAACTGGCAGCAGTGGCATTTATCCTCAGGCGTGACGTCGCCGGTCCACTCCAGCACCTGGCCGCTTTGGGCACAGCGCACCTTCAGCAGCTCGCCATGCATGTGCAGGATGTTTTTGTTTCCCGCCCTTTCATGCAGGTTATCGATGTTCTGGGTTACCAGCAGGAACCTGTCCCCCAGCGCTTCTTCAAGTGTCGCCAGCGCCAGGTGCGCCGCATTCGGTGCAATGTCAGGCTGCTGCAGCTGACGGCGACGGGCATTGTAAAACGACTGCACCAGCTGCGGATCGCGGGCAAAGCCTTCCGGCGTTGCCACGTCCTCCACGCGATGCTCCTCCCACAGGCCGTCGGCGGCGCGGAAGGTGCGAATGCCCGACTCGGCGGAGATCCCCGCGCCGGTCAGCACCACAACTCTGGGTTTTTCCATTAATTCTGGCATGAGCTGATCTCTGAAAAATATCCGCTGGCGCAGGCGCTCGCGCAGGCGGCGTTTGTTTCGGCGAAAACGGCTGAGTCGATGTGACCGACGCGACAACATAGAAACCTCGTTTGACTAGCGGCTGAGATGCAGGAATGCCGCGCCGCGCATCCCTCCGGCATCGCCGTGGCGTGCCTTTTCGATACGTGGCACGCGGGCAACGCGCAGCAGGTGGCGCGGTAAACGTTCAGATAACCGTTCCGTTATCGCAGTAAAGTTTGACAGCCCACCGCCGATGACCAGCAGGTCCGGATCGACGATAGTCAGTATATTGCCAAGGCACACTGCCAGCAGATCGAGATAGCGTTCAACGTGCTCAACCGCCTGGGCGTCACCCTGTTGCCACAGGGCGATGATTTCCGGTGCCTGACGTTTTTGATGATAGAAGTGTTCATAAAGCCATGCAAATCCACGGCCGGAAAGATAATTTTCAATGCAGCCGTGCTGGCCGCAGCCACAGCGGGTAAGCGGGAAATCGCGTCCCACTACCTCCAGGGCATCCACCGGGAGACGTATATGACCGAATTCGCCGGTAATGTAGCTGCGCCCGGTGATGGGCTTGCCGTCGATGACAAGGCCGCCCCCCACGCCGGTGCCGAGGATCAACCCCATCACCAGTGGATAATGGCGGAACTCGTCGTCCCAGGCCTCTGAGAGGGCAAAGCAGTTGGCGTCGTTATCAAGGCGCACATCGCGTTCCAGAAGACGACTCAAATCGGCGCGCAGCGGCCTGCCGCTGGCGGCCGGCACGTTGGCGGCATAGAGGGTGCCGTCGTCGGTTTCCGGCATGCCGGGAATACCAATCCCCACCGAGCCTTTGCCGCCAAAGCGCGCGTCGGCCTCTGCCACCAGCGCGGTAACGCTCTCCAGGAAGGCCTCGTAGCTCTCGTGGGGCGTGGGAACGCGGGTTTCCCACTGTAAGCGGAGGTCGTTATCAAAAACCCCCAGCGCGATTTTGCTGCCGCCAATATCAAATCCGTAATACATGTTGCATTCCTCTTTCTGCTTTGGCGGCTATACACCTCATCCTTCAGGCTGCTTCTGTGTGCCAGCGCAAACGCTGTTCACAAGCGCCAGGAGCGTTTTTGTGCTGCAGCCCGAATGATGCTGTGTATAAAACGCCAAACCGTGACGTAATTACTGACCACTTAGCACCCTCGCCGGATCGATACGGCTTGCGCGACGCGCCGGGTACCAGCTTGCCAGCAGACTTAACAAAAGTGCTGTAACCAGCACATAAAGGACATCCAGCCAGTGCAGTTCAGACGGCAGGAAGTCAATAAAATAGATATCGCCCGACAGGAACTGATGGCCGATAAGCTTCTCAATTCCGTTGATAATAGGGGTGAGTTGCAGGGAGACCACCACGCCAATCACCGCGCCGCACAGGCTGCCAAACAGCCCGGCCAGCAGACCGTACCAGACGAAAATGGCACGAATAAGACCATCTTTCGCCCCGAGGGTACGTAGCACCGCAATGTCGCCGCTCTTGTCTTTTACCGCCATCACCAGGGTGGAGACAATGTTAAAGCAGGCGACGCCGATCACCAGCACCATCGCCAGATACATGATGGCGCGGATCATCTGGATATCGCGGTACATATAGCCGTAGGTGCCGATCCAGCTCTTGATATAGACATAGCTGTCGGTCACTTCGCCCGCGTCGCGCACTAGCTTGTTGGCATTAAAGACGTCGTTGACCTTAATGGCGATACCGGTGACGCTGCTGCCCATATCCAGATACTGGCGGGCATCTTCCAGCGGCACCATAGCAAAGCTGTGGTCGAGCTGGCCGCTCAGTTGCAAAATCCCGGTCACGTGCAAGCGCACGCGCTTAGGCTGCTGCAGTTTATGATCGGCGCTGGCGTTAGGGATCATGATGGAGACCCAGTCGCCCCGCTTCACCTTCAGGGCATCGGCTACCCCTTTGCCCATAATTATCTGCTGTTCGCCGGGCTTGAAGTCTGCCCATGCGCCCTCTTTCACGAACTGTGGCAGCGCGCTCAGCTTCTCTTCTTGACGCGGGTTTACCCCTTTTACCTGAATGGCACGCAGGTTTACGCCGCTCTCCACCAGCCCGGTAAAGTTAATGTAGGGCGCGGCGGCGGCAATTCCCGGTACTTTTTCAACCTTGTTCAGCGCCTCGTTCCAGTTATTCCAGGGCTGATTGACCGGCTCGATCTCCCCGTGGGGCACCACTGCCAGGATGCGGTTATTCAGCTCCCGCTCAAAGCCGTTCATGGCGCTCAGACCAACGATCAGCACCGCCACGCCGAGGGCTATACCTACGGTGGAGATAACGGAAATCAGCGACACCATGCCGCTGCGGCGGCGGCCGCGGCTAAAGCGCAGGCCGATCAGTAAAGATAACGGTGAAGCCATCAATCTGCTCCCATCAGGGTCAGTTCGGCGTTCAGGCGACCATCGCGCATCTCCAGCTGGCGGGACATACGTTTTGCCAGCTGCAGATCGTGGGTCACCACCAGGAACGCGGTGCCCTGGGAGGCGTTCAGCTCGCCCAGCAGCTGGAAGATGCTGTCGGCATTGCGGGCATCGAGGTTGCCGGTAGGTTCATCCGCCAGCACCAGACGCGGGTTGTTGACCAGCGCACGGGCAATGGCCACGCGCTGGCGCTCACCGCCGGAGAGTTCGGAAGGACGGTGGTTGCCGCGATGCCCCAGCCCAACGGCTTTAAGCATCGCACTGGCCCGCTCGTTAATCTCCGCTGGTTTCTTTTTGCCGATCAGCAGCGGCATGGCGACGTTTTCCAGGGCGGTAAAATCGGGGAGCAGGTGGTGGAACTGATAGATAAAGCCCAGCTCGCGGTTACGCAGTTCGGCTTTCGCCGCCGAGGACATGGTGCTCAGCGCCGTGCCGGAGAAGACCACATCGCCAGAGGTTGGGGTATCCAGCCCGCCCAGCAGGTGCAGCAGGGTGCTTTTGCCGGAGCCGGAGGTGCCGACAATCGCCATCATCTCCCCTTCCCCCACGCTGAAGCTGACATCGTGCAGCACATCGGTCTGCACGTTGCCTTCCTGATAGCGTTTGCACAGGTTGTCGCATTGCAACAGGATCTTATTCATAACGTAAAGCCTCAGCGGGTTGAGTGGCGGCGGCGCGCCAGGAAGGATAAAGCGTGGACAGCAGCGCAATGGCCATCGCGGCCAGCGCAATACCCACCACCTGCAGCGGCTCGATAGCCACCGGCAGCGCGGCGCCGTCAAGCAGTGCGCCGATTACCGGCATTAAATTATTAAGCTGGCTGGCAAGCAGGGTGCCCAGTACGGCCCCCAGCAGCGCGCCAACGATCCCGGCGCTGGCGCCCTGGACCATAAAGACTGCCATGATCTGGCGCGGGGTGAGCCCCTGGGTTTGCAGAATGGCGACTTCGCCCTGCTTCTCCATCACCATCAGCCCCAGCGAGGTGATGATGTTAAAGGCCGCCACCGCCACGATCAGGCTCAGCAGCAGCCCCATCATGTTCTTTTCCATGCGCACGGCCTGGAACAGCTCGCCTTTGCGATCGCGCCAGTCCTGCCATTTGGTGCCTTCTGGCAGGGTCTGCTGGCTCAGTTCGTCCACCTTCAGCGGCTCGTTCAGCCACAGGCGCCAGCCGGTGATATTGCCCGCCGGGTAGCGCATCAGGCGCGAGGCGTCCTGAATATTGACCAGCATCTGGTAGCCGTCCACTTCGCTGTTGGCAGCGAAGGTGCCAATCACATTAAACAGGCGCTGGCTCGGCAGACGCCCCATCGGCGTGAACTGGCTGGCAGAGGGGACCATCACCCGCAGCTGGTCGCCGCGGTTGACGCCCAGCTGTCCGGCGAGCTGTTCTCCGAGGATGACGTTGTATTTACCCGGGGCGAGATCGCTCTGCTTCACGTTGACCAGGTACGGCGTGAGGGGATCGTTCTGCGCCGGGTCAACCCCGAGCATGACCCCCACCGCCACGCTGCGGGCGCTTTGCAGCACCACGTCACCGGTGGTCAGCGGCGCAACGCGGTTAACGCCCTGCAGCTTAACCGCGCTTTCGGGCAGCTGTTGCGGGTTAACCGAACCGGTAGATGCCGAGAGAACGGCCTGCGGCATCAGTCCCAGAATGTTGTTTTGCAGCTCACGCTCGAAGCCGTTCATCACCGAGAGAACGGTCACCAGCGCCATCACGCCCAGCGTAATGCCTATGGTGGAGAGCCAGGAGACAAAGCGACCGAAGCGGTCGGCGGCGCGCCCACGCATGTAACGTAAGCCTATAAATAGTGCGACTGGTTGGTACATGAAATCCGTCTGTTTGCTGGTAGCAGGCCCACGAGTATATAAGCGAATCCGCAAAGGGTAAATGACTGAAACCGTAAGCTTTGCTAATGATTCTTCCGAAAAAGTGCCAAAAATCAGCGTAATAGCTGGGTTATTGCCAGCCCCTTTGTAAGTCATCGCCTCTCCACCTATTCCTAAAATCGTCCTGATACAGACTCTTACCCGTTACATCCCCCTTGCTGGTTTGGACAATCCTCGGTTCGTCTTTGGCAATACAGGTATCGGTTACCGATGAAACAAAAAGCATTATGGATTAATCAGATAAAAGGGCTCTGCATCTGCCTGGTCGTCATTTACCACTCGGTGATCACTTTCTATCCCCATCTTGATGCCCTGCAACACCCGCTTTCCGGGCTGCTTGCAAAGTGCTGGGTCTACTTCAACCTCTATCTGGCCCCCTTCCGCATGCCGGTGTTCTTTTTTATCTCCGGCTTCCTTATTCGTCGCTACATTGATGAGGTCAGCTGGCGCGACGGCCTGGACAAACGGATCTGGAGCATCCTCTGGGTACTGATGCTATGGGGCGTGTTGCAGTGGCAGGCGTTAGGCCTGATCAACGCCTGGCTGGCCCCGGCGCGCGAGCTGCCCACCGGCAGCAACGCCGCCTATGCCACCAGCCTGGCGGGCTTTATCAAAGGGATGCTGACCGCCAGCACCAGCCTTTGGTATCTCTATGCGCTGGTGGTCTATTTCACCCTCTGCAAACTGCTCAGCCGCTGGAAGGTGCCGATGCTGGTCCTGCTGGCGCTGGCGAGCCTGGCGATCAACGTCCTGCCGCTCCCCTGGTGGGGAATGAACAGCGTGGTGCGTAACGCCATCTACTACAGCCTGGGAGCATGGTATGGCGCGCAGCTGATGGCGTGGATGAAAGGGCTGGCGCTGCGCCGCTCCTGGCTACCTCTGGCACTTTTCGCCGCTATCGCGGGGGTGCTGTGGTTTGCAAACGCCCCGCTGCCGCTGTGTCTGCTGTCGATTTTGCTGATCATGAAACTGTTTTACAGCATGGAGCAGCGCTACAGCGTCCAGCCCAATAATCTGTTCAATATCATTGGCAGTAATACCATTGCCATCTACACCACCCACCGCATTCTGATCGAGGCCTTCAGTCTGTTCTTTATTGGCGAGCTGAACGGCGCAGGCTGGCCGGTATGGGCCGAGCTGACCCTGATTATGGTCTATCCCCTCGCCAGCCTGCTGGTCTGTACCCTGGTGGGCCTGGGGGCGCGTAAACTTTCCGGTGCCCTGTTTGGCGATCTCTTCTTCTCCCCTCCGGCGCTTCAGGCGTCACGCTGATCTTCTCGCCCCCTTTCGGGGGCGAATTTCCTCTCTGTGCGGTTCAGGTTTGCTAATGTAAAACGATCGCGGATAATAAAGACATTGTGTATCAGTGATATGCCCATAAGAGATCCTGACAAAGCCATGCCAGAACAATATCGTTATACCCTGCCCGGCAAAGCGGGCGACCAACGCCAGTTAGGTGAGCTCACGGGCGCAGCCTGCGCCACGCTGGTGGCAGAGATTGCTGAACGCCATCCGGGACCGGTGGTATTAGTCGCCCCGGACATGCAGAATGCCCTGCGCCTGCATGATGAAATCCGCCAGTTTACCGATAGTCTGGTATTCAGCCTCGCGGACTGGGAGACGCTCCCTTACGACAGCTTTTCACCGCATCAGGAGATCATCTCCTCGCGGCTTTCCACGCTCTATCAGCTGCCCTCCATGCAGCGTGGCGTGCTGATTGTCCCGGTAAACACCCTGATGCAGCGCGTCTGCCCCCACAGCTACCTGCACGGCCACGCGCTGGTGATGAAAAGAGGGCAGCGGCTGTCGCGGGATGCCCTGCGCGCCCAGCTTGATAGCGCGGGCTATCGTCATGTGGATCAGGTGATGGAGCACGGGGAGTACGCCACCCGCGGCGCGCTACTCGATCTCTACCCGATGGGCAGCGATCGCCCCTACCGTCTGGACTTTTTCGACGATGAAATCGACAGCCTGCGCCTGTTTGATACCGATACCCAGCGCACGCTCGAAGAGGTGGAAGCGATCAATCTGCTGCCGGCCCACGAGTTCCCGACGGACAAGGCGGCCATTGAGCTGTTCCGCAGCCAGTGGCGCGATAAGTTCGACGTAAAACGCGATGCGGAACATATCTATCAGCAGGTCAGCAAAGGCACGCTGCCGACCGGCATTGAGTACTGGCAGCCGCTGTTCTTCAGCGAGCCGCTGCCGCCGCTGTTCAGCTATTTCCCGGCTAAAACCCTGGTGGTAAATACCGGCGATCTGGAGAGCAGCGCCAGCCGTTTTGAAAACGAAACCCGCGCCCGCTTTGAAAACCGCGGTGTTGACCCGATGCGCCCGCTACTCCCGCCGGAGGAGCTCTGGCTGCGCACCGACGAGCTGTTCAGCGAGCTTAAGCGCTGGCCACGGGTGCAGCTTAAAAGCGAAAGCCTGCCGGACAAGGCGGCCAATACCAACCTTGGCTACCAGAGCCTGCCGGATCTGGCGGTCCAGGCCCAGCAGAAATCGCCGCTGGATAACCTGCGCAAATTCCTCGAATCCTTCACCGGGCCGGTGATCTTCTCGGTGGAGAGCGAAGGCCGCCGGGAAGCGCTCGGCGAGCTGCTGGGGCGCATCAAGCTGGCGCCGAAACGCATCCTGCGTCTTGATGAAGCCACGGGTAACGGCCGTTACCTGATGATCGGCGCCGCCGAGCATGGTTTTATTGATACGCTGAATAATCTGGCGCTGATCTGTGAAAGCGATCTGCTGGGCGAGCGGGTGGCGCGTCGGCGCCAGGATAACCGCCGCACCATTAATCCGGATACCCTGATCCGCAACCTGGCAGAGCTGCACCCCGGTCAGCCCATTGTGCACCTGGAGCATGGGGTCGGCCGCTACGCCGGGATGACCACCCTCGAAGCGGGCGGCATCAAGGGCGAGTACCTGATGCTGACCTATGCCAACGACGCCAAACTGTACGTCCCGGTCTCCTCACTGCATCTTATCAGCCGCTACGCCGGCGGCGCGGAAGACAATGCCCCGCTGCACAAGCTGGGGGGCGATGCCTGGGCCCGGGCCCGGCAGAAGGCGGCGGAAAAAGTGCGCGACGTGGCGGCAGAGCTGCTGGATATCTACGCCCAGCGCGCCGCCAAACAGGGTTACGCCTTTAAGCACGACAAAGAGCAGTATCAGCTCTTCTGCGACAGCTTCCCGTTCGAAACCACCCCGGATCAGGCCCAGGCCATCAATGCGGTATTAAGCGATATGTGCCAGCCGCTGGCGATGGACCGGCTGGTGTGCGGCGACGTCGGCTTCGGCAAGACCGAGGTGGCGATGCGCGCCGCCTTCCTCGCCGTCGAAAACAACAAGCAGGTGGCGGTGCTGGTGCCCACTACCCTACTGGCACAGCAGCACTATGATAACTTCCGCGATCGCTTCGCCAACTGGCCGGTGCGCATCGAGATGTTGTCGCGTTTTCGCAGTGCCAAAGAGCAGACGCAGATCCTCGAGCAGGCCAGCGACGGCAAAATCGATATTCTGATCGGCACCCATAAGCTGCTGCAAAGCGATGTGAAGTGGAGAGATCTGGGGCTGCTGATCGTCGATGAAGAGCACCGCTTCGGCGTGCGGCATAAAGAGCGTATCAAGGCGATGCGCGCCGACGTGGATATTCTCACCCTCACCGCTACCCCTATTCCGCGTACCCTGAATATGGCGATGAGCGGCATGCGCGACCTGTCGATTATCGCCACGCCACCGGCCCGCCGTCTGGCGGTGAAGACCTTTGTGCGCGAGTACGACAATCTGGTGGTGCGCGAGGCGATCCTGCGCGAAGTGCTGCGCGGCGGTCAGGTTTATTACCTCTATAACGACGTCGAAAATATTCAGAAAGCGGCGAACCGGCTGGCGGAGCTGGTGCCGGAGGCGCGGATCGCCATCGGTCACGGCCAGATGCGCGAGCGCGAGCTGGAGCGGGTGATGAACGATTTTCACCACCAGCGTTTTAACGTGCTGGTCTGCACCACCATTATCGAAACCGGGATCGATATTCCGACGGCGAACACCATCATCATCGAGCGGGCGGACCACTTCGGCCTCGCCCAGCTGCACCAGCTGCGCGGGCGCGTTGGACGCTCGCACCATCAGGCCTACGCCTGGCTGCTGACCCCGCATCCTAAAGCGATGACCACCGACGCGCAAAAGCGCCTCGAAGCCATCGCCTCGCTGGAAGATCTGGGCGCCGGCTTTGCGCTGGCCACCCACGACCTGGAGATCCGCGGCGCCGGCGAGCTGCTGGGGGAAGATCAGAGCGGATCGATGGAGACCATCGGCTTCTCGCTCTATATGGAGCTGCTGGAAAACGCCGTCGATGCCCTGAAGGCCGGGCGCGAGCCGTCGCTGGAAGATCTCACCAGCCAGCAGACGGAGGTCGAGCTGCGTATGCCTTCCCTGCTGCCGGACGATTATATTCCGGACGTTAATACTCGCCTCTCCTTCTATAAACGTATCGCCAGCGCGAAGAAAGAGGCCGAGCTGGAAGAGATCAAAGTCGAGCTTATCGACCGCTTCGGCCTGCTGCCGGACGCGGCCCGTAACCTGCTGGATATTGCCCGACTGCGCCAGCAGGCGCAGAAGCTGGGGATCCGTAAGCTGGAAGGCAACGACAAAGGCGGGATGATTGAGTTTGCCGAGAAGAACCACGTCGATCCGATGTGGCTGATTGGCCTGCTGCAAAAACAGCCCCAGCACTTCCGCCTGGACGGGCCGACGCGGCTGAAGTTCACTCAGGAGCTGACGGAGCGCAAAACCCGCATGGAATGGGTACGCAACTTCATGCGCCAGCTTGAAGAGAACGCGGTAGCCTGATCCCCTCCCCGGCCTGCCAGTCAGGTCGGGAATTTACAAACTCTTTGCAATCCTCTCTCACTTTTCGACACATTTATTCATCATAATTATCGATTAATTCTCCGATTTTCTTATTATTGCTATGGAGCTGGTGATGATGAAGCCATGTATTACCCGCTGGATAACCTGTTTTGCGCTATTGACGACCCTGGCGCTGGCGCTGCCAGCCCGCGCGAACACCTGGCCGCTGCCGCCCGCCGGCAGCCGTCTGGTGGGCGAAAACCAATTTCACGTTGTCGAGAACGACGGCGGCTCGCTGGAGGCTATCGCCAAGCGCTATAACGTCGGCTTTCTGGCGCTGTTACAGGCGAATCCTGGCGTGGATCCCTACGTTCCGCGCCCAGGTAGCGTGCTGACCATTCCGCTGCAGACGCTGCTGCCGGACGTGCCCCGGGAAGGGATTGTCATTAACCTTGCCGAGCTGCGCCTCTACTATTATCCGCCGGGTAAAAATTCGGTCACCGTCTACCCTATCGGCATCGGCCAGCTCGGCGGTGATACCCTGACGCCAACCATGGTTACCACCGTCTCGGATAAGCGCGCCAACCCGACCTGGACGCCGACGGCAAATATTCGTGCCCGTTATAAAGCCCAGGGGATCGACCTGCCGGCCGTGGTGCCCGCCGGGCCGGATAACCCGATGGGGCATCACGCCATTCGCCTCGCGGCCTACGGTGGCGTTTATCTACTCCATGGCACCAACGCCGACTTCGGGATTGGCATGCGCGTCAGCTCCGGCTGTATCCGCCTGCGGGATGGGGATATCGAGACGCTGTATAAAGTGATTACACCGGGGACTAAGGTGAATATCATCAACACCCCTATCAAGGCCTCCGTCGAGCCGGACGGCAGACATCTGGTGGAGATCCATCAGCCGTTATCGAAAAATATTGGCGACGATCCCCAGACGCTGCCGATTACGCTCAATGCGACTATGCAAAACTTCAAAAGCAGCGCAGACGGCGAGGTGATGGAACGGGCGATGGAGGTGCGGGCCGGCATGCCGGTGGATGTCACCCGGCACCACGAAGCCCGGACACAGTCCTTATGATAAAAAAGCCCTGCACATAAATGCAGGGCTTTTTTTTGGCAGTGGTAAAGCGGGGGCACTTTGAGGGTTATGCCACGCTTATTTGTAGATTACCGCGGTACCGTGCAGATTGTTCGGGCCGGCAACGGAGGTAATACGGAAGGATTTCGCGCCCATCTCATCCGCTTTCTGCGCCAGTTCGCTCTCCAGGGAGCCGAGGTTAGTACCCGCGCTTGCAGAAATGGTGCCCGCTTTATGCTGATCGACAGGGGTAGACTGCACCTGTACCGCAGCAACGCTTGCGAAGGAGAGAGAGCTCAGGATAGTAGCAGCGATGAGTGTTTTAACGTTTTTCATGTTTTTAGCCCTTTAGCAGGTGAATTCGTGTTCAGAAGTTAATTACTTAACGATCGATAACTAAATGATAAGTGTGATCCCCATCACGCGTCAACAGTATTTTTATAACGACCGCTAATTTAATTATGAAAGCGTTTATTTTCATAGGCCTATGTATAAATTATTTTTCTGTAATGAGTGCTGGTCGCCGCCAGGGATTATTTTTATAATGGTTATTCAACAATCCCACAAAGGTACAACGGCCTATGACAGCCCTCGATACGAGTTGCACGAAAAAAAGCCGTGGCCGACCAAAGGTGTTCGACAGGGAAGCGGCGCTTGATAAGGCCATGACACTCTTCTGGCAGCACGGCTATGAAGCCACCTCGCTTGCCGATCTGGTGGAGGCGACCGGTGCCAAAGCGCCGACGCTCTACGCCGAATTTACCAATAAAGAGGGGCTATTCCGCGCGGTGCTGGATCGCTACATCACCCGCTTTGCGGCAAAGCATGAAGCCCAGCTGTTTTGTGAAGAGAAGAGCGTAGAGCAGGCTCTACGGGACTATTTCAGTGCGGTAGCAACCTGCTTTACCAGCAAAGATACCCCGGCGGGCTGTTTTATGATCAACACCTCCGCGACCCTTGCCGCCTCCTCAAAAGAGATCGCCAATACGGTAAAATCACGCCATGCAATGCAGGAAGAGACCCTGAGCGCATTTTTGCTGCAGCGCCAGCAGCGGGGGGAGCTCCCGGCTCATTGCCAGGTAAACGAGCTGGCCCAGTATCTCAACTGCGTGCTGCAGGGCATGTCCATCAGCGCCCGGGAAGGCGCAAGCCTCGAAAAACTGCAAAGCATAACGCACACCACCCTGCGTTTATGGCCTGAGCTGTTGAAATCCTGAAGATTATCTCGTAATTACGGTTTGGCCTGTTTTAACGATAGGCCAAACCTTTCTCGGAATTTTCTGTGTTTGCTATGCTTTGTTAGTGATTATTGTTCTGCTAATGATTAGCAGCCGTCCCGCAGGAGTCGTAATAAGGTCATGATGACAGTTATGCCCTTCTGCATGCCCACCCGGGCGGCAACGTACTTATCTGCCCGAACAAAAACACTTTCTGATCATACCCATACAGAAGGATGAACTGAGATGATTTTGCTATTACCATTATTTAAGGTGTTAATAGTAATAACATTGTTGTTTGGTCTCTGGATTTTATGTGGTGGTTCGGTGCTTTTTGCTTTTATTTCAATCCTGATTTCAGGATTACTTTTACTGCGCCCGCATAACGTCTTCGACTGGTAACAGATAGTCAGAAAGCGAAAGGCCTTATACGCTACCTGCGCATAAGGCCTTTTTTACAGGCAAAAAAAACTCCCCAGCCTGAGCGAATGGGGAGCAAGGTACAGAGAAAAGATTTTTTTATGCTTTGTTATTCAGTACCAGCTGACCGTCGCCGTTGAGCGGGATCTGGCTGCCGGGATCTTTGTCCATACGGATTTTGCCCTGCTGTTCGCCTATTTTGTACGTCACATCGTAGCCAAGCATTTTTTCTGATTTCTCATAGACCGTTTTGCAGCGTTGCTGGGTGGTGGTGTAGGTATCACGCTCCTGCATCGAGCCCTGGATCTGGTTACCGGCATAGCCGCCGCCCAGCGCCCCTACTACGGTTGCCACATCTTTGCCCCGGCCGCCGCCAAACTGATGGCCAATCACGCCGCCGGCCACCGCACCAAGCACAGAGCCGGTGAGACGATTTTCATCCTGTACGGGACGACGATGGGTTACCGCCACGTTGCGGCACTCCTGGCGCGGGGTTTTTACCGTCTCTTTAATCGGCGTGGCAGAGACCACCTGCGCAAACTGCGGCTTGCTCTGGAACACATTCAGACTGGCAACCGCCGCCACACCCAGCGCAGCAGCTACGCCAATCCCTATACCCGCCAACATTGATTTATTCACGGGGCTTCCTCCCTTTTATTGCTCTTGGTAACAATTTTGCAATCAAAGCGGGAGGCCTGCAAATGGGATTAAGGACTAAAAATGTGGCGTGAGAGAGTAAACCAGAGTGATTCAGAGTACTCCTGGACTCCCAGGACGCTTTTACAGAAGGATATGCTGAAAAACCCCTCCGCGAGCGCAGAGGGGCGCAGGGCTTAGTGCAACTTAAGACGCGGACGGATCACGCGGTTAATACTGCCCACCAGCATCATCAGGCCGGTTTTAAAGTAGCCGTGCAGCGCAATCTGGTGCATACGGTAGAGCGAGATATAGACAAAGCGCGCGATGCGCCCTTCCACCATCATCGAGCCGCGCATCAGGTTGCCCATCAGGCTACCGACGGTAGAGTAGTTAGAGAGCGACACCAGAGAACCGTGGTCTTTGTAGACGTAGTTCTTGAGGGCTTTGCCCTTTGTCTGCGCCAGGATGTTGTGCAGGGCGAGGCTGGCCATCTGGTGTGCGGCCTGGGCGCGCGGCGGTACAAATCCCCCTTCGGGACGAGCGCAGGAGGCGCAGTCGCCGATGGCGTAGATGTCCGGATCCCGGGTGGTCTGCAGGGTAGGCTCAACCACCAGCTGGTTAATGCGGTTGGTCTCGAGGCCACCGATCTCTTTCATGAAATCAGGCGCTTTGATCCCCGCCGCCCAGACCATCAGGTCGGCTTCGATATACTCGCCCTCTTTGGTATGCAGGCCGCCGGCATCGGCGCTGGTCACCATCGTCTGGGTCAGCACGCGCACGCCGAGCTTGGTCAGCTCACTGTGTGCAGCACCGGAGATACGCGGCGGCAGCGCCGGCAGAATACGCTCGCCCGCCTCCACCAGCGTGACGTTCAGCGCCTCGTTGGTCAGCCCCTTGTAGCCATAGCTGTGCAGCTGTTTCACCGCGTTATGCAGTTCGGCAGAGAGCTCCACGCCGGTGGCCCCGCCGCCGACAATGGCAATATTCACTTTGCCGCTGGCGCCGAGGTTGCTGGAATATTTCAGAAACAGGTTCAGCATCTCCTGATGGAAACGACGCGCCTGATGCGGGTTATCCAGGAAGATGCAGTGCTCTTTCACGCCCGGGGTGTTGAAATCGTTGGAGGTACTGCCCAGCGCCATGACCAGGGTGTCATAGGCCAGCTTGCGCTCGGGCACCAGCAGCTCGCCCTTTTCGTCGCGCAGCTCGGCCAGGGTGATGGTTTTGCTTTCGCGGTTGATGTCGACCACGGAACCCAGCTGGAACTGGAAATCATGGTTACGGGCGTGCGCCAGGTAGCTCAGGGCGTCCACTCCCTCATCCAGAGAACCGGTTGCCACTTCGTGCAGCAGCGGTTTCCACAGATGGCTGTGATTGCGATCGACCAGCGTAATTTTGGCTTTTTTACCACGTCCCAGCTTCTTTCCAAGCTGCGTCGCCAGTTCCAGCCCGCCTGCGCCGCCGCCTACAATCACTATCTTTTTCAATGGCGTAGTCAACGTGACCCCCTCAAATTATTAACCAATTGTTAAATAAAAGTTATCGAAATAACCTTTATTTAACAAAGGGTTACAGCACTGAAACGCTTCACCGTCATGCAGAATAACATGAACGGTGCATTGGTCATACCAAAATTGATATGTATCAAGTTTTGCCGGGTAAATGTTAATCAAGTTTAGCAAAAAGAAAACCCGGCGACGGGAAAGTGGCCGGGTTTGCGTAAGAAAATGAAGGATTTAGCCTAAAGTCTTAAAGGCTTTAATGCGCTGCAGATGGTGGGAGATATTCTTAAACTTGTGGGTCTGCTCTTCGTCCCAGACGATCTCATAGTAGTGATGCAGCAGCTCTGCCGAACGCTGGCTGTTGAGCGCCTCGTCGTTGCGAGAGAGCACCGCCAGGCAGCGATCGCGATTCTTCTCGCGGAAGTTGCTCACGCACTTGGTCGCAATATCCGCATACTCTTCCGGGCGATCGATTTTGCCTTCCATGTTCTCTTGCGGAAAGAGGTTAGGATTGAACACCACCTGGCGGATGTCGCATAAAAAGCCGATGCGCTCAGCCCAGTAGCCCCCCAGCCCGACGCCGCAGATCAGCGGGCGATCGTCAACGTTGAGCTGCAGCATCTTGTCCACCTCTTTCAGCAGGTGCTGCATATCGTGTTTAGGATGGCGCGTGCTGTAGCTAATCAGGCGTACATCCGGGTCGATAAACTGCAGTTGCAGCACTTTTTCATGATTACCAGGGCTGTTCGAATCAAAACCGTGCAAATAGATGATCATCGTATCCTCGCCACACTTCACATTCCAGGAATGGGATTATTGGCCTGCTTTATGCGCCAGCCAACGCTCATTCAGCGCCTCAAGTTGGGCATTGACCGTTTTCCAGCGTGCTGAATCCATCAGTTCCTGACGGCTAAATGAACCTTTATGATACAATTGTGTAACACGCTCAGCATTGATCGGCGACAGGTTATCCAGCACGCTTACTGCGCCTTTACGATTATTGCAGACCAGGATCATATCGCAACCCGCATCCAGAGACGCCTGGCCGCGTTCGGCGTAGCTGCCCATAATGGCCGCCCCCTCCATCGACAAATCGTCAGAGAAAATCACGCCGTTAAAACCCAGCTCCTGGCGCAGCACGGTTTTCAGCCAGAAGGGAGAGCCGCTTGCCGGGCGCGGATCCACCTCGCTGTAAATGACGTGGGCCGGCATGATCGCATCCAGCTTGTTATCGCTAATCAGCGTGCGGAATACCGACATATCTTTCGCGCGGATCTCAGCTTCCGGACGAGGATCGCGCGGGGTCTCTTTATGCGAGTCCGCCGTAACGGCGCCGTGTCCCGGGAAGTGTTTGCCCGTGGTTTTCATCCCGGCCTGGTGCATACCGTCGATAAAGCGGGTGGCAATGTGCAGGGCTTTTTGCGGATCGGCATGGTAAGAACGCTCGCCGATGGCGGCGCTGATATGCCCCACGTCCAGCACCGGCGCAAAGCTGATATCAATATCCATGGCGATCATTTCGCTCGCCATCAGCCAGCCAGCGGCTTCTGCCAGCTCAGCGCCCTCTTCCATTCCCAGCAGCGCGGCAAAAGACTGGGCCGCAGGCAGACGGGTAAAGCCTTCGCGGAAACGCTGAACGCGCCCCCCCTCCTGATCCACTGCCACCACCAGCCGGTGATGCGACGCGGCGCGGATCTGGCGCACCAGCTCCCGCAGCTGCGCCGGATCGTGATAATTGCGGGTAAAGAGGATCAGTCCTCCCACCAGCGGGTGCGCCAGAATCTCGCGCTCTTCCGCATCCAGTTCATACCCTTCCACATCCAACATCACTGGACCCACAGCAACCTCTCTTATCCTTTCGTTTGTATCTGCCGCCAGACGTCATCGGCCAGCGTTATAAATTGTCTCTCGTGTGACTGCTGCCAGCGTAGCTCGTACCAGCCAGCCATCAGCATCAGCATCCATGGGCGCCAGCGCGCCACCTGGCGTTGCAGCTGCGCCAGCGGAATATGCGCCAGGGGCGCATAGGCCTCAAGCAACTGCTGGCGCTGGGTTTCATTGTCTGTCCAGACGCTGGCCAGCTCCATCGCGATATCCCCGTCGCCGGCATATTCCCAGTCAAGCAGCCGGGGGCCGCCCGGCGCGTAGACGATATTACCGGCATGGACGTCCATATGCAGCGGCGCCAGCCGTAACGGCGCGGGCTCACCCTGCCAACGCAGGCGTTTTAGCTGTTTTAACCACAGCGGCGAGCGGCGGCCGGGCGAGGCCTGTAGCCAGTAGCGCTCCAGCAACGGCAGCAGCGTGATGCGCCAGCCAAACGGCGCCTGACGGTGCAGATGATACAGCATGGCGGCCAGTACCGGCGAGACGGGAAGCGTACTCTTCACCTCTCCCGGCAGATATTCAATCGCCAGCCAGTCCGGGCTAACGAAATGCGCTCGGGGGGCAACGGCGGCAGGTAGATGGCGCAGGGCATGATACTGGCGGCGGAAGTCGACGGGGGTACCCAACGCGTCATGGCGCTGGCGGAGCACCAGACGGCGATCGCCCTGCTCTATAATGCAGCTCGCGCCGCTAAGCCCGGGTTGGGCCTGCGGCGCGAGAAGACGATAGTCCGGGAAATAGCGCGACAGCAGCGCGTCGCGCGTCAGATTACTGTTGCTGAACTGCACCTTTACCCGACCAGATGATTTCGCCGGTCTGCACCAGCATCAGCTGCATCTGCAGCGCCGGCGCATTGACGTTGCCCGTGGCGTTGGAGTAGAGCACGTACTGCGCCCCCACGTTGCGGGCAATGCCGATGGCTTTACTGCGCGTGCCCAGGCTGTCCTGCGGCGAAAGCCCCAGCTGCTGCTTGGCAACCGCCAGCTGCTGGGCAGAGACCAGCGTGAACTTGCCGTTATTCGCCAGCGCATTGCGCAGGGTTTCGGTGGCTTCGGCCGCGTTCAGCGAGCCGTTGGTGCGGTTATTGACGCTGTCCACCAGCAGGACACTGCCGGAAGTCACACCCTGGGCCTGCAACATTTTGCCGACCATCGGCTGCATCGCCCCGTTCCAGTCGTAATGACGTTCACGCGGCGTGGGCTGTGCGGTTTCATCCGGATGCTCAATCGGACCTGGCTGCGATGGGACCGTCGGCACTGACGGCACTGTAGGTACCGGCTGCGTCGGCGGGACCGGCTGTTGCGTGCCTGGTTTGGCCTCTTCGACCGGCGCAGGTGGCTGCTCGGTGCGGGTAATACAGCCCGACAGGAAGAGCGCAAAAGCCGTGACCAGCGCATAACGACTCAAATTTTTAATCAAGGTTCACCCCTTAAAGATAGAGATAAAGTCTGACCTTGTGCGCCCCGAGATAGTTGGCGCTGCCATACAGCCTTACCGACGATTTTGCCGGAATGGTTACGCTGCGCGGCGCCTCAAGGGGGTGCATTTCAAGGCCTCTGGCGTCATACCAGAAAAAACGGTAGTGGACGGTGACAGGCTCGTTTCGTTCGTTAAAGACCGTAGAGGAGGCCGATGGCTGGATCTCGCTGATGGTCAGCGAGGGTGCCTCTGCGGTGATCCCCGCCGCCAGCACCGATGACTCCATCACCAGCGCCTGGTCTTCGTTAACGGGGATTGCCGGGCGTGAGCTACATCCCACCAGCAACATTCCTGCTATCAGCGCAGCTATACGTCCTTTTGACATCTTACAAACCTTTATGCGCCAGCATCGGCCCCAGCGGACGTCCGCCCAGCAGATGCATATGAATATGATAGACTTCCTGCCCGCCGTGACGGTTACAGTTCATGATCAAACGGTAGCCGTCTTCAGCGATGCCTTCCTGTTCAGCAATTTTCGCTGCTACTGTCAGCATACGGCCTAACGCCACTTCATGCTCAGTTTTCACGTCATTTACCGTCGGAATCAAAATATTAGGAATAATCAGGATGTGTGTAGGCGCCTGTGGCGAGATGTCGCGAAACGCGGTGACCAGGTCATCCTGGTACACGATGTCCGACGGAATTTCGCGGCGAATAATTTTACTGAAAATAGTCTCTTCAGCCATGATGTTGTCCTTTTACTTTTAAGCTGATGTTGTGCCCGGCGATATCACCCTGCGGGCGCCTTATTCTGTGACACAGCTTAAGAGTATGATCGACTTTCTCTAATCCTTTCAACCTTATCCCTTTATTTCTTTCCTTTACCTGTTGCGGCTGGTTACAGAGTGACCAGACGTCCCCTTTTAGCGGCTAAAACATAATTTCAATTCAGTAGTTACATCTGTTTACAGCGCGAACCCTAATGCGTATATTTCGCATTTGCATTTCCATGCGCATTTTTAACATAGAAAAGACCTCAGACCGGTATCGGGACTGGGGCTAACAATTCACTATTCACTCAGAAAGGGTTTGATAATGTCTTTCATTCATCACTCCAGGGACGAGCAACGCCAGTCTCCTGCAACGCCGTCGTTGCTGGCAGCCTGTATTGCGATGGCATTGATGCCGACCGTAAGTTTCGCCGCCGCAGAAGATACCGTTATCGTTGATGGCTCTTCTCAGTCGGGTGCGCCGTCAGACGAAGAGCAGGATTACAGCGTCAAAACGACCTCCGTTGGCACCAAAATGCAGATGGTTCAGCGCGATATTCCCCAGTCCGTTACTATTGTCAGCCAGCAGCGGATGGAAGATCAGCAGCTCCAGACCCTGGGTGACGTGATGGACAGTACGATGGGTATCAGCAAGAGCACCGCTGACTCCGATCGCAGCAGCTATTATTCCCGCGGTTTCGAAATCGATAACTACATGGTTGACGGCATTCCGACCTATTTCGAGTCCCGCTGGAACCTGGGCGATGCCCTCTCTGATACCGCCCTTTATGAGCGTGTGGAAGTGGTACGCGGCGCGACCGGCCTGATGACCGGCACCGGCAACCCCTCTGCGGCCATCAACATGGTGCGTAAGCACGCCACCAGCCGCGAATTTAAAGGCGATCTCTCCGCCGAGTACGGTAGCTGGAATAAACAGCGCTATGTGATGGATCTGCAAAGCCCGCTGACCGAAGACGGCAATCTGCGCGGCCGCGTGGTGGCGGGTTATCAGGATAACGACTCCTGGCTCGACAATTACAACCAGAAGAAAACCTTCTTCTCAGGCATTATTGATGCCGATCTGGGCACCAGCACAGCCCTCTCCGCCGGCTATGAATATCAGCGTATCGATGTGAATAACCAGACCTGGGGCGGCCTGCCGCGCTGGAACACCGACGGCAGCGTAAGACATTATGACCGTTCGCACAGCACCGCGCCGGACTGGGCCTATAACGATAAAGAGTTCAACAAAGTCTTCTTCACGCTGAAGCAGCGCTTCGCCGAAAACTGGCAGGCCACGCTGAACGCCACCCATACCGAAGCCAAATTCGACAGTAAAGCGATGTACCTTGATGCGTATGTCGATAAGAACACCGGCATGCTGTCAGGCCCGTACGTCAATTATGGCCCGGACTTTGCCTACATCGGCGGCACCGGCTGGAACAGCGGCAAACGTAAAGTCGATGCGCTGGATCTCTTTGCCGACGGCGGTTACGAGCTCTTTGGCCGTCAGCATACGGTGATGGTTGGCGGAAGCTATAGCCGTCAGACCAACCGTTACACCAACTCCTGGGCCAACGTCTTCCCGGACGAGTTCGGCAGTTTCTATGACTATAACGGCCACTTCCCGGAAACCAACTGGGGATCCCAGTCGCTGGCGCAGGATGACACCACGGATATGAAATCGCTCTATGCGGCGACCCGTATCTCGCTGGCCGACCCACTGCACCTGATCCTCGGCGCCCGTTATACCAACTGGAAGGTCGATACCCTGACCTACGGTATGGAGAAGAACCACACCACGCCATACGCCGGCCTGGTGTACGACATCGACGATAACTGGTCCGCTTACGCCAGCTATACCTCTATCTTCCAGCCGCAGAACGTACGCGACAGCTCCGGCAGATATCTTGCGCCTATCACCGGTAATAACTACGAAGTAGGTCTGAAATCCGACTGGATGAACAGCCGCCTGACCACCACCCTCTCGGTATTCCGCATTGAGCAGGACAACCTGGGCCAGACCACCGGAGTGCCTATCCAGGGCTCGACCGACACCGCCTACAAAGCGACAGACGGTACCGTCAGCAAAGGCGTGGAATTTGAAATCAACGGCGCGCTGACCGACAACTGGCAGATGACCTTCGGCGCTACCCGCTATGTGGCGGAAGATAACGAAGGCAATGCGGTTAACCCGAACCTGCCGCGCACCACGGCGAAACTCTTCACCAGCTATCGCCTGCCGGTACTGCCTGCGCTGACCGTTGGCGGCGGCGTAAACTGGCAGAACAGTGTCTACAGCGATGTCGCCACTCCGTATGGCACATGGCGTGCGAAACAGGGCAGCTATGCGCTGGTCGATCTCTTCACCCGCTACGAGTTCACGCCGAACTTCTCCGTGCAGGGCAACCTGAACAACCTGTTCGATAAGACCTATGACACCAACGTGCAGGGCTCGCTGGTTTATGGCGAACCGCGCAACGTGAGCGTGACCGCCAGCTACAAGTTCTAAGTTATCATCAACGACAAAGGGAGCCAGCTGGCTCCCTTTTTTTATGGCTTATTACGGGTGTAAAAAAGGCAGCCATTCGGCTGCCTTAGTCTCCCCAGGTCACAGCTTAGCTATTGCGGATGTACTCATCCATTTCGGTTTTCAGGTTATCGGATTTAGTCCCGAAGATTGCCTGTACACCGGAACCCGCAACCACTACGCCCGCTGCGCCCAGTTTTTTCAGACCCGGCTGGTCTACTTTCGCCACATCGGCAACGCTCACACGCAGACGAGTGATACATGCGTCGAGGTTAGTGATGTTCTCTTTACCGCCGAATGCAGCAACCAGAGCCGGAGCCATTTCGCTGGTAACACCCGCTTTGCTGTCTTCGGTAGCATCTTCACGACCCGGTGTTTTCAGGTCCAGCGCTTTGATCAGCACGCGGAAGACGGTGTAGTACACCAGCGCGTAGCAGATACCCACAATCGGGAACAGCCACAGCTTGCTGCTGTTACCGGACAGAACGATAAAGTCGATCAGACCGTGCGAGAAGGAGGTACCGTCACGCATACCCAGCAGGATACAGATCGGGAATGCCAGACCTGCCAGAACCGCGTGGATGATGTACAGGATCGGCGCCACGAACATGAAGGAGAACTCGATCGGCTCGGTGATACCGGTCAGGAACGAGGTCAGCGCAGCGGAGATCATGATACCGCCCACTTTGGCACGGTTCTCTGGTTTAGCAGAGTGCCAGATAGCAATCGCAGCAGCCGGCAGGCCGTACATTTTGAACAGGAAGCCGCCGGACAGTTTACCTGCGGTCGGGTCACCTGCCATGTAGCGCGGGATATCGCCGTGGAATACCTGGCCTGCTGCGTTGGTGTATTCACCAATCTGCATCTGGAATGGAACGTTCCAGATGTGGTGCAGACCGAACGGCACCAGGCAGCGCTCGATGAAGCCATAGATACCGAACGCCACGACCGGGTTCTGGTATGCAGCCCACTGAGAGAAGGTCTGGATAGCGGAACCAATCGGCGGCCAGATGAAGGAGAGGATCACACCGGTAAAGATCGCTGCCAGACCAGAGATGATTGGCACGAAACGCTTACCAGCAAAGAAGCCCAGATACTCAGGCAGCTTGATACGATAGAAGCGGTTAAACATATACGCCGCAATCGCACCAGAGATAATACCGCCCAGCACACCGGTATCCGCCAGGTGTTTAGCGGCAATTTCTTCTGCAGGTAAATGCAGTACCAGAGGCGCAACCACGGCCATGGTTTTCACCATAATGCCATAGGCCACTACGGCGGCCAGCGCAGATACACCGTCGTTATTGGTGAAGCCAAGCGCAACACCGATAGCGAAGATCAGCGGCATGTTTGCAAAAACAGACCCGCCCGCTTCTGCCATCACATGAGAGACAACGGCTGGTAGCCAGCTGAAGTTAGCAGAACCGACGCCCAGCAGGATACCTGCGATAGGCAGTACGGATACCGGCAGCATCAGCGATTTACCGACCTTCTGCAGGTTAGCAAATGCATTCTTAAACATAATTGAGAGTGCTCCTGAGTATTTGTGCTTTTTTTACGTTTTCACGCATTGGCCCGGGGGGAGAACCGCGCCGTGGACAGGACATCTAAGCGCCCTTTATTTATTACACAGAGTAAAATAAATCTCCGCGCCTTTGTTTGACGGCTATCACGTTTCGGCTTAAGCCATTCCAAAAACTTGCAGTAATTTACAAAATCAATTTCAGAATGTTACAGAAAACGTTGTTACCGCCCCTTACAGGGCGGAGAACTTTACTCGCTTTAGCTATTAATTACGAGCCTTAAAAAAACTGCCAGATCAGGCGGATTGCAGGCGGGAGGGGTCAATATGGAACAGGCTGGCAAAGTTATCCGTGGTAATGCGTGCCAGTTCTTCAACCTCGACGCCTTTCAAAACGGCCATGTATTCGGCCACATCACGGGTCATGGCCGGCTGATTCTCTTTACCGCGATGTGGGACCGGCGCCAGATAAGGGGAGTCTGTCTCCACCAGCAGGCGATCCAGCGGAATGTAACGCGCCGCATCCCGCAGCTGTTCAGCATTACGGAAGGTGACGATCCCGGAAAACGAGATATAAAACCCCATATCCAGCAGTTTACCTGCCGTTTCTCTGTCTTCAGTGAAACAGTGTAGTACGCCTCCGCAATCCGTCACCTTTTCTTCCTGCAGGATCGCCAGGGTATCGGCACGGGCATCGCGCGTATGGACGATCACCGGCTTGTTCAGCTCGCGTCCGATGCGGATATGGTCACGGAAGGAGCTCTGCTGGCGGGCTTTTGTTTCCGGCGTATAAAAATAGTCCAGCCCGGTTTCGCCCATGGCTACCACGCCCTCTTCTGCCGCCAGACGGCGCAGATCTTCTACATCGTAAGCTTCATCCTGGTTCAGGGGATGTACGCCGCAGGAGAAGACCACGTTATCGCGCTCGCCCACCAGCTCGCGCATGCTGCGGTAACCCGGCAGCGTGGTGGCAACCGCCAGGCAGAATTTTACGTCGCGGGCGGCGGCTTTGGTCAGCACGTCATCCACGTCTTTATGCAAGGTTTGATAATCCAGGCCATCGAGATGGCAGTGTGAGTCGACTAAAAACATAATGTCTCTCTCAGAGATGGGTGTCGGGCAACATTGCGCCCGGTTGCAGGTAATGCTCGATATTGAGTAAAAGATCGGTCAGCACAAGCTCGCGATTAAGCCCGGTAACGCTCACCAGCTGTTCGCGGCAGAGGAACACGTCGTGGATCATGGCGCGTAACATGGCCCCCGAGTGGCGCTGCGCCAGCAGATTGACCAGCTGCCAGGCATCAAGGTTGCTCACCAGAGTCGCCCCCTGCTGGATCTTCAGCGCGTCCAGCAGCAGCGACGCCAGCCAGTGCAGACGGTTGATAACCTGCTCATGATTAAGCATAGCCAGCAGGCTTAGCCAGTCGCCGCTTTCTGTCGCGCTGTCGACGGCCTGGCAGAGCTGTTCCCGCTGTGACCACACATCAGGCTGTAACAGCGCCAGCGCCGCGGCAGGCGCGCCACTGCACAGACGCAGCGCGGTCAGTGCCGCATCTTGTGACACTGTCACCTCGCGCTGTAGCCAGTTCATCGCCCAGCTCTCCTGGGGCGCATCAAGGTGGTATAACCGACAGCGGCTGCGCAGGGTGGCCAGCAGCCGCCCTGGCTCGCGGCAGGAGAGCAGGAACCAGGTATTTTCCGGCGGCTCTTCCAGCGTTTTTAACAGCGCATTGGCGGCGGCCTCGGTAAGCTGCGCGGCATCTTTCACCCAGACCACTTTAGCGCCGCCCAGACGCGCATGCTCGTAGAGCTTCTCACTCACGGCGCGTACCGCGTCGATACCCAGCGTCGATTTGCCTTTTTCCGGCTCGAGGCTGTAGTAATCCGGGTGAGTTTCGGCCTGCATCAGCTGGCAGCTGCGGCACTGGCCACAGCTTTTCATGCCCTGCGGCTGCTGACACATCAGCAGCCGGCTGATGGCGTAAATCAGCGCATCGTCGCCCATACCGGGTTGCGCCTGGATGAGTAACGCATGATGTCCCCGCCCTGCCAGATAGCTGCTGACCAGCTGTTCGAAGTGTGGGCGCAGCCATGGATACCATTTCATGCCCGTTGTTCTCTCAGCCAGCCCGTTACCGTTTCGCGGATGGCGCGCTTCACCTCTTCAAGGGTCTGGGTGGCATCGATGGTGCGTACAGAGGCATCCTGGGCGGCCAGCTCAAGGTAGCGCGCGCGGGTGCGGTTAAAGAAATCCAGCGACTCCTGCTCGATGCGATCGAGTTCGCCACGAGCGCGGGCGCGCTTCAGACCTACTTCTGGCGTCACGTCCAGATAGAGGGTCAGATCCGGGCGAAAGTCCCCCAGCACGGCATCGCGCAGGGTAGCGAGCATCTGTTGGTCGATTCCGCGGCCGCCGCCCTGGTAGGCCTGGGTCGAGAGATCGTGCCTGTCGCCAATAACCCAGCAGCCGCGGGCCAGCGCCGGTTTAATCACCGTATCCACCAGCTGCACGCGCGCGGCGTAGAACATCAGCACTTCGGCCTTGTCGGTAATCACCTCATCGCCGACCGATTTGATGTCCAGCACCAGGCTTCTGAGCTTTTCAGCCAGCTGGGTGCCGCCCGGTTCACGGGTGAAGACAATCTCTTCAATGCCGCATGCGTTAAGGGTTTCTACTACCGTGTCGCGTGCGGTTGTCTTTCCGGCGCCTTCCAGCCCCTCGATGACGATGTAATTACTGCGCATTTTTTTCCTTAAGTGCCTTAAGATAATCCTGAACCGAACGGTTATGAGCGGCAAGATTGGTATTAAAGGTGTGGCCGCCTTTACCGTCGGCAACGAAATAGAGGTAAGGCGTTTTCGCCGGGTGTGCGGCGGCATTCAGCGACGCCTGGCCCGGCGTGGCGATAGGTCCCGGCGGTAAACCGCTAATGACGTAGGTATTATAATCGGTTGGGGTTTCCAGGTCTTTACGCGATATTTTACCGGTGTAATTTGCCCCCATGCCGTAGATAACGGTGGGATCGGTCTGCAAACGCATACCAATACGCAGGCGGTTGATAAATACCGAGGCAACGCGATCACGCTCGCTGGCGACCGCCGTCTCTTTTTCGATGATCGAAGCCATGGTAACGAACTGGTTTTTATCTTTATAAGGCAGCCCCTCCGCACGCCCTTCCCAGGCTTTGTCCACGGCGGTCACCATCTTTTTGTGGGCACGCTGCAGCAGGGCGATATCGGTTGTACCTGCGGTATACATCCAGGTGTCCGGCCAGAACCAGCCCTCCACCCACTGCGGGTTCTCGAATTTTAACGCCTCTGCTACCGTGGCATAGCTGTCGTCTTTCAGGGTGTGCTTGATCCAGGGGGCGTCGCGGAGCTGCTTCAGATAGTCGCTCAGACGCATGCCCTCCACTAAACGCAGGGGGAACTGCGCCTCTTTACCGCTCTCAAGCAGGCGGAGCATCTCACGCACCGTCATTCCCGGCGTCAGGCGATAGGTACCTGCTTTGAAGTTGGCAAGGCCCGGCTCTACCCGCAGCAGCCACTGGAAGACGCGCGGACGATTGATCACCTTTTCAGCGTAGAGCTGCTCGCCCAGCGCAAGGCGTCCGGTGCCCGCTTTCAGGCTGAAGATAGTCTCTTCTTTGACAAGAATGGTACTGTTCGCCAGTTGGCGAACCTTCCACATCCCCACCCCGGCGGCAATGCCCAGCACAACGATGATGAGGAGAATAAAACGCAACATTTTCTTCATGATTATCTGTTTTGCTCACAGAGTGGGGCTAAAAATTGGTATAGATCGCGCGATGCCCAGCAGAGCTCGCCATATTGCCGAACCGGCACCACCGGCATCAGCGCGTTACAGACGATAACTTCGTCGGCGTCATGCAGCGCGGTTACAGGGGCATCAACGTCGACAACACGAAAGTCAGAGCGGGCCAGCTGCGCAAGGCAAAACTGGCGCATCAGGCCGTTCACGCCCGCCTTGTCAAGACGAGGGGTAAAGACCTCTCCCCCACGTCGCCAGAACAAATTAGCCGCACAGCATTCCGTAATCAGCCCTTCACTGTCAAGAACCAGCGCCTCATCGCCGCCCGTCTGGTCAAGATGCGCGCGGATCAACACCTGTTCAAGGCGATTCAGGTGCTTTATGCCGGCAAGCATCGGATTTCTGCCCAGCCGTACCGGGCTTAAGGTCAGGCTAATGCCCTCTTCACGCCAGCGATCGTAATGGCCGGGGTAAGCCGACAGGCTGAGAATACGGGTAGGCTGCATACAGCCTGAAGCGCTATATCCCCGGCCACCGCTGCCGCGGGTAATGATTGTCTTCAGCACGCCGCGGGCAACGCCTTTCGCCTGGGCTGCCATTTCAGCCTTCAGTTCAGACCACTGTGTAAAAGGGATGAAGAGCTTCGCACAGGCCTCCTGAAGACGCTGCAGGTGCGCCGCCAGCATACAGACTTCGCCTGCGATAATGCGCGCCGTAGTAAAACATCCATCGCCAAACTGAATTGCCCTGTCGTTCGCGGGCAGACTCTCCTGCGCTATGCCATTGATTAAGAACATGGTGGCTCCTTATGCGTGGAGGTTAAGTCTGGCAGGACGAGGTGACAGAGACAAGCGGAGAAAGATGAATAAAAAAGGTCCGACAAGCGGACCTTTTTAACAGCACTGACGGAGGATTAGCCTCAGACCTTTTTAAAGATCAGAGAGCCGTTCGTGCCGCCGAAGCCGAAGGAGTTACACAGGGTGTATTCCATGCCGCTGACCTGACGCGCTTCGTGCGGTACGAAGTCCAGATCGCAACCTTCATCCGGGTTATCCAGGTTGATGGTTGGCGGAACGGCCTGATCGCGCAGCGCCAGGATAGAGTAGATGGACTCTACTGCACCCGCAGCACCCAGCAGGTGACCGGTCATGGATTTGGTAGAGCTCACCATAATGCGGCTGGCAGCATCGCCAAACACAGACTTCACGGCCTGGGCTTCAGCAATATCACCCGCAGGGGTAGAGGTACCGTGCGCATTGACGTAGCCGATCTGGCCCGGTTCAATACCCGCGTCACGAATTGCGTTAACCATCGCCTGTGCCGCGCCCGCACCGTTCTCCGGCGGGGAGGTCATGTGGTAGGCATCGCTGCTCATACCAAAGCCGACGACTTCAGCATAAATTTTCGCACCGCGTTTTTTGGCGTGTTCGTACTCTTCGAGCACAACCATACCCGCGCCGTCGCCCAGCACGAAACCATCGCGATCTTTATCCCACGGACGGCTTGCCGCCTGAGGATTATCGTTGCGGGTTGAGAGCGCACGCGCCGCGCCGAAACCACCTACACCCAGCGGGGTACTGGCTTTTTCGGCACCACCGGCAACCATCGCGTCAGCATCGCCGTAGGCAATCATACGCGCAGCCTGACCGATGTTATGCACACCAGAGGTACAAGCAGTTGCGATTGAGATGCTCGGACCGCGCAGGCCGAACATGATGGTCAGGTGACCTGCCACCATATTAACAATCGTTGACGGAACGAAGAACGGGCTGATCTTGCGTGGGCCACCATTCACCAGTGAGGTGTGGTTTTCCTCGATAAGGCCAAGACCGCCAATCCCGGAGCCAATAGCGGCGCCAATGCGGGATGCGTTCTCTTCCGTTACTTCAAGGCCAGAATCCTGCATGGCCTGTACGCCAGCGACAATTCCATATTGAATGAAGGCGTCCATCTTGCGCTGTTCTTTGCGCGAGATGATCTCTTCACAGTTAAAATCCTTTACTAAGCCAGCAAATTTCGTTGCATAGGCGCTAGTATCGAAATGGTCGATTAGGCTGATGCCGCTCTGA
>Ga0153917_1000153_pt1 | contig 65260 bp, 59 predicted proteins | sample TSFL001MetaG_FD_104695 | JGI IMG/M metagenome (GOLD analysis project Ga0153917, IMG submission 104695) | Attine ant fungus gardens microbial communities from Florida, USA - TSFL001 MetaG | ecosystem: Host-associated > Fungi > Mycelium > Unclassified | place: USA: Florida, Paynes Creek Historic...
AGAAGTTACTCCAGTTGAACCAACTCCAGTTGCTCCACAACCACAAGAGTTGACTGAAGACCTTAACATGGAACTTCGCGTATTCTTCGATACGAACAAGTCTGACATCAAGCCACAATACAAAACTGAAATTGCTAAAGTTGCAGAGAAGTTAGCTGAGTACCCGAATGCGACAGCTCGTATTGAAGGTCACACAGATAACACTGGTCCACGTAAGTTAAACGAACGTTTATCTTTAGCGCGTGCTAACTCTGTTAAATCTTCACTTGTAAATGAATACAATGTTGATGCATCTCGTTTGTCTACTCAAGGTTTCGCTTGGGACCAACCGGTTGCTGACAACAAAACTAAAGAAGGTCGTGCTATGAACCGTCGCGTATTCGCTGCGATCACTGGTAGCCGTACTGTTCTAGTACAACCAGGTCAACAAGCTCAATAATTTGAGTTTTTGAACTGAAAAAAAGCGACTCGTCAGAGTCGCTTTTTTATTTGAGATATATACGTAATTAGACATTGGTAGCTCCTTTTTCCTATTCATTTGTTTAATGCATTGAGGGGTTTATTTACCAGCTTTGTTTTTTTAGCTGCTGTTTAGCATTTTGTCTATCACGACGGTGCTGTGCTCTCGGTTTTTCAGTTTCATGAACTCCACCTTTATGTAGTAAAGGGGAGAGTGCAACAGGATTGCGTATTTTGATTTTGGGCATTTCTTTCAGTTTCATAGAATTAACCTTTAATACATAAAATTTGCTTGAGTGTGTGCACAATTTCGATCAAATCTGATTGGTTTGCCATAACTTGATCAATATCTTTATATGCACCTGGAATTTCATCAATAACGCCACTATCTTTTCGGCATTCGATACCTTGCGTTTGCTGAATCAAGTCATCTTGGCTGAAAAGTAGTTTTGCTTTGCTGCGACTCATCTTTCGTCCTGCGCCATGTGAACATGAGCAGAAGGATTCGGGATTGGCCTTACCTCTAACGATAAAGGAACGTGCACCCATGGAGCCTGGGATAATGCCTAATTCATCTAGGCCAGCACGAATGGCACCTTTCCGCGTAATCAGCAAGTCTTCACCATAATGGTTCTCTTGGCTGACATAGTTGTGATGGCAGTTAATTGCTTCTTTGGTCATCTGAAAGGGCGGTAGCAGCGGACGAATGGCTTCTAGAATCAGACGCATCATTTCACGTCTATTTTCAAAAGCGTATTCCTGCGCCCACTCAACTGCTTCCACATAATCATTAAAGCTATTTGAACCTTCCGCAAAATAGCTCAAATCTTTATCTGGTACATGTCCAAATCGATGTTGAGCCTCTTTCTTGGCAAGTTCGATGAAATAGGTGCCAATTACATTGCCTAAGCCACGGCTGCCTGAATGTAGCATTACCCAGACATCCTGATTTTCATCAAGGCAGAGCTCAATAAAGTGATTACCACCTCCTAAGGTACCGAGCTGTTTTTGCCAAGTCGCATCAAACTTCCTGAGCATGCGAACAAGGCCCGGATGTTTATTAATGATGGGTTGTAAGTGTTTTTCAAGTGGAATAATCGTCGAAGCTTTTGCTTTAACCTGCTTGTGTAATTCAAAGCCTACGGGGACTTTACGTTCGATTGCATGACGTAATGGTGTGAGATTGTCTGGAAGCTGTGAGGCTTTTAAATTGAGCCGTATCGCATTCATACCACAACCAATATCCACACCGACAGCGGCAGGGATGATTGCATTTTTAGTGGGGATTACACTACCTACAGTGGCACCTTTGCCCACATGTACATCAGGCATCACGGCAATATGTGAATAAACAAATTGCAGTTGTGCCATTTTTTTCAATTGTTCAATACTTTCGCTATCAATATCGTTCGTGAAGATTTTCACTGGAACGCCATATTGAGCATCAGCATTAAGTATTTTTTGTATGCCCATTTTCTTGTCTCGGGATATTTTAATTTTTCGTCCGAACAGGCATAAAAAAACCTAGCGAATGCCAGGTTAAATAAAGCATTCGGACAAGTGATCAATCGATTTGTACACTTGTCCGTGAGTCGACAGTGCCAAATCTTATCGTGTAGTTCCTGATTGTAATGGCATGCTGTCGTCCTCCTGTTATGTGGTGCCGTTGAAAATATGAGCGAAATTCTACTCATATTTTCATTGGGGTCAAGTGAAAAGTATTTTTTTATTCGCCTTCTTTCACATTCATGTCTTTATACGCAATCAGTTTGGTCTTGTGTTTCCACTTATAACCTAGCCAGATTGCCAAGAATAATGGAATGCTGATATAGGTTGAAACTAAACCTAACCAGTCAATTTTTCCACCAAGTAAAGCTTGATAGTTTTGACCTAAAATAATGATTGAACAAAGAATAAATGCAAACCATGGGGCGAATGGGAAGAACTTGGCACGATAAGCCAGATCTTCAACTTTATAGCCTTGAGCGATATAACCTTTACGGAAACGGTAGTGTGAAATTGCAATCCCTAACCAGACAATGAAGCCACACATACCAGACATGTTAAGTAGCCAGTTAAAGACTTGTTTCTCACCAATAAAGGTGGTTAAGAAGCACAGCGCTGCAACTGCAGTCGTCGCATAAAGTGCATTCATTGGTACACCACGGCCATCCAGTCTTGAGAACCATTTCGGTGCACGGCCTTCTTTTGCCATATCAAATAGCATACGGGTAGAAGAGTACATGCCTGAGTTACCCGCAGACAGAATTGCGCTGAGAATCACTGCATTCATTAAGCTGGCTGCAAAGGCGAAACCTGCTTTTTCATACAATAAAGTGAATGGTGAAAGGGCAATATCTTCGCTTTGAGCTGCTTTTAACAACAGTGGATCATCATAGCTGACTAATGTACCGATGATGAAAATACAAAGGATATAGAACAGTAGGATACGCCAGAAAATTTGCTTGATTGCCAATGGAATGGTCTTTTTCGGATCTTTCGATTCACCTGCTGCAACCCCGACCATTTCAGTGCCTTGAAAGGAGAATCCGGCAATCATGGCAACACCAATCAGTGCTTGGAACCCACCAACAAAAGGGGCTTCCTTATACGTCCAGTGCTGAAATACCGATACATTAGGTGTCATCATGATTTTAGCAATCATCCAGATACCAATGACGATAAACACAATAATGGCAACGACCTTGATCAACGAGAATAAGAATTCACTTTCACCAAATCCTTTGACTGTTAGAGCGTTAATTCCAAAAATAATGGCAAGGAAGATGGCGCTCCAGTAGAACCCTGGGATATCGGGAAACCAGAACTTCATAATGAACTGTACTGCAACCAGTTCGAAAGCCACAGTAATAGCCCAGTTGTACCAGTAGTTCCAACCTAAGGCGAAACCAAAGCCATCTTCGACATAACGGCTGCCATAGGTAAAGAATGCACCAGACGTTGGATTATGCGTCGCTAATTCGCCTAAACTGGTCATCAAGAAATAAATCATGATACCGATCAGGGCATAAGCCAATAACGCACCACCCGGACCTGCATTGGCAATGGTTGAACCTGAAGCGAGGAATAAGCCTGTGCCGATCGATCCACCAATGGCAATCATGTTCAGGTGACGTGCCCCGAGCTTACGCTGTAGGTGTTGAGGAGCAGATGTATCGCTCATAAAAATTCCTTAAAATGTTTATTTTGCACAGGCATATAACACCTTGAATCCTTGTTGATCAGCTTTCACCATACATTGACCAAAACTTTGTTCAATGAGAGGGGGGTAGTTCAGAAAACGGTTTGCCACGATCCATAATTCACCTGAATTTTTCAGATGTACGCTGGCAAGTTGGCAAAGTTCTTCGCTTGCATCGTAATTGGTATGAATCCCCTGATGAAAAGGTGGATTGCTTACGATCGCATCCAGATCTTTGGGTGCATCTCTAAAACCTGTAACTGGTTGTAGAGTTAACTGATTGAGATCCAGATTATTTTTCTGAAAAGTCAGTTCAGTTGAACGTAAAGCAAATGCATCAACATCAAGTGCAAAAATTTGCTGGTTCTGATTTAGCTTGGCTAAATAAGCGCTAATAATTCCAGCACCACAACCAAAGTCGGCAATCTTACCTGATTTTACTTGACTAAGGTAAGGGACTAATACCGCTGTTCCGACATCTAAATGATCCTGACTAAAGACTCCTGGCAGGGCACAGACCTTTAATTGATCCTGATCTATTTGAACTGTATAGCTTTTTAACCAATGTTCAAGTGGTTTCAACTGTTCAGTTTTTTCGATCTTCATTTGCCAGAATTGGCAGTGACGTGCGCTATCTAGCTTTAGCGTTTTACCATAAGGCTGTAGTTGTTTTGCTGCTCGTTCTACGCCGCCTTTCTTTTCACCGACGAGAAAAACATTTTGCCCAAGTTTGAGATGGCTCACCACAACATGCAGAATATAATTCAATAACTCTTTTGATTTAGGGACAAAAATTACGACCTGATCAAAGCTGGCTTGCGGAAACTCAACGGAAAAATGTGAGTGAATGCCAGCATTTTGAAAACCTTGATGATCAGCATAATTCCAAGTCCAAACCGATGCCTGAACCTGTTTTGGTAAATTTTTTGCGAGTTGATCATTAGGCGCATTAATCAGTAAGACGTGCCCATTTAAATAATCTTGCTGTCTGATGACAACTTCACTACGTGGATCCATTTTGATCTCTCATCAAAAACAAAGCCCAGTCGTGAAACTGGGCACTTGAAGTTGTTTGTGGATTACTTATGTGTTTCAGGTAAAACAATATTTAAAATCAAGGCTGCAATACCGCCTGTTGCCACACCTGAGCTAAAAATATTTTTAAATAACTCTGGCAAGTGCTCAAGGATTTGAGGAACTTGAGCAACACCGAGACCGAGAGCAAGTGAAATGGCAATAATCAGCAAGGCACGACGATCAAGATGAATACTTGAAAGAATATTGATGCCAGAAGCAGCAACCGCGCCAAACATGACCATCACAGCGCCACCCAGTACCGCTTGAGGTACGGCTTGAATCACGGCAGCAACAGCAGGGAATAAGCCCAGAATAATCAATAATACCGCAATCCAGATCCCTACATAGCGACTTGCGACACCTGTAAGTTGAATCACACCATTATTTTGTGCAAACACTGAACTTGGGAAGGTATTGAAGATCCCTGCCAAGAATGAGTTTGCACCATTGACCAGTACACCGCCTTTGATTCGTTGCATCCAGACAGGACCGTCAACAGGCTGATTAGAAATTTTACTGGTTGCGGTTACATCACCAATTGCTTCAAGAGATGTCACCAAATAAATAAATGCCATCGGAATGAACAAGCTCCAAGAGAAACTCAATCCAAAATGCATTGGTGTAGGAATTTGAACTAAAGGCGCATCTTGCAGCACAGCAAAGTTTAAATGTCCCATGAAGCCAGCAAGGATATAACCGATCACTAAAGCAATGAGAATGGCTGAACTTTTGACCCAGATAATTCGAATACGGTTAAGAAGGATGATGATGGCCAGCACAGTACATGACATGATCAGGTTATCGGCATTGGCAAAAGTATTGTCCTGCATTGCAGTATAACCACCGCCCATGCTGATCAGACCTTCTTTAATTAAAGTTAAACCAATCAGAAGTACAACAATGCCTGTCACCAATGGTGTAATCAGCTTTTTCACCCACGGTAAAATTCGAGAAACACCCATTTCAATGAATGAACCCGCAATGACGACACCAAAAATGGCAGCCATCACTTGTTCAACTGGCGTGCCTGCCGCAACCATTGCGCTACCAATACCGATGATCGGGCCAATAAAATTAAAGCTTGTGCCTTGAACAATTAAAAGTCCTGCACCAAATGGGCCAACTTTTTTACATTGTAAGAATGTTGCGATACCCGAGATGATCAATGACATGGAAAGGATCATGTTGGTGTCTTCGCGAGAGACGCCAAGTGCCAGACAAATCAATAATCCAGGGGTGACAATCGGGACTAAAATCGCCAAAAGATGCTGTAAAGCGGCTAAAAATGCAACAAAAGGTTTCGGTCGGTCATTGAGTCCATAGACCAGATCAAGCTGCTGCTGAGGTTGAGAATTCGACATGGGAGTATAAAAAGCGAGAGGCATTAGCCCAATATTCTAATAGAGTTAGCTCGCTTTACCAACGATTCAATGACACTTCGTCAGAAAAAAAGTGCACTGTCAATAAACTGTCACTACTAAAGTGTAGTATTTTTCTGTATAATTTGCCCTCAAATTTAAAGCGTATCGAATTACATGTCAGATATTAAAACTCTCCGTAACATTGCCATTATTGCGCACGTCGATCATGGTAAGACGACTTTAGTCGACAAACTTTTACAACAATCAGGTGCTCTTGGTGATCGCGCAGGCGAGATTGAACGTGTTATGGATTCTAACGCGCTTGAGTCTGAACGTGGTATTACCATTCTTGCAAAAAACACTGCAATCAAATGGTTAGATGCACGTACAAACACCGAATATCGCATTAACATCGTGGACACCCCGGGACACGCCGACTTCGGTGGTGAAGTGGAACGTGTAATGTCGATGGTTGACTGTGTATTACTTCTTGTTGACTCTCAAGAAGGTCCAATGCCACAAACTCGTTTCGTAACGCAAAAAGCGTTCGCGCGTGGTTTGAAACCAATCGTAATTATCAACAAAGTTGACAAGCCAAGCGCGCGTCCAGACTGGGTTATTGATCAAGTTTTTGATTTGTTTGATAATCTTGGTGGTAGCGACGAACAGTTAGACTTCCCAGTTGTCTATGCTTCTGGTCTTCGTGGTGTTGCAGGTCCTTCACCAGAAGAATTAGCGGAAGATATGACGCCGTTGTTCCAAACAATCGTAGATATCGTTGAACCACCAGCAGTTGATGTTGATGGTCCATTCCAAATGCAGATTTCATCACTTGACTATAACAGTTTCGTAGGTGTTATCGGTGTTGGTCGTATTCAACGTGGTTCTGTAAAATTAAATACACCTGTTACTGTTATCGATAAAGATGGCAATACACGTAACGGCCGTATCTTAAAAATCATGGGTTACCATGGTTTAGAGCGTGTTGATGTTGAATCAGCTTCAGCTGGTGACATTATCTGTATTACTGGTATTGATGCATTAAACATTTCTGACACGATTTGTGATCCTAAAAATGTTGAAGCATTACCAGCATTGTCTGTAGATGAACCGACTGTATCGATGACTTTCCAAGTAAACAACTCACCGTTTGCTGGTAAAGAAGGTAAATTCGTTACTTCACGTAACATCCGTGAACGTCTTGACCGTGAATTGATTCACAACGTAGCACTTCGTGTTGAAGATACTGACAGCCCAGACCGTTTCAAGGTTTCAGGCCGTGGTGAACTTCACCTTTCAGTTTTAATTGAAAACATGCGTCGTGAAGGCTTCGAAATGGGCGTATCACGTCCACAAGTGATCATGAAAGAAATCGATGGCGAAAAACAAGAGCCATACGAAAATGTAACTTTTGACGTTGAAGAACAGCATCAAGGTTCTGTAATGGAACAAATGGGCTTCCGTAAAGGCGAGATGACCAATATGGAAGTTGACGGTAAAGGCCGTATCCGTATTGAAGCAACTGTACCTTCACGTGGTTTGATTGGTTTCCGTTCTGAATTCTTAACAATGACTTCAGGTACAGGGATCATGACATCAAGCTTCTCGCACTACGGTCCAGCAAAAGCAGGTACTGTTGCGAAACGTCAAAATGGTGTGTTGATTTCTATGGTTCAAGGTACTTGCTTGGGCTATGCATTATTCACACTTCAAGACCGTGGTCGTTTATTCGCTAAGCCACAGTTAGAAGTGTATGAAGGTATGATCATTGGTATTAACTCGCGTTCTGACGATATGGTTGTAAACCCAACTAAAGCGAAGCAGTTAACTAACGTTCGTGCATCAGGTACTGATGAAGCTTTAACTTTAACACCTGCAATGGAATACACGCTTGAACAAGCGCTTGAATTCATTCAGGATGATGAGCTGGTTGAAGTAACACCAAAATCGATTCGTATCCGTAAGCGTTACTTAACTGAAAACGAACGTAAACGTAATCGTGATAAATAATTTTTCTTTGTGAAAAATGCAGAAACCGCTAAATTTATTTAGCGGTTTTTTTATGCCTTTAAATTCATTGGGATGAGTTCTATAAGTTCATCTTTTTATTGGGATAAAATATGTTGTTAAAGTGTGAAATGACTTTCTTTTTTCCATAAAAATATTAAATTATCTTCATTATGATGAATAACTGCGTCTGTGTAATAAACAATGCAAAAACAGGCTGCGATCAAGTTCAACTCTGGAGAGTGATATGAGTATTATTAAAGAATTTAAAGAGTTTGCCATCAAAGGCAATATGATGGATTTAGCGATTGGTGTCATCATTGGTGGTGCTTTCGGTAAAATCATTGACTCATTGGTAAAAGATATTGTGATGCCAGTGATTTCATGGATCTTGGGTGGTGAAGTGGACTACACCAACTGGTTCCTGATCTTGGGCGATAACCCAACCAACATTACAACACTCAAAGCGGCACAAGATGCTGGATTGAACGTATTTGCATATGGTAACTTCTTAACCATCTTGATTAACTTCCTGCTATTGGCTTGGGTCGTATTCTTGTTGGTGAAAGTGATGAACCGTATTCGTAAGCAAGAAGAAGCGGCGCCTGAGCCAGAAGCAACACCAGAAGATGTTCAATTGTTGCGTGAAATTCGTGATGAATTGAAAAAGCAAGGCTGATCACTCAGCTTATGAAAAAACGGTATCCTAGATGCCGTTTTTTATTGTCAGCAAAATAGATAGGGGACGATGCACATTTTCATTTTAAAATACGGTGCAGATTAAAAAGGGGAAGATTGATGAATCGATTATTTGTATATGGCACTTTATGTCCAAATCGCGAAAATGCACATATTTTAGGGGAGATTGGGGGAGACTGGCAGCCTGCTATGGTTCATGGAACCATTCATATCCTTGATTGGGGGCCAGATCAAGGTTTACCTGCAATCGTTTTAAACCCGAATGATCCTTTGGTTGAAGGCTATTTGTTTAGTACTGAAAAACTAGAACAGAACTGGCAAATGCTGGATGATTTTGAAGGCCTGCAATATCAAAGAGTACAAACTCAAGTCCAGTTAGCAACAGATGAAACCATTACCGCATGGACTTATGTCATGAAAGAACAAGAGTAGACGGAAATGAGGTGAGCTTAACGGTCAATTTAAGCTCGATCTGCTTACCTTAAATTTCCCATACGGAATTTAACTTCCAATAGATGAAAACCAAACTGGCTTTTTACCGGGCCATGTAAAACCCGTTCTGCTGCAGTAAATACCAATTTATCAATAACAGGAACCAACTGACCCTTTCTCACTTCACCGAGCTCGCCACCACGTTTGGCAGAGTTGCAGGTAGAATATTGCTTGGCAATTTTGGCAAAATCAGCGCCTGACTGAATGCGTTTTTTCAGCTGTTCAGCCAAATCTTTATCTTTTACGAGGATATGTCGAACAATTGCAGTTTGCATAAAGTTGTTCTCCTTCAATACATCTTAAATCGTTTAGGTTTTCTTTCGCTTTAAAGGCTGGCATTGTGGGCAGAATACACTGGCACGTTGACCTAACTTCAAGTTTTCCAATGTGGTCTCGCAATTAACGCACATTTCTCCAGCACGACCATAAGCGAGGAGGGTTTGTTGGAAATATCCGTTTTCACCCATCGCATTACTGTAATCACGTAAAGTTGAACCACCTAATTCAATGGCTTGTTTTAAGATGCGTTTAACTTCAATCACCAGCTTTTCCACTTGTACCTTACTTAAGGTAGACGCTGGTTGTGCTGGATGCACGCCAATATTGAACAGGCTTTCAGTTGCATAAATATTGCCAACACCAACCACCACATGGTTATCCATTAAAGCAATTTTAATGCCGACATTTTTTTTACTGAGCTTTTCACGTAGATAAGAGGCATTGAAATCTTCACTCAGAGGTTCTGGACCTAGTGTATCAATCAGCTTGCTTTGATTATCTGGATCGAGCCAAAGAATACAACCAAAACGCCGTGGATCATGATAACGGAGCTGTTGATCTTCAAAGTCAATGATGAGGTGATCGTGCTTTCTCAATTCATCATTCGGCTGACACAGGCGGAAACTACCTGACATACCTAAATGCCAAAGCATTTGATCTTGTTCAAATTCGGCCAGAATATATTTGGAACGACGCTTAAGCGCTGTTAAACGTTGCCCCACCAATTTTTCCAGATCATTGGGGATGGGCCAGCGTAAGCTCGAATTAAAGACTTGAACAGCTTGAACGCGTTGCTCTAGTAGCGGGAGTAAACTGGTTTTGGTAGTTTCAACTTCAGGAAGTTCGGGCATGGTGTACTCAAGTTGTTTCAACAACAATACAATGAGGGCAAATGTTTGACTTACAATTATGCAGGTATTTAATTTTATTTGCTAATCTAGGCCAATCTTAATCTTGACCGTTGTAGCAAGGGTTAAATATGTAAGATAAATATAAAATAATCATAATCTTACTTTTACACTCCGCTTTTTATTTTTTGAGAAATAAGGAATCTTCATGCCTTCATTGAAAATTAACCTCCTCTATGGTTGCGTAGCCATGTGCATGGGGGCGGGTAGCTCTTTTACATGGGCAGCTGAATCTGATTCAGAGTCAACGGTGCAACTTCCGACAATTAAAGTTGAAGCAACACGTACAGATACCACTTATATGGAAACGCCTGCATCAATTTTTAGAGTCGATATCCCTAAAAATGATCAATCAGCGCAGGTCAATTTAACTGAAGTTGTTAAAGGCATTCCAAGCGTTCAGTTACGTAACCGTGAAAATTATGCGCAAGATTTGCAGCTCTCGATGCGTGGTTTTGGTGCACGTTCAACATTTGGTGTGCGCGGAATTCGTTTATATACTGATGGTATTCCAGCAACGATGCCAGATGGTCAAGGTCAAACCTCAAATATTGATTTGGGGAGCTTGAGCCATCTTGAAGTTTTAACGGGGCCATTTTCATCGCTGTATGGTAACTCATCGGGTGGGGCGATTTTGGCGACAACTCGAGAGGGGCAGGGTAAAGACTCTATTGAGATGAGTTATGCGGGTGGCAGTCATAATAAAAATCGTGCAGGTATCGTGTTACAGGGTGGCGCTAAAAACCAGAATGAACCGAGTTATATCGTCAGCTCCTCTTATTTTGATACCGATGGCTATCGTGATCATAGCAGTGCAGAAAAAGTCTTAAATAATGCAAAACTGACGTGGAACTTGGATGATGGCACGAAAATTAACTGGGTCACAAACTATGTCAAGATTCATGCGGATGATCCACAAGGTTTGAGCCGAGAGCAATGGCAGCAAAATCCTCGCCAAGTCAATGATGCGAAGAATACCTACAATGTTCGTAAAGACATTGAGCAAACGCAAACGGGTGTGACGTGGTCTAAACCAATTAATGATCAGCATGAACTGTATGCGATGGCGTATTTCGGCAATCGTCAAGTCACACAATATCAATCTATGGATCGATGTAAGTTTAAAGGTAACACGAAGGAATGTATTCCTAATAGTATGCAGTTGAATAAAAATCATGCGGGTGGGGTGATTGATTTTGAGCGTAATTATTACGGTGCTGATTTCCGTTGGACGGGTAAAGAAATTCTGCCAAACACAATCTTGAGTGCTGGGGTAGCTGTAGACAAAATGGATGAGGATCGCAAAGGTTATGAAAACTTTACATTACTTAATGGTCAACCTTCTTATGGTGTAAAAGGTACATTGCGTCGCGATGAAGACAATACTTTGTGGAATGTCGATCCCTATTTACAAGCCTCTTGGCAGTTTTTACCGACTTGGCGTTTAGATACTGGTGTGCGTTATAGCAATGTGCATTATAAATCTAAGGATCATTATTTAAGCAATGGTAATGATAGTGATAAAACGAATTATAACAAGGTCTTACCATCAGCTGCTTTAAGCTGGCAAATTGCACCTGAGTTATTGGCTTATGTCAGCTATGCCAAAGGCTTTGAAACCCCTACTTTTACTGAAATGGCCTATCAAGCAGATAAAGACAAATTAGGATTTAATTTCGCGCTAAAACCATCGACCAGTGATAACTATGAAGTGGGTTTAAAATCGCAAAACTATTTAGGTGATTTTACTTTCGCTCTTTTTCAGTCTAAAACTAAAGATGATATTGTTTCTGCAGGCACCTCTAATGGTCGTTCGACGTTTAGGAATGCAGATAAAACCCTACGTGAAGGTATTGAGTTTACTTGGAATAAAAAGCTGTGGCGTGATTTAACTGCAACAGCCAGTTATGCTTATCTCGATGCAACATTCGATGCTGATGTTCCAGTAAATCTTGATAAAGATGGTGTTGTACTAGCTGCTACTATTCCATCAGGCAATGTAATTCCTGGAATCGCTAAGAATCAAGCCTTTATTGGCTTAGCGTGGCAGCCAGAGCAAGGTTTCTATGCAGGACTTGATACCCAGTTTATGGATAAGGTCTATGTCAATGATATCAATAGTGATGCTGCTGCAAGCTATACTGTGACATCGATTTATACAGGCTATGCATGGAAACGTGCTGATTGGGGCATTAATGGCTTTGCGCGTGTAGATAATCTGTTCGATAAAAACTATGCTGGTTCTGTGATTGTTAATGATGCTAACAAACGCTTCTTTGAACCTGCTGATGGTCGTAACTGGAGTGCGGGAATTAAAGTTAGCAAGCAATTCTAAGTTATATACAGCAGCACTTGCATAGTGAAGTGCTGCTGCATAAATTATTTTTTAGGTGTCTGAGCTGCTGCAGCTTTTTTAGCAGCAATCGCTTCATCAACTTTAGCTAAAGACTCTTTTGCATTCGGATAATTCTGCTTAGCTAAGCCACTGAAAATTGATCTGGATTCCTCCAGATTTTGTGTAACAATCCCGCCATTCGCTAGCATATTTCCTAATACCATTAGAGAAGGTGCATATCCTTTTTTCGCTAAATCTTTAAGTGTTTCAACTGACTGTTGCTGCATAAATGGATTTTTGTTCTTTACCCCCAAGCTTAAATCATAAATCGCTTTTAAATGCACAGCTGGGTAATAGTTCTTTCTTAACAACGGTAATAGTTTTTGCACAGCCATCTGGTCGTATTCGGGCTTACCTTGTCTGAATAATATATTTGCAGATTCAACAATCGCTTCTTCTGAACCTTGATTCGAAGCTTTATCCAAATACTCTTTATATTTCTGATCGCTTTTCGCGACACCTAGATCACCTGTATGATAGAGCTGGGCAAGCGTGAAACTGGCTTTGCCATAGCCCTTGTTGGATGCATCCTGATAGTATTGCAAAGCTTTTCTATCGTCCTTACTTGTTCCTTGTCCCATCTGGTGCATATAACCAAGGTTATAGATCGCTTGAGTATTTCCTGTATCTGCTAGACGGTGCATTTCCTGAAAAGCAGCATTGTAGTCTTTTGCTTCATAGAGTTGAGTGGCTTTTGCAAACACATCAGCGGTAGCGCTTTTACTGTCAGCGGCGAAAGCAGTATGGCTTGCAAGGGTGATTAAACTCGCAATGAGCAATTTTTTCATCTTTATTTTTCCTTTCTCATGTTGATCTGCTTTCATCCTTTGCATAGCAGAACTCAATATGCTGTTCTCATCATAAAAGCTTGCGGCAAAATGTAAATAAGGAATTTGTATAAATCTTGGCAGGGGAAAAAGCGAGTTTGGATCTTTTTATTTTTATAATTTATTTAAAATCAAATAAGTATAATTGTTTTTTTAGAGAACGACTTGCGACTCCTTGCTGGCAAAAGAGTCAACAAGCCTCCATATTTTATCTTTATTTCTTGCTGCTAGCTTCTTGTAAAAGCTGTTCAATCTGCTCAGCATTTTGCGGGCTACCCGAGAGCCTCATTCCATTTTGCAGGAATAATGTGGGTGTTCCATCAATTTGCAGCTTCTGTCCTAAGGCTAAATTTTTCTGTATAGGTGTCTCGCATTGTGTCGCACTTTTTGGTGCTTTGCGATGCAACATATAATCTTCCCAAGCCTCATACTGATTTTTAGCACACCAGATTTTATTGGCAACAGCTTCAGCTTTAGGGTGTAAATTTTTAAGTGGGAACAAGAACAAATAGACGGTGACATTGTCTATTGAGGTCATATTCTGCTCGAGCTTTTGGCAGTAAGGGCAATCAGGATCGCTAAACACATAGAGCGTGCGTTCGCCTTTACCTTTTACATATTTAATCGCTTGATCAAGAGGGAGTTGCTTAACATCAATCTTACTTAACTCGGCTAAGCGATTCTCAGTTAGATTCTTTTTGTTTTGAACATCGAGTAAATTACCGAAAAAAAGATATTTGGCTGTTTCATCGGTATAGATAATTTTACCTGCTGCATAAACTTCATAAATTCCAGGTAATGGTGATGCATTTACTGATTTGACAGGAATCTCTGGATAATTTTTTTTGAAGTTTTGTTCAAGCGTTTTACTGTCTGCATGGACTGTTTGTAAACCGATCAGACTCAAGGTGAGTGCTGAAAGTAGTGTTTTGATCATTATTTTCATTAGAAATCAGTTGAGTTGAGGATAGATGAACAATACCGCTCATTTCTATTTTCGACAAGAACGGGATTTCAACTTTATTTTAAATAGAATTGATAGTGCTGTTGAAGTCATTTGGATCGTTGCAAGGTGAGTATGTTTTTATTTATATCGTTGCTACTTCAAAAGTAATTAAAAAGCCTCCAGTTTTGGAGGCTAATCAATACATTATGTTATATGGATGAGGTGTTATTGTGGTCTTGCCACATCACCATTCAATGCATCAGGCAAGTCCAAAACAGTCACACCAAGTTCTGACAGCGCAGCAGGTTTGGCAATCACAAGCGCTAGATAGCCATCTTCAAATGCGATGCTATTGACCACTTCAACATCTTTGCTCAGTTGGGTGGCAGGTGCTGGCACATCCGCTTGAGCCTGTATGAGGTGCAACCAGTGTTTTGGTTTTGCTTTAAACCAAAGACGTGCCACGATTTCCTGACCTAAGTAACAGCCTTTATCGAAATGGACACCATCACGTTGATGCAGGCGTAATTCTTGTGGTTGGAATAAGTGTTCAGTACTTTGTTGAATCCATGCTTGTCCAGATTGAATTGCTTTAATTTGCCAAGCATTGATATCTGTTTCTATTGAAGAAAAATCGGTTTGAATGTCATTGACTGTTGGGAAAACCGAACTGGTTTCTTCTAATTTCATTTTGGAAAAAGCACCAAACTTTTTAATATGCTTGGCAAATTCTTCGGCTTGGTCTTGAGTGGTCACTAACTCAAAACTTTCTGGATTTAATTTTTTAATCCATAGACCAAAATGAATACGTCCTTTTAAATCACAAATAGCAGTATAGCGACTTTCATTTTCTGGTAAGCGTTCAACATGAATGGTGACTTGGCCTTGTAAAAATTTTTGCGCATCTACACCATTTAAGCTAAAAGCAGTAAAAGCAAGCTGACTCATAGATCAATCCTAAGCTGCATTCTGATCACTAAAATATGGACTGTTATTTTGCGCCATTTTTCACAAAAAAGCAGCTTTAGATTCTCGATAATCGTGTTCAAATGAAAGATCAGTGGCATAGCATTCACATGCCAAGTCGCTATGATAAATCGACCAAACACAATGATCGTGATATGGGAGAACAATAATGACTGGAACAGTAAAACTACATCGAGTATTGAGTGCGCCCCCAGCGCGTGTTTTTAAAGCCTTTCTTGATCCTGACGCGTTGGTAAAATGGCTACCACCGCATGGATTTACCGCAAAAGTTCACCATCTAGATCCACAGGAAGGTGGAACCTATAAAATGTCATTTACCAATTTTTCGACAGGACGTAGCCATTCATTTGGTGGGAAATATATTAAAATTGTCCCGAATGAGCTGCTACGTTATACCGATAGATTCGATGATCCAAATTTGCCTGGTGATATTCAGGTTACGATTGAGTTAAAAGCCGTTGCTGTAGGTACTGAGGTGCATATTACGCAAGCTGGTATCCCAGATGTGATTCCTGTGGAAGCCTGTTATCTTGGGTGGCAAGAATCCTTGTATTTATTAGGCTTGTTGGTTCAAGCGGATATACCTGACGAATAAAGACTTTCGTTAAGTAAAATCGGTTGAGTGAGAAAAACAAAAAAATATTGGATGAATAAATTAAATTGGGGAATCAAATGTCTGAACAAGCAATTGTTAAAGGACGAGAACAGCTTGCGCGTGTTGCAATGCGGGCAGCTTTAGAAAATCAGCAAGCAGAAGATAGTGTGGAGTTATTTATCCAGCATCATCTTGAAGAAATTGAGCCTGATTATTGGAAAAAATATTTTGGAAGCGCTGTACCTACACCGTTACAGGTTCTGGATTTATTGGTATTGGCCGCCCCATGGGAAAATGATGAGATCGATAGTCGTGAAATGCTGGATTTCACTTTGCCTGATGAGATTACCCAATATGTGATTTGTGTCAGCTTTGATGCGGAAGGTCAGGTGATTGATATTTCAATGGAAAGCTAAGCAGAAGCCCAACAGGAGATTAATGTGCTGATTGCAATTAAACGTATTTATGATCCTGTTGCAGCAACTGACGGTCAGCGTGTTCTGGTTGATCGGTTGTGGCCCCGAGGGATTTCCAAAGAACGTGCACATCTGGATTTATGGCTTAAGGACATTGCGCCTTCCACTGAATTAAGAAAGGTGTTTTGTCATAAAGCTGAGCATTGGTTAACTTTTCAGGAAGGTTATTATCAGGAGCTTGAAGGCAATCCACATGTAAATGAACTCAGACAGATGGCAGAACATGAGCAGTTAACTTTGATTTATGCGGCTAAAAATCCTGAGTTAAATCATGCGCTGGTCTTAAAGAATTATTTGCTTGGGAAGGACATTCAACCTTAAAGTTTTGAAAAAAGGCGTCTATCCCTCATAATAGCCTTTTTGAGATTTTTTTATGTCTTTTCCAAATTGCCCACAATGCCAATCAGAATATACTTATCAAGATGGCGATTTATTGATTTGCCCAGAGTGCTCACATGAGTGGAAAGAAGGCGAGAGTCAGGCTACTGAAGTACAAGACATTATTAAAGATGCAAATGGCAATGTTTTAGCCGATGGGGATAGCGTCACTGTTGTCAAAGATTTGAAAATTAAAGGTTCATCATCTGTTGTTAAAGTGGGTACCAAAGTAAAAAGTATTCGTTTGGTGCCAGATGCAAGCGATGGTCATAACATTGATTGTAAAATTGATGGCGTCGGTGCAATGAAACTGAAGTCTGAGTTTGTGAAAAAAGTTTAATTAAATAGACTTGGAAAGGAGCAGTTAAATGCTCCTTTCTGCATTTAGCTTAAAGCCATTTTTATTTTCGCTTTATGAATATGTTGAGTAAAAGAATATTGAGCCCTTACCACTCAAAAGAAATATATTTGCTCGGCAAAAATAAATATAGAGACTGGTATTCTATTTAAAGTATTAAAAATTATCATAAGTTTCATGTGGCTATGCTATGTGGTGTAGTTCACATTCTTTTACATAAGCAGCCACTTTATTTGAGTAGAAAAATTTATACTTGAAATTTCACTCAATAAATAGACTTTATAAATGAAAATTAATCGTCCTTGGCATAATGAATACCAGAAGTATAATATTTCTCATCAGTTACAGTTACCCGCTCAACATGAATCTCTCCTTGAGATGCTTGAGCAATCTTTTCAGCAATATCGTCATGCTGCTGCTTTTATTTTTCACGATCAAATACTTTCTTATGCAGAACTGGATGAACTTAGTCTTCGATTTGCCAGTTATTTACAACAATTAAATTTGCCCAAGCAAACACGCATCGCAATCATGTTACCTAATGTATTGCAATACCCAGTCATTGCATGTGCCGTTCTTCGTTCAGGTTATATCGCGGTTAATGTTAATCCTCAGTACACTGCTCGTGAACTGCAATATCAATTAAATGATTCAGGCGCGGAAGTACTGATTATGATTGATGCCGCGGTTGCAACTTTTCAGGAAATTGAAACACAAACAAAAGTTAAAACGATTATTCAAACATCAATTTCAGATTTGTTGACTGAAGACACATTAGCTAAATATCCACATTTAAAAGAAAATAAAGCAGATCAACCTGTATTTACAGGACGTACCTATCATTTCAAAAATATTATAAATGAGACCAGTTCACTTGATTATCAACGACCTGAATTAGAGTTGAAAGATATTGCTTTACTTCAGTATACGGGTGGAACTACAGGGCTATCTAAAGGCACGATCCTAACGCACGGGAATTTATTTATTAATACCTTGCAGATGGATGCTGCTTTTTCTCCAAATCTGGTGTTATCAGCGCAAGGTGGCAGTAGCCGAATTTTATGTATTCTGCCTTTTTATCATATATTTGCATTTTCATTTAGTATCTTATATAGCTTATATTCTGGGCAAACTGTGGTATTGATACTGAATCCACGAGAGATCAATTACATTCTCGAAACCTGGAATCGTTATTCGCCCCATGTATTTCCTGGCGTAAATACCATATTTAATACACTTGCAAATCAGCCTGCATTTAAAACCATCGACTTTTCTGATTTTAAACTTGCAGTGAGTGGGGGAATGCCGACTTTACAGGCCACAGCAGAGCTATGGCAGCAACTGACTGGCAATATTATTTGTGAAGTTTATGGTCTTTCAGAGACAGGTCCATTGGCTACTTTTAATCCCAAAGGCCAAACCTCTTTCAGCGGAAAGGTGGGTATTCCTGTTCCTTTAACGGACGTGGTGATTATTGATGAACAGGGCAATGAGCTGCCTTATGGTCAGGCGGGCGAGGTGGCCATACGTGGTCCTCAGGTGATGCAGGGATATTGGCAAAAAGTAGAAGAAACTGCACAGGCAATGACTCAGACTCAGCTTTTTCGTTCAGGTGATATCGGGATAATGGATGAGCAGGGATATATTGAGCTGATTGATAGAAAAAAAGACATGATCGTGGTTTCTGGCTTTAATGTATATCCAAGAGAAATTGAAGAAGTGATGGCTCAATATTCTAAAGTTCTTGAGGTGGCTGCCATTGGTATAAAAGATGAAAAATCGGGTGAGGTACCCAAAGTATTTATTGTCAGAAAAGACGAATCTTTAACGGCTGATGAAATTTTAACTTATTCGAAAGCCAATTTGACTGCATATAAGTGTCCAAAATATATCGAATTTGTGAGTGAAATTCCGAAATCAAATATTGGAAAAATATTACGCAGACATTTAAAAGAAAGCGAGTAGCTCGAGGAATCAGTACTTTATAACTTAGCTTAATTTGAAAACTAAGTTATAAAGTAAATTACCAAAAGCGAACAAAATTTAATCTTCTTAAACGGCAATTGCTGATCTATATTGGATGAGATAACAATCAAAATGTAACTCCAATAAATAGAGGTCCTTATGGCAGGATGGTTCGAAGTAAGTCAGGCAAGCGATGGGCAATACCGTTTTGTACTCAAAGCAGGAAATGGTGAGCCAGTTTTAAATAGTGAATTATATAAGACCAAAGCAGCGGCAATGAATGGTATTGCATCTGTTCAGAAAAATAGTCCAGATGATGCCCGTTATGAGCGTTTAACTTCAAAAAATGATAAGCCTTATTTTAATTTAAAAGCAGCGAATCATCAGGTGATTGGTACCAGTCAGCTTTATGCGAGTGAACAGTCGCGTGACAAGGGCATTGAATCTGTCAAAAATAATGGCCCATCTGAAACTGTAAAAGATTTAACCGTATAATTAAGCCATAAAAAAAGCCGTTTAAATTAAACGGCTTTTTTACATCTGTTATTCAGATTAACGGACAAGTTTTGCCATTAATTCTTCTTTATTCAGATTGCTTGCTTCTGCATCGCGACGGCCTTTGTATTCGAAAGTGCCTGCATCCAGACCTTTTTCACCAATCACGATACGATGTGGAATCCCCATCAACTCAAGATCAGAGAATTTCACCCCTGGACGTTCATTACGGTCATCCAGTAACACGTCGTAGCCTTGTGCTTGCAGTTCTGCATAAAGCGCTTCAGCTGCTTCGAGTGTACGCGGTGACTTGTGTGCATTCATCGGTACGATTGCCACTTCAAAAGGTGCAATCGCTTGTGGCCAGATAATGCCTTTGTCATCGAAGTTTTGTTCAATAGCAGCCGCCACAACACGTGTTACACCAATGCCATAACAACCCATTGTTACGGTTAATGGCTTACCATCTTCACCCAATACTTTACAGTTTAAGGCTTCTGAATATTTGGTGCCTAACTGGAAGATATGACCGACTTCAATACCACGTTTGATTTGAAGTGTGCCTTTACCATCTGGAGATGGATCGCCTTCAACGACATTACGTAAGTCAAAGACTTCTGTGAATTTGGCATCACGATCCCAGTTTACACCGGTCGCATGTTTGTCCACTTCATTAGCACCAGCAACAAAGTCAGCCAATACCGATGCTGCACGATCTACGATAACGGTTAAGCCTTTTTCAACCAGACCTTGTGGACCACAGAAGCCAGCAGTCAAACCATGTTCTTGTAACTGTGCTTCAGTTGCAAAAGTCAAAGGTGCAGCAATTAACGGATGTTTTTCAGCTTTAATATCATTCAGCTCATGGTCACCACGTAAGAACAGGGCAACCACTGGTGTATTGCCTTTTTCATCTGTTGGGCCTTGTACCAATAATGCTTTGACCGATTGCTTTGCATCTGCATTCAGGAATTGGCAAACATCGGCAATGGTTTTCTGATTTGGTGTGTCGACAAGCGTATAAGCTTGAGTCGCGGCAGCACGTTCACCCACTAGAACTGCTTCAGCCATTTCAACATTGGCTGCATAATCAGATTCAGTTGAGAACGCGATATCGTCTTCACCACTGGCTGCAAGTACATGGAACTCATGTGAAGCTGAACCGCCGATTGAACCTGTATCTGCCTGTACTGGACGGAAATCCAGACCTAAGCGGGTAAAGATACGGCTATAGGTGTCATACATCACATCATAGGTTTCTTGTAATGATGCCTGATCTGTATGGAATGAATACGCATCTTTCATGATGAATTCACGAGAGCGCATTACCCCAAAACGTGGACGAATTTCGTCACGGAATTTGGTTTGGATCTGATAAAAATTCAGTGGTAATTGCTTATAACTTTTCAGCTCATTACGTGCCAAATCGGTAATCACTTCTTCGTGGGTTGGCCCCAATACGAATGGATTATCATGACGATCTTTAAAACGTAATAATTCTGGGCCGTATTGTTCAAAACGACCCGACTCTTCCCAAAGCGCAGCAGGTTGTGTCACAGGCATAAAGACTTCTAATGCACCTGAACGGTTCATTTCTTCGCGCACAATCGCATCTACTTTCTTTAAAACGCGCGTTCCCATGGGCAACCAAGAGTATAAGCCTGAAGCTAATTTACGAATCATCCCCGCACGTAACATGAGCTGGTGTGAAATGACCTCAGCATCATTTGGGGTTTCTCTTAACGTTGCAAATAAAAAGCGGCTTGCGCGCATGGAAACTGTCCTAAAGTTAAGTGTTATTTAAAAGATGCTACAACAAGGAGCAAAAATAATAGGCTCACTTTGAGCTGTTGGCATTATGACATGAATCATTCAATTTAGCGCAGTATAAACCACTGCAATGTATTTAAATGTTGAAAATGTAGAGTCATTTAGATGAGATAAAAGCAGAATTGGTGCTGTAATTTCTTACTTTTAATGGCTGCGTTTTATTCCAGTGTCTTTAAACGGGCAATGATATCTGCGTATTCAATTTCTGTTTTATGGTAGGCATTGCGTAGGCTTTCAACGGTTTTTTTGACGTTATCAATATTCTTGGAATTATTTTCCAGATTGCTTTTTAATTGGGCTGGCAGCATTTCACCTTTACGATGGTAATCCATTTCCTGACGCTTAAAAGCAATCTTGTCTTTTTGCAGTTGCTGCAATTGCTCTTGTTGATAATTTAGCTGTTTCTTTAAATTCGCTAAAATCTGATCACGTTTGGCGGTGGCGATCTGTGTATTTCCATAAGCACGTTTTAATCTTAGATCCTGTTCCCGACGACGGGCAACAGATTCACGTTGAGCAGATTGTTGCGCATCAGCGGTAGCGTTATAAGGTCGATTGCGCTTAATCACCTGCATATTGCGGTCAAGCGCTTCATAACCATAACGGATGTGTTCAGGGGTGACCGAGGTGCTGACATTGGCAACGCCGTTCTTGTCATAATAGCGGTACCAAGTGGCTTTGGTGGGTTCCACTACGGCAAAAGTTGAACTTGCAACAAAAAATAGAAAAAATGAGCAGATGTAAGTACGCGTAATCGTTGTAAAGTGACGAATGCGGAAACCGCACTTTAACGAACCAGCCATTACATTCCCCGAAAAAAGTTAATTAAATCACTTATTTTTAAATAATAATCAGTTGTATATTAGTGCTAATTTATACATTTAAAAATACTTATTAGGCAAAAAAATTAGGAATTTAATTAAAAGTGTGATCTGCTTAGGATTGTTTAGAGAAACTGATAGGTTGGTTCAAAAAACTTCATTGATAATGCAAGTAAAGATATGTTAAAAATATCAACTGATCTGTATAAAACAAATTAAACCAACCATAATTTGTATTGAGTATTGGGGCAGGACAATAAATGGAAGATAAATTTCAAAATTTAAAGGTGATGGTGATTGACGATTCTAAAACGATTCGTCGTACAGCTGAAACGTTATTGCAACGTGAAGGCTGTGAAGTCATTACTGCGGTTGATGGCTTTGAAGCATTATCAAAAATTGCAGAAGCTAATCCGGATATCGTTTTTGTTGACATCATGATGCCTCGTTTAGACGGATACCAAACCTGCGCATTAATTAAAAACTCTCTAAATTATCAAAATATTCCAGTCATTATGTTGTCAAGCAAAGACGGTTTGTTTGATCAGGCGAAAGGCCGTGTCGTGGGTTCGGATGAGTATTTAACCAAGCCATTCAGTAAAGATGAGTTGTTAAACGCGATTCGCAACCACGTTAGCGCATAAAATTAAAGATTGAGGAAAAAATGGCTCGCATACTTATTGTAGATGATTCACCTACTGAAACTTTTCGCTTTAGAGAAATTTTAACAAAGCACGGTTATGACGTAATCGAAGCAACCAATGGCGCAGATGGGGTGACCTTGGCACAAGCAGAATTACCTGATTTAGTGCTTATGGATGTGGTTATGCCAGGGATGAATGGCTTTCAGGCAACCCGTCAAATCAGTAAAGGTAAAGACACACAACATATTCCTGTTGTGATTGTCAGTACCAAAGATCAGGCAACTGACCGTGTTTGGGGTAAACGTCAGGGTGCTTGTGACTATTTGACCAAGCCTGTAGATGAACAACAACTTATTGATGTGATTAAACAATTATTAAGTTAATTCGCTCAATGTGAGCCTTCTCATTATTCAATACGGGATAGGGTATGGCAGCAAATGGATTTATCGAGTTGCTTCGTTTATCCAAGCGAGGCAATAAACAATATACTTCAACTCAAAATGAAACGAACCGTTGGTCGGGCATTGCATTTGAGATGTTGGGGCAATATTTTGTTGCGCCATTGGGGGAAATTTCTGAGGTAATTTATCCTCCGAAATATACACCGGTACCAAATACTCAGGCGTGGGTACGTGGTTTGGCAAATATTCGTGGAAGACTGCTTTCGGTTTCTGATTTAACACATTTTATTTCAGGGCAAAGAAGCCAGTTTTCTCCGACGCAAAAAGTGATTTGTATTAGCCATCAAGATCATTATGTGGGGTTGGTCGTTGATCAGGTTTTGGGGATTCAGCACTTTAATAAAAAGAGTTTTTTCTCTCAAAATAATGATCTGGATAATAAGTTAAAAGACTATTGCCAAGGTCATTTCCACCAACATAATCAACAATGGCATGTGTTCTTATTGAGCCGATTATTAAAAAATCCTCAATACATGAATGCATCAATAAAATTTATAAACTAATTTAATACGCTACGGAAGATAAAGGCGTATTTCGGGGAGAAGCTGACATGGGCTTTAAACTTAAAAAAAAGAATGGTAGTGATAGTGCGGGGCTGAAAAAGGGTGGAGCGTTTCTCGATAATATACGAACGCAACTCGATCAGTTCTCCCGTTTATTCGGTGAAACTGAGAAATCAAAACCGATTATCTATCGTGCTTTAATTGCTTTGGCCCTTGCAGTCATCCTCTTAATCTACTTGTTCGTTAGTGTACCGCGTTCAAACCAGTTAACCCGTAGTCTGGGTGAATTGCGTTTGTTATCGCAAACCATTTCACGTCAGGCGACAGAAGCTACAGCTTCGGGTAAACCTGAAGAGATGAAAAAGCTGGTTGAATCTGAAAAGCAATTTACTGAAAACCTTGAAACGGTTGAAAGTGTCTATGGTAAAGGCTCTGATGAATACAAGAAAGTGAATGAGCTTTGGGGAGGAATCTCTAAGAATATTGATCTGATTGCATCACAACAGAAAGTCATTAACCAGCTTTACGATACCAACATTGCGATTAGCGATACCATCCCTGAGATTCAGGCTGAATATAACCTGATGGTTGACCAGATGGTACGTGAAAACATGCCGAGTAGTCAGGTAATTATCACCAAGAACCAAGTGTTTATTGCTGAACGTATTTTACGTTCGATCAACTCGGTATTGGTTGGTACAGATAATTCTAGCGTTTCTGCAAATGACTTCGGTGCCGATATTGATACCTTTGGTGTGTATTTAAATGCACAGTTAAACGGTAGTTCTGAATTGGGTGTAGACCGTATTAGTTCAGCTGCTTTACGTGAGTCTGTAGACAGCATTAAATCTGACTATGACGCCGTATTGAAATCAGCAGCGGCAACGGTATTGCAAAACGCGAACCAGATCGTGCGTGTACGTCAGGCTTCTTCGCAAATCTTCTCTCAATCTGATGCGCTATTGAATTCTTTAAATGCGTTATCAAATAAAGCTGAAGGTGGCTGGGGCAATGTTATTGCAGGTATCGTGCTGATCGGTGCTTTAGGCTTACTGGTTTTCTCTGCACTACAATTACTTGCTTTACGTAGTAACACCGATAAAGAGCGTGTAACCCGTTTACAAGACGAATATGACCGTAACCAGAATGCGATTTTACGTTTACTTGATGAAATCGCGGACTTGGCAGACGGTGACTTACGTTCTTATGCGACAGTATCTGAGGACTTTACAGGTGCAATTGCCGACTCGATTAACTTTGCGATCGATCAGTTACGTGACCTTGTATCGCGAATCACGGATACCTCGCAAGAAGTTGCACGCTATACCCAAGATACCCAGAACATTACCAACCAGTTAGCCGAAGCTTCTGAACATCAGGCGCAAGAAATTGCGGGTGCATCCGCGGCAATGAACGAAATGGCACTGTCCATTGACCAAGTATCTGCCAACGCATCTGAATCTGCTGATGTAGCACAACGTTCAGTACAGATTGCGACCAATGGTGCACAAGTGGTAAACCGTTCAATTGAAGGTATGGATCACATTCGTGAACAGATTCAGGAAACTTCAAAACGTATTAAACGTCTGGGTGAATCGTCTCAAGAGATTGGTAATATCGTCTCGCTGATTAACGATATTGCAGACCAAACCAACATTCTGGCATTAAATGCAGCAATTCAGGCGTCGATGGCTGGTGAAGCAGGCCGTGGTTTCGCGGTCGTAGCCGATGAAGTACAGCGTCTTGCAGAACGTTCTGCATCAGCAACCAAACAGATTGAAAGTCTGGTTAAAACCATTCAAACGGATACCAACGAAGCTGTAATCTCGATGGAACAAACCACTTCCGAGGTTGTTCGTGGTGCGAATCTGGCAAAAGATGCGGGTATTGCACTGGATGAGATTCAAACAGTATCGGGTGACTTGGCGAAACTGATTGCAAGCATTTCGGATGCAGCAAAACTTCAGTCTGCTTCTGCAAGTCATATTGCAACCACGATGAATGTTGTACAGGAAATTACGTCACAAACGACAACAGCAACGTTTGATACAGCACGCTCGGTTTCTGAGTTGGCAAATATGGCTGAATCGTTACGTGAATCAGTAACTGACTTTAAGTTACCTGAGTAAAACGAATTGGAAAGGCAGATGGGGGTGTCTGTCTTTCCATTTTAGATGTGTTGGATATCTCAACAAGGTGATGGGCGAAGTGGAACTACATCTTGTGTGATAGATAGACGTATTTTTTACCCACATTGGTGGATAAAAACGAAAGAAGCAGCTATGAAACAAATATTAAAAACGTTAGTTGAAACGATGACGCTTCCTGAAGACAGTTATCTTGAACAAGATGCAGAGATTCTTGAGATTTTTATTGAAGAATTAGATGAGATCTTTGTTGAGTTAGAGCCATTACTTGTTCAATGGAAAGAACTACCACATCAACAGAATGTGCTGACCGATATTCGCCGTCATTTCCATACTTTAAAAGGCTCTGGAAGAATGGTCGGCGCAAAGTCTTCAGGTGAGCTGGCATGGACAGTCGAAGATACTTTAAATCGTGTGATTGCGGGCACGATTACTTTAAATGCTGATATTCAGCGTTTTGTACAATCGGTTTTTAATCTTTATCGCTTTAAACTTGCGCATGACTTTAAGGCAGTTCAGGCCCATCAGGTCGACTTCAAACCATTGGTTTTACTCGGACAACAATTACAACAGCAGCAAAGTCCTGAACCTGCGCTGGCAGAGCTTTTAAATCTTGCCACTGATCTTAATCATGACGAGGCATTGACTGGTCTTGAGCTAGTGGATGATGTTGTCGTTGAAACGGATGCACAGGATCAAGCGCCACAGCAAGTTGAGCCTGTATCTGAGCTTGAATTGGCGACGCCGTTTGAAGATGAGGCACTGGCCAAAGAAACTCTGGCCATTTTCCAGGAAGAAGCCGAAGAACATTTGGCGACCATCAATCAGTTCTTACAAAATGATCGTCCAAGCAATGATCAATACAATACCTTGATTCGTGCGTTGCATACCTTGCGTGGCAGTTCTGCAATGGCGCATGTCGATCATGTCTTTGAAGCCAGTTCAAAAGTTGAAAATCTGTTTAAAACATTATTACAGGAAGAACTGGACTCAAGTTCAGATGAAACGGCTTTACTGACGCATTATGCACAGTTTGTCGGTGATTATTTACATACCTTGAAGCATGAAGGTACTCAACAAAAGTTCAATGAAATTTATGAGACTTTTAATGTTGCTTGGGACAGCTATGACTTCCAGTTAGAAGAAAAGAATGGCGAAGCAATACGACCACAAGGTCTGGTATCTCAATTAATTGAATTGGAAATTAATGACTTACTGGATGTCGAATTTGATTTCGAGAAGCGTGCACGCCATGAGTTCCCGCAATATATCCAGTTACTGAGTCAACAGGCCGAAATCCTGTTACAGCATACGCATCATCATGCAACGATTGGTATGTATCAGTACACCAGTTTATTGCGTTCAAGCTATCAAGATCTTATTTTTAAACCAAGTTTACTCAATCTTGATTATGCCTTTGAACTTTACCATCAAGTTCATCAACAGTTTATCCAGTTATTTGATACCTTGGCAGCCGGCCAGCGTGTCACTTTAACCAAAGCACATGAACGTGTCTTAAATGAATTAAGCTCATTTACTCAGCAAAATGTTGAGTCTGTGCAGCAAGAAGCTGTGGATGTCGAGACCCATACAGTTGAAGAAACTTTGGCGGTTGAACCACAAGCAACTTCAAGCGCTGTGACTGACTTAGCTGCCCAATTTGCACTGGATAAGCAACAGTTAGATTCGGATGAAGCGAACCGTGATTTTGATCCAGACTTGCTCGATATTTTCCTTGAAGAAGCAGATGAACTGCTTGCAGGGATTGATACTGATCTCAATACATGGGCGGCGGATGATAAAAATATTGATGCTTTAAAGAATCTGATGCGTTATTTGCATACTTTAAAAGGTGGCGCAAATATGATTCAGGCACGTCATATTGGCCTGATTTCGCATGAGCTCGAAACCATTTATGAAAAGTTGATTAACCAGCAAATTCAAGCAACGCCTGCATTAATTGCTGTGATTCGTGCTGTACAGGATGATATTGCTGATCGTATCCAAATTATTCGTGATCAGCATGTCGATTATCCAGCAACGCATGCTTTGGCCGCTCTCCATAATCTGGAAAAAACCGCAGTTACAGCTCCGCAAGCCGATCTTACTTCCGCTATGCCGCAACCTGTCCTTGAAACGATTGAAACACAGACCAATGAGAGCGCTGTTGAGACAAGTATTTCGGGAATTGCAACCCCAGCCAATGCAGCTGTCGATGTAACTGCATTTGCAGCACAACTGGCACTGGATAAGCAACAATTACAATCAGCAGAGTCAAATCGTGACTTTGATCCAGACTTGTTGGATATTTTCCTTGAAGAAGCCGATGAACTGCTTGCAGGGATTGATACTGACTTAAACACATGGACAGCCGATCATCAGAATTTGGATGCTCTAAAAAATCTGATGCGTTATTTGCACACTTTAAAAGGTGGTTCAAATATGATTCAGGCGCGTCATATTGGTTTGATTGCGCATGAGCTGGAAACCATTTATGAAAAACTGATTAATCAGCAAATTCAGGCGACTCCACAATTGGTTGCAATGATTCGTTTAGTTCAGGACGACATTGCAGACCGCATTCAGACCATTCGCGATCAGCAAACAGATTATCCATCAACGCATGTGGTGCAGTTACTTCAACAGGCAGACCAAACGGTTGCTCCTGTAACGCTTGAGCCAGTGATTGAGGCTGTAGATGCATTTGCAGCAATTGAAACAGATGTTGTTGAAGCGCAAGCCGAATTACCTGAATTCGCCGAAGGTGAACCTGTACTTGATGCACAGACGCTGACATTAGAGCCAGAAACAAGCGCGGTTGCCTCAGATGAGATTCTTGATGCGACTTTTGCCGCTCAAACCCTTGAGGCAGTGGCAGAGCCATTGGACGATGATGTTCGTTCGCTGGTCGAGCAGACTTTCCTAGAGGAAGCAGAAGAGTTGCTGGAACAGGCACAAAGCTTATTGAAGCAATGGTTTGAACAACGTGGTAATCGTAGTGTGCTGCTACAGTTACAACGTAATGCCCATAGCTTAAAAGGTGGTGCGCGCATGGCTGAAATGGATGCCATTGCCGTAATTGCCTACCATTTAGAAAATGCTTTTGAGCAGTTTGGTGTTCATCATTTCAATTCAAATGTGTATGACAATCTGCTGAATACCGCATTGGCATGGCTGCATGAGGCCATCTTTAAGCGTCAATATGCGAATTTTGATGGTTTAAAACAAAGTCTGGAGAAAATGGAGTTTGTCGATGTTTCGGCACAACTTCCTCAAAAACTTTCTGCGAGAGATATCTTCACGCCTGAATATACGATGGAGTTTGTTCAGGGCGATGGGACAGAGCCGCCGTCAATGCTGGGTGAGTGGGAAACCACAGAACGTATTGAACAGAATAATGAAATGATTCGTGTCTCTGCGGATGTCATCGAGAAGATGATTGATCTGTCAGGGGAAAATGCGATCAACCGTTCGCGTATCGAAATGGACTTAGGTCAATTGGGCGGTACGCTGACGGAAATGGAGCTGGCGATCAAGCGTTTGGCGGATCAGTTACGTCGAATGGAAGGTGAGCTGGAAAGTCAGATTATTGCACGACATGGTGGAGAAGATGCGCGTTATGCCGACTTCGATCCATTAGAGATGGACCAATATTCATCGCTGAACCAGTTGTCAAAATCACTTGCTGAATCAGCTTCGGATTTGGTTGACTTCAAGACCACATTGTCTGAGAAGATTCGTGATACAGAAGGCTTGTTGCTGCAACAATCTCGTATTCAGGCTGAGATTCAAGAAAGTTTAATGCGTACTCGTCTGGTACCATTTTCACGCTTGTTACCGCGTTTGCAGCGTATCGTGCGCCAAACCGCTTCAGCATTGAACCGTCCAACTGAATTGGTGGTGAACAATACCGAAGGGGAATTAGACCGTAGTATTCTTGAGCGTCTGGTTTCACCTTTTGAACATATGTTACGTAACGCGATTGACCATGGTATTGAAGATCGTGAACAGCGTTTACAAGCCAATAAATCTGAAACTGGACACATCGTCCTGAACATTGGTCGTCAAGGTACTGATGTGGTCGTGACTTTCAGTGATGATGGTAAAGGGATTGATGTTAACCGCATTAAAGAAAAAGCACTGCAAACGGGCCTAATGACGGCAGATCAGAAACTAGAACAAGAAGAGATTTTGCAATTTATCTTCCATCCTGGTTTTAGTACTGCTGCTCAGGTCACGCAGATTTCTGGGCGTGGTGTCGGGCTGGATGTGGTACAAAGCGATATTAAAGCTTTGGGCGGGCATGTCAGTGTGGATTCGACATTGGGTACAGGCACTACCTTTACCATCCGAGTTCCAACAACGGTTGCGGTAAGTGATGCCTTAATGGTTAAAGCAGGCGATCAACAGTTTGCATTCCCATTGGCACAGATCGATCGTATTGTTCGTATATCACCAATGGCACTTGAGCAATACTTTGACAGTCAGGATGACTATTTCAGCATTGATCAGGAACGTTATCGTTTACGCTATCTTTCTGAGTTTGTGGCAGGACAGCCAATTCCACGTTTGAGTGGTGTGGTTCATTCTTTACCTGTGTTGCTGATCAAAGGTGCACAAGGCCAGACTACGGCATTACTGGTGGATCAGTTGATTGGTTCGCGTGGTCAGATTGTGGTGAAACCTGTTGGGCAGCAGTTCTCTAGTATTGGTGTGATTGCGGGTGCAACGATTCTGGGTGATGGTCAGGTCTGTTTAATTCTGGATGGTCAGAATATTGCGCGACAAGCGCAGTCGACTGCGCGTAGTAAGCAAGCTGATGAGACTTATACTAAACAGCGTTATGATGAACGCCGCTTGATCATGATTGTCGATGACTCTGTTACGGTACGTAAGGTGACTTCGCGTCTGTTAGAGCGCCAAGGTTATGATGTGGTCACTGCCAAAGATGGTGTTGATGCGATGGAGCAGCTCGAAACAGTAAAACCTGACCTGATGCTATTGGATATTGAAATGCCACGTATGGATGGTTTTGAGGTCACAAACCTTGTACGACACCATGAATTGCATAAGGACTTGCCAATTATCATGATCACCTCGCGTACAGGTGAGAAACATCGTGAACGTGCATTGTCGCTTGGTGTAAGTCAATACATGGGTAAACCATTCCAGGAAGAAGCACTTCTGGAAAATATCGAAAGTTTACTGGCTGTGCGCTAAGAGGTAGAAAAAATGGTAAAGAAAAGCGCAAACTCGGCATTGGGGCAGATTGACCAGCAAGAGTTACAACATTTAATTACGGTCTCAACGGGATTTATTGATGCATACATTATTGAATGTCATCAAAAGGTTCCGATGTTGTTGCCGCAGAATATTGTCTTGTCAGCAATGGATACTCAAACCAATGTTGAACATATTGAATGGCATGATTTGAAGCTGCCTGTTTATGCGGTGAATGATCCTGAGCAAAAACAAGGTGTGGCGCTAGTTGTAGAAGGCGAGGATGTGTCACAGCGTTTTGCATTGGTTTGTAATGAAATGCCTGAGTCGATCCGTTTACGTATTTCGGAGATTGTCGATGAAGAACGTGAGATTGATGATGATAAAGTCTTTCAATATGTGAAGATGGGGGAGAATAAGTTTTATGTCCCTAATCTGCAAAACATACAAGCCCAACTGGGACTGTAATAAAAAAGGAACTCATTTGAGTTCCTTTTTTATGTGCTCTCGCAATGTTTAAGCAAGTAGCTCTACTAAAATTTGCTCATAGATTTCAGCGAGTGGCTCTAATTCTGCGACATTGACATGCTCATTGATCTGATGAATGGTGGCATTCAATACGCCCAACTCAAGCACCTGTGCACCTGTTGGTGCGATAAAGCGACCATCTGAGGTTCCACCGCTGGTTGATAGTACAGTGTCAATGCCAGTCACATTTTTAATTGCTGTTTTTGCTGCATTCACTAGCTCACCGACTGGAGTCAGGAAGGGTAAACCAGACAAAGTCCATTGAATGTCGTAATTAAGCTGATGTTTATCTAAAGTCTCAAGTACGCGTTGTTTCAAGATGTCAGCAGTAACTTCAGTTGAGTAACGGAAGTTGAAAGTTACTTTCAAGGTGCCCGGGATCACATTGGTCGCACCTGTACCTGCCTGAATATTTGAAATCTGGAATGAGGTCGCAGGGAAATATTCATTGCCATTGTCCCAAACAGTTTCACACAGCTCATTGAGCGCTTTAGATGCGGTATGAATTGGATTCTCCGCCAGATGTGGATAGGCAACATGACCTTGTTTACCATGAACAGTTAAAACGGCATTTAATGAACCACGACGACCATTCTTAACGATATCACCAAGCTGATGCGTACTTGATGGTTCACCCACTAGACACCAGGTCATTTTTTCATTGCGTGCTTCTAATGTTTCAACAACTTTAACCGTACCATTAATCGATGGGCCTTCTTCATCAGAAGTGATTAAAAATGCAATTGAGCCTTTATGGTTCGGATGTTTGGCAACAAAACGCTCAGAAGCAACCACCATTGCAGCCAGCGCTGTTTTCATATCAGCAGAGCCACGACCATACAATTTACCATCGCGAATACTTGGTAAAAACGGGTCTGAATTCCATGCATCTAAATGGCCGGTCGGCACCACATCGGTATGGCCTGCAAAGCAGAATACCGGACTTTCAGTACCACGACGCGCCCATAAATTATCAACATCTTCAAAACGCATGTTTTCGATATTAAAGCCAATCTTTGCTAAGCGTTCAGCCATAATATTTTGACAATCATGATCAACAGGAGTGACAGACGGCTGACGTAGAAGTTGTAAACTAAGTTCAAGAGTATCGGAATGGTTCATGCGAGATGTAGCTAAATCTGGTGAAATATGAACCGGTATAATAGGGGAATCTGATCGAGAAAGGTATTAAAAATAAACCTTATCTAGGTCTAGATAAGGTTCAGGGATGCTTTTTCTATAAAAATTACATTTTATCCTGAGTCTTTTCAGCAGTTTGAGAGACTTTATCACCTGCTTTAGATACATCCTGACCAAAACCCTTAAATGTATTACAACCAGTTAAAACAAAAGCAGTCATGATTGAAGCAACTAAGATTTTTTTCATCATCTTCTCCGTTTAAATGTAATTATGATGTACTTAAGAGGCTAAAAAATTTACCATTAAATGAACATAAGGGTTTGATGGTAAATGTGTTATAAAATGTTATTTAGTCGAATAACAAGTAAATTAAGTTAAGCTAAACAAAAGCGAAGGTTGGCGGAACATGTAATAACTAGGCGTTGGTGTGTGGTGATAATAAAGCCCATTAGTCCACCACATAGCAGGTTGTGATGAAGCGTCCTGATCAGGACAGAGCCATTCATGCCGTTGTAAGCGATAATAGGGTGTGGTTGGTATCTGCGTTCCCCATTGACCTAAACGCCGTGAAGTATTAATCCACGAAGGTATGCTTAATTCACTTTGATCTGTAGGCATGTATAACTGACCTTTCATCACCGCAAACTTACGCTGAATTGGGTGATGATTTGCCTCGGTAAACTGGAATTGACGTTCGGTAAAATGTTTTAATTTACGCTGTAAAGTATCTTCTCTATTTAACCCAAACCATTGTGCTAGATCGAGTTTCCCTTCGCCTAAATAATATTTTAAGGCAACTTCCCAATGTTCAACTTCTTGCGTTTCCTGATTGAGCACAACAAAATCCAGCTCACCTAAGGTGATGGCACCTGCAATTTTTTGAATGCTATGCCCGAGCAATCGATAGGGATGGTGGTCATCATCCAATAACCAGAACCAGAGTAAGTTTTCAAAACGTAAGCCAAGTCGTGTGCTTTTAAGTTGAGCCAGAAAATCAATCAGCGGCTGTGGTTGCTGATCCAGTTGCTTTAAACGTGATTCATAATTTTGATAATGCGTTTGCCATTTCTGATCAGGATGTAATTCAAAATGATTTTTTATGTCGAGATCATTAGGGATTTCAGTCAGGATATTCGGGCTGGCAATACAGAATGCCAAATGCCGTACGATTGGATTGTTAAACTGTAACCACGGCTCAAAAAAACAAGGGGTGGTAATCATTTTAGACATCAAGCCACTCAATCATTGAAATAATAGGTTAAGTTTAAGAAACCACAATAAAAACACTTTATACTAGCACGGTTGTAAACAGCTGTTGGTTAATTGCTCAATGAAAACTTTATTCTGGCGTAGCTTGGTCGTGATTTTTATTACGTTGGGAATCATTGGGGCAATTTTACCGGGCATGCCTACTACCGTTTTCCTGATTCTGGCTGCATGGGCGGCTTCTAAAGGCTGGCCTGAAATGGATGCATGGTTATTGAACCATCCTAAATATGGCCCAACCTTACGCAACTGGCGTGAACATGGCACAGTACCGCGTAAAGCAAAATGGATCGCCAGTATCATGATGCTGCTCAGTGGTATTTTGATGTTATTCACCAATGCGCCATTCCTCGTCAAAGTTTTTACTGATGTCACCATGTTTATCGTGGCTGTGTGGTTGTGGTTACGACCCGAGCCTGAGCAGCGTTAAGAAAAGCAACGCTCTTGCGGAATATATTCCTCATGCGCAAGATGAGCAGCTATGCTGCAAGTGGCGAGGATAAGCAAACTTAAAGCATCGCTTTAAGGATTTGCCCGAAGCGCAAGACCTTGCGCCAAATATGGCTCATATGCTGCGAGTGGCGAGTTAAGAAAAGCAACCTCTTGGGAAATGTATTTCTCATGCGCAAGACGAAAATCGTATTCGAGTAAATGTATTAAGCAACCTTTGTCTTGAGTCCCATCCAAAAGATATTCGAATAACACGAACAAAGAACGCAGATCATGTCTACGACCCTATTTTATTTTCTTCGTCAGCTTTAACACCTACCACCCACTAAAACTACTGAAAAGTACAAGAAAAAGTGCTTCATCTATGTTGAAATAAATGTGTTCTATCATTTATCGAGATAATAATGACCTATACCCTTGATCAGGCAGACATCATCATAGACTTGGCACAACAAACGCTACGTTTGCCGAAACATAATAAATTCTATGTGATCTCTTCGGGCAAAAACGGTATTGGTGAACAGGAAAATAGCGGTAAGACCCCAAGAGGTTGGCATCAGGTCGCACAAAAGATTGGTGGTGATGCCCCAAAACATGCCGTATTTATCGCGCGTCAACCGACTGGTGAAGTCTATGATCTGCAATTAGCTCAGCAATTTCCTCAACGAGACTGGATCTTGTCACGCATTTTATGGCTGGATGGTCTGGAAGAAGGCTTTAATCATGGTGAAGGGCACGATACCTTTAAGCGTTATATCTATATTCATGGTACACCTGACACCGAACCAATGGGCATTCCAATGTCTCATGGTTGTATTCGAATGAAAAATGATGAAATCGTTGAGCTGTTTGATCTCGTTTCTGAACAAGCGCTGGTCTTTATTTCTGAACAAGCCTTAGAAAACTAAAGATGAAAATACGAATAAGTGCTTAAATAAAATACGAAAATATCGGTTTTTGCATGGAATTACTTATTTTTTAATCATTCGTTCGGTTTTTTCAGAAAAGAATGGCAAAAGCGTTTGACAGGCTGTAAAGATTCTCTATAATGCACCTCACAAACGATGAAGACGTTAAGGGCGCTTAGCTCAGTTGGTAGAGCGTCTGCCTTACAAGCAGAATGTCGGCGGTTCGATCCCGTCAGCGCCCACCAAGCCTTTACGTTAAGACTCAAGTGCAGCGGTAGTTCAGTTGGTTAGAATACCGGCCTGTCACGCCGGGGGTCGCGGGTTCGAGCCCCGTCCGCTGCGCCACTTAAGTTTTAATATTCGTTTGCCATGATTGCAAAATTATCGTGCAGCGGTAGTTCAGTTGGTTAGAATATCGGCCTGTCACGCCGAGGGTCGCGGGTTCGAGCCCCGTCCGCTGCGCCACTTTAAGATTGCAAGATTGGATAGAGTTGAGTAAATTAGAATTTATTCTTTTTATTCAAACAAATTCCTAAAGCATTGCTTTAGATTTGTTACCTCGCTCAGGGCGCTTAGCTCAGTTGGTAGAGCGTCTGCCTTACAAGCAGAATGTCGGCGGTTCGATCCCGTCAGCGCCCACCATAATTTGTGACATTTACTTCTCTATGGAAGTAATACAGTGCAGCGGTAGTTCAGTTGGTTAGAATATCGGCCTGTCACGCCGAGGGTCGCGGGTTCGAGCCCCGTCCGCTGCGCCATTCTCTTGATATCAGTTTAAGAGAATGTTAGTTTTAACAAGTATTTTTATACTTGATCTCTGATACGAGATGCCATTAGAAAAATCAAAGATTTTTCTCTTGCGCTCAGACAAAGCTTCGCTTTGTTGATCCTCGCTCAGGGCGCTTAGCTCAGTTGGTAGAGCGTCTGCCTTACAAGCAGAATGTCGGCGGTTCGATCCCGTCAGCGCCCACCATATTTCTTCCCCAATCTCATATCATTGTAATCAATACAAAGTTATTTTATGATTAGCGTCAATATAACGATTCTAATATGAAGTACTTTATGAGAAATCCTTATCAACGCAAGGCTGCGTCGAAATCTCAAGCTACACCTGCTAATTCTTCGCTCAAAGATACATACCGTCAATTTATTCAAAATATTATTATGCAACGTCACGTGATCGCGCTCTATCATGACGGCTGGGCTTTATGTTCAACACCATCGGGTCAGCATGCGTTATCTGTATGGCAAAATAAAAGCTTGGCGAAATTATTGATTAAAGACAATTGGGCGCAATACGAAATTCAGGAAGTACCCTTATTGGCTTTTATTGAAAAGATGATTCCCTTTCTAAAAGAAAATAACACGATTTTATCTTTGGATTTAACACCTGAAGGGAATAACCTGCTGGTTACCCCTGATGCTTTATTATTAGATATTAAGAATTTTTTATACCAGATTTACTTACAACGACCAGATGTGTTTGCTGAGTTAAAGCTTCCGTTGCCTCGAGATATTCGTTTGCATAACTCAGCTTCATCATAATTTGAACAGAAAAACTTTAATCAATATTCATTCAGCAACCAGCCGCTGGCATAAGCAAAATATTCTCTTAACCAAGCGTTATAGCGTGTGGCTAAAGGTGTGGTTGCACCGAGTAAGGTAATATCTCGATAGCCTTGTTTCTTGGCAATTGCAGCAGCTCTTAAGGTGTGGAAATCACTGGTCACAATTGCAATCGGTTGCTGGATATTGATGTGTTGGGCTTGTAATAAAGTCTGACTGTTTTTCAAATTGAGTTCAGTACTAGTGCTTTTATCTTCCAGAATGATTTGTGACATAGGAATATTATATTGCTTCTGTAGATAACGAGACATCACCACGGCTTCGCTATCCGTTTCACCATAATCAATTCCGCCTGTCAGTACCAGTTTCGCATCTGGCTGAGCTAGGGCAACAGGAGCCGCACGGTCTAAACGTTTTGTCAGCGTCGCCGAAGGTTCTCCATTTTCTACACCGCTACCCAAAACAATAATGGCCTTAACGGGTAAAACATGTTGTGTTTTTGCATTGTTGTCAGCAAGATAATCAAAGAAATAGCCTAAGCTAATTAACCATGCCCAAAAACAGAGCCAGCCAAAACGCCAGATTGAATGCAAACGGAAGTGGTAGAAAAAGAAACGCTCAATATGATAATAGAAGTAAGAATATAGGCAGAAAAATAATCCAAGCAGGAGAGGGAGTACTGTACCAATATGAATCTTTTTAAATGCGATGAGAATAGCGCCATCTAAAAATAAAACTGAACCAATAAGGGCGAGAAAAACACGAACCCATGAACTTATTTGCATAATCTTAATCGTAGTCGATTTGAACCGTGCTAAGTGTATGCAAAATTAAAAGAAAGGCAAACTCTCCGATTGTCTTAGGAAAATAAAAAAAACGAGTGACTGGCACCCGTTTTTTAGAAAAGAATAAGGTTAGTAAACGTCGCGGCGATAACGACCTGCTTGTCGTAATTCATCCAGCGTTGCTTCACCAAGAATATCAGTTAAAGCTTGGTCTACACCTGAGGCCATACCTTCAATACTACCGCAGACATAAATCACGGCGCCTTGCTGAACCCACTTCAGCAGTTCCTCTGCATTGTTACGTAAAACATCCTGTACATAGATACGCTGTTGCTGATCTCTTGAAAAAGCGAGATCAACTCGTTGCAATGTGCCCATGCTTTTCCACGCTTCAATCGTTTCCTGATAGAAGAAATCATGTTCGCGTTGGCGTTCACCAAAAATGAGCCAGTTGGCCGTGTAATTTTGTCGGTTACGCTGCTGTAAAAGGCTCATTAAACCTGCGATACCGGTACCATTACCAATGCAGATAATTGGACGGTTATCATCGATTAAATGGAACGACTCATTGGTGCGGATACGTAGAGCAATTGGTTGTTTGAGTGGCCCATATTCGGTTAACCAGCCAGAACCTAAACCGAGCTGATTATTTTCATCACGGTTTTGACGTACCACCAGTCTTAATAGCTGTTGGGCAGGAATACTGGCAATTGAATATTCACGCGTTGGTAATGTTGGAAGCTGAGCCAGTAATTCTTCTACAGTATTGGAAGGTTTAACTTCAACACGTAGATTTTTATCCCAAAGTGCCTGTTCAATAGTCTGATTGAGAGATTGCACAACAGTTTGTGCTGCAATCTGGTGTTGAGCCAAAAAGTTTTGGATCTCTGTTTGGCTATTTGCTGGCTGAATCTCAGCAATATCTCCCGCATGCCACGTCATATCCGAAGCTGTGGTCAGTTCAATATTGTAAGCCGCTTGGCCTACACTATTTGGGTTGAGTAGAGTGCGTTCGCTTAATATCCATTGATCGAAGACTTTTTCGATATTCATGGCATGTAATTCATGCTTGGTTACGACTGAAAGTGCTTCATTCCAGCGTTGGATATCATTGGCATTGGCGTTATCTACTTCGATGAGGTCGAAGAACGGTTGTGCCTTAGATTGTTTTAACCATGCATCAACTGCATAACCAAAGCTGCAATAACTTTCTGGATATTCCTTTGAGCCAAGCGCAAGCACTGCATATTGCATGTGACTTAAATCAAGATTTTGCTGCATTAGCTTTTTGCTAAAACTAGAGGCGAGGTCTGGTGCATCACCAGTACCATAGGTACTGATCACGAATAAAACCTGTGGTGCCTGTAGTAGATCTTGTTCAGTAAGCTGTTGAATCGGTTTTACGGTGGTTGGCTGTTGTGCTTCTTGCAAGCTTGTCGCTGTACGCCACGCCAGTTGCTCTGCGACACCTGTTTGAGACGCGTAAGTAATCAGCCAAGGTTGTGCATTTGGATCAATCTGTTGAGTACCAAGTGATTGACGTGCGGCTTGAGTGAGTTTCTTTTGTTTACGACGCTTTAAGTACAACATCCAGCCAGTTACGAAAAACAGTGGCATGGTCAGTGAGGCTAGCATCGCAATAAATTGATAGGTCGAACCAAAGAAACTACCGCGGTGTACAGGAAGCATACTGCTCATGATTTTTTCATTGAGCTTTTTGTCTTCATACAGTTCAAATTTTTCAAACTGCTTATCTTGGTAATTATAGATGGCCTGATTTCGTGCGCGCTCGTGTTGTGGGATGATATCCACAAAAGACACTTCGACTTTTGCATCATCACGCTTTGGAATATTTAGGGTCAACATTGAATATTCCCGACCAATTTGAGCATTCACACCTGTCCAAGTCTGGGTCAGGATGGTATTGACCTGCTGAATCGATAAACCTTCTTCTTTATGCTTTCTATTTCTAGGTTCATTGTGCTGTTGGTTACGTTGTGGTTGTTCGACGCCCATGACTTTGAACATACCCGCACGCCACCAGTCATACGACCAATATAAGCCTGTGCAGGCAAATAGTAGATAGAAGATAACCACCCATGTACCGACAACGGCATGTAGATCCCAAATAAAATTACGGCCTTTTAACTTGGGTTTGATAAAGAACCATTGTTTAAAAGTATGTTTCTTTGGAAAGCGTAAATAGAGTCCACTCAATACAAAGAAAATCAGCATCAGGGTAGAAGCGCCCGTAATTTGTGCACCAAACTCACCTGCAGTTAAATTTCGGTGTAAACGTTGGATAAATTGCAACGTATCACGACCTTTAATCTCGGGTAAGACTTCCGCTGTATATGGGTTGACCATCATGTTATAACCGCGACGCGCACCTTCTTTTTTAATATTGACGGTGGAAGAGGCGGTGGGATCAGAAGCGATTGTAATACTGTTGATTTCGATTTCTGGTTGTTGTTGGTTGAAATGTTGATAAAGCTGGGCAGGTGTTAATTTGGGTGATTGAGCCACTTCAACAACATAGCTGTCCTGATTAATCCATTTGAGAATTTGTGGTTCATAAGAGTAAATCGCCCCCGTTACGCCCATTAAAGAGAGTATAAGCCCCGCGGTGATCCCTAAAAACCAGTGAATCTGGAAGAAAACTTTTTTAAACATGGTCAAAAAATGTAAATAGAGTGGAATTCATGTAAAAAATTATAACTCAAGAATAAGAATACATTGTGGATTTTGCAGGTAATATTGATTTTGATTCTCATTTATTTTACGGGTAATAAAAAAAACCTCTCATTGCGAGAGGTTTTTGGTTCATCCGTGTCTTAAATCGATTTAGGCGCGCCTACAGTTTCATTTAAGTGCTTACGAACGGTATTGAAAGAAAAGTTCTTTGAATCCATACGTTTTGGCAAAATATAAGCACCTTGCTGTTCTTCACCTTTTGGGGTTTTTACCTTGAAATTTACAAGGATAAAGTCTGGTGAGCTATACCATTCATAAATATCTTTCCAGCCAATTGTCGCTGTGCCTTCTTGCAGGCCAACTTTTTGACGCATCACGATACCATGCGGTTGTACACCTAAACGTAAACCTTTAATTTCCTGAACAGGGAATTCAGTCATTTTACGTTTGACGTACCACTCCAGACCAAATTTCTTGATCAAATAAAAAAGAACCACACTCACAATCACTACCCAGCAAATCACGGTAGAGTAGGTTGAGTAATATTTAATAAGTCCTGCTGCAACTAAAGAAAGCACAACAAGTGCAATCATAATCATCCATGCTTTGCGGCTGAATTTGTTGGTACTACGCCAAATCATAAGTTGAGCTTGACGTTGTTCAGCTTCAGAAACTTCGTAAGGAACAGGTTGTAGCGTATAAGCGTATAGCGTTTTGGCGGTCATAGTGTAAAAAATGAGTTTAGAACTAGGTTAAGTTTAACACCTATTGGCATGCAAAGATATTATGCCAATGGCGAATGATTAGAGCGATGCATACTCTGTGCCGTCTTCATTTGGTTCATGACTCAGGCTTTGTTTCAGCATACTTAAACGGGTCAGTACACCTAGCATCAATGACAGTTGCTGCAAGATAATTAATGAGTTTTGATCATTTTCTTCATTGCGGCTTAGACGGTCACGAATGGTTTGCATCATGTTTTGTGCTGATAAATCAGGAACTTCATCTCTGAGTAATGCGCCTTGAATATCATCCAGAGCCTGATCAAGTAGGGATAATACTTCCTGATCCTGAATTTTTTCACGGTGTGCCCCTAATGCCGCGATATAACTTAAAAAAGTATGGCTGAGACATAGAAACTCGAAGGCCAGACTTTTTTGGTTTACATCAATATTCGGTTCGGTGGCAATGGTTGAAATCAGCGAAGCCACTTCTGCATCAGTATTGTGGGCAGCGCGTCGGACAACACGATAATTCAGGGCATTATTACGGCCATGATGATATTGCTCGACCACTTCTGCAAGATATTTACATTGCGCCTGTAAAGAACGACGGATCGAGCGGGGCAGTCTGCGGAATTTCCAGTCTGGCCAGATAAAACTGACACCAAACCAAGCCAGAGCACAACCAATCACCGTATCAATCAAGCGTGGAAAACCAGCTGCAAAGGCTGAGCCATCCAGATTAAAGTTGATTAAGGCTAAAATGGTAATAAAGGCAGTGGCTTGTGCATACTGTTTACTGCGCAATTCTAAAAATAGCACACCGCTCAGCACCAGCATGACCAGTTGTCCTTCAATCGAAGGAATAAAATAGATAATCGCAAGACCGACAATAATGCCGACCAAGGTGCCGACAATTCGCAAATACAAACGGCGTTTGGTGGCGTTAAAGTTGGGCTGGCAAACAAACAGTGCTGTTAACAGAATCCAGTAACCGTAGGCGATATCCGTCATCTGGATAAAGAGATAGCCGATAAACAGCACAATCGATAAACGGACAGCATGGCGAAATAACACCGACTCAGGTGAGAGATGTTGTTTCACACGCACAATAATGTCATTCCAGCCTTTGAGGTCATCATCTTTGAGCTGGCTTTCCGCATGTTGTGCATTGATTTTTTGCAGATTCCGTTCAGTTTCCAGATTCTGTAATTGTGCATCAATTGATTTCAGGTTCTGATATAGCGCAAACAATGCATTAATCCGCACCTGATCATAATGTCCATCTTCGCGCAGTTTTTCCAACGACATCCTTAAATTTTCAAAACTATGCTTGAAGCGTTTGTTATGGACATAACGGGTACGACTGAGGATCGACTGAGACAAATCCTGACAGGCCTTGCCTTGAATGGAAAGAATGCGCTGGAAACGGAACAGAATATCGCTGTGCTGGAAGACTTTTGCCAATTTCTGATAATCAATATGGGCTGAATCGGCACGCTCATGAATATCTTGAGCTACAAAATAATATTGCAGGCTACGCCGTGTGTCCTTTTGACCGCGGTCACCTTTGAGACGAGTTAACAGTGACATACGCAGATCATTAAAGATCGCCACCAGCTTGCCATTCTCCATGGCAATATCAATCATACTTTGTTGATAACTGGATGGGGTCATATCCACATCAAACAGGTTGGACTTGGCAAATAAGAAACTCCCCAGCGCAGAATAGGAAGCCGAAAGCTGATCCCGAACTTTCCGCACAGGAAAAAGCAGAAAACTGATGGTGGAGAGTAAGCCATACCAAGCCGCACCTGCGACTAAAAGGGCGGGTTGAACATACCATTGCTCAAATAAATGCACCCCCAACATGGTATAGACGGAAGTGACCAGACAACCGTATGCAATCGTGGCATAACGTCGTCCGAGTGAACCGAGTAAGATCCAGCCGATACATGAGGCAATTAGTCCGATTGCAAAAGCAACAGGATAGGGGAATAACAGTTGAACCGATGCAGCAGTGATAAAAAATCCGATATAGGTATAAATCAGATTCATGATGCGCACAGAAAAGCGGTCATCAATATCACTAATCGCTGCAGCAACGACACCTAATGTTAAGGGAATCGTTGCAAGTTGATAATCTAATAAATAAGGAACAAAAGCTGTCCCAGTAAAGGCAATTAACATGCGCACGTTATACATAAACGTGGTGTTATAGGTTGTTTGTTTTAAACGTCCGAACCAAGGATTCAAGGGTTGTCCTTCTTGTATTCTACAATTGAATTTTCATCGTGACTGTTCACAGGGATAAAGTGTTCGCAGACGTTAATATTATGCACAAATCTGGTGGGGATGCTAAGCTTAGAATATTCCAAAATTTGTTAAAGTGGGGCAGTATGCAGGCCGAGCAAACCAATCAACGTCAATATTCAACAGCATGGATTATGTTGCTTGCTTTGTTAACTGCGTTAGGGCCGTTATCCATTGATATGTATTTACCTGCTTTGCCTCAAATGGCAGATGAATTCGGGGTAAGTACGCAAATGGTTGCCAATACCTTGCCTGCCTATTTCTTGGGTCTGGCAATTGGTCAGTTGATTTATGGTCCTGTCAGTGACCGGATTGGACGTAAAATCCCTCTTTATTTTGGCTTGGCGCTTTATGCCATCGCCAGTCTGGCTTGTGTCTTTGCAACCAATGAATGGGCCCTGATCGCAGCCCGTATTTTTCAGGCTTTAGGTGGCTGTGTCGGTGTCGTGATGGCACGCGCTGCAATCCGTGACCGTCTGGACATGCAAGGATCTGCACAAGCATTTTCCAGCATGATGATTGTGATGGGATTAGCCCCAATTCTTGCACCGATGTTTGGGGCGTGGATTCTGAATTTTTTCCCGTGGCAAGCAATCTTTATTAGCTTGGCCATTATTGGCGTAATTTGCTGGTTCTGTGTGCATTTCTTCTTTAAAGAATCTTTGCCCGTTGAGCGCCGTTTAAAATTATCGGTCTATCAAGTCACAACATTATATGGGGCGATCTTAAAGGATGAGAGTTTCCGTGTGCCGATGTTTGCGGGATGTTTAACAGGCGCAGCCTTATTCTGCTATATCAGCTCTGCTTCAGCTGTTTTCATGGGACAGTATGGTTTATCTCAGCAAAATTTCTCTTATGCTTTTGCCTTAAATGCGGCAGGCATTATGCTGATGTCGTCGATTAATAAACACTTGAATACCCGTATGGGCATTTTCCAGCGTTTAAAGCTGGGTGGTGCGATTCAGTGTTTTGGTGCGTTGATTGTGCTAGGGGCGGGCTTTATGGTGCATGCGCCATTATGGTTACTCATGTCTGGCTTGTTCTTGGTGGTGTCTGGCATCGGTTTAACGGGGCCGAATGCGATGGCTTTGGCAATGTCTCAACAAGGCGCACGTGCAGGCACCGCCAGTGCGATTATGGGCAGTATGCAATTTGCTTGCGGTCTATTGGCGGGGATTATCCTGAATTTCCTGCTCTGGAAAGCGTCCCTGAATATGGGCATCATGATGCTGTTATTTACCAGCGCAGGTTTCTTGGCGATTTTAAAAGTGGGTAAGTTGCAAAGCAGTCGTTCTAGCTAAAGAACTACTGCTGCATTTCTAGTGGTTTAATCTAAAAAGACGGTGAAGTTTTCAACAGGCTCGCGTGGCGTAATGAAAGTATTCACAATATGATCAGGATCGGCATAACCCAAAGCAATTGTGCATACCAGTTCTTCGTCTTCTGGTGCACCTAAAATATCTAAAACGATGGGATGGAAATGATTCCATGCTGCTTGTGGGCAAGTATCCAGACCACGCGCTTTGGCAGCCACCATGACATTTTGGAGCATCATGGAAATATCCATTTTGGAACCAATACCCATTATTTTATTCACGGTAAAATACAAGGCAACAGGCGCATCAAATAGCTGGAAGTTACGCAATTGCTGCGCTGCCATTTTTTCTTTTTCACCTTTCTGGATGCCGAGCAAGCCATAAAGTCCCCAGCCATTGGCACGACGACGATCAATAAACGGTGAAATCCAGGTTTCAGGATAGTAGGCAAAAGTTTCCTGATATTGGGCAGCCAGTTCAGGCTTTTGCAAAAGTTCAATTTGCGCTGCACAAACACGGTCAATCATTTCAGCACGTTTTTGCCCTGTCACCACATAGACTTTCCATGGCTGAACATTAGTACCAGAAGGCGCACGACTGGCAACCGTCAAGATATCTTTAATGGTTTGGGGATCAACAGGGGTATCTAAAAACGCACGTACCGAGTGACGAGATGTAATGGCCTCATCCACAAGGCGGACTTGTTCCGTGTTCATGAAAACTCCTCAACATTTTGATTTTTTAATGTCTGGAGACTATAAATCAATAAATGTTTTTTGTTGCCAGTTTTTCAGGTATAAATAGAGGTTTGAGTAAAAAATATGCAAATAAATTAGCGGATTAACACTAATTGTTGTGAGTTTTCTATCTTTTGTCTGATTTGTGTGAAAAATAATTCTATTGGTAACATAATGAAATCGAAATAATATTTATGCATACTCAATGAAATCAATAAAACTCTTTAAATAAAAAGTACACACAATATTCGAAATTTATGCATAATACGCCCTTTTTAAAATTGATTAGGCTTTCCTTGCTGATCCGGCGAGGGGGAATTTTCTATTTAAAAGACAGCTTGAGTTTATCCAGTTCAATGTCTGTGGGAATTGTTGAAATATACACTATATACAAGGAGCTTCTCATGAGTTTATCTCTCATCCGTAAGCCGTTCGTAATGCAAGGTCTGGCAATTATTGTTGCAACCTTAATGATGAACAGTACACATGCTGCTTCAGAGCAAAAACAGATTCAGCAACTTCATGATGAAGTGAAGGAATTAAGCGCTTTATTACAGCAATATGTTCCCCAAGCAAAACAACAAAATGATACCCCTCAAGTTGCTGTAGCTCCTGCTAGTACAGGGGTTACAACCAATAATCAAAATACTCCTGCTGTTGTCGCGGCCAATACCCCGAAAAAATCTCCATTAAGTTTTAGCGCTGCATCTGGTGCAGAAGTAAAGCTTTACGATTTCTTGCGTGGTAATGCTTTGTATCAATCAAAAGGCGGCGATGGTATTTTTAACCGCATCAATAAGGTTGATCTGGAAGGCGCTGAAAAGAATAGCGATCGAGGGTAAAGATAATCGTGTAGGGGCAATGGCTTGCTATAACTTCTAAGCCATCTATCCTACAGATGAAAATCATCCGTGAAAACTGAATCACTATAATGTGTAAAAGGTTCTTATATCGGACTGTATACTTTTTATAAAGTTGATTGAGTTTTCACTCATTTTGAGAGTTACTATTTTAGCAGTTTTGAGGTGGGGACAAGCCATCGATGGAACTGGTGAAATAAACGGAAGAAGATATGGAATTTACTTTTAATGGTTTTTATACCCTGATTTCAGCCGTTATCGTGTTGTTATTAGGGCGTTTGCTCGTTAATAAAATTGATTTTTTAAGACGCTATAATATTCCTGAGCCTGTTGCAGGTGGTCTTGTTGCTGCGGTAGTTTCGCTACTTGTGCATTCGCTTTGGGGCTATAGCATTGTCTTTAGTAGCGAGTTACAAACCAGTTTTATGTTGATCTTCTTTGCTTCTATTGGTTTAAGTGCCAATTTCATGAAGCTCAAAGAAGGTGGTATCGGGTTGGTGATCTTCCTGGTCTGTGTTGCATCATTCATCGTGGTTCAGAATGCTGTCGGTATGAGTCTGGCAACGATGCTGGGTATCGATCCGCTGGTTGGTCTGATTGCAGGTTCAATCACGTTGACAGGTGGTCACGGTACAGCAGGTGCATGGGGTGAGATTCTTGAAACTCAACATGGGATTCAAGGTGCCTTGGCGTTAGGTATGGCGAGTGCAACGTTTGGTCTGATTATCGGTGGTATTATCGGTGGTCCATTGGCTAAATTGTTGATTAACCGTTATAGCCTTGCTCAAGCACAGACACCAGCAGAAATCAAAAACCGCGATACGCATTTAGATCAGCATCCTGACGAACTGGCACCATTTGAAAATCCACATCAAGTCCGTTTAATCACTGCTGATAATGCCATTACTACTTTAGGTATGTTTGCTGCGTGTCTTGCATTTGCAGAGTTCATGACTGGCTTTAGTAAGGGGACATGGTTCGAGTTACCAACTTTCGTTTGGGCACTCGGTGGCGGTGTTATTTTACGTAATATCTTAGAAAGCGTATTAAAGATTGATATCTTTGATCGCGCGATTGATGTTTTTGGTAACGCGTCATTGTCACTTTATTTAGCAATGGCATTGCTTTCGCTTAAATTATGGCAGTTGGCAGATCTTGCTGGGCCGCTCGTCGTAATTTTAGGTGCGCAAACTATTACTATGGCATTGTATGCAGCATTCGTGACCTTCCGTGTCATGGGTAAAAACTACGACGCCGCTGTATTGGCAGCTGGTCACTGTGGTTTTGGTATGGGGGCAACACCAACAGCAGTTGCAAACATGCAGGCAATTACCAACATGTATGGACCATCTCATAAAGCGTTCCTGATTGTTCCGCTTTGTGGTGCGTTCTTTGTTGATTTAATTAACGCAACAGTAATTCAATTAATTTTGAAATTCTTTGCCTAAGTCGGATCAAAAGCCCCCAACGGGGCTTTTTTGATTCATCCATTGTTATCGTATATGTACGGATGTACATAAAATATTTAAAAGCGAATAAGTGATGAATGAAAAATTAAATGACACCCTGATGGCTTGGGTAAGTTTTTTCAATGATCCTTTATGGGACTTCCTCGTTGTTTTCCTTCTTGCAGTGGGTATCTTCTATACCATTGCGACGAAAGCTGTACAGATTAGAATGTTCTTTCACAGTATCAAGGTGATGAAGGGCAGTCGTACTAAAGGTGAAGAGAAAGATTCACACGGACTTACACCCTTTCAGGCATTTGTAACGGGTTTAGCAAGCCGTGTTGGTGTAGGTAACATTGCGGGTGTTGCGATTGCGATTGCGATTGGTGGACCTGGCGCCGTGTTCTGGATGTGGTTTACTGCATTATTGGGTATGAGCTCAGCTTTTATTGAGTCTTCGCTTGCTCAGTTATTTAAAGTGAGAGACAGTAATAGCAAGCAGTTTCGGGGTGGACCAGCTTACTATATTACTCAAGGCTTACGCAGTAAAACCTTTGGTGTGATCTTCGCACTTGCACTGATCTTTACTTATGGTTTCGTATTCAACTCAGTTCAGATCAATGCGATTGCCAACGCTTCTTCACATGCATGGGGCTGGGACAAAGCCAATCTTGTTGCGCACCTAGGTGGTGTTGATCTTGAAATCTCATGGGTTGGTCTGGCACTTGTTGTTTTAGTGGCACTCGCAATTTTTGGTGGTATTAAACGTATCGCTAAATTTGCTGAAATGTTTGTTCCATTAAAAGCAGGTCTGTATTTAGCCGTTGCTTTGTATATTGCACTGAGCAACTACGAACTTCTTCCTGGCATTTTCAAATTGATCTTCACTGAAGCGTTCCAGTTCAACGCCGCAGCGGGTGGTTTCTTCGGTGCCATGATTTCTATGGCAATGATGCAAGGGATCAAGCGTGGTTTGTTCTCAAACGAAGCAGGTATGGGTTCGGCTCCGAATGCTGCCGCAGCTTCTGATGTAAAACATCCCGTGAACCAAGGTTTGGTTCAAATGCTTGGCGTGTTCGTAGATACCTTCATTGTATGTACAAGTACTGCGATCATTATCCTTGTTTCTGGTGTTTACCATGATGCAGGCTTCGTGGGTGTTGAATTAACTCAACGTGCTTTAGAGTCTCAAGTGGGCAGCTGGGGCGGTGACTTCCTTGCGATTCTCTTATTCTTGTTCTGTTATTCAGCCGTGTTAGGTAACTATGCTTATGCGGAAAGTAATGTGCAGTTCATCAATAACAATCCAAAAGTCATGTTCATCTTCCGAATTTTTGTGTTGGTGATGGTGTACTTTGGTGCAATTGGTAGCGTTCCGTTAGTTTGGTCAATGGCTGACTTGTTCATGGGAATCATGGCAACCATTAACTTGATCGCAATCCTATTGTTAACACCAATGGCGCGTACTTTATTGAAAGACTATACCTCACAGTTGAAGAAAGGCATTAAAGAGCCAGAATTCAAAATTGATAACTATCCAGAGCTGAAGAAAAAAGTCGGTTCTGATATTTGGTAATTTGCTTTTAATAAGACATTGAATCAATGAAAAAAGTCCCTTTCGAGGGACTTTTTTTATGAAGTTTTTATGACAAATGCAAAGAAATTGATACATCTTTTCAAAGGTGCTGGCGCTAAAATCCGACACAGAAAAATAGTCAATATGGCAACACTGCGTATGAAACAGCTTAAATTATGGACGCTTGCGCTTTCAATGGTGACCTTGGTGGGTTGCCAAACGACAACTCATTTAAGTCCTGCTGTGGAAGATGCTCAAGCACATGCTGTTTCGCAACCATTTACCTATATTAAACAGCAACAAAAGCGCCCTGTAGTGGCACTGGTGCTTGGAAGTGGTGGGGCGCGTGGCTATGCCCATATTGGTGTGATCGAAGTTTTAGAGCAACAAGGCATTCGTCCTGATTTTATCGTGGGAACCAGTGCGGGTAGTATTGTGGGTTCAATCTATGCCAGTGGAAAAAGTGCAGCTGAATTACGTGATATTGCTTTGAAGCTAAAAGCCAATGATGTCCGTGATGTCAATTTGAGTCTGAAAGGCTTTTTTGATGGAAAAAAGGTTGAAGACTATATCAATCAGCAAGTTCACAATACGCCCTTACAAAAGCTGAAAATCCCACTATATGTGGTCGCGACAGAGTTAAAGGATGGCAAAAAAACCGTATTTAACTATGGCAATACAGGGCAGGCTGTTCGTGCTTCTGCTTCGATTCCAAGTATGTTTGTGCCGACCATGATTCATGATGTGGAATATGTTGATGGTGGGCTGGTCAGTCCTGTACCTGTACAGGTGGCACGCGAATTGGGCGCAGATGTAATCATTGCAGTAGACATTCTGGCTCAGCCGATCCATACCGAAACCACCAATGTATGGGGCCTGTTTAACCAAAATATTAATATCATGCAAGGTCGTCTGGCTGAAGAAGAGCTCAAGGAAGCAGATATTGTGATTCAACCTGATCTACGTGAGAAAGCGCATATTTTTGATGTGAAAGGCCGAGAGTCGACCATGCAGGCAGGGATTGATGCAGCCAATGAAAAACTGGCAGATATTCAATGGGCGATTCAAAGTAAAACTGATTTTTCAAAGACCGATCAGCAAAATATGGCGGTACAGCAAAACCATTCTCTACCACGATAACTTGGTATTCTTCATATTTATACATGAACTTAAGTCTTTGAGTCCATTTACTAAAATAAATTTTCTATAAGAATAAGTTATAAATATTCTACAAAATGCTATTAAAAAGCGCAGAAAAATAGTAAATAACTACAAATCATAAAACTTTTCTATCAGATAGTTTTAAGTTTTGAGTCATAGGATGACGCATTAAAGTTAATTGCAGCACAACAAGGATTGTTAAACACGATGTTTAAGTCTTTTTTTCCTAATCCACGATTGTTTTTTATTTCAGTGATTGTGTGGTTATCTCTCAATATGTTGCTCTGGTACACAGGTGGGCATAGTTGGGGAGAGTATCTTGGTTTCCCTAAAGGCTATGCCGATGCTGAACTACCGATTGATGTCAGCCGGTTTTGGACACCTTCATTTATCTGGTTTTATTGCTGGTTCTTTGCTGCCACAGCGCTATTTGCTGGGTTCTGGCGTTTGATGTCAGATAATAAATGGCAAAAATGGTCGATCTGGGGTTCCGCCTTTATCCTGTTTAATATCTGGTTTGCAGTACAAGCAAACGTTGCGATTAATGCATGGTACGTACCCTTCTGGGATTTAGTGCAGAGTATGCTCTCTGCAAAAGGTGGGGATGTCATGGGACTCTATAAAGAGCTAACTGTCTTTTTATGGATTGCCATGGTCTATGTCACTTTAGGAACACTAAATGTATTTTTTACCAGCCATTATGTATTCCGCTGGCGTACCGCAATGAATGAATACTATGTTGAGAACTGGGAAAAACTCAGACATATTGAAGGTGCATCGCAACGTGTACAGGAAGACACCATGCGCTTTGCCACGATTGTTGAAGATTTAGGAGTAGAGTTCATTAAAGCGATTATGACTTTAATTGCATTTTTACCTTTACTTTTTGTCTTATCCAATCATGTGCCAGCATTACCTTTGATTGGTGAAGTTAAATATTCATTGGTCTGGGCTGCTGTGGTCTGGGCGGTTTTTGGAACGATACTTTTAATGGTTGTGGGGATAAAATTGCCAGGTCTCCAGTTCAACAACCAGAAAGTTGAGGCAGCTTACCGTAAAGAATTGGTCTATGGTGAAGATCACGTTGAATACGCTCAGCCAGCAAAATTAAAAGCGTTATTTGCCCAAGTAAGAAAAAACTATTTCCGTCTCTATTTTCATTATTCTTATTTCAATATGACGGCAAATTGGTATGGGCAACTTGATATTTTATATAAGCTGGTAGTGTTATTCCCATCCATTTCAGCGGGCTTGTTAACACTTGGTTTGTTCCAGCAAATTGTGAATGTTTTTAGTAATGTACGGGATTCTTTCCAATATCTGATTACTTCTTGGAAAACCATTATCGAGCTACTCTCTATTCATAAACGTCTTAAAGCTTTTGAAAAAATCTTGGATTAGTTCAGTCATTTGTATAGCAAAGCCTTAGTTCATCACTGAGGCTTTTTTTATGGGTGATGATTTTTTTGTGTATTAGTTTTTATGTGAAAAGTGAATATATATTGCAGGGAAAATGACTTTATTCAGCAAAAGTGTTTCACTATAGTCTGTTGATAAAATTAATGATCTCTCATTTTTCTCTTGTATCGCTTAGAACTTAAATAAACAGGATAAATCATGAAACCTTTATTGCTTAAAAGTGCCTTGGCCGTTGCGCTGACTGCGACAACAATAAATGTCTGGGCAGCTCAAGCCATTCAATCTGCCCAAACTCAAAAAATCTCAGGCATTGATCAACAGTATATTGATCAGAATGGCAGTGCAAATAATGACTTTTATGATTATGTGAATGGAACATGGCTGAAACAAACTGAAATTCCAGCTGACAAGGCTCGTTGGGGTGCATTTAATGAGTTACATGAATTATCAACCAATCAATTACATCGCATCGTTGAAGACCTGACTGCGCAAAAATGGGCAGCAGGCAGCGTAGAGCAAAAGATTGCCAGTCTGTATGCCAGTTTTATGGATGAAAAAGCGATTGAGGCGAAGGGCATTCAATCTTTGCAGCCAGAGTTAGCACGGGTCGATGCACTTCAAAGTAAACAAGGTTTTGCCCAATTAATGGGGCATTTTTCTCGAATTGGCGTCAGAACGCCGTTTGATATCAGTATTGGACAGGATATGAAGCGCTCTGATGTGATGATTGCGGGATTGGTGCAACGTCGACTGGGGTTGCCTGATCGTGACTACTATTTAAAAGACGATCAGAAATTTGTAGAAACGCGTGCAAAATATCTCAAGCATATTGAACGTATGCTGCAATTGTCAGGTGATCAGCAAGCGGCTCAACATGCAAAAGAAATCCTGACGCTTGAAACCGAACTGGCGAAGATTCAGTGGAGCAATGTTCAGAATCGTGATTTATCCAAGCGTTATAATATTTATAAAACCAAAGATCTAAAAAAATTGACGTCGACATTTGACTGGAACACTTATCTCAATTCGGTTGGGGTGAAGGATAAAATCCAAACCATTCAGGTGAACCAGTTAAGTTATTTTCAATCCCTTGATCCAGTGATTGATCGAACTCCTTTAAACGTTTGGAAGGCTTATTTTAAATGGAATCTCATCAGCAGTTTTGCGCCTTACCTGAGTAAAGCCTTTGTCGATGAAAGCTTTGCCTTTTACGGTAAGACCTTACGTGATGTTGCAGAACAGGAAGTGCGCTGGAAACGTGGTGTACAAACTGTGAATGGGGTATTGGGCGATGGTCTAGGCAAAATCTATGTGGAAAAGCATTTTTCTGCGGATAAAAAACAACGTATGGATGCTTTGGTTCACAACCTGATCCAAGCTTATGATCAAAGTATTAGCCAATTGGACTGGATGAGTCCTGAAACTAAAGTACAGGCCAAAAAGAAATTATCCAGTTTGTCGATTAAAGTCGGTTATCCGAAGAAATGGCGTGATTACTCGGCACTGGACATCAAAGATGGTGACCTCATTGGCAACGTGATTCGTGCCAGCGAGTTTGAACATCAAGATGATGTCGATAAATTAGGTAAGCCAGTGGATCGTGATGAATGGTTTATGACACCGCAGACGGTGAATGCTTATTACAATCCATCCTCTAATGAAATCGTATTCCCAGCTGCGATTTTACAACCGCCATTTTTTAATATCGATGCCGATGATGCGGTTAATTATGGGGGTATCGGCAGCGTCATTGGACATGAAATTAGCCACGGTTTTGATGATCAGGGTAGCCAGTTTGATGAATTGGGCAATATGCGTAATTGGTGGACTGCTCAAGATCACAAGCGCTTTAAGGCCAAAACACAGGCTTTGGTGGCGCAGTACAATGCCTATGAACCGATTGCAGGATATCACGTCAATGGTGAACTGACTTTGGGTGAAAATATTGCAGATAACTCGGGACTATCGATTGCCTATAAAGCCTATCAAATTTCATTGGCAGGCAAGCCAGCACCTGTTATTGAAGGTCGAACTGGTGAACAGCGTTTCTACATGGGTTGGGCACAGGTCTGGCGTGCCAAGACCCGAGAAGCTCAAGCGATTGTATATTTAAAAACAGATCCACATTCGCCAGATAAAGTTCGGGCCAATGGCGCTTTAGTCAATCAAGCACCTTTCTATGATGCATTCAAGATTAAGGAAGGGGACAAAATGTATTTGGCGCCTGAAAAACGGGTCCGCATCTGGTAATTCGAGACTCAATAAAAAACCTGTATCAAGCAGGTTTTTTATTGATGTTTAAAGCTTAAAGGAAGGCGATTCCCAGTCCAGCACCCGCAGCCATCACCCAGAGCGGATGAATCTTTTTAAACATGCCGAGGATTGCGGTAACAATCACGATCATCACCAGCAGCAGGTTTTGTGCGGATGCATCGGCAATCAACCATGCACTGACCAGCACCAAACCTACAGTAAGCGGTTTCAGGGCTTTTTCAAAACGAGCGCGTAATGGATTGGCTTTAAAACGTTCCCAAAATTTAAGTGCGTAAATGGTAATGATGGATGAGGGGCCAAATTTCGCCAGTGACGTAACCAGTAGTCCTGCTGGACCTGCGACATGCCAACCCACCAAAGGCACAATCATCATATTCGGGCCAGGGGCCGCTTGCGCCATCGCAAACAGTGAACTAAATTGCTCGGCAGTGAGCCATTGATGGACGGTAACAACTTGATGCTGCATCTCAGGCAGAATGGCGTTACCACCACCAAAAGCCAGTAATGAAAGCTGAGTAAAAACAATGGCAAGGGTGAGTAAGATCATGATTTTTTCACTCCTAAAACCAGCATGTTAATTGCGAGTAGAATGGCTAAAGTCAGTGCCAGTGGTAGCTTGATCCAGATCATAAAGACGAAGGTCAATCCAATGGTAAAGATGGTCAGGTAACTTTTTAAGATCGGTCTGAGCATCTTCAATCCTGTTGCAAACAGTAAGCCTGCCGCCGCCGCCGCTAGACCTTGAATCATATGTTTGACTGCTGGGAGATACTGAAAATACTCATACACCTGATAGATAATCAGCACGATTGCAGTTGGTGCGGAGATCAAGCCAAGCACTGAGCTGATTGCGCCTTTAACACCTTCGAATTCCATGCCAATCGCAACGGCCATATTGATGATGTTGCCGCCGGGCAATAATTGGCAGACGCCTAACAAGTCGGTAAATTTGCCTTCATCTATCCATTTGTGTTCTTCAACGATGATGCGATGAGCCAAGGGTAAAACCCCACCAAAACCCATCAATCCCAACTTCATAAATCCCGTGAATAATGCCTTACAATCAGGAGCGGTTGTGATGGGCTCATTCTGTATTGATAGGGCTTGGGCTTTCATTGGATAACCTTTTTGTTCAACTTCGTGAGCTATAGCATGAAAGATTTATGGTATATTCACAAATGCTATTTTTGCTGTTAGATATACTTTTAAGGTATGTATGATTGATATCCATAAACTGAACGCATTCGTTGCTGTGGTTGAGGAAAGTAATATTTCCAAAGCTGCCGTTCGACTACACATGCAACAGCCACCTTTGACCCGACTGATCAAAAGTCTGGAAGAGGAGTTGGATACAATATTGCTCAAACGTTTGCCGCGTGGGGTTGAAGTCACCGAAGCGGGGAAGGCTTTATATCAGGAAGCCATCACGATTCTGGCGCATGCCCAATCCATTCCGAAACGGGTAAAAAATATTGCCCAAGGCTTGGAAGGACAGATCAATATCGGTTTTACCAACTCCGCAGGTTTACATCCATTTCTGCCTGCCTTATTGCGTCAGTTCAGAGAGAAGTTTCCTGCTGTCGCTATTCATCTGGAAGAAAAAAGTAGCAGCTCCTTAACCGATGCAGTGATTAATCAAGAGCTGGATATTGTGTTTTTACGCAAGCCCGCGTCGATTCGTATTGGACTGCAAAGTCTGCATGTGCTGGATGAACCATTAATTGTGGCATTACCCAGTAATCATCCTCTAGCCGTTGAAGAGGGGCCAATTCGACTGCTAGACCTCGAGCCTTATGAGTTTGTATTGTATCGCCGTATTGCTGGGCAGGACCTGTTTGATAATATTCTGGCGAACTGCTATCAGGCTGGTTTTAATCCCAATATTGTGCAGGAAGCACCGCGCTTAACTTCGAGCCTTAATTTGATTGCTGCGGGGATCGGCATTTCCATTGTGCCCGCTTCAATTCAGGATTTCTGGAACAAGCAGATTGTCTATCGCAGTCTGGAGGCGAAAAAACCGTGTATCGCCCCCATTTATGCGATTTTTAGAAATAAAGAAAACAATGTTCGGGTCGAACATTTCCTGAATCTGCTCAGAGCCAGCCAGTCTGCTTAAACGTCCTCACAGGCTAATGGCTAAAATGATAAAAATTTAAAATTGTCCCGACCAAAGACTGTTGGGATTTATCTAGCGTTACTTTAATGATCCTGAAGTTAAAGTCGCCATCATCGATATATTTAGCCACACCATGGGTTTTGTTATTCAGCTTTGGAATCTGATAACTAAAGAAGGCCACTTGTTTGGAAGGGTGTACAACGTTGACTAATTTCTTTGGATCTTTATATCCACCATATTCATTTTCAATACTTTGTTTTAGCAAGTTTGGAAAATAAAGGGTGGCATAGGGCATACCACAGCCAACACAAACAGATGAATCATAGAGTTCAATGGCCTGTTTCTGATTTGGACTCATGAGTAATGCTGAGCCTGTGCCATTTGCCCCTGCATGCGCTTCTACATCGCGCCAGTCTCTAGGTAAAAGAACAAGACCAATTTCAGGCAATGCAACCAGTTTAAGTTGCTTGGCCTGATCGGCAGCTAATTTAAAATTGAAATGACAACTTTTTGCCGTACAGGTTTTAAAATCTTTTAATAGACCATCATCGACAGGATTTGGCGCGGTAATACCATAGAACGGTACACGAACGTCATTGGCAAAGGAGACTTCACCCAATGCATAGATTTGATTTTCAGTTTGACGTTGTTGTGCTGTATTTGAGAATTGAGGAAAATTTGGTTTGAAATCGTGAATCTCAGCATGCGTCACCGAAGCGAAGATCAAGAATGCAAAAGCAAAAGTGGTAAGGAATATTTTCATTTTTAATGGCGTGTTTTAAGTTTCGCTTTAAATTAACATATTTCGGATGATGAAGATTTATCACCAGATCAAACTCAAGCAATTGTAAAATCATTGGATAAATCGATAAAAATAGCCTAAGGAAATGCCATGTTTAAAAATAACAATAGATTGAGTCGAGTCATTTTCACTGCGGTGTTGAGTTACATGAGTGTCTCTACTTTTGCTGCGCCATTACAGATTCTGGAGTTTAAAAAAGCACAACTGAGCCAGTCAGAACAAAAACAACTTTGTGACCAAGTCAAAGACCTTTGTACTCAGCAAGCAAAGTGGCTGAGCTTAAAAATACCTCCTCAAGATGTATGGTTATTATCTGAGGGAAATATTGTCCAGTTTAATCGCTCAAGTTCTGGCTTTAAATTATTGAAGCAATGGCATATTCCATTAACACCTGCGGAGGAGATGGCAAGATCAGGACAGTATATTTTTCCTAAACTGTTCCCGATGGATCAGAACCGTTATGCCATTGCGGTGATTGATACTTTTTCTGAAATGTATTCAGGTGGTGGGGCGGGGATTGAGCGTGCCAGCTTTTATGAATTAAAGGATTCAGGCAAAACCCATCGCTTTATTGAAAATTATCCTTTTAGTTTTAATCGTATGATTCGGGCCTGTTTCTCGGAACAGGATTATGAAAATTCCAAAGGCAACTGTCATGATGAAGATGGGTTGAGTCTGGATATCCGTCCGATCAAACCAATGTTATGGCAATTCCGTTATCGTTACAGCCTAGATGTATCACCTGCATCAGATTCGGGCGAGAAATCGTTTAAAGGCAGTCGCAACCTCAATATTGATTTAAAGAAAGTGCCGAAGCAGCCGAATATTCCCGCATCATGGGATTATGCAGGTATGGAATAAATGCGCATTCAGAAATATAGGATTGTTTTAGAGGATCATTTTACACTTTGCCAAAGCTTTAAAGGCGTGGGCTTACGCAATTTACAGCGTCATAACAGATGATTTGCCTTGTACATGGTACAAAGGGAAAGATTGCAATTTGGAACTGTGCTTATGTCTCGTGTTTATACTTCTGCCCGCCGTAAATTTTCTCATTTGAGTCGTTCTGTGTTCATGGCTGCGGCTGTGTTGGGTACAACCCAAGTGGCAATGGCAGGGCCAACAGTTGATCAACTGAGTGACTGTTTGGTGAAAGCGACCACCGCAGCGGATAAAACCACAGTTTTGCAATGGACGTATAGTGCTTTGGCTGCACATCCTGATTTAAAGGCGTTTAGTAATGTCACACCTGAGCAGAAAACCCAGTTGGATCAGAAGCTGGCACAGGTGTTACAGCGTGTGATTGTGGAGCAGTGTTCGACGCAGACCAAAGCCGTGATTCAGGCGGAAGGTGTGAAAGCGGTTGGAGAGGCTTTTCAGCAGTTAGGTCAAAGCGCGGGTGAGGATATTGTTAAAGATCCAGCGGTCAGACAGCAGTTGCAAGGGACGTTACGCTATATTGATTTAAATAAATTGGTCACGACTTTTTTAACACCTGATATTTGGAATAAGTTGGGTGTGTTAAGAGGGCAGTGATTATCTTGGTGTAAGGTAAAATAGATTTTTATTTTTAGTTAGGCTGTGGTTTATAAAATTAGACCTGTTGTCTAAATGGGTTTGAAAAGATAGCGTATCTTAATATATTATTAGTTAATATTTTTCCTTTAACTAGTTAGTAATGACAGAGTTTATAAAAAAACATAAATTTTTTAGTTGGGTAGTTGGAATACTAGGGACTTTAATTATTGGTGGGTTAGGGAGTGGCGTTTGGGAGATGATGCTAAAGCCTATATTAAGTTTTTTAAGCAATGGTATTATTAACTTCCTAGTCCATACTTCTACTAGCTTTAGTAATGAAATTTATCAAAGTATTTCAATGCGTAGTTTGGATAGGTTTCAAGCAAAAGCCTATAGTTTGATAGTCACAATTTTAGGTTCTATAACTCTTTTCCTTTGGTTTATTCTATTTACTAAAGGTAAAAAGCTGTTAAATGAAGAGAGAGATGAGAGAAATGGTATTCATGAAAGTGTAAAAGAAAGAGTTTGGATACTAAAAAATTTTAAAAATTTCTATATTTTTATGACCTTTTATTTTGTATTAGGGTGTATTCCTTTCTTTATATATACTTATGATGGAATAAAAACCAGTTTTATATCAGTAAAAGTCATTAATTTTGAATACTTATTGAAAGTTAATAGTGATGTTTTATCTGAGAATGAGCTTAAAAGATTAGAATCTAATTTCGCGCAAATTGAGAATGCTCAAGACTATAATGAAATTATTGATTATTTGAAAAAGTTAGCAGTTAAGAATAATAAACACATAAATAAAAACCCGCTCTAAAGCGGGTTTTCTTTTAAATTAGATCAGCTTAACCAATCAATTTTTTCATTAATTCGTTTACTTGAGCTGGGTTGGCTTTACCTTTTGCAGCTTTCATGACGTGACCAACGAGACTGTTAAAGAATTTTCTAACTCTAAAAATCAATCAGCTTTTAAACGCACTTTTTAAAATACCTTTTTCACCAAACAATTTTTCTCGATATTCTGCTTCGAGCTGCTCAGTTTGCATGTGTAGGGGATTGAAATCTTTATCTCGTACATCCAACATCTCAACCATTGCTTTAGTGATAATCCCTACACGATTAATTCCTCCAAAGCCGAGATACACCCCATCTTTGAGCTCCCGAAGCGAAAACTGAATATCACTCCGTCTTAATATTTTGATCCAGTAATGAAAAAGTACAGGAGAGAGGAGTTTGGTAACCCTACTGAGTGCAATCCTTCTATTTTTAGCCGTATTGCCACCTATGGCATTCAACACATCAAATGCCACAGATTTATGTTCTAACTCTTCCAGCGCATGCCATTCCCATAGGTTTCTACTGTCTTGCGTCGTTCTCTGTTTAATTAACGGATCAGTTAATAATAACCGTGCAAGCGTTGCCGTATAGTGTTCCATCACCACGGTTGCGGCTAATTGTTCAACTTTAGGAAGTTTCCGAAACTCATCTAGTCTTGCTTTGGTCTTGGCTTCTATCTCTATAACTTCTGGATAATCCGAATGAATAAGATGCTCATTTAGAGATTGATGTTCCCGACTATGAAATGCTTCTTGCGCAATAAAATTTCGGATATCTTCTAGTAATTTTTCATCTTTAATTTGATCACGGACATTTCGAATACTCTCGATAAAAAACATTTCTCCGGGTGGAAACATGGCGGAAAGAACCACAAATAATGAGGTAACAACGAGATTATCTTCATAGTAAAAAGAAAACTTTTTGCTTTTATCAAAAGGAATAACCACATTACGACGAACGATTTTGTGTAGAGACGGTGCCGCTATATTCATTTTCTTCTTTCCTTAGCAGTGGGTGATAATTTGAACAGTTTTGAATTTCTCTATACAATCTATCAATGAATTTATACGGAAAAAAGACGGATTTGATAGGGAGATTTTTAGATTGGTAAATATAAGAAAACCAAAGCAAAGTAGATCAAAAAACACCTATAATTCTATAGTTGATGCAGGATTTATATCAGTAAAAAATAATGGATTGGATCATACAACTGTACTGAAAGTATGTGAGATTGCAGGGGTTGGTTCAGGAAGTTTTTATGAGTATTTCAAGAATAAAGAGGCACTGTTTATAGAAATGCAGCAATATTTTATTGCTGAGCTGGCAAATGTCATTTATGCCGTGATTCCAGAGATTCAGGATATGGAAATTCCCGCGGCGATCAGATCAATTTTTTTGAAAATTGGTGATTTTTTGGCAAAGGATGATAATAAATATTTTTATTGGGTGAGTGTTTCAGGGAAATATAGTACAGAGGCAAGTCATGTGAAGGCTGTAAAAGCCATCAATACGTTAGCGATTGAATATGCGGTAAAACATCCTGAGGTTTTAAGAATAAAAAATCTGAAATTGATGGTTTATATTTTAATTAACTCAAGTGTTGCACTCACGATGAACTTCTTTTCATCTCAAAATACAGGCTTTAGCTTTGAAGAGTTAATTGATTGCTTAATTGATATTACGATGTCCTATATTGATGATGATCGCAATAAGTTAAAGATATAAAAAACCCGCTCTAAAGCGGGTTTTACTTTGAAATCAGATGGTATTAACCAATCAATTTCTTCATTAATTCATTCACTTGAGCAGGGTTAGCTTTACCCTTAGAGGCTTTCATCACTTGGCCGACAAGACCGTTAAAGGCTTTATCCTTACCAGACTTGTATTCTTCAACCATTTTTTCGTTGGCTGCAAGCACTTCTTTGATGATCGCTTCAATCGCGCCTGTATCAGTTTCTTGCTTCAAGCCTTTTTCAGCAATGATGTCATCCGCAGATTTACCTTCTGCTTCCCACATAAAGCCAAACACTTGCTTCGCGATTTTACCGCTGATGGTGTTATCGACAATACGCGCGATCATGCCACCTAACTGCTCAGCTGAAACAGGAGAGTCCGCCAATTCTAGGCCTGCTTTGTTTAAAGCACCTGAGAATTCACCCATTACCCAGTTTGCAGAGACTTTACCTTGTTTCGCACCGCCAGCAGCAGCCACAACCGCTTCGTAGAAGTCCGCCATTTCGCGTGACAGCGTCAATACGTGTGCATCGTACTCAGTCACTCCAAAGTCAGCAATAAAGCGTGCACGGCGTGCTTTAGGCAATTCTGGAAGGGCAGCGCGTGCAGCTTCGATTTGCTCATCGGCAATGATTACTGGTAACAAGTCTGGATCTGGGAAGTAGCGATAGTCGTTCGCTTCTTCTTTCGAACGCATTGAACGGGTTTCCATCTTGTTCGGATCGAACAAACGGGTTTCCTGATCGATCTCACCGCCGTATTCTAAAATTTCCATTTGGCGTTCAATTTCAACATTGATCGCTTGCTCAATGAAACGGAATGAGTTGAGGTTTTTCAACTCGCAACGTGTACCGAAAGGTTGACCTGGACGACGAAGTGACACGTTACAGTCGGCACGGAATGAACCTTCTGCCATGTTACCGTCAGAAATACCTAACCAACGCACGAGCGTGTGAATCGACTTGATATAGGCAACCGCTTCTTCAACCGAACGCATATCTGGCTCAGATACGATTTCAAGCAATGGTGTACCAGCACGGTTTAAGTCGATACCTGACATGCCTTCGAACTGGTCATGGATCGATTTACCCGCATCTTCTTCAAGATGGGCACGAGTCACGCCAATACGCTTTACAGTGCCATCTTCAAGCTGGATGTCGATATGACCCAAGCCCACAATCGGATTATCCATCTGGCTGATCTGGTAGCCTTTTGGCGAATCTGGGTAGAAGTAGTTCTTACGTGCAAACACAGAGGCTTGATCGATATAGGCATCGATACCCAAACCGAAGCGAATCGCAAGATCAACCACTTCAGCATTCAATACAGGTAAAACACCTGGCATTGCTAGATCAACAAGGCTGGCTTGTGTATTTGGGTCTTGACCAAATTCAGTCGATGAACCTGAGAAGATTTTAGACTTGGTCGCCAACTGCGTGTGGATCTCGATCCCGATAACGACTTCCCAACCGTCAATTAACTTTAACTTTTGAGCTTCAGTCATTATGCATTCTCCTCAGCAATCGCCGCACGTTTGGTATGCCAGTCTGTATTTTGTTGATATTGATGCACAATCGAAAGCAATTGTGATTCTGACCAGTAGTTACCAATCAACTGTAAGCCCACAGGCAAGCTGTCTTTATCAAAACCAACAGGTGCGTTGATGGCTGGTAGACCTGCCAAGTTCACCGCAAGGGTATAGATATCACCTAAATACATTTCAGTCGGGCTGAGGTTGGCACCGATTTTGTACGCAGTGGTTGGAGCAGATGGCGCAGCAATCACGTCAACATTTTCAAATGCTTTCAAGAAATCTTGCTGGATCAAACGACGAACTTTTTGTGCTTTGACGTAGTAGGCATCATAGTAACCCGCAGAAAGGGCATAAGTTCCGATCAGGATACGACGTTGTACTTCTGCACCAAAACCTTCTGAACGTGAACGTTTGTACAAGTCCATCAAGTCCACAGGATTTTCACAACGGTAGCCATAACGAACGCCGTCAAAACGTGACAGGTTTGAAGATGCTTCCGCAGGTGCGATCAAGTAGTAAGTTGGTACATAGGCTTCAGTCATGTTGAGATCAATCTCAACCAAGATCGCGCCCATCTCTTCAAGCTTTTTCAATGACTCTTCAACGCGTGCTTTCACATCTGCATCTAAACCAGCAACATTGAAGTACTGTTTTGGAATACCAATGCGTAAACCTTTCACTGCTGTGCCGTTTAGGTTAGCAACATAATCATCCACTTCTTTATTGATCGAAGTAGAGTCTTTGGCATCATGACCCGCAATCACATTCATCAAGTACGCACAGTCTTCCGCCGAGCGCGCCATTGGGCCGCCCTGATCGAGAGAGGATGCATACGCAATCATACCGAAGCGAGACACACGACCATAAGTCGGTTTTAAGCCGGTTAAGCCACAGAATGAAGCAGGTTGACGAATTGAGCCGCCTGTATCTGTACCTGTCGCAATCGGTGCCAGATCAGCCGCAACTGCTGCTGCAGAACCACCCGATGATCCACCCGGAACGTGATCCAGTGCCCACGGATTCGAGGTTGCGCCGACATAAGAATTTTCAGAGGTTGAACCCATTGCGAATTCATCCATGTTCACCTTACCTAAAGTCACGAGACCCGCAGCTTTGGCTTTTGCAACAACTGTTGCATCGTAAGGTGAAATGAAATTATCCAGCATTTTTGAACCAGCAGTGGTTTTAATGCCTTGGGTACAAAAAATATCTTTGTGGGCAAGTGGAATACCTGCCAACGCGTGTGCATTGCCTGACTTAAGTGCAGCATCTGCGGCATCTGCTTCAGCAAGTGCCTGTTCTGCGGTTACCGTCACATAACTTTTTACTTTTGGGTCAATGTGGGCAATACGCTTTAAATAATGTTCAGTCAATTCGCGTGATGAAAATTGGGCTGTTTTTAAGCCTTCAGAGAGTTCACGGATTGATAAGCGATGTAAATCTGTCATATGAAAAATTTCTTTACATTCTAAATATAAAATATTGACTAATCGAATAAAACTTATTCAATTACGCGAGGTACGAGGTATAAACCTGCTTCTGTAGCAGGTGCGACCGCTTGATATTCATCACGATGGTTGCTTTCAGTCACAACGTCAGCGCGTAAAGGTTGCGGGTTGTCAAATGGGCTCTTTAAAGGCTCAACATCATCGGTATTAATGCCTTTCAAGCTTTCCATCATGCCAAGGATTTTATTTAAACTTTGAGCATATTCAGCAGATTGCGTGTCATTGAGAGATAAACGGGCAAGGTGTGCAATTTGCGATACCGTTTGCGCATTTAAGTCTGTTGTCTGCTGAGCATCTGATGATGTAGACATAACTTTACCTAATTCAGTATTAAAAAATTTCAAAATATCGTGCGTTATAATAAGCGATTGACTTGTTCAAATCATCACATTTAGTTAAAGTTGCCACCTTGTATTCACACAAAGTTTAATTGAGAACGCCCCCGTGATTCTAAAACGACTAATTGGCTTGTTTTCGCCGGATTTAGCCATTGATTTAGGTACTGC
>Ga0153917_1000155_pt1 | contig 64568 bp, 63 predicted proteins | sample TSFL001MetaG_FD_104695 | JGI IMG/M metagenome (GOLD analysis project Ga0153917, IMG submission 104695) | Attine ant fungus gardens microbial communities from Florida, USA - TSFL001 MetaG | ecosystem: Host-associated > Fungi > Mycelium > Unclassified | place: USA: Florida, Paynes Creek Historic...
GCGCCCACCGGGCAAGCTGCTCCCGTTCCTCATCCGTGAGCTCAAGCGGGGTCTTCGGTCGTCCAGTACGAGGCATACCCCATTCTACAACTTAACCAATGAATTACTGGCGCACGACACTAGCGGACGTCCTCCCAGGCCTAGCGGACGTCCTCGAAGACGGTCGGGATCGCCGGATCCGACCTGCTGAGCGCGAGGGCGCGCACCGGCAGCTCCTCGCGCACCTTGAGGTGGTGCTCCCGCGCGGCGACGGTGCCGGCCGGGCCCTCGAACGCCGTGTCGATCTCGCCGCCCTCGACGAGAGTCACCTGCAGCGCCCGCCCATCGGGGTGCTCCGCGGCCCCGAGCTCCTCGAAGCCGTCGGCCACGAGCACGGTCTCCGACTGCGCGACGCCGTCCGCGAGCACCCGGAACGCCGCCTTGCGGCCGCCCTTCGAGGCCTTGTCCGCCGACGCCTTGGCCACCGCGATCCAGCCGCCGTCGGAGCCCTGCCGCGCCACGAGCTTGTAGACCATGCTCGCCGTCGGGTAGCCGGATCCGGTGACGACTGAGGTGCCGACGCCGTAGGAGTCCACCGGGGATGCGGCGAGGGCGGCGATCGCGTACTCGTCGAGGTCGCTGGTCACCGTGATTCTCGTGCCCGTCGCGCCGAGCTCGTCGAGCTGCGCGCGCACCTCGGCGGCCATGATCGGCAGGTCGCCGGAGTCGATGCGCACCCCGCCCAGCCCGGTGCCCGCCACGCGGATCGCGGTCTCGACCCCGCGACGGATGTCGTACGTGTCCACGAGCAGCGTGGTTCCGGTGCCGAGCGCGTCGATCTGGGCGCGGAACGCATCCTCCTCGCTGTCGTGCAGCAGGGTCCACGAGTGCGCGGCGGTGCCCATGGTCGGGATGCCCCAGGTGCGTCCCGCCTCGAGGTTGCTGGTGGCGCCGAAGCCCGCGATGAACGCGGCGCGAGCCGCGGCGACCGCGGAGTCCTCCGCGGCGCGACGCGAGCCCATCTCGGCGAGCGGGCGCTCCCCGGCGGCGATGCTCATGCGGCTCGCGGCGGTCGCGACGGCGGAGTCGTGGTTGAGCACGCTGAGCGCCAGGGTCTCCAGGATCACGGCATCGGCGAACGTGCCCTCGACCGTGAGGATCGGGGAGCCGGGGAAGTACAGCTCGCCCTCTCGATAGCCGCGGATCGTCCCGGAGAAGCGGTAGCCCTCGAGGTAGCGGTGCGTGGTGGCGTCCACGACCTTCGCATCGCGCAGGTAGCGGAGCTCGTCCTCGCCGAACCGGAAGTCGCGCAGCAGCGAGAGCAGCCGCCCGGTGCCTGCCACGACGCCGAACCGCCGGCCTCCGGACAGACGCCGGGAGAACAGCTCGAACACGCTCTGTCGCGCGGCGGTGCCGTCGCGCAGCGCGGCCTCCAGCATCGTGAGCTCGTAGCGATCGGTCTTCAGGGCGCTGGACGCGGTCATGATCGACAGCATAGGACGCCGCCGCGCGGTGCCGCCCGGATCTGCCGACTAGGCTGGAGCATCATGAACGACGCGCCGATCGGGATCTTCGACTCCGGGGTCGGCGGGCTCACCGTTGCCCGGGCGATCAGGGCGCAGCTGCCGCGGGAGTCGTTCGTCTACATCGGCGACACCGCGCACTCGCCCTACGGCCCGAAGCCCATCGCCGACGTGCGCCGCTATGCGCTGGAGGTGCTCGACACCCTCGTCGACCAGGGCGTGAAGATGCTCGTGATCGCCTGCAACACGGCGTCGTCCGCGATGCTGCGCGACGCCCGCGAGCGCTACGACGTGCCCGTCGTCGAGGTGATCGGCCCCGCGGTGCGCCGATCGATCTCGACCACCCGCAACGGCCGGATCGGCGTGATCGGCACGGTCGGGACCATCGGATCCCGCGCCTACCAGGACATGCTCGAGGTCAACGAGAACCTTGCGGTCTTCACCGCCGCGTGCCCGCGCTTCGTCGAGTTCGTGGAGGCCGGCATCACCGACACGTCGGAGGTGCTCCGGGTCGCCGAGGAGTATCTGGCGCCGCTGCGGGACGCGGACGTCGACACTCTCGTGCTCGGCTGCACGCACTACCCGTTCCTGCGCGGCGCGATCGGCTACGTCATGGGGGAGGGGGTCTCGCTCGTCTCCAGCGACGACGAGACCGCCGGCGACGTGTACCGCCAGCTCGTGCGGGGCGACCTGCTCGCGCCCGCCGACGCACAGCCCCGGTACGTGTACGAGGCGACGGGTGCCTCGGCCGACGACTTCACAGCCCTCGCCAACCGCCTGATGGGCCAGGAGGTGCGAGGCGTCCGGCTCGTGCAGACCGGCGTCATCGACCTTCCCCACCTCAAGGAGATCCCATGACCCCGTCCGATTCCGACAGCGTCACCATCCGCAAGGACGGCCGCACCGTCGACCAGCTCCGCCCCATCACGATCGAACGGGGCTGGAGCGCCCAGGCCGAGGGATCCGCGCTGATCAGCTTCGGGAACACCAAGGTGCTGTGCACGGCGTCGTTCACCAACGGCGTGCCGCGCTGGCTCACCGGCAAGGGCAAGGGCTGGGTCACCGCCGAGTACGCGATGCTGCCGCGCGCCACGAACGAGCGCAACGACCGGGAGAGCGTGAAGGGCCGCATCGGCGGGCGCACCCACGAGATCTCCCGCCTGATCGGCCGGGCTCTCCGCGCGGTCGTGGACACCAAGGCGCTCGGGGAGAACACGATCATGATCGACTGCGACGTCCTGCAGGCCGACGGGGGCACCCGTACGGCGGCGATCACCGGCGCCTATGTCGCGCTCGCCGATGCGATCGAGTGGGGCCGGCGCAAGAAGTTCATCGGCCAGAAGGCGCAGGTGCTGCACGACTCCGTCGCCGCGGTGTCGGTCGGGATCATCGACGGCGAGCCCATGCTCGACCTGGCCTACGTCGAGGACGTGCGCGCCGAGACCGACATGAACGTCGTCGTCACCGGCCGCGGCCTGTTCGTCGAGGTGCAGGGCACGGCCGAGGGCGCGCCCTTCGACAAGCGCGAGCTCGACGCGCTGCTCGAGCTGGGCGTGAACGGATGCGCGGACCTCCGCGACCGCCAGCTCGCGGCGCTCGACCCTTCGACCGGTTGCTGAGCTTGTCGAAGCACAGGGACCGAGTGATGAGGATCGTCCTCGCGACGCACAACGCGCACAAGGTCTCCGAGTTCGGGCAGATCGTCGCCGCGACCCGCCCCGATCTCGAGGTCGTCGGCTACGACGGTCCGGAGCCCGTCGAGGACGGCGTGACCTTCGAGGAGAACGCGCTGATCAAGGCGCGCGCCGCGGCCGCGCACACCGGGCTCGCCGCGCTCGCCGACGACTCCGGCATCGCCGTGGACGTCCTGGGCGGCTCGCCCGGGGTCTTCTCCGCGTACTGGGCCGGGCAGCGCAAGGACGACGTCGCGAACCGCGAGCTGCTGCTCGACCAGCTCCGCGACATCGCGGATCCGCATCGCGCCGCCCGGTACGTCAGCGTCATCGCGCTGGCACTTCCGGACGGACGCGAGTGGACCGTGCGCGGAGAGTGGCCGGGCCGCCTCGCGCACGCCGCGTCCGGCGACGGCGGCTTCGGCTACGACCCCGTCTTCGTGCCGGACGGGCAGGGCGGCCCCGAGCGCACCGTCGGCGAGTTCACCGCGGGGGAGAAGCAGGCGCAGTCGCACCGCGCCCGCGCGTTCGTCGCCCTGGTGCCGCTGCTCGCCGAGGTCTGAGACTCGTCCGCGGATGCCCGGTGCGCAAGTGAGAATCATCCCCATTCCCGACTAGCCGAAAACGGCTCCGACCGGGGGATCCCGGCTCTACCCTGGAGGCATGCACGATCACGCACCCGCCGCCGGGATTCGCTCCGCAGGCCATCGACGGCTGCTCGCGATCTCGCTGACGCTGACCTGCGTGATCATGCTCGTGCAGGTGGTCGGAGCGATCCTCAGCGGATCCCTCGCGCTGCTCGCCGATGCAGCGCACATGTTCACCGACGCGTCCGCGCTCGTCATCGCCCTCATCGCGAGCGCCGTCGCCGCGCGCCCCGCCGATGACCGGCGCACCTTCGGCTATCAGCGCGCCGAGGTCTTCGGGGCGCTGATCAACGCGATCATCCTGATCCTGCTGTCGGCGTGGGTCGCTTTCGAGGGCGTCACGCGGCTCCTGCATCCGACCGAGGTCGAGGTCGCCGGAACCCTCATGCTCGTCGTCGCCGCCGTCGGTCTCGTCGCGAACGCGATCTCGATGTGGCTGCTCAGCGCCGCGCAGCGCGAGAGCATCAATGTGCGCGGCGCGTACCTGGAGGTCATGGGGGATCTGATCGGATCCGCCATGGTGATCCTCGCGGCGATCGTCATCATCACGACGGGGTGGATGCCCGCCGATGCGATCGCGTCGCTCGTGATCGCCGCCATGATCATCCCTCGCGCGATATCCCTGCTGCGCGAGGTCTTCTCGGTGCTCGCCGAGTCGGCGCCCAAGGGCACCGCGGTGAGCGAGATCCGCCAGCACCTGCGGGACTACCCGGGCGTGACCGGCGTGCACGACGTGCATGTGTGGCAGCTCACCCGCGGTGCGCCGGTCTTCACGGCGCACGTGTCCGTGCAGCCGCAGGTGCTCGCCGACGGGGGGGCGCCCGTGCTGCTGGTGCAGCTGCAGTCCTGCCTCGCGGAGCACTTCGACGTGGAGCACTCCACGTTCCAGATCGAGGCCGACGCGTCGGGATCCGGAAGCGCCGGCGACTGCGAGGCCGTGCACGCCTGACGCGGTGCGCCCGCGACCGGTCAGGATTCGACGACGACCTCATCCGGGCGCTTGTCGGGTCGCAGGCCACGCCATCGTGCGTGCCGGAGCACGCCGTCCTCCGTCCAGTTCGCGAACTCCACCTCGCCGACGAGCTCGGGGCGCACCCAGAGCGCGTCGGAGGCGTCGGCGACGGGGACGCCGTCGACGGACGGGGATGGCGTGCGCAGCGCCTCCAGCCGCGCGCCGAGATCCTGCAGCACCCGGTCGGTGAACCCCGTGCCCACCCGTCCCACATAGCGCAGCCCCGAAGGCAGCGACGGCTCCGGGATCGCGAGCAGCAGCGATCCGATGCGACCCGTGCGGTCGCCCTTGCCAGGCCGGACGCCCACGATCACCACCTCCTGCGCGCGCGTGAGCTTGATCTTCAGCCAGCGCGGGGAGCGCCCGCCCGACGCGTAGGACGAGGCGGGGTCTTTCACGACGACGCCCTCGAGGTCGAGCGCGGCGCTGGTGGCGAGGGCCGCGTCGACGTCGTCGAACACCGGCGGCACGAGCACCGGGGCGGGCAGCTCCATGGCGATCTGCTCCAGGAGCTCGCGCCGGTCGCGCAGCGGGAGCGCGGTGAGGTCGTGGCCTTCGAGGTGCAGGAGGTCGAACAGGTGGTAGCGCACCGGGGTGCGGATGACCTCGCGCTCGATCTCGCGCGCGCGGGTGAGGTGCATCCGGTCCTGCAGCCGGTGGAAGCTCGGCCGCCCGGCGGCATCGAACGCCACGATCTCTCCGTCGACCACGGCCTCGCCGACGGGGAATCCCGGCGCGCCGTCCGCGGTGAGCTCGGGGTAGCGGTCGGTGATGTCGGTGCCGCTGCGGGCCCGCAGCCGGAAGCGGCCATCCGACCAGGTGCCGATCGCGCGGATGCCGTCCCACTTGATCTCCGCCCAGCCCAGGGCCCGGGCCATGCCCATCGTGCCGTGCTCGGCGAGCATGGGGGAGTAGGTGGGGACGTCCGGTCCCTGAGGTGTCTCCGGTTCCTGAGGTGTCTCCGGTCCCTGAGCCTGTCGAAGGTACGCGCTGCTGGTTGCGGCCGCTCCGCGATCGGTCGGTCGGGCGCGCCGTCCCCCGACGGGGGATCCGCTCGCAGGCTCGCGGAACCCCCGTCTCCCGCCAGACCCGATGCCTGCGCCCCGGACCGACCGATCGCTGCGCTCCGGTTCGATCTCGGCGGCGGCGGCCGTGTCGGGAAAGGCGCTCGAGATCACGGCGAACGGATCCAGGCCGCTGTCGGCCCGCTCGAGCACCTCATCGAACCGCAGCTGCCGGAGATCCGGATCCTCCAGCTCCTCCCAGGTGCGCGGCGAGGCCACCCACGGCTGCGGGCGGCCTCGCAGCGAGTAGGGGGCGATCGTGGTCTTCTTGCCGTTGTTCTGGCTCCAGTCGAGGAACACCTTCCCCGCGCGCAGGGTCTTCGTCATCACGCTCGTCACGAGATCCGGACGGTCCGTCTCGATCGCCCGGGCCAGGGCGTGCGCGAAGGCGGAGATCTCGTCGCTCGTCCGGTCGCCGGGGAGATGCGCGTACAGGTGGATCCCCTTGCTCCCGCTCGTGACAGGGACCGCATCCAGGCCCATGCCGGTGAGGATCCCGCGGGCGAGGAGCGCGACCTCGGCGCACTGTGCGAGCGTGACGCCGGGGCCGGGATCCAGGTCGAGCACCAGGCGGTCGGGGTTGCCTCGGCTGCCGTCCGGGGCGAAGCGCCACTGCGGGATGTGCAGCTCGATCGCGGCGACCTGGGCCATCCACACGAGCGTCGCGACCTCGTCGACGAGCGGGTAGTCCTTCGCGCCGCCGGAGTGCGGGATCTCCTGACGCGGGATCCACCCGGGCGCCCCCGGCTCGAGCTGCTTCGCGAAGAAGGACCCCTGCGGATCCGCCGCGGTGCCGACGCCCTCGACCCACCGCTTGCGCGTGACCGGCCGTCCGGCCACGACGGGCAGCAGCTGCGGGGCGATCCGTGCGTAGTAGTCGATCACCTCGCCCTTGGTGGTCCCCGTCTCCGGGTACACCACCTTCTCGAGGTTCGTCACGCGCAGTCGCCGCTCTCCGATGCGCACGAACTGCGGGCCGTCTGCCATGTGGTCACAGTAGTGCGCGCCGAGGTATCCGTCGCGCGCGCCGGTGGTGTGTACTGGTGCCATGAGGACGATCTGGAAGGGCTCGCTCACCTTCGGCCTGGTCAACGTGCCGGTGAAGGTGTACTCGGCGACGGAGGACCACGACGTCGCGCTGCACCAGGTGCACGACGCGGACGGCGGGCGGATCCGGTACAAGAGGGTGTGCGAGATCTGCGGCGAGACCGTCGCCTACTCCGAGATCGACCGGGCCTATCATGACGAGTCGCAGACCGTCGTGCTGACCAAGGAGGACCTGGATTCCCTGCCTGCCGAGCGCAGCCGCGAGATCGACGTCGTGGAGTTCGTCCCCTCGGACCAGGTGGATCTGCTGACGCTGGACAAGGCGTACTACCTGGAGCCGGATTCGACGTCCCCGAAGGCGTACGTGCTGCTGCGCAAGACGCTGGAGGCCACGGATCGCACGGCGATCGTGCGGTTCACGCTGCGGCAGAAGACCCGGCTCGCGGCGCTGCGGGTGCGCGGCGACGTGCTCGTGCTGCAGACGCTGCTGTGGGCCGACGAGGTGCGGGAGGCCGACTTCCCCGCGCTGCAGGAGGACGTCACGATCTCGGACAAGGAGCTCGAGCTCTCCGCGTCGCTCGTCGACGGCTTCTCCGCCGACTTCGATCCGAACGCGTTCGTCGACGAGTACCAGGTCGAACTGCGCACCCTCATCGACGCGAAGATCGAGAAGGGCGAGGCCTTCGAGACGGAGGAGACGTTCGCACCCGCCGAGAAGGCGGGCGAGGTCATCGACCTCATGGAAGCGCTGCGCGCGAGCGTCGAGAAGTCGAAGGCTGCGCGTGCCGCGGCCTCGGCAGGCGGTTCCGGCGAGGCCGATCACCGCGACGTCGGCTGAGTCCGGCTCAGAGCTCCGGATCCACGGTGGGAACTCCGGCGGCGGTCTCCTGCTTCGCCTTGCGGCGCTCGTTGACGTAGTGCCAGGCGGTGACGGCGAGCGTCAGCACGACGACGCCCAGCAGGATCACGTCGATGTACTTCGTGACGAGATCCCGGATCCAGGGGATGTACGCGATCACGTAGCCGAGCATCGTCATCGCGAAGCCCCAGATCAGCGCGCCGATGAGGTTGTACAGGCTGTACCGGCGCCAGGGCATGTGGCCGACGCCGGCCGCGACCGGCGCGAACGTGCGCACCACCGGGATGAAACGGGCGAGGATCACGGTGAGGCCGCCGAAGCGCTCGAAGAAGTGGTTGGTCCGCTCCACGTTCTTCCGGCTGAACAGGCCGGACTCCTTGCGTTCGAAGACGGCGGGCCCGCCCTTGTGCCCGATCAGATAGCCGACCTCGCCGCCGAGGAAGGCGGCCAGCGCGATGAGCGCGCACACCACCCAGATGTTGACGCCGAAGACGTCGACCGTGTGCGTGAGAAGCCCGGAGATGATCAGCAGCGTGTCACCCGGCAGCAGGAAGCCGATGAGCAGGCCCGTCTCGGCGAAGATGATGAACAGCACCACGGCGAGCGCCCAGGGGCCGGCGCCGTGGATGATGACGTTCGGGTCGAGCCAGGGGATGAGGGCGGCGTGGTGCACAGGTGGTTCCCGTCCGTCGAGTCGTCGCTGGATGGCTGCCGAGATCTCGGCTTCCCTGAAGTCTAGAGCGGCCGGATCCGGCGCGGCTGGGAGGGTGCCCACCGCCGTGTGGGTGCGGAAGGTCGTGCTCGTGCGGAAGGTGGGACTCGAACCCACACGCCCGGAGGCACAGGAACCTAAATCCTGCGTGTCTACCGATTTCACCACTCCCGCGAGTGCGACCAGTCTATCGAGGACGTCCGGAGCCCCAGATCCCGGCGGGCTGTGGATAACTTCCGAGGCGGATCCGCGGATCCTGCGACGATGCGGGGGTGAGCCTGTCGACCGCCGCTGTCACCGAGAGAGTGCGCGCCCGGCTGCGCGCCGAGCGCACGGATCCGTCTGTCCATCCGGATGAGGCGCGGCGGATCGCCCAGTTCGAGGTGCGCCGTCACAACGACCAGGCGCTCGCCCGCGGCACTGCCACGATCGACGACGAGGCCGCCTGCGTGCGCGACATCCTCGCGGGGGTCGCCGGATACGGCCCGCTGCAGCCGCTGCTGGAGGACGACACGATCGAGGAGATCTGGCTGAACGGTCCCTCCCGCGTGTTCATCGCCCGAGAGGGCCGCAGTGAGCGCGTGCCCATCACGCTGACCGAGGCGCAGCTGCGCGATGCGGTCGAGCGCATGCTGCACTCCACGGGGCGGCGTGTGGACATCGGGCAGCCGTTCGTGGACGCCTCTCTTCCGGATGGATCCCGTCTGCACGTCGCGATCGCCGATGTCGTCCGCGGATCCTGGGCGGTCAACATCCGGAAATTCGTTCCGCGATACAGGAGCCTGGAGTCGCTGGTCGCGCAGGGGATGGTCCCCGCCCCGGTCGCGACGATGCTCTCCGACGCCATGCGCGCGGGGCGCAGCGTCGTGGTGTCGGGGCCGACGCATGCGGGCAAGACCACGCTGCTGGCGGCGCTGGTCGCCGAATGCGCCGAGCAGCGTGTGATCACGGTGGAGGAGACCTTCGAGCTGGGCGTGCAGGCCCCGGACCTCGTGGCGCTGCAGGGGCGGCAGGCGAGCCTCGAGGGCACCGGCGAGATCACGCTGCGCCGCCTCGTCAAGGAGGCGCTGCGCATGCGGCCGGACCGGCTCGTGGTCGGGGAGGTGCGCGATGCCGAGGCGCTCGATCTGGTGCTCGCGCTGAACACCGGCATCCCCGGCGCGGCGACGGTGCACGCGAACTCGGCGGCCGAAGCCTTGGATAAGCTGACCATGCTGCCACTGCTCGCCGGCCGCAACATCGATCGCGCGTTCATCGCACCGGCGCTCGCCGCGTCCGTGGACCTGGTCGTGCACTGCCGCCGCGACGCCGACGGCGGCCGGCGCATCGCGGAGGTGATCGAGCCGCGGGGCGTCGATGCGGACGGGCGCATCGCGCACCGGGTGCGGTATGCGGAACCGGCGTCGTACGCGGCGTCGGCGTCGTATGCCGTTTCGGGCATCGACGCGGAAGAGGGCGTCGCATGACGGTACTGCTGGGCGCACTGCTCGCCGCGGGCGCCGTTCTGGCGGCGTCGCCCTGGTTGTGGCCTGCCGGCGAGCGCGTGGAGCGCGCTGCGCGCACCGGCGCGGCGACACGGTTGCTGCGTGAGGCCGGGTTCCGGTCGGATGCCCGCGTGCTGGGGGCGAGCGTGGTCGCGGGCGGGTTGGTCGCGGGGTCGGCGGCGTGGCTGATGACCGGGACCGCGGCATTCGCCCTCGTGCTCGCCGTGGCGGGAGCCGCGACGCCCGTGGTGTTCCTGCGGTCCCGGCGGCAGCGGCTGCTGCGGCTGCGGCGCGGACTGTGGCCCGATGTGTGCGATCTGCTGATCGCGTCGATCCGGGTCGGCATGCCGCTGCCCGATGCGGTGGCAGGCCTGGAGGAGGCCGCTCCGGCTCCGCTCCGCCCCGCCTTCGCCTCCTTCGCACGCGATCTTCACGCGACCGGGCGCTTCGATGCGGCGGCGGTGAAGCTCAAGGAGGCGCTCGCGGATCCGGTCGGGGATCGGATCGTGGAGACGTTGCGCATGGCGCGGGAGGTCGGCGGCACCGAGCTCAGCACCGTGCTGCGGGCGCTGTCGAGCTCCGTGCGGGCGGAGGCCGCGCTGCGTGCGGAGGTGGAGGCGCGGCAGTCCTGGATCCGCGGTGCGGCCGTGCTCGGCGCGATCGCGCCCTGGGTGATCCTGGTGCTGCTCCTGCTGCGTCCGGAGGGCGTCGAGGCGTACACGAGCTCCGAGGGCGTGGCGCTCATCCTCGGCGGCGCCGCGGTGTCGTTCGTCGCATTCCGGGTCATGCTGCGCATCGGCCGGCTGCCGGAGCAGCGTCGGTGGTTTCGATGAGCGCGCTGTCGGACGTCGCCGTCGCGGTGCTGCTCGGCGGTCTGCTGGCGGCGGGGCTGCTGCTCGTGCTGGCGGCCTTCCCGCGCTGGCGCTGGGCGAACCTCAGCACGCGGATCGCCCCGCACGTCCGCGACGTCGCGGATCTCACGGATCCGACCGAGCGCCTGCCGTGGCGGATGCCCGCCGGAGGATCCTGGGCCGCGCGGATCAAAGGCGCGTTCGGCCTGTTCGGCGGCGGCGACGCCGGGGTCGCCCTGCGGATGACGCAGGCGGGACTGCCGGGCGGGCCCGGCGCCTTCCGCAGCCGCCAGCTGGTGTGGGTGCTCGTCGGGCTGGGCGTCGGCGCCGCGGCAACCGTGGCCCTCGTGCTGGCCGGGCGCATGTCCGCACCGGTCGTGCTGTTGCCCGTGCTGGCCGCGATCACGGCGGGCGTCGCGTGCGACATGCTGCTCGGCGCCCGGGCGAAGGCACGCGTCAGCCGGCTCACCGAGGAGCTGCCGACCGTGCTGGAGTTCCTCGCCCTGTGCCTGTCCGCAGGGGAGGGGCTGCCGGATGCGCTGCGTCGCGTGGGGCAGGCCGGATCCGGCGAGCTCAGCGGGGAGCTGCGCGGGGTGATCCTCGCGGTCAACACCGGATCCTCCCTCGCCGATGCGCTCGGCGACGGTGCGCAGCGGCTGCAGATCCCGCCGCTGACCCGTGCCGTCGACCAGATCATCGCCGCTCTCGAGCGCGGGGCTCCGCTGGCGGCGGTGCTGCAGGCGCAGGCCTCCGATGCCCGCGAGGAGACCAAGCGCGGCCTGATCGAACAGGCGGGGCGGAAGGAGATCCTCATGCTGCTCCCGCTGGTGTTCCTGATCCTGCCGCTGTCCGTGCTCTTCGCCGTGTTCCCCGGCGTGTTCATCCTGCGGCTCGGCATCGGCTGACACCGCGTCCCTGCTTCCGCCTCCACGAAAGGAATCCTCATGCTCACCGATCGCACCTCCGCCCGGCTCGATCCGCCGCGCTTCGACGACGTCGACGATCCGGAGCGCGGCGACGTGCCCGGATGGGTCCTCATCACGCTCATGACGGCCGGCCTGGTGGTGCTGATCTGGGCCGTCGCCGGCCCTGCTCTGACGAACCTGTTCGAGCAGGCGATCGCGCGCGTGAGCGGTCTCTGATGCGAAAGTCTCCACCCGGCGTCGAATTTCGCATCCTCCCGGTGTGTCATCTGCCAGAGGCCGGCTGATCCGGCCATGCGCGGTGCACGGCGGCTGAGCGAGGCGCTCGACGACGACCGGGGATCCAGCCCGGTCGAGTTCGTGCTCGTCGGCGCGCTGCTGACCGTGCTCACCCTGGGCGTGCTTCAGTTCGCGCTGACCGTCTACGTGCGCAACGTCGTGCACGATGCCGCCGTCGAGGGAGCACATGTCGCAGCGCTCGCCGACACCGAGCCGGGCGAGGGCGTGCAGCGCACCGTGCTCGTGATCGGGCGCGCCGTCGGCGCCGACTACGCGCGCGACGTGAGCGTGCAGGAGACGACCGCGCTGGGCGTGCCGACCATGGAGGTCACCGTGCGCACCACGCTGCCGCTCGTCGGCCTGCTCGGGGTTCCGTCGGGGTTGGAGGTGACCGGCCGTGCTCCCGTGGAGTCGCTCACCGAGAACGGATGACCTCGTCGACCGTCGTGCGCCCGGTGGCGGGGTGTCGGACGAGACCGGATCCGCGGCGCTCGAGTTCATCGGGCTCGGGGTGATCCTGCTCGTGCCGCTGGTGTACCTCGTGCTCGCCCTTGGCGCGATCCAGTCTCAGATGCTCGGCGTCGAGTCGGCGGCGCGGCACACGGCGCGCACGATGAGCGCGGCGACGGACGCCGACGACGCGTCGTTCCGCGCCGACGCCGCCGTGCAGTCCGCGATCGAGGAGTACGGGATGGATCCGGCCACCGTCGACGTCGACGTCCAGTGCGCACCGTTCGGCGCGGAATGTCCGTCCGCCGGCGCGACGGTCGTCGTCACGGTGACGGCGAGGGTGGCGCTGCCGTTCGTGCCGCCGGTGTTCGGGCTCGACCGCGTCGGCAGCGTGCCGGTGCAGGCGTCCTCGGCGTACAAGGTCTCGCGCACCTGGACCGGCGGATGAGCGCCGAACGGAGACGGGGCGAGGCCGGCCGGCTCTGCGCCCGCCGAGCGCCACGCGCACCGCTGCTCGACGACGATCGGGGCAGCACGATGCCGCTCATCCTCGGGTACCTGGTGCTCGCGATCGCGCTGATCTACGTGTGCGTGTGCGCGACGGATCTCTACATCGCGCAGAAGCGGCTCGACGCGGTGGCGGACGCCGCCGCGCTCGCCGGGGCCGACGGCTTCCGAGTGCAGGTCGACGGGGACGTGATCCGTGCCGAGCTTGACGACGCGGAGATCGCCGACCAGGCGAGCGCCGTGATCGGGATCGTCGACGACGGCGCCGAGCTGGTCGCCGCGGGCAGCCCCGACGGGCTCTCGGCCCGTGTGACGGTGCGCGCGGCATGGTCGCCACCGCTGCTCAGCGACTTCGTGCCGACGATGCTCACGATCCAGTCCACCGGAACGAGCCGCACGGCGCTGGAGTGAGGGGCGGTTGCGCCGTCGCCGCGGTCAGGCGTCCACGCGCCTGGGCACGAACCGCGGGATCCAGCGCAGGAACCCCATCGCACCCAGCACGCCGATCGCACCCATCACGGCCGCCCCGATGGCGAGCGAGCTGATCGCCGCGATGCCGGAGAACAGCAGCGGGGCGACCGCACCTCCCGCATCGGTCAGCGTGCGCCAGGATCCGAGGAAGGCCGCGGGCTCGGACTGCGGGGCGACGTCGGCGCCGAGGGTGAGCAGGATGCCGCTGCTCAGCCCGTTGCCGACTCCGAGCACGGCGGCGATCATCCCGAACCAGAGCACCTTCGTGTCGGCGTCGTGGGTGAGCGACAGTGTCAGGAAGCCCAGTCCCATCAGCACCATCGCGGGCAATGCGGCCCAGAGCCGGCCGAACCGGTCCATCACCTGACCGCTCGCATAGAACAGGGCGAAGTCGATCGCGCCGGAGACGCCGACGACCAGGGCGATGGACGAGGCGTCCAAGCCGATCGAGACGCCCCACAGCGGCAGCACCACCTGCCGGGCCGACCGCACGGCGGACAGGCTCGCCGCGGCAAGCCCCAGCCGGGACAGCACGCCGCGGTTGCGCCACATCGTGCGGAAGACCCCGGTGCGTTCGATCGTGGGGATCGATCCGCTCACCGCCTCGCCGGTGTCCTCGACGCCGGCCGGTTCACGCTCGGCTGCCGCGGCCTGCGCCTCCGGATCCGGGCCGAACAGCACGAGCAGGATCAGTGCGATCAGGCAGAGGACGAAGAACCACAGGGCCGCGTTCTCGGTGTGGAACAGCGCGAGCAGCGCCGCCGCGAGGAAGGGGCCTGCGAACATGCCGGCCCGGAAGGATCCGCCCAGCAGGGAGAGGGCCCTGGCACGGAATTCGACCGGCACGCGCGTGGTCATGAACGCATGCCGGGCGAGTCCGAACGCCGCCGCCGACATGCCCACCACGAACACGGCGATCGTGAACACGACGAGACTCGGAGCCAGCGCTCCCGCGATCGCGCCGATCAGCGAGAGCACCCCCGCGATCACCATCGTGATCCGCTCGCCGGCCTTCGCGACGAGCCAGCCCGAGGGGATGTTGCCGCACAGCTGGCCGACCACGAGCGCGGAGGCGATGAGGCCGGCGGAGGCGAGCGTCGAACCGCGGTTCGACGCGATCACCGGGATGAGCGGCACCACCGCGCCCTCGCCGAGCGAGAACAGCAGGGTGGGCAGATACACCATCGGGCCGAACTTCCAGAGCACTGAGATCGTCCGTTCCGCCACGCCTCCACGTTAGACCCCGTGCGGCGTCCTGGCGGACGATCGACCTGCGCGGCGGAGGCGTTCAGAGGCGGAGGTGTTCAGAACGGTGCCGGTGCGGTGCTGCCGAGACCGGCGGGGGGATGCCAGATTCGAGCGCGGTCTTCCTGCCACGAACGGCCCCGGCAGGCATTCGCTCCGACCTGCAGGTCGTCAGGGCGCCGCCGTGCGCGATACCCTGGGATGGCCATGCTCGAACTTGATCTCTCCGCCGAAATCGCGGCCCTCCGTCAGACCTTCGGCGACATCCGCGAGGTCGCCGACGTCGAGGGCCTCCGCGCCGCCATCGAACGCCTCAGCGAGGAGGCCGGTGCCCCCGACCTGTGGGACGATCCCGAGAAGGCGCAGAAGGTGACCAGCGCGCTCAGCCACCGTCAGGCCGAGCTCAAGCGCGTCACCGAGGTGGAGCAGCGTCTCGACGACCTCGAGGTGCTCATCGAACTCGCCAACGAGATGGAGGACGAGGACTCCGCCGCCGAGGCACGCGCCGAGCTCGCGTCCCTCACCGAGACCGTCAACCAGCTCGAGGTGCAGACCCTGCTCGACGGCGAGTACGACGAGCGCGCGGCGATCATCACGATCCGCTCGGGTGCGGGCGGCGACGACGCCACCGACTTCGCCGAGATGCTGCTGCGCATGTACCTGCGCTGGGCCGAGCGTCACAAGTACCCCGTGAAGGTCATGGACACCTCCTACGCCGAGGGCGCGGGCATCAAGTCCACGACGTTCGAGGTCGACGCGCCCTATGCGTTCGGCACGCTCTCGGTCGAGGCCGGCACGCATCGTCTCGCCCGGATCAGCCCGTTCGGATCCGCCGACAAGCGCCAGACGTCGTTCGCGGCCGTCGAGGTCATCCCGCTCATGGAGGAGGCGACCGAGGTCGACATCCCCGAGGGCGACATCCGCGTCGACGTGTTCCGCTCGTCGGGCCCCGGCGGCCAGTCGGTCAACACGACCGACTCCGCCGTGCGCATCACCCACCTGCCGACCGGGATCGTCGTCTCGATGCAGAACGAGAAGTCGCAGATCCAGAACCGCGCCGCCGCCATGCGCGTGCTGCAGACCCGCCTGCTGCTGCTGCAGAAGGAGGAGGAGGCGGCCAAGAAGAAGGAGCTCGCCGGCACCATCACCGCGAGCTGGGGCGACCAGATGCGCTCCTACTTCCTCTACGGCCAGCAGCTCGTGAAGGACCTGCGCACGGGTCACGAGTCGGGCAACCCCGCGACGGTGTTCGACGGCGACCTCGACGGCTTCATCTCCGCCGGGATCCGCTGGCGCAAGCGCAAGGACGACGACTAAGCGGACTCCGGTCCGTGATCCCTCAGGCGCTTCCCAGGGACGGCCGCCGGTATTGCCCGTAAGGTGGCTCGCGATGACTGTGACACGGAGAATCCCGATGACTGTGACACGGAGAACGGCAGCCGGCTGCGCGATCGCGGCGCTGATCGTCCCGTTGGCAGCGACGGCCGCGTTCGCCTTCCACCCCGCGGAGAGGTCGTCGTCACCGCGGGGCGTGTCGATCGTCGCAGACCCGCAGACCTACACGGTCGCGTCGGTCGCGCAGGAGCCGGCCGCCACGCGTGCCATGTTCGACGTGCTGTATACCCCGCCGGCACCCGTCGCCGATGCGGCGCCTGCGGTCGCCGGCGCTCCGGCCGCTGCGGCGCCGCAGGAGTACTCCGGTGAGGCGATCGTCGCGTACGCCGAGACGTTCGTCGGCGTCGTGCCCTACGGCTGGGGCGCCGATCCGAGCGACTCCTTCGGCTGCGATGGCCTCGTGCAGTACGTGTTCGGGCACTTCGGCATCAGCCTGCCGCGCGGCGCCGACAACCAGGCGGCGCTCGGCACCGTGATCTCGGCCGACGAGGCGCGGGCCGGCGATCTGGTGTGGTGGCCCGGTCGGCACATCGGCATCTGGGACGGCGCCGGCGGCATCATCGACTCGCCCGACTGGGGGCGCTACGTCGAACACCACGCCCCGTGGGCGAGCTCCGGCCCGCCGATCTTCATCCGGCTCTGAGCGACGTCGGGCGCTGACGAGAGCGCCGGATCCCAGCCACCTCATAGCACGGGAACCCGCCGCGGTGGGGTGTCGCTCGCAGGCTGGGCGCGGCGCCCGCTTAGGCTCGATGAGCCATGATCCGATTCGAGAACGTCACCAAGCGCTATCGCGGCACCAAGCGTCCCGCGCTCTCCGGGGTCGATTTCGAGGTGCAGCGAGGCGAGTTCGTCTTCCTCGTCGGCGCGTCGGGATCCGGGAAGAGCTCCTGCCTCCAGCTGATCCTCCGCGAGGAGTCGCCCACGTCCGGCCGGGTCGCCGTGCTCGGGCGCGACGTGAAGTCCATCGCGAACCGCAAGGTCCCGTACTTCCGCCGCAGCATCGGATCCGTCTTCCAGGACTTCCGCCTGCTGCCCTCGAAGACCGTCTACCAGAACGTCGCCTTCACCCTGCAGGTGACCGGCGCCTCCCGCGGGTTCATCCAGCAGGCGGTGCCCGAGGCGCTCGCCCTGGTGGGCCTGAGCGGCAAGGAGAAGCGGCTTCCGCATGAGCTCTCGGGCGGTGAGCAGCAGCGCGTCGCGATCGCGCGCGCCATCGTGAACCGGCCGCAGATCGTGCTCGCCGACGAGCCGACCGGAAACCTCGACCCCGGCACGTCGGTGGACATCATGCAGCTGCTCGCCCGGATCAACGCCGGCGGCACCACGGTGCTCATGGCCACGCACGAGGCGGCGTTCGTCGACCAGATGCAGCGCCGCGTGATCGAGCTGCGCGACGGCGAGATGGTGCGCGACGAGGTCGGCGGCGGGTACGGCGACACCTCCAACGTCCCCCGCCTGGAACCAGAGGCGATCCGCGGGGCCGCTGCGACCGCCGCGCTGCAGACGGTGCGCGAGGTGCACCGCGAGACGGAGGCGGCGATCGCGGATCCGGCTCCGGCGCCCGCCGCGGACCGCGCCGCCGCGGACCGCGCCGCGCAGACGCCGGCGCCCGGTCCCGCGCAGTCCACGGCCACGCCTGCCGCCGACGTGCGCCCCGCGACGCATCCGATCACGATCCCCTCCGTCGACCTCGCCGACCTCGGCGTGGCAGACCGGCTCGGACTCGATACCGGCGACGACGAGGAAGTGGGTCCTGTGTCATGAGGTTCGGACTCATCCTCGGCGAGGCGCTCACGGGCCTGCGCCGCAACGCGTCCATGGTGATCTCGGTCGTGCTGGTCACGTTCGTCTCGCTCACCTTCGTGGGCGCCGCGATCCTGATGCAGGCGCAGATCGGCACGATGCGCGCCTACTGGCAGGACCGCGCCCAGGTCGCGATCTACATGTGCTCGTCGGTGTCGACGTCGCCGGGTTGCATCGGCGGCACGGCGACGGAGGACCAGGTCAAGGCCGTGCAGGCCGAGCTCGACGGCGCGACCCTCAAACCGCTGATCGCGAAGAGCAGCTTCCAGACCGCCGACGAGGCCTATCAGGAGACCCTGAAGCTCGTCGGCAAGGACTACGCCGGCGTGCTGACCGCCGATCAGGTCAATGCGGTGTTCAAGGTCAATCTCAAGGACCAGACCCAGTCCGCCGTGATCGCCGAGGCCTTCAGCGGCGTCAAGGGCGTGGACGAGGTGAAGGATCAGCTCGAGTATCTGGATCCGCTCTTCAACGCCCTCACGGTCGCGACCTACATCGCGGTGGGCATCGCCGTGCTGATGCTCATCGCCGCGGTGCTGCTGATCGGCACCACCATCCGATTGTCGGCCTACGCGCGACGACGGGAGATCGGCATCATGCGGCTCGTGGGCGCGTCGAACAGGTTCATCCAGACGCCGTTCGTGCTGGAGGGCGTCTTCGCAGCGGTGATCGGATCCGTGCTCGCCAGCGCCGCCGTGCTGTTGGGCGTGCACTTCGGCGTGCAGGAGTACCTCACCAAACGGGTGGCGTTCATCACGACCTGGGTGGGCTGGCAGGACGCGCTGCTCGTGGTGCCGGTGCTCATCGGCATCGGCGTGATCCTCGCAGCGCTCAGCGCCGGCTTCGCGATCCGACGGTGGCTCCGCGCCTGATGCGAAAGTCTCCGCGGGGCGTCGAATTTCGCATCGTGCTGGTCATCAGCGCCCCAGGTCGCTGATAGGCTGACAGGCTGCCGTGCGCCCGCGCGGCGCAGATTCAGGAGATAACCATGCCCAGGGAACGCGGGGAGAAGGTCATCGCGACCAATCGTCGCGCACGTCACGACTACAACCTCGAGAAGTCGTACGAGGCGGGACTCGTGCTCACCGGCACCGAGGTGAAGTCGCTGCGCCAGGGGCGTGCGAACCTGACGGATGGCTACGCGTTCATCAAGGGCAACGAGGCGTTCCTCGACGCCGTGCACATCCCGGAGTACTCGCAGGGGCACTGGACGAACCACTCGGCCAAGCGGATCCGCAAGCTCCTGCTGCACAAGGAGGAGATCGCGAAGCTCTCGCACGCGGTGTCCGCCGGCGGCTACACGCTCATCCCGCTGCGGCTGTACTTCTCCGACGGGCGCGCGAAGGTCGAGATCGCCCTCGCCAAGGGCAAGCGCGAGTATGACAAGCGCCAGGCGCTGCGCGAGCGCCAGGACTCCCGCGAGGCGGAGCGCGCCATGCGCACGCGGAACCGCATGGGGGAGTAGGCCCCACCGCGGTCCGGTCAGACCGCGGGCTCGAACCCGAACACGTCGCCGAGGAAGCGCAGCTCCGCCTCGGCGGCCGCGATGATCGTGTCCGCCTGCCGGAAACCGTGACCCTCGCCGGGGAACAGCAGGTACTCGTGCGGCACCCCGCGGGCCGCGAGCGCATCGCGGATCGCCTCTGACTGCGACGGTGGCACGACCGCGTCGTCGGCGCCCTGCAGGATCAGCACCGGCACGTCGATGCGATCGGCATGCGTGAGCGGAGAGCGGTCGATGTACGTCTGCTCGGCCTCGGGCAGCGGGCCGACGAGCCCGTCGAGGTAGGAGCGCTCGAAATCGTGCGTCTCCTCGGCCAGAAGGCGCAGGTCCACGACCCCGTACCTGTCGATGCCGGCGGCGAACGCGCCGCCGCGGACCAGCGCCGACAGCACCGTCCATCCGCCGGCGGAGCCGCCGCGGATCGCGATGCGGGAGGGATCCGCGATGCCCGCTTCGGCGAGCCCTTGCGCGGCGGACAGCACGTCGTCCACATCGACGATGCCCCACTGGCCGTCCAGCCGCTCGCGGTAGGCGCGTCCGTATCCGGTCGAACCACCGTAGTTCACCTCGAGCACGCCGATGCCGCGGCTCGTGAAGTACGTGATCCAGCCCGCCTGCGCACCCGAGGCGTGGGCGGTCGGCCCCCCGTGCACCTGCACGATGTACGGCGGCAGCGCGCCCGGATCCGCATCGACGCCCGGGTTCGCCGGGGCGTGGTCGAACGCGTGCACCGGGCCGTGCGGTCCGTCGAAGGTCACCGGGCGCGCCCCGGGAACCCAGGCGGGGTCGACCGGGTCGCCGCCGCGGACCGCTCGCGCGGTGCCCGCGTCGATGTCGAGCTCCCAGAGGCCGGGGGTGACGCGCCGTCCCTGGCCCGTGATCAGCACGCGGGCGCCCTGCGCGTCCTCGAGGCTGAGGTCCGCATCGAATGGCACGTCGATGTCGCGGATCAGCGCGCCGTCGCTATCGATCAGCACGAGCGAATCGGATCCGTTCGTGCGCACGGCCAGGACCCTGCCGTCCTCGAGGATCCGGAACCAGCGCTGACCCAGCACCCACAGTCCGCCGCCGGTGTCGGCGTCGGCCAGGGCGAAGTCCTCCCGGATCGCCGGACGGATCTGGTTCCCGGGGGCGGGCCGATCGTCGAGGCGCGCGCGATGCAGGTTCCAGCGGCCCGTCGCGTCATCGGCGAAGAGCAGCTCATCGTCGGAGAGCCACTCGGGCTGCAATGCAGCCCGGGACGGGATGATGCGATGACCTCCGCCGAGGTCGGCGATGACCCCGATCGCGTCGTCCCACGGCATGCGGTTCGCGGTCCAGTGCACGAACGCGAGACGGGCCCCGTCGGGCGACAGCGACGGGTGCGCGAAGAAGCCCGAGCCGCCGTGGACCTCGACGATCGCGACATCGTCCTCGGCCGCCGAGCCGTCCAGCGGGATCTCCACGATGGCCCTCTCGTGCGGGTCGGGGCGCAGGTCCTCGCGCACCGCGAACAGGCGCCCCTGCTGCACCCGCAGGCCGCCGTAGCGCGGGCCGGGTGCGGTGAGCGGCGCAGGCGCGTCGGATCCCGGATCCAGCCGGTGCACGCGCTGATCCTCGCCGTCGACGAAGAGCAGCGTGCCGTCGTGATCGACCGTCCACGCCCCGCCGCCGTACTCGTGCACACGGGAGCGTGCGCTCCACGGCGCCCCCAGCACCTCCTGTGCGGCGCCGTCCGCCTCCTGGCGCATCACCCGCATGCGGCCGCGCTCGGCGGGCACGGACTCGCTCCACCAGATCGCGTCCGCGGTGAAGCGAGCGCCGTCGATCCTGGTGCCGGCCACGGCGAGGCCGGCGGCCGACAGCGGGGAGGGCCAGGATCCGTGCGGGGCACTGCGTGACACTTTCTCCATCTGACCGAGTGTGTCATGCCGGAGTCACTGCTTTCGCCCGCTCAGGGGCCGGACATAGGCTCGGCACAGGGTTGCCCGCGTAGCGTTCGAGCATGAGCCGGTTCGTGAAGGTCACATCGTGGGGCGCCAGCGTCGCGCTGGGGTTGAGTATCGTCCTCTCGGCGGCGCCGGCTCAAGCGTCGACCCCGGACGTCGTGCCGCAGGTGACGGATGCCTCCGCCGCGGGGCCGGCGGTCGTGGCGATCGGCGATTCGATCATGGAAGGGCACGGTCTGGCCCCGATCCAGGCCTGGCCCGCGCTGCTCGCCCAGCGGTACGGATGGCGGCTGACGAATCTGGCCAGCGACGGCTCCGGATTCGCCACGGCCGGGAACAACGGCGACACCTTCGCCGACCAGGTCAAGGTCGCGCTCACCCTGCGTCCATCGATCGTGATCATCTCCGGCAGCAGCAATGACATGAACCGCACGCCGTCAGCCCTCTCCGCCGACACGGAGCAGACGCTGCAGGTGCTGCGCGCCGGGCTGCCGGACGCGCAGATCCTGGTGGTCAGCCCAGTGTGGTCGGACACCCCGGAACCGGATCGCCTGGCATCGATCGGCGCCCAAACGGCAGCGGACGCGCAGGTCATAGGAGCCCAGGTGATCGACATCGGGCAGCCGCTGAGCGGGCGCGCGGACCTGGTGCTGCCCGATCACGTGCATCCCACCGCTCAGGGGCAGCAGGCCATCGCGCAGGCAGTGGTCGGGGCGCTGGCGACGCGGACGGCGCAGAGCGCATGACACATGGCGAAACACAGCATGCGTCGCATGGCGGTGCCGCCTAGCGTGGGGGAACCGCCCCCGACCAGGAGAGACATGTCCTTCGACGCGCCGCCGTTCGCCCCCGCCGGGGGCGTCGTGCCGCGCGTGCCGATCTCCTTCGAACTGTATCCGCCGCGCACCCCGGCGCCCGTCGAGGCGCTCCACGAGACGATCCAGCAGCTGGCCGCAGCCGCACCGCGCTTCATCTCCGTGACCTACGGTGCGGGAGGCTCCGTCGGCGGGCGCTCGCTCGACGTGCTGCGCTACATCCGCGAGCACACCGCGGTCGAGCCGCTCGCGCATCTCACCTGCGTCGGCAGCACGTACGTCGGGGCCTCGCGGCTGATCCGCGAGTTCCTCGATGCCGGGATCCTCAGCTTCCTCGCTCTGCGCGGCGATCCGCCGCTCGACGAGGACGAGCCGTTCCTCGGGGATCTGGAGAGCTCGGCGCAGCTCGTGCAGCTCATCGACCGCGCGCAGGCCGAGCGGGCGCCCTACCAGGAGCGCCCCATCCCCGGCGTGCCCGGGGCGGTGCAGGTCACGCCGCGGCGCAAGGTGAACATCGCCGTCGCCGCCTACCCGAACGGGCACCCGCGCTCCACCTACCGCAACCAGGACATCGACGCCCTCCTGGCGAAGCAGGCCGCGGGCGCGACGCTCGCGATCACGCAGCTGTTCTTCCACCCGGACGACTACTTCGCCTTCGTAGAGCGCGCCCGTCGTGCGGGCGTGACGATCCCGATCCTGCCCGGCATCATGCCGATCACCTCGCCCGCCCGCCTGCGCCGGGTCCTGGAGCTCAGCGGCGAGGAGCTGCCCGCAGAGCTGTCCATCGCGCTCGAGGTCGAGCCGACCGCCGAGGGGCGCACCGAGATCGGCGTCGCGCATGCGGCGGCCCTCGTGCGCGAGCTCGTCGACGGCGGAGCCCCGGGCGTGCACCTGTACGCGTTCAACCAGCATCGCACCGTGCTCGACGTGCTCGAGGGCGCCGGAGTGCTGCAGACCATCGGCACGCACTAGGCCGATCTCTTCCCCCTTCCGTCAGAGAGGACCGACATGACCGCATTCCCCGAGGGCACCATCCTGGGCTACCCCCGCATCGGCCGCAGGCGCGAGCTCAAGAAGGCCGTCGAGGCGTTCTGGGCCGGGCGGATCGACGAGGCCGAGCTCGAGCGCACCACCGCGGAGCTGCGCGCGACGACGCGCGAGCGTCTCGCCGCGCAGGGCCTGGGCCGCGACGATTCGGCGATCCCCGAGTCGTTCTCGTACTACGACCAGGTGCTCGACGCCGCGGTCACCGTGGGTGCCATCCCGGCCCGTTTCGAAGACCTGCGCTCGGCCGACGGGACCATCGGTCTGCCGGCGTACTTCACCATCGCCCGGGGCGAGGGCGAGCGCGCGCCGCTCGAGATGACCAAGTGGTTCGACACGAACTACCACTACCTCGTGCCCGAGATCGGGCCGGACACGGTCTTCTCGCTCTCCAGCGACCGCATCGTGCGCCAGGTGCAGGAGGCAGCGGAGGCCGGCTTGCGCACCCGCCCCGTGATCGTCGGGCCGGTCACCTTCCTCGCGCTCGCGAAGGCCGCCGATGAGGCGCCCGAGGGCTTCGACCCGCTGTCCCGCCTGGACGACCTCGTCCCGGTCTACGCCGAGCTGCTCGGCGCGCTCAAGGCCGCCGGCGCCGAGTGGGTGCAGCTGGACGAACCGTCGCTCGTGAGCGAGTCGCTGCCGGCGTCCGTGACCGAACTCGGCGCCGCCGCAGCGCGCGCCTACGCCGTCCTCGGCGGGCTCGCTGAGCGCCCCGCGATCTTCGTCGCCGCCCCCTACGCCGCCCTCGATGCGAACCTCGCCGTGCTCGCCGCGGCCCCGATCGAGGCCATCGGCCTCGACCTCGTGCGCGGCACGGTGCCGGCTGCCGTTCCGGGCCTCGCCGACAAGGTGCTCGTCGGCGGCGTGATCGACGGCCACAACATCTGGCGCGGCGACCTCGCCGCCGCGTTCGACGCGCTCGAGGCGCTCCGCGGCCTCGGCGCCGCCGACGTGTCGGCGTCGACCTCGACGTCGCTGCAGCACGTGCCGCACGACGTCGAGGACGAATCCAAGCTCGATGCGCGCCTCGTGAGCTGGCTGGCGTTCGCCGACCAGAAGGTCGCGCAGGTCACGACCCTCGCCCGCGGCCTCGCCGACGGCCGCGAGGCGATCGTCGCCGAGCTCGATGCCGCGTCCGCCGCTCTCGCCGACCGCCTGAGCGCGCCCGGCGTGCGCGAGGACGCGGTCCGCGCCCGCACCGCGGCGCTGACCGAGGCGGACTTCACCCGCGGCGACTACGACGCCCGCGTGTCCGCGCAGTCGATCGCGCTGGATCTGCCCGCCCTGCCGCTCACGACGATCGGATCCTTCCCGCAGACCGGCGAGATCCGCCGTGCCCGCGCGCAGTTCACCAAGGGCGAGATCACCTCCGACGAGTACGACGGGTTCCTGAAGGCCGAGATCGGACGGGTCGTCGCGCTGCAGGAGGACCTCGGCCTGGACGTGCTCGTGCACGGCGAGCCCGAGCGCAACGACATGGTGCAGTACTTCGCGGAGAACCTCGACGGCTTCGACGTCACCGAGAACGGCTGGGTGCAGTCGTACGGATCACGCGCCACGCGTCCGTCGATCCTCTGGGGCGACGTGTCCCGCCCGGCGCCGATCACGGTCGCCTGGTCGCAGTATGCGCAGTCGCTCACTGCGAAGCCGATGAAGGGCATGCTGACCGGACCGGTCACGATCCTCGCGTGGTCGTTCGTCCGCGACGACCAGCCGCTCGCCGAGACCGCCAACCAGGTGGCGCTCGCGCTGCGCGACGAGATCGCGGATCTGGAGGCCGCCGGGATCGGCGTCATCCAGGTCGATGAGCCGGCGCTGCGTGAGCTGCTGCCGCTGAAGAAGGCCGACCAGCCGGCGTACCTGGACTGGTCCGTCGCCTCGTTCCGCCTCTCCACGGCCGGCGCGGTGACCGCCACTCAGGTGCACACGCACCTGTGCTACTCGGAGTTCGGCGTCGTCATCGACGCGATCCGTGCGCTCGACGCCGATGTCACGTCCATCGAGGCGGCGCGCAGCCGCATGGAGGTCGTCACCGACATCGCCGCCAGCGGCTTCGACCACGGCATCGGCCCCGGCGTCTACGACATCCACTCGCCGCGCGTGCCGCAGACCGCGGAGATCGAGGCGCTGCTGCGTCGCGCCGTCGAGGAGATTCCCACGCGTCAGCTCTGGGTCAACCCCGACTGCGGCCTGAAGACCCGCGGCTACGAGGAGACGAACGCCTCGCTGCGCAACATCGTCGAGGCCACCCGCCGCGTCCGTGAGGACGTGTCGGTCGCGGTCTGACGCGCGCGCCGAAGAGGCCGCCCCGGATCCGATCCGGGGCGGCCTCTTCGCGTGAGCGGAAGGCCCGGATCAGACGGCGCGCAGCACCGCCACGATCTTGCCGAGCACCACCGCGTCGTCGCCGAGGATCGGCTCGAACGCACTGTTGCGGGGGAGCAGCCAGACGTGGCCGTCACGTCGGCGGAACGTCTTCACCGTGGCCTCCCCGTCGAGCATGGCGGCCACGATCTCGCCGTTCTCCGCGGTGCCCTGCGAGCGCACGACCACCCAGTCGCCGTCGCAGATGGCGGCGTCGATCATGGACTCGCCGGAGACCTTCAGCATGAACAGGTCGCCCTTGCCCACGAGCTGGCGGGGCAGCGGGAAGATCTCCTCGACCTGCTGCTCGGCGGTGATCGGCACGCCGGCCGCGATCCGGCCCACGAGCGGCACGAGCGCCGCGTCCCCGACGGCCGGGGCGGCATCGGCGGGGTTCTCGGTCGACAGGCCGGGAAGGTCGATCAGCACCTCCATCGCACGCGTCTTGCCGGCGTCGCGGCGCAGGTAGCCGCTGAGCTCGAGCTGTCCGAGCTGGTGGGTCACGCTGCTGAGGGACTTGAGCCCCACGGCATCGCCGATCTCGCGCATGCTCGGCGGATAGCCATGCCGGGCGATCGAGGTCTGGATGACCTCGAGGATCGCCATCTGCTTCGCACTGAGGCTCTTGCGGCGCCGCGTGCGCGGGACCTCGGAGCCGGGGGTCGCACCGTCGCTCATGCCATCTCCTTCGTGTGCATCTGCCCTCTCGGATCCGGTCGATCCGCACCGATTCGCGGGCGGCGATTCGAATGTCGGTGGTCCGTGATGGGGTCTTCGTATCGAAACCGTATCCGAGATCGGGTCGGAATCGATAGATCTGTTCGAGCGTGTCGTCAAGTTTTCGGAACCGATATTCGAAGAACACTTGACAGATGTTCGAACTCGAAAGTAGTTTCGGTACGTAGGTTCGCCTCTCCGGAGGCCCGGATCCCCAAGTTTCTCAAACAGAGAAGCTCCTCAGGCAGGGGGCCCGGATCCGGGGAGAGGCGGATCGACATCAGATCAGAGGAGAAGCACCATGAGCAGCATCACCTTCGCCGGCCCGGTTCCCGCTACGCGACTGCGGATCACCGCGCGTGGCCGGCGCGTGCTCGCGACGCTGATCGCGCTCCCGGTGGCCGGGGCCATCGCGTTCGCGGCGCTGAGCAGCGGATCCGCTCTCGCCTCCGGCGCGCAGACCGCCGGGAACACGTTCGCCACCATCACGGTGCAGCCGGGCGACACGCTGTGGTCCATCGCCGGCGAGGTCGCGCCGAACGCCGACCCGCGCGACGTGGTCGCCGAGATCTCGAAACTGAACCTGGTCGACGGCGGCGTGATCACGGTGGGGCAGCACCTGGCGATCCCGGCGCGGTACGGCGCGACCGGACGCTGATCCGCGCCGTGCTTCGACGTCGTTCAGCAACCGTACTTCGACCGAGCTCAGCAACCGTACTTCGACGGAGCTCAGCAACCGTACTTCGACGGAGCTCAGCAACCGCGGTCATCTGTGCCACTGGGGACAGCCGAGCCGCTTAACATGGCAGAGTGACTGTCTCGCTCGACGACTTACCCCTTCGTGACGACCTCCGCGGGCTGCGCCCGTACGGCGCCCCGCAGGCGCCGCTGCCCGTGGCGCTGAACGTGAACGAGAACACGCATCCGGTGCCCGAGCAGGTCGCGAGCGACATCCTCGACGACGTAGCCGTGGCACTTCGCGACGTCAACCGGTATCCGGATCGCGAGTTCACCGAGCTCCGCGAGGCGTTCGCCGGATACCTCGGCCACGGCCTCGCCGCCGAGAACATCTGGGCGGGCAACGGCTCCAACGAGGTGCTGCAGCACATCCTGCAGGCCTTCGCGGGCCCGGGCCGCACCGTGTTCGGGTTCGCCCCGACCTATTCGATGTACCCGCTGCTCACCCAGGGCACGGGGGCGACCTGGATCGCCGGCACGCGGCACCCCGACTACGAGCTGACGGTCGACGAGGCGGTCGTGCAGGTTCGGGAGCACGATCCCGACGTGATCCTGCTGTGTGCGCCGAACAACCCGACCGGCACCCCGCTGCCGCTCGACGTGATCGAGGCGGTGTACGAGGCGGCACGGGGCATCGTGATCGTCGACGAGGCGTACCAGGAGTTCGCCCCGCAGGACTCGCCGTCGGCGCTGACGCTGCTGCGGGGCCGGCCGCGGCTGGCCGTGTCCCGCACCATGAGCAAGGCCTTCGCCTTCGCCGGAGCGCGCGTCGGCTACCTCGCCGCGGATCCGGCGTTCATCGACGCGCTGCGTCTGGTGCGCCTGCCGTATCACCTGAGCGCACTCACCCAGGCGGCCGCGATCGCCGCGCTGCGCAACGCACCCATCATGCTCGCGATGGTCGACGAGATCGTCGCGCAGCGCGATCGGATCACCGCCACGCTCGAGGCCCTCGGCTACACGCCGCACCGGTCCTGGTCGAACTTCGTGCTGTTCGGCGGCGTCGCCGACCCCGCCGCGACCTGGCGCGCCCTGTACGACAAGGGTGTTCTGATTCGCGATGTCGGCATCCCGAACCACCTGCGCGTCACGGCCGGCACCGAGGCCGAGACCACCGCATTCCTGGACGCGCTCGCCTCGATAGGATCGGCCTCATGACCGCTGAGACCCCCGCTGCGGCCCGGACCGCGCGCCGCACCCGCTCCACGTCCGAGTCGACGATCGAGCTCGACCTCGACCTCGACGGCACCGGTCAGAGCCACATCGACACCTCGGTCCCGTTCTTCGACCACCTGCTGACGGCGTTCGCGAAGCACTCGCTGACGGATCTGACGGTGCGCGCCTCCGGCGACACCCACATCGACGCGCACCACACGGTGGAGGACGTGGCGATCGTGCTCGGCCAGGCGATCCGCGAGGCCCTCGGCGACAAGACCGGCATCTCCCGCTACGGCGATGCACTCGTCCCGCTGGACGAGGCTCTCGCGCAGGCGGTCGTCGATATCTCCGGGCGCCCCTATCTCGTGCACGAGGGCGAGCCGGCCGGCTACGAGCACCACCTCATCGGCGGCCACTTCACCGGATCCCTCGTCCGGCACGTCTTCGAGGCGATCGCCTACAACGCGGCGCTCACCGTGCACGTGCGCGTGATCAGCGGCCGCGACCCGCACCACATCGCCGAGGCCGAGTTCAAGGCGTTCGCGCGTGCGTTCCGCCAGGCCAAGGCGCTCGATCCGCTCGTGGTCGGCGTGCCCTCCACCAAGGGCGCGCTGTGACCGAGGCTGCGGAGGGACGTCGTCCGACCGTCGCGGTCTTCGACTACGGCTCCGGCAACGTGCACTCCGCCGTGAAGGCGCTGATCCGCGCCGGCGCCGACGCGCAGCTGACCGGCGACCGCACGGCCGCGCTCGAGGCCGACGGGCTCGTGGTGCCCGGTGTCGGCGCCTTCGCGGCCGTCCGCGAGGCGCTGGCCGCGCACGGTGGCGACGAGATCATCGAACGCCGCCTGGCCGGCGGCCGTCCTGTGCTCGGCATCTGCGTGGGCATGCAGGTGCTGTTCGCGGGCGGCGTGGAGCGCGGCGCCGAGGTCGACGGGCTCGGCGAGTGGCCGGGCATCGTGACGGAGCTCGACGCGCCGGTGCTGCCGCACATGGGCTGGAACACCGTGGAGCCCGACCCGGACAGCGTGCTGTTCCGGGGGATCGAGCACGAGCGCTTCTACTTCGTGCACTCCTTCGCCGCGCAGACGTGGGAGCTGGACGTCATGCCGCCGTTCCCGCAGCCGCGGCTCACCTGGGCCGAGCACGGGTCGCGGTTCCTCGCCGCGGTCGAGAACGGGCCGCTGTCGGCGACCCAGTTCCACCCGGAGAAGTCCGGGGACGCCGGCATCCAGCTGCTGCGCAACTGGATCTCCACGCTCTGACCCGTCCGAGGAGTGTGACGGCGGGCGATTGGTGCCCTGCGCGCACCCGGACTACTCTCTTCTCGTGCCGCGCCCGAAGAACGCGGCGCACCGTGACCCGAAGGACGACATGAACGAGTTCGCGCAGTCCCCCTCCCTGACGCTCCTCCCGGCCGTGGACGTCGCCGGCGGTCAGGCCGTGCGCCTGACCCAGGGCGAGGCCGGAAGCGAGACCAGCTACGGCGACCCGATCGACGCGGCCGCCGAGTGGGTCGACCAGGGGGCGGAGTGGATCCACCTCGTCGACCTCGACGCCGCCTTCGGACGCGGCAGCAACGCGCCGATCCTGCGTCGCGTGATCAAGCAGTTCCGCAGTGTCAACGTCGAGCTCTCCGGCGGGATCCGCGACGACGCCAGCCTTGAGGCGGCGATGGAATCCGGCGCGGCCAGGATCAACCTCGGCACGGCCGCGTTGGAGAACCCCGAATGGGCCGCCGACGTGATCGCGCGCTACGGCGACGCCGTCGCGGTCGGCCTCGACGTGCGCGGCACGACGCTCGCCGCCCGGGGCTGGACCAAGGACGGCGGCGACCTCTGGACGGTGCTCGACCGTCTCGAGGACGCCGGCTGCAGCCGCTACGTCGTCACCGATGTCACCAAGGACGGCACGCTCAAGGGCCCGAACCTCGACCTGCTCCGCGAGATCACCGCGCGCACGCCGAAGCCCGTCGTGGCGTCGGGCGGCATCGCGAACCTCGACGACATCGCCGCGCTCCGCGAGCTCGTGCCGCTCGGCGTCGAGGGCGCGATCGTCGGCAAGGCGCTGTACGCCGGTGCGTTCACCCTGGCCGAGGCACTGGATGTCGCCGGATCCTGATCACATCGCATCCGGTGCGTCCGGATGCGAACACGGACACGATCAGGGTCCGCACGCGCACGCGAACACAGGCGACTCCGCCGGCGTCCCCTGGGCGGGACGCTCGTTCGAGGCGAATACGCGCGCCGGCGATGACGGCTCCGCGGATCCGGCTCTCTGGGACGCGCTGACCCGGTTCCGCGCGGGCACCGGCTCGCAGGCCGAGGTCGTGGACGCGTTCCGCAGGGCGCGCGTGCTCGTGCCGCTCGTGGCGGAGAAGGGCGACGAGGGCCTTGCGCCCTCCGGGCTGACGGTGGACAAGACGCAGGAGCTCTCCCTCGTCACGGTCGCCGCGCCGGACGGGCGCACGGTGCAGCCCGCGTTCACCAGCGTCGACACCATGCGCGCCTGGGATCCGATCGCCCGTCCCATCCCGGTCGAGGCCGCGCGCGTGGCGCTGTCCGCCTCGGCGGGCGACGCGGAGCTGATCGTGCTCGATCCCGGATCCGAGACCGAGTTCGTGCTGCGGCGACCCGCGGTGTGGGCGGTCGCGCAGGGGCAGCACTGGGAGCCGAGCTTCCTCTCGCCCGAGGTCTACACGGGCCTGCTGGAGAGCGTCGGCAGCGAGCTCGCGGTGATCGACGTCGCCGTCTCCGCCGGCGACCCGGACGCGCGCCTGCGCGGACCGGAGCTCGTCGTCACGCTCGAGCTCGTCGAGGGGCTGGACCGCGAGACGCTCGACGCGGTGCTCGCGCGTCTTGCACAGCGCTGGGCCGCCGACGACCGCATCGCCGTGCTCGTCGATTCGCTGACGGTGCGCCTTCGCGCCAGCGCCTGACGGCCGACTCTTCCTCCGGCTCAGGGCGAGGTCTAGAGTCGGGGCATGCCGGAGGCCGCGCCGCTGCTCTTGCAGCATCTCAACGGGATGTACGCGATGCAGGTACTCGCGGTGGGCGATCGCTCCGGCGCATTGGCGGCGCTGCTCGACGGTCCCGGCGATGCCGCCGAGATCGCTGCGCGTTCCGCCCTCGACCAGCGGAACGTCGAGCAGTGGCTGCGCTGCATGCACGCGGCCGGCTACGCCCGGCACGAGGCAGGGGTGTTCCGCCTCACCGCTGAGGCGGCCGCGACGTTCGACGACGGCTTTCCGATCGACGCCAGGGGGATCCTCGACTTCGTCTTCGCGATCGCCGGGGAGGGCGTGCGCCGGATCCCCGACGCCATGCGCACCGGCGAGGGAGTCGAACCAGGGGCGTTCGCCGAATTCGGCGCCGCGGCCAGCCGCATCAACAGCCGCCTCTACGCCGCCGCACTCGTGGACGAGTGGATCGCGCGCGACCCCGCGCTCGTCACGAGGCTCGACGCCGGCGCGGCCATCGCCGACATCGCGTGCGGTGACGGCGACGCCACCGCTCAGCTGGCGCGGGCGTTCCCGCGCAGCAGGGTGATCGGAATCGATCCCGGCGCGCGACCGCGGGCGGACGTGTCGAACCTCACCCTCTTCGCGGAGACCGCGGAGCACCTCGGCGACCACGGGGCGTTCGCCCTCGTCACGTGCCTGGACGCGCTGCACCATCTGGGCGACCCCGCCGCGGCCGTGCGGCAGATGGCGGGCGCGCTGGACGGCGAAGGCGTCCTGCTCATCGCCGAGACGTCGATGACAGGGGACGTCGATCGCGATATCGCCGCCGATCCGTTCGTCCTCTCCACGCACGCGGCCGGGCTGTTCTACTGCATGCAGGACAACCTGGCCGCGGGCGGCGATGGCACGACGACCTCGCGCGGTCTGGACTGGGTCGCGACGGCGCTGGCCGAGGGCGGATTGGGACTCGTCGACGCGTTCGAGTCCGACACCGGTTTCCGGGTCTTCCTCGCCCGACGTTGACGGATCCGGCCGCTCACCGCGGGTCCGGGTTCAGTTGACCGGGCCGGTCCACTTCTCGCCGGGACCCTGCCCGATCGGATCCGGTATCACGGACGCCTCGCGGAACGCGAGCTGCACCGAGCGCAGCCCGTCGCGCAGCGAGCGCGCGTGCATGTCGCTGATCTCGGGGGCGGCGGCCGTGATGAGGCCGGCCAGCGCGTTGATGAGCTTGCGCGCCTCGTCCAGATCCTTCTGCGTCTCCGGGTCGTCGGCCAGGCCCACCTTGACCGCCGCGGCGCTGAGCAGGTGCACGGCGGCGGTGGTGATCACCTCGACGGCGGCCACGTCCGCGATGTCGCGCGCGGCGCCGGCGGCGCCGTCGCCGATCGCGGGGGAGGAGGGGGAGACGTGCTCGTGGCCGTCGGGCGGGGGCGTGCTCATGTGCCGGCTTTCCGAAGGCGTTGCCTTCTGATAGACTTCTGCGGGCTCCGGGACTTCTCGTCCCGGCACGAAAGAGGATTCACTTCCCACCCGCGCTTGCCGCTCAAGGCTACCGGGTTCAGCACTCCGCCGATTCACGTCGGTAGCCGCTGTGCAGCGAAAGCTGTGCAGCGGGGCAGGGTGCCGCCGGCGTCTGACTGCCGGCGGGTGGGACGATTCCGATTTCGCCCGCGATCCGTCCGGATCGCGGTGGCCGAAACCATCGTCTAAGGAGTCCGCATCAGCGATCCCCGCACCAATGAGCGCATCCGCGTGCCCGAGGTCCGCCTCGTCGGCCCCGCGGGTGAGCAGATCGGCGTCGTCCGCATCGAGGCGGCGCTGCGTCTTGCGCAGGAAGCCGACCTCGATCTCGTCGAGGTGGCCCCGAACTCGAAGCCTCCCGTGGTCAAGATCATGGACTACGGCAAGTTCAAGTACGAGGCTGCGCAGAAGGCGAAGGAAGCGCGCCGCAACCAGGCGAACACCGTCCTGAAGGAGGTGCGCTTCCGTCTGAAGATCGAGGCGCACGACTACACGACCAAGCTCAAGCGCGCCGAGGGCTTCCTCAAGGCGGGCGACAAGGTGAAGGCGATGATCCTGTTCCGCGGCCGTGAGCAGTCGCGTCCCGAGCAGGGAGTGCGGCTCCTCCGCAAGTTCGCGGAGGATGTGGCCGAGTTCGGCACGGTGGAGTCCAACCCCACCATCGACGGACGCAACATGGTCATGGTGGTCGCCCCGCTGAAGAACAAGTCCGAGGCCAAGGCGGAGCAGAACGCCGTGCGCGCGGCCAACAAGCAGGCCGCCCGCGAGGCCAAGGCGCCGGGAGCGCCCGCGGAACCGGCGACCGCGGCGGAGTGATCCGCACGGATCCGAAAGCCCCACAGACTCCCGCAGCGTGCGGGCAGAACCCTGTCGCCCAGCTGGGCGCCATACGAAGGAAGAGAAGATGCCGAAGCAGAAGACCCACTCGGGTGCCAAGAAGCGCTTCAAGATCACCGGCAGCGGCAAGCTGAAGAAGCAGCAGGCCGGGATGCGCCACAACCTCGAGCTGAAGTCGAGCCGTCGCACCCGTCGCCTCAACCAGGACCAGGTGCTGTCGAAGGCAGACGCCAAGGTCGCCAAGAAGCTCCTCGGCCGCTGACGCGCCCGATCGCACGATAGGAATACACGAAAATGGCTAGAGTCAAGCGCGCCGTCAACGCTCAGAAGAAGCGCCGCGTCATCCTCGAGCGCGCCTCGGGTTACCGTGGCCAGCGCTCGCGTCTGTACCGCAAGGCGAAGGAGCAGGTCACCCACTCCCTCGTCTACGCGTACCGCGACCGTCGCAAGCGCAAGGGCGACTTCCGTCGTCTGTGGATCCAGCGCATCAACGCCGCTGCCCGCCAGAACGGCATCACCTACAACCGCTTCATCCAGGGCCTCGGTCTCGCCGGCGTCCAGGTCGACCGCCGCATGCTCGCCGAGCTCGCGGTGAACGAGCCGGCGACCTTCGCCGCCCTCGTGGAGACGGCCCGCAAGGCTCTGCCGGCGGACGTCAACGCGCCCAAGTCCGCTGCGTAAGCACGGTTCCTGTGCTTCGACAGGCTCAGCAACCGGTCGAAGGGACACCGAAGGGGCGTCGTCCGTGAGGACGGCGCCCCTTCGGTGTCCCTAGACTGGGGTCGTGCTGGAGAATCCCCGATCCCCGCGCGTGCGCGCCGTCGCCAAGCTGACCAAGCGCAGTGCCCGCACCGAGACCGGCCTGTTCCTGCTGGAGGGGCCGCAGGCGGTGCGCGAGGCGCTCTCCTACCGTCCGGACGCGATCGTCGAGCTCTTCACCACGCCGACCGCGTGGGACAGGCACGGCGACCTGCGTCAGGCCGCGGTTCGGGCAGGCGTGCGATTCGAGTACGTCACCGAGTTCGTGCTTGCCGCGATGGCCGACACGGTCACGCCGCAGGGCGTCGTGGCCGTCGCCCGGCAGACCCCCACGTCGGTGCGCGAGGTCTTCGCCGCCTCGCCGCGCCTGATCGCGATCTGCGAAGAGGTGCGCGACCCGGGCAACCTCGGCACGATCATCCGCGCCGCCGACGCCACGGGGGCCGACGCCGTCGTGCTGACCGGCCGCACCGTCGACCTGTACAACCCCAAGGTGGTGCGCTCGACCACCGGATCCCTGTTCCACCTGCCGGTCGCGGTCGGCGCCGACCTCGCGGACGTCGTCGATCGCGCGCACGAGGCGGGCCTGCAGGTCGTCGCGGCGGACGTGAAGGGCGACGACCTGCTCGCCGCCCGTGCGGAGGGCGTGCTCGTCCGGCCCACCGCCTGGCTGTTCGGCAACGAGGCGCGCGGTCTCGAGGAGCGTGCGCTGAAGCTGGCCGATCGCGCGCTGCGGCTGCCGATCTTCGGGCGCGCCGAGTCGCTGAATCTCGCCACCGCTGCCAGCGTGTGCCTGTACGAGAGCGCGTTCTCGCAGCGAGCGTGACCATCCGGCGTCCGTCATGAAGATCCTCATCGTCGAAGACGACGAACGCGTGGCCGATGCCCTCGCAGGGTTCCTCGGGCGCGCGGGCTATGCGGTCGAGCGCGCGGGCGACGGCCGGGGCGCGCTGGAGATGCTCGGCACCGACACGGAGGCGATCATCCTCGACCTCGGCCTGCCCGACATCGACGGCATCGAGCTGTGCCGTCGGATCCGCGCGATCAGCGGCGTCCCGATCCTCATCGCGACCGCCCGCAGCCAGGTGCACGAGCGGATCCGGGGGCTGCGCGCCGGGGCCGACGACTTCCTGGTGAAGCCGTACGACGTGCAGGAGCTCTTGGCCCGCATCGAGGCGGTCACCCGCCGCACCCAGGCCATCCCGGCCGAGGTCGGGCCGGTGGGCATCGACATCGACGGCGTGCGGATCGACCTCGTCGCGCGACGCGTGCTCGTGGACGGCGAGCCGGTGGAGCTGACCCGCAAGGAGTTCGACATCGTCGCGGTGCTGGCGCGTTATCCGGGGGTCGCCGTGCCGAGGGAGCGGCTGATCCGCGAGGTGTGGAACACCGACTGGCAGAGCTTCGCGCGCTCGCTCGAGGTGCATGTCGCCTCGATCCGGCGCAAGATCGGGCGGCCCGCGCTGATCGAGACCGTGCGCGGCGTGGGCTACCGGCTGACGGGTCTGTGATGCGAAAGTCTCCACGGGGCGTCGCATTTCGCATCCTCTCGCTTCGTCATCCGGCAGAGGCTGGCTGACCCGTGCGGCGGCGTCTGTTCATCGTCTTCCTGGTGCCGCTGGCCGCGGTGCTGCTGCTGCTCGGCGGCGCATACGGCTGGGCGGCGTCGCGCAGCGTGCAGCAGGGTTTCTACACGCAGCAGGTCGGCGACATCGGCACGTTCGTGACGAGCGCGCGGCAGGCGCTGCTGTCCGGAAGCGCCGAGGTGCTGGACGGCGAGCTGCGGCGCTATCACGAGCTGTACGGCACCCGCGTGATCGTCGTGGACCGCTCGGGAAGACCGTGGTCGCCGTCCTCGGGCGAGCTCGCGCCCGTGCTCGACGACGCGACCGTGGCGAAGGTGCAACTCGCCCTCTCCGGTCGCCGCAGCGACCTCCCCGAGCCGGTGCTGCTGCCGTGGCAGTTCGCGGAGCAGTCGCTCGTGGAGCCGATCCTCGATCAAGGCGTCGTGATCGGCGCCGTGGTGATGTCGGCGAGCGTGGAGGCGCCGCGCGCGGAGATCGTGCGGCAGTGGATCCTGCTCGGGATCGTCAGCGTGATCGCGATCGGGATCGGCCTGCTCGTGGTGCTGGGCCTCGCACGCTGGGTGCTGAAGCCGGTGCACCGCGTGGACGAGGCCATGGAGGCGATCGAGCGCGGCGACATGGAGGCGCGGATCGCCGACGACACCGGCCCGCCGGAACTGCATCGCATGATCCTGCTGTTCAACCGGATGGCGGCGGAGATCGAGCGCGTGGTGTCGCGTCAGCAGGAGTTCGCGCTGAACGCATCGCATGAACTGCGCAATCCGCTGAGCGCCCTGCTGCTGCGGGTCGAGTCGCTCGCGACGGGCCTCGACCGCAGCTGGGACGGCGAAGTCGAGGCGACGCGCGAGGAGGGACGACGGATGACCAGGATCCTGGAGACCCTGCTCGCCTTCGCGCGGGGGAGCGGCTCCGCCCCGCTCCGCGACCCGATCGACCTCACCGCCCTCGCCGGGCGTCGTGTGGCGGCCTGGGAGGATGCGGCGGCGGCGAAGCAGGTGATGCTCGCATTGCACCTCGACGGCCCGGTGCTGTCCGCGACCGACGAGACCATCGCCGAGAGCGCGCTGGACGCGGTGATCGACAACGCGGTGAAGTACTCGCCCGCCGGCACCACGATCGACGTGGCCGCGGCACGCGTCGAGGAGGGCTGCGAACTGTCGGTGCGCGATCACGGACCAGGGCTTCCCGACGAGGAGCTCGTGCACGCCACGGATCGGTACTGGCGCAGCGACCGCACCCGCGCGACACCCGGCACAGGGCTCGGCCTCGCGATCGCGACCGACCTGCTGGCCACGGTCGACGCCCGCGTGCGTGTCGAGGCGGCCGACGGCGGAGGGCTGCGCGTGATCCTCGTGCTCCCCGCCGCGGAGGCGCGATGAGCGCCCCGTTCGCGATGAGTGACCCGTCCAGGCCCGCCGGGCGCACCGGGCGCACGCTGCGGCCGCGGCGCAGGGCCTGGGCGCTGCTGGCGCTCCTGCTCTGCGTGCTCAGCATCGCGGCACTCTCCTCGTGCGGGCCGGTCGACCGGAGCTGGGCCGACAGGCCGCAGGCGATCGCAGGCGGAGGAGCGAGCGGCGTGTACTACGCGTACGGGCAGCAGTTCGCCCGGGCGCTGACCGCTCACCTCGGCGCCCGGTTCGCCGTGCAGCAGACCAACGGATCGGTCGACAATCTGGAGCGCGTCGGATCCGGTCGCGCCGTGCTCGGCTTCGCTCAGGGCGACGCCGTCGCCGATGCCGTGGCCGGCACGGGCGCGTTCGAAGAGGCGATCCCGATCGTCGCCGTGGCGCGGCTCTACGACGAATACGTCCACATCGTCGTCCGGGCCGGATCCGACCTGCACGACCTGCGGGATCTGGGAGGGCGCACGATCTCGCTGGGTGCGCGCGGATCGGGTGTCGAGCTCGTCGCACGCCGCATCCTCGCCGCCGCCGACGTGGACGTCTCCGCGGTCCGCAACCCGGAGCTGGGACTGGAAGGATCCATCGCCGCCCTGCGCAGGGGGGAGCTCGACGCCTTCTTCTGGGTGGGCGGACTGCCGACGCCGGGCATCGCGACGCTCGCGGACGACACCCCGATCCGGCTGCTGTCGATCCCGCCCGCGGTCGTCGACGCGGTCAACACGGCGCACGCCGGCGCCTACCGGCAGGCGGACTTCCCGATCGGCGGTTACGGCATCGACACCGCGACGGCGACGATGACCGTGCCGAACTACCTGGTCACCCGGGCCGATGCGCCCGAGGACCTCATCCACGATGCGACCGCCGTGCTGTTCGACGAGCGCGCGGCGATCGCCGGGGGCGCGCCCGCGGCCGCTCTGCTGGACCGCAGGCAGGCGATCTTCACCGCTCCCATCCCGCTGCACATCGGCGCCGTGCGGTACTACCGGGAGACCCACGACTGATCCGGTCGCCCTCGGCGGTTGCTGTCGCGCGGAGAGCGGATCGACATATCCGGATCCGCCTCAAGAAAGGCTCAAGGAACCCCACGGCGCTGCCCGCGGTCAATAGCCTCAGGGGGTCGGAGTCCATGCGGATTCCGGCGCCGCCCGAAACATCCGGCCCTTCGCTTCAACCGGCCATTCGATTCAACGGAGAGTCAGCCATGACCGACGCCGCCCCCGCTGCTCGTCCCGAACCTGCCGCTGTCACGCGTCCTGAATCTGCCGCCTCGTCGGTGGGCGCCCCTCTCGTCGTCGTGCAGAACGTGCAGAAGCACTACGGCGACTTCCAGGCGCTGACCGACATCGACCTCACCGTGCACAGGGGCGAGGTGGTCGTGATCATCGGTCCCTCCGGATCCGGCAAGTCGACCCTCTGCCGCACGATCAACCGCCTGGAGACCATCACCAGCGGCACGATCACGATCGACGGGAAGGAGCTGCCCGCGGAGGGCAAGGGCCTCGCTCAGCTGCGCGCCGACGTGGGCATGGTGTTTCAGTCGTTCAACCTGTTCGCCCACCTCACGATCCTGGAGAACGTCACGCTCGGCCCCATCAAGGTCCGGGGCCTGAAGAAGGCCGACGCGGAGAAGGAGGCCATGCAGCTGCTCGAGCGCGTCGGCGTCGCGAAGCAGGCGTCGAAGCTCCCCGCGCAGCTGTCGGGCGGTCAGCAGCAGCGGGTCGCGATCGCGCGCGCACTCGCCATGCATCCCAAGGTGATGCTCTTCGACGAGCCCACCAGCGCCCTCGACCCGGAGATGATCACCGAGGTCCTCGACGTGATGATCGAGCTGGCCGCGAGCGGGATGACCATGATCGTGGTCACGCACGAGATGGGCTTCGCCCGCAAGGCGGCGAACCGCGTCGTCTTCATGGCCGACGGACGGATCCTCGAGGAGGCCGAGCCCGAGCAGTTCTTCACGCACCCGCAGTCCGACCGGGCCAAGGACTTCCTGTCGAAGCTGCTCACCCACTGAGTCCATCCTCATCCCACCACGTCCTCGCACCACAGCACCTGCACCGAAGGAGAAGCACATGCGAAAGTCACGGATCCTCACCGGCCTCGGCATCGCCGCCGTCGCCCTGATCGCCCTCACCGGCTGCAACAGCGGCAGCCCCACGAGCCCCGGAGCCACGGGGGAGGGCACGACCCCGACCAGCGACAAGCCGCTGTTCGAGGTCGCCAAGGACGTCAAGCTCACCGGCAGCCCCACGTTCGACCGGATCACCAAGAACGGCAAGATCACCATCGGCGTCAAGGAGGACCAGCCCGGTCTCGGCTACAAGGACGCGACCACGGGCGAGCGCACCGGTTTCGACGTCGACATCGCCCGCTGGATCGCCGCCTCGCTGGGCTACGGCGAGGACAAGATCGAGTTCAAGGCCATACCGTCCGCGAACCGAGAGCAGGCGATCGTGAACGGCGACGTCGACTACTACGTCGGCACCTACTCGATCACCGACAAGCGCAAGGCCGTGATCGACTTCGCCGGCCCCTACTTCGTCACCGGCCAGGGCCTGCTGGTCCGCAAGAGCGACGACACGATCAAGACCGAGAAGGATCTGGCGGGCAAGACCGTCTGCTCCGCGACCGGATCCACGCCGCTGCAGAACATCCAGGCGAACTTCCCGGACACGAAGACCGTCGGACTCGACGTCTACTCGGCCTGCGTGGAGCAGCTGATCAACAAGCAGGTCGACGCGGTCACCACCGACCAGGCGATCCTGATCGGGTACGCCGCGCAGGATCCGGAGGAACTCAAGGTCGTCGGCGAGCCGTTCACCACCGAGCGCTACGGGGTCGGCCTCGCGAAGGGCGACACGGCGCTGCAGTCGTTTGTCAACACCATGTTCACCGACGGTGGCGACACCTGGAAGGCGATCTTCGAGAAGAACCTCGGCGCGAGCGGCCTGAAGGTCGCTCAGCCGGCCGTCGACAAATGAGCCGGAGCGGCCGGCGGGATCGAAGCCGCCGGCCGCTTCCCCTCTTTCCTGAATCCGTAGTCCTCGAACTCGAAGGAGAGATGCGTGGACGCACTCCTGGGCAACCTCGACCTGTGGGGCCAGGCGACCCTGAACACGGTCCTGCTCTTCGTCGGCGGTGGGGTGCTGGCCCTCGTGCTCGGCACCATCGTCGGGGCCATGCGGGTCTCGCCCGTGCCGATCGCCCGCGGTGTGGGCACCGCCTACGTGAACCTGATCCGCAACACCCCGCTCACGCTCGTGTTCTTCTTCTTCGTGTTCGGATACCCGAAGCTCGACCTGCCGGACATCCCCTCGTTCTGGCTCTGCATCCTCGCGCTCGGCATCTACACCGCGACCTACGTCGCCGAGGTGCTGCGCGCCGGCATCAACACGGTGCCGGTGGGGCAGGCCGAGGCGGCCCGCGCGATCGGGCTCTCCTTCGGGCAGGTCATGACCCTGGTCATCATGCCGCAGGCGTTCCGCTCGGTCGTGCCGCCCATGATGAGCGTCTTCATCGCACTGTTGAAGAACACCACGATCGCCGCGGGGTTCGCGGTGGCGGAGCTCGCCACGTTGCGCGCCACCGTCGCCGATTCCAAAGACCGGCCGGGCACCGTGATGGAGATCCTGCTCTGGGTCGCCGTCGTGTTCATCCTCCTGGTCTTCGTGCTGAGTCTCGTGCAGCGGCACTTCGAGAAGAAATGGAGGATCGTCCGATGAGCGGCGCATCCGTTCTCTACGACGTCCCCGGCCCGAAGGCCGTGCTGCGCAACCGCCTCCTCGGGGTCGTCACCGTGCTGGTCGTCCTCGCGGTGATCGGCTTCATCGTGTACCGCTTCGTCGTGACCGGGCAGTTCAGCGCCGCACGCTGGAACCTGTTCACCTACACGCTCGTGTGGCAGGGCATGGCGCAGGCGCTGTGGGCCACGGTCAGCGCGTTCCTCGCCGCCGCGGTCGGCAGCCTCGTCCTCGGCTTCGTGCTCGCGATCGGCCGCGTCTCCGAGCACGCCTGGGTGCGGGTCCCCGTCACCGTCGTGATCGAGCTGCTCCGCGCCGTGCCGGTGCTGGTCATGATGATGATCTTCTACTACGGCATCAACTCCATCCCCGGCAGCACCTTCCGGATGACGCCGTATGCCGCCGTCGTGATCGGCCTGGTGCTGTACAACGGATCCGTCCTCGCCGAGGCGCTGCGCGCCGGCATCGAGGCGCTGCCGAAGGGGCAGAAGGAGGCCGGCTACGCGATCGGCCTGCGCAAGTCCGGCGTGATGGCGTTCATCCTGCTGCCCCAGGCACTGCGTGCCATGCTTCCCATCATCGTGTCCCAGCTCGTGGTCACCCTGAAGGACACCGCGCTCGGCTTCATCATCACCTATCCCGAGCTCATCTACTACGCCAAGTACCTGAGCGGGCAGCCGGGAAGGCCGCTGCTGCAGGCGGGCCTCATCGTCGCGGTCATCTACATCTCGATGTGCCTGATCCTCTCCGGGGTCGCGAAGTGGCTCGAGGTGCGCACCCGGCGTTCGCCGAAGGTGAGGGGCTACACGCCGGACGCAGACGGTGGCGACCCGAGGATCCATGACGGGAGCACGGTCACCGAGGTCATCGCATTGCAGCGTGGCGGCGGAAAGTTCGATGGCGGCGCCGGACCGGGCGGGGCCTGATCCGCACACGCTCCTGACCGGGGAGCAATCCGCTGCGCTCGGCAAGAGGCCGAGCGCACCGACTTCGCCCTCGTGATGCGGGTCGTCCCGACGACTGTCAGCAGATCGACAAGAAATGACAGCGAAATGATAGGCGGCGTATGCTCTCCCCAACGGGAGGTCGGGGATGCTGCCGCGACGTCGGACAAGTGCACTTCGTCCACCGTCGGTCGGCTCTGTGCAGGAGCTACCAGACGCCAGCTTTTTCGGATGCTGGGGTGGCACGGCGGTCAGTGCCGTCTCAACCTGAAGGAGCATGAGATGAGAAGCCACGTGAAGCTCGCGAGCGGCGCCGCAGCAGTATCGCTCTTCATGCTCGTCGGATGCCAGGTCGCGTCTCCGGCCGACGATGCGTCATCCGCTGACGCAGCAGGATCTCCCGTCGTCGCGCCTGCGGCCCAACGCGAAGAGGTGACCCGACAGGCTTATGAGGCCGCCTATTCGGCGTTCTCGACATGCATGTCTGAGAAGGGCTCTGCGCTGGTGGCCGAGTCGGTGGTCGGCGTGGTCCACGACTATTCTTTCCCCGCTGACGGCGTTGCGGCATACGAGAAGTGCTACCCCGCATTCGCGCGAGTCGACATGGACTGGCAGATCGCGAACACCTACGACTCGCCAACGTTCCAGGCGTTGCGGGGTTGCCTCACCGTGGCAGGCATCGTGCCGGCCACGGACGCCGAAGGCGTCTGGAAGCAAGTGACGCAGAACGGAATCGATCCGGAGGAGTGTACTCTCGGCCACTGAGGACGCCCGGTGGGGGCTGAGCGCGCCGGTAGACTCGGTTCTCGTGTCCGACAACGCACAGAACATTCCCGACATCCCGACCTCGGCGAATGCTCCCGTCCGGGCGTTAGAAGTGGTAGTTCCAGTAGGGCAGCGTCGGCAGGAACGGGATAGGCCCCGGCGACGCGCCCCATCCGTTGACATAAGCATCGACAGTGGCAACGACAAGGGCGACTATGCAGCGTACCCACCAAGGCCTGAACCAAGGCGGAATCGCGACTGCGGCGAACACGAGGCCTGTGCATACGGCCGCTAGGGCAATCCCTCCCACGACATCGAATTGAAGTGTCTCCGGCTCAGCCCCCCAGCACCCGCCGAAGCCGCACCATCCGGCTCGCGCCATGAACCAGAGCGGGAAGCCGACCAGCACAGTGAGCGGCAGAGCCCACAAGACATTCAGACCCCACCAGGAGAACCGTGGCGGAGGTGGCTCACTCCAGGTGTCAGCCAACGATGACTCTCCCGAATGTCGCGACATTTCCGGAGACGATGGTCGCACTGAGGATCGACGTGCCGTCGATCGTCACCTTGCCCGGAGTCTGCAGCACGACTCTGATGGTCGGGTCGGCAGCAGTAGATGCCGGGAAGGTGAAGTCTTTGCCCGATCCAGTGCCGCCTTCGGCTCTTATCGACAAGGTGTGCGGATTTCCGTTGGCGGAGGTGACGTGCAGGCCGTTGACCGCGTCGAACCTTCCGACGACCAGGGTGAGATCTCCGCCCAGCGACAGCGTCATCTGTTGCAGTGCGACGCCGGAACAACCGCTTGCTGCCTGTCTGGCATCGACGAAGAGGTCACTGGTCGTCGACACCGTCGAACCGTTGACGCTCGAGCCCGACGACGACATGGTGCATCCCGGCGTTGATGTCAGCCCGGAGACCAGGAGGATGCACCGTTTGCTTGCGTGGTCAGATTCATCCACTTCTTCCCGTTGATCGCTCCGGCAAGGAGAGTCCTGACGGTGTACGGCTGATAGGGAGCGATCGACGGTTTCGGCACGGAGACGCCCGTTGATATGGTCCCGACGACCGAACCCTTCGCAGCGAGCGCCTGCTGAGAGAGTCCATCGATCACTCGATCACGGTGAAATCACAATGTCCCTCCTCGATACGCCAAAGAGTACGGCGTAGGGGCTGTCCCCGGTACTCCAAATTCGGGCGTGGCGTTGACGAAGGCTCGATCCAACCGGGTCCGTACGCGCCGGTAGACTCGGTTCTCGTGTCCGACAACGCACAGACCACTCCTCGCGCTTCTGAAGAAGCAACGTTCACGCCCGAGGCGGTGGAGACCGCCGTCGCGGCCGCGCTCGCCGCGATCGGATCCGCGGCCGACACCGCAGAGCTCAAGGCCGCGCGCGCCGCGCACGTCGCCGAGGGATCGCCCCTCGCGATCCTGAACGCGTCCATGCGCCAGGTCGCGCCCGAGCACAAGGCCGCCTTCGGCAAGCTCATCGGCCAGGGCCGCGGGCGCGTCACGCAGGCGCTCGCCGCCAAGGAAGCCGAGCTCGCCGAGCAGGAGACCGCCGCCCGGCTCGAGGCGGAGCGCGTCGACATCACCGCGGTCGCCTCGCGCACCCGCGTCGGCGCCCGGCACCCGCTCACCCTGCTGCAGGAGCAGATCAGCGACGTGTTCGTCGGCATGGGCTGGGAGATCGCCGAAGGCCCGGAGCTCGAGCACGAGTGGTTCAACTTCGATGCGCTGAACTTCGACGTCGACCACCCCGCCCGCCAGGAGCAGGACACGTTCTACGTGGATCCGGCCGCCCGTCACCTGGTGATGCGCACGCACACCAGCCCGGTGCAGGTGCGCTCGATGCTCGACCGCGAGGTGCCGATCTACGTGCTCTGCCCGGGGCGGGTGTACCGCACCGATGAGTTCGACGCCACGCACCTGCCGGTGTTCACGCAGGTCGAGGGCCTCGTCGTCGACAAGGGCATCTCGATGGCGCACCTCAAGGGCACGCTCGACCACGTCGCGCGCCAGCTCTTCGGCCCGGAGGCGAAGACCCGCTTCCGCACGAACTTCTTCCCCTTCACGGAGCCGTCCGCCGAGCTGGATCTGTGGCACCCGACCTTCAAGGGCGGCGCGCGCTGGATCGAGTGGGGCGGCTGCGGCATGGTCAACCCCAACGTGCTGCGCGCGGCCGGGATCGACCCCGACGTGTACAGCGGCTTCGCGTTCGGCATGGGCGTCGAGCGCGCGCTCATGTTCCGCAGCGACGTGCAGGACATGCGCGACATGGCCGAGGGCGATGTCCGTTTCAGCGAGCAGTTCGGGATGGTGGTGTGATGCGCGTCCCGCTTTCGTGGCTGCGTGAGTACGTGGACGTGGCCGAGACGGCCACGCCGGACGACGTCTTCGCGGCGCTCGTCTCCGTGGGCTTCGAAGAGGAGGAGCTGCACGGCTTCGACATCTCGGGCCCCGTCGTGGTCGGGCAGGTGCTCTCCTTCGAGGACGAGCCGCAGTCCAACGGCAAGACCATCCGCTGGTGCCAGGTGGACGTGGGCCCGCTTTCGGTCGCTGCCCTTCGACAGGCTCAGGGACCGGGGGTCGAAGCGTCAGGGACCGACTCCGGCGCAAGCGCCGGAGAACATGATGTCCGCGGCATCGTGTGCGGTGCGAGCAACTTCGCCGTCGGGGACAAGGTCGTCGTGACGCTGCCCGGCGCCGTGCTGCCCGGGCCGTTCCCGATCGCCGCGCGCAAGACCTACGGGCACGTCTCCGACGGCATGATCGCCTCGGCCCGCGAGCTGGGCCTCGGCGACGAGCACAACGGGATCCTGATCCTGTCCGAGCTCGGCATCGACGCCCCCGTCGGCACCGACGCGATCGCGCTGCTGGGGCTGGACGACGTCGCGGTCGATGTGAACGTCACACCCGACCGCGGCTACGCCTTCTCGCTGCGCGGCATCGCCCGCGAGTACGCGCATGCGACCGGGGCAACCTTCCGCGACCCGGCCGGCCGCGATTTCGCCGAGTTGCAGCCGGGCACCGGACACACGGCCGTCGTGCAGGACGACGCGCCGATCCGCGGCGCCGTGGGCGCGACCGAGTTCGTCACCCGCGTGGTGCGCGGCGTGGATCCGTCCCGTCCCACCCCGCCGTGGATGATCGCCCGCCTCACCCTCGCGGGCATGCGGTCGCTGGGCGTGCTGATCGACATCACGAACTACGTGATGCTCGAGCTCGGCAACCCCGTGCACGGCTACGACCTCGACAAGCTCGACGGCGACATCGTCGTCCGCCGTGCCGCGCCGGGCGAGACCATGGTCACTCTCGACGGGCAGGAGCGCACCCTGCACGCCGAGGACCTCCTCATCACCGACGCATCAGGTCCGATCGGCCTCGCCGGCGTGATGGGCGGCGGCACGACCGAGATGAGCGGGACGACGCGCAACGTGCTCATCGAGGCGGCGACGTTCGATCCGATCACGATCGCGCGCACGGCACGTCGGCACAAGCTGCCCAGCGAGGCGTCCAAGCGGTTCGAACGCGGCGTGGACCCGCTGATCCCGTTCGCGGCGGCCCGGCGCGTCGCCGACCTCATGGTCGAGCTCGCGGGCGGCACGCTGACCGAGGAGGGCGGCGCTCTCTTCAGCGAGGTCTTCATCGCGGGCATCGACCTTCCGGCCGGCTTCGTGCAGGGCCTCATCGGCGTCGACTACACCGACGCCGAGGTGACCGGCGCCCTCGAGACGATCGGCGCTGAGGTCACCGCGATGGTCCCTGAGCTTGTCGAAGGGTCGACGGGCTCGGACGCCGGCTGGAACGTCATCCCGCCGAGCTGGCGCCCCGACCTCACCGACAAATGGTCGCTGGCCGAGGAGGTCGCGCGCATCCACGGCCTGGACCGGATCCCGTCCGTGCTGCCGACCCCGCCGTCCGGGCGCGGACTCACCGACCTGCAGCAGGGTCGTCGCCGCGTCGCGAACGCCCTGGCCGCCGCAGGGCTCGTGGAGACCCCGTCGTTCCCGTTCACCACCCAGGAGCAGAACGATCTGCACGGATCCGCATCCGGCGAGACACTTCCCGGTGTGCGCCTCGCGAACCCGCTCGACGGGCAGGCCCCGTTCCTGCGCCGTTCGCTGCTCCCGGGGCTGCTGCAGATCGCGCACCGCAACATCGCCCGCGGACTCGTGGATCTGGCGATCTTCGAGACCGGCGTCGTGTTCCTGCCCGAGCCGGGCGTCGTCTACGGCACCGACGAGGTACCGCCGCTCGGGGTCCGCCCGTCGGACGAGACGCTCGCGGCGCTGAACGCGTCGATCCCGTCGCAGGCTCGCCACGTCGCCGCGCTGTTCACCGGTCACGTCACGCCCCGCCAGCCCGGACGTGCGGCCGAGGAATACGGTCTCAGCGAGGCGCTCGACGCCGTGCGCGTGATCGCGGATGCGGCCGGTGTCGTGATCGACGTCGTGCAGGGCGCCCGTGCGGCGCTGCACCCGGGCCGCACCGGAGTGCTGCAGGTGCGCGACGCGTCGACGGGCTCGGCGACCGAGGTCGGCTACGTCGGAGAGCTGCATCCGCGGGTCTCGGCCGGCGCCGACCTGCCCGGTCGTGCCGTGGTGCTCGAGCTCGACCTCGACGGCGTGCTGGTGCTGGCGGGGGAGCGGGTGGTCGCGGCATCGCTGTCGACCTACCCCGCCGCCACGCAGGACGTCTCGCTCGTGGTCGACGCCGGGGTCCCGGCCGCCGAGGTGAGAGCGGCCCTGTCCGAGGGCGCGAGCGCGCTCCTCGAGTCGGTGCGCCTGGTCGACGACTACCGCGGCGACGGCGTGCCCTCCGGATCCAAGAGCCTGACCTTCGCGCTCCGCTTCCGCGCCGACGACCGTACGCTGACGGCTGCCGAGGCGACCGAGGCGAAGCTCGCCGGCGTCGCCGTGGCGGCCGAGCGGTTCGGAGCGCAGCTGCGGGACTGATCCCTGATCGGGGCATGCGGGGTCGGGCGGCGCGGCCGACCCCGGAGCGAAGCCGTAACACGGCGGAAACATGTTCGACCCCGAGTCGAAAGACCCGGACCCTAGAGTCACGATGTTCGGTGACATCGGAGGTCTGCATGCACGTGAGTCCGGCAGAGACGGAGAAGCTCCTGCTCGCTGTGGCGGGGATGGTGGCGCGGGACCGTCTCTCGCGAGGCGTGCGCCTGAACCATCCCGAGGCCGTGGCGCTGCTCAGCACCTGGGTGATCGAACGCGCGCGCGAGGGGGCCCTCGTCGAGGACCTCATGCAGCGCGGGCGCGAAGTGCTGACCGTCGACGATGTGCTGCCCGGGGTCGAGACCATGCTGCACGACGTGCAGATCGAGGCCACGTTCCCGGACGGGCGCAAGCTCGTGACCCTGCACCATCCGATCCAGGAGCCGGCGGGCGGCAGCACGGGCGGCGCACGGCACGACGCTGAAGGACCGGGTGCGTCCCGGATCCGGCCGGGATCGATCGAGCTGAACGCCCGCGGCTCGGACGACCAGCGGGGGAGCCTCGTCTTCCTGAACGCCGGCGACCGGCCGATCCAGGTCGGCTCCCACGTGCACCTGCCCGACGTCAATCCGGCCCTGGAGTTCGATCGCGCCGCGGCGCACGGCTTCCGGCTCGACATCCCGTCGGGAACGTCGCAGCGATTCGAGCCGGGCGCCTCCCGAGAGCTCGCGATCGTGGCGCTCGCCGGAGCGCGTCGCGTGCCCGGGCTGCAGCGCGGCAACACCGATCGGCCGGCGCTCGACGCCGAGACGGAAAGGAGCGCCTGATGCGTCTGGATCGGGAGCGCTATGCATCGATCTACGGACCCACCGCGGGCGATCAGGTGCGCCTCGGCGACACCGACTTGTGGATCGAGATCGAGCAGGACCTCACCGTCGGCGGCGAGGAGGCCGTGTTCGGCGGCGGCAAGTCGATCCGCGAGTCCATGGCGCAGTCGACCGCGACCCGCGCCGATGGGGCGCTGGACACCGTCATCACCAACGCGATCGTGCTGGACTGGTGGGGCGTCGTGCGCGCGGACGTCGGGTTGCGCGACGGCCGGATCGTCGCGCTCGGTCGTGCGGGCAACCCCGACATCGCCGACGGCGTGCACCCCGACCTGGTGATCGGGCCGTCGACCGACGTGATCTCGGGCGAGGGACGGATCCTCACCGCGGGCGGCATCGACTCGCACGTGCACCTGCTCTCCCCGTCGCAGATCCACGAGGCGCTCGCGACCGGGATCACGACGATCGTCGGCGGCGGCACCGGCCCCTCCGAGGGATCCAAGGCCACGACCGTCACCCCCGGCGCCTGGCACCTCGAGACCATGCACCGCTCGCTCGACCGCCTGCCGGTCAACGTGCTGCTGCTCGGCAAGGGCAGCACGGTGTCGCAGGAGGCGCTGCGCGAACAGGCGCTCGCAGGCGCCGCCGGATACAAGATCCACGAGGACTGGGGCGCCACGCCCGCGGCGATCGACGCGGCCCTGACGGCCGCCGAGGAGTGGGGCCTGCAGGTCGCGCTGCACTCCGACTCGCTCAACGAGACCGGGTACGTGCAGTCCACGGTCGACGCGATCGGCGGGCGCGGCATCCACGCGTTCCATGTCGAAGGCGCCGGCGGCGGCCACGCCCCGGACATCCTCGCGATCGCCTCCCTGCCCAACGTGATCCCCGGATCCACCAACCCCACGCTGCCGCACACGGTCAACACGGTGGCCGAGCACCTCGACATGCTGATGGTCTGCCACCATCTCAACCCGGCCGTGCCGGAGGACCTCGCGTTCGCGGAGTCGCGGATCCGGGCCACCACGATCGCCGCCGAGGACATCCTGCACGACATGGGGGCGCTGTCGATCACCTCCTCCGACGCCCAGGCGATGGGGCGGATCGGCGAGGTGATCACCCGCACCTGGCAGGTCGCGCACGTCATGAAGCACCGCCGCGGGCGGCTGAGCGAGAGCCTGCCCGCCGACAACGAGCGGGCCCGCCGGTATGTGGCCAAGTACACGATCAACCCGGCGATCGGGCACGGGATCGACCACGAGGTCGGATCCGTCGAGGCCGGCAAGCTCGCCGACCTGGTGCTCTGGGACCCGCGGTTCTTCGGCGTGCGGCCGGATGTCGTGATCAAGGGCGGCGGACTGGTGTGGGGGGCGCTCGGGGATCCGAACGCGTCCATCCCTACGCCGCAGCCGGTGCTGATGCGGCCGGCGTTCCTGGACGCGATCGGTGCCGATCTCTCCGTGACCTTCGTCTCGCCCGCAGCCCTCGCAGACGGCCTCGAAGAACGGCTCGGCCTGCGCCGCCGGCTCGCGGCCGTGCGCAGCACCCGGGCGGTCACGAAGGCCGATCTGAAGAACAACGACGCCCTGCCGCAGATCGACATCCGCCCCGACACCTTCGCGATCTCGATCGACGGCGAGACCGTCGTCCCCGCCCCCGCGGATCGGCTTCCGCTCGCCCAGCTCTACTCGATGTTCTGACCATGTCCGCCATGTCGTCCGCTCCGACCATGCCCGCCCGGCTGCCCGCTCCGGCGCTGCCCGCCGCACCGTCCGCTCCGGTACCGTCCGCTCCGACGCTGCCCGCGTCGCTGACCGTCGCGATGCTGCTCGCCGACGGCCGGCTGCCGTCGGGCGGCCATGCGCACTCCGCCGGTCTCGAGCCGGCGCTGCTCGCGGGTATGCCGCCCTCCGAGGTTCCCGCCTACCTCGTCGGCCGGGCCCGGACCACGAGCCTCGTCGAGGCGGGCACGGCGGTCGTCGCGCGGCACCGGCTGCGCGGCGACGGGTCGCGGGCGGCTCTCGACGACATCGTCGACCACTGGGCGGCCCGCACGCCGAGCGCGGCGCAGCGGGAGGCCTCGCGGCTGCTCGGGCGGGGCTGCCTGCGACTGGCCTCCCGGCTCTGGCCCGAGTCCGCAGCCGTGCAAGCGTGCGCCATGCTGACAGCTCCGCCGCGACCGGTGGTGATCGGTGCGATCGCCGCCGTGACCGACATGGATCCGCGCGACCTGGTCCGCGTCTTCGTCTATGAGGACGCGCAGACCGCGGCCGCCGCGATGCTCAAGCTCTCACCCGCCGACCCCGTGGTGCCGGTCGGCTGGGTGCTCGCCGCGTGCGCCGCGGTCGAGGACCGGGTCGATGCGGTCGCCGCGCTGACCGACCCCGCCGGCATCCCCGCCGGCAGCGCACCCCATGCCGAGGGCTGGGCCGAGGCCCACGCCCTCACGAACCGGAGGTTGTTCCGTGCCTGAGATCCCTGCTTCCCGCGCCCTGCGCCTGGGCATCGCCGGCCCCGTCGGGGTGGGCAAGTCGACCCTCATCGCGACCGCGTGCCGCGCCCTTGCCGGCGAGATCGGCCTCGGCGTGATCACGAACGACATCTACACCGACGAGGACGCGCGTTTCCTCCGTTCCGCAGGGGTACTGGATCCGGAGCGGATCCGCGCGGTGGAGACCGGTGCGTGCCCGCACACCGCGATCCGCGACGACGTGACCGCCAACCTGCTCGCCGTCGAGGACGTCGAGCGCGACTTCGCGCCGCTCGACGTCGTCATCATCGAGTCCGGCGGCGACAACCTGACCGCGACGTTCTCGCCGGCGCTGGTGGATGCGCAGATCTTCGTGCTCGACGTCGCCGGCGGCGGGGATGTCGCGCGCAAGGGCGGCCCGGGGATCGCCCGCGCCGACCTGCTCGTGGTGAACAAGACCGACCTCGCCCCGTACGTCGGCGTCGATGTGGCGCAGATGGTGCAGGACGCATCGGATGCGCGGGACGGCCGGGAGGTGCTCGCGCTCTCGCGCACCGACCCCGACTCCGTGGCGCGTCTGAAGGGCTGGATCCTGGAGATGCTCGCGGCGCATCGTTCCGGCGCGCACGAGCCGCAGGATCCGGGCCCGATGGCGCCCCACTTCCACGCCGACGACAGCGAGGCCGGGGGCTACGTGCACAGCCACGACGACGACGGCGAGGCCCACGCGCACGCACACGCGGAATCGCGGTGACGGGGCCCCGCAGCGCATCGATCACGATGGTCCAGGTCGGCGCCGGCGCCGACCGCGCCCGCGTCGTACTGCGCTCCGGCGTGATCGCCGCGCGCATCCTGGAACGCCGGCCGCGGTACGTCCGCGTCGGGCTCGTCGCCGCGGGCGCGCTCCTGCTCGGCGGCGATGCTGTCGATCTGCGCATCTCGGTCGACCCGGACTGCACGCTCGAACTGGAGGACATCGGCGGCACCGTCGCCTATGACGGGGAGGGGCGACGCGCCTCGTGGTCGGCGCACATCGAGGTCGGCGACCGCGGGATCTGCGCCTGGCACGGCCAGCCCTTCGTGGTCGCCGATGGCGCCGACGTCGACCGCCGCACGGACGCGGAGCTCGGCGACGGCGCGGCGCTGCTGCTGCGCGAGACGCTCGTCCTGGGACGCGTCGGCGAGCGGGGCGGCGCGATCAGGGCGCGCGCCGGGATCGCGGTGCAGGACGCGCCCGTGCTGATCGAACACCTGGACGTCGCGGGGCGGTTCCCGGCCCCCGGGATCCTCGGATCCGATCGGGTCCTCGACAGCGTGGTCCTGATCGGGCGCGAGCCGGCGGCAGGCGAACAGCCCTGGCGCACGGGCGGAATGGCGGTGCTGCGCCCTGAGCGCGGCGGACTCCTGATCCGGTCGGTCGTGGACGCCGCGCATCTCGGCGACCTCGCCCCAGCCTGGGGCGCGCTGAGGGAGGAGCTGCTCCATGCGGCCTAGCGCGACCGCGTACGTCGTGGGGGCGCTGCACGTCCTCGGTTGGGGTGCGCTGCTGCTGACCGCAGGATCTCCGCTCGGCGTCGGGCTGGGTGTCACGGCGTATCTGCTCGGACTCCGGCATGCGTTCGATGCCGACCACATCGCCGCGATCGACAACACGACCCGGCAGCTCCTCGCGCGCGGGCGCCGGGCACGAGGCGTGGGCCTGTGGTTCTCCCTGGGTCACGCGACGGTCGTCTCGGTCCTGTGCGTGCTGCTGGCGCTCGGGGTCGGCGCGCTCACGACGAGCCTGGAGGATCCGGACTCGCCGCTCCAGGTCTGGACGGGTGTGATCGGGCCGGTCGTGTCGGGCGTCTTCCTGCTCGTGATCGGGGCGGCGAACATCCTGGCACTGCGTCACCGTCGACGGGCCGGGAATCACCGGCACGGCGGCCCCGCGTGGGCGCTGGTGGGCCGGCTCAATGCCGTGATCGACCGGCCGTCGCGGATGTACGTCGTGGGGCTGCTGTTCGGGCTCGGTTTCGACACCGCGACGGAGATCGGCCTGCTGGCGCTCGCCGGGACGGCTGCCTCCCGCTCCGTGCCGTGGTGGACGGTCCTGATCCTCCCGGTGCTGTTCGCGGCGGGGATGTCGCTGCTGGACTCGGCCCAGGGGGCGATGTCGCGGCGCGCGTACTCGTGGGGCACGGCGGGGCGCGAGAGCGTGGTGCGGCGCTACGACCTGCTGGTCACGGGAGTGTCGATCGTGGTCGCGCTCGTGATCGGCGTCGCCGAGCTCGCGGGAGTGGCGCTGCGGAGCCTGCCGCACCCGAGCGGGTTCGCGCGTGCCGTGGGCGAGCTCGATCTGAACGCGCTCGGGCTGGTGCTGACGGGGCTGCTGATCGTGTTCTGGGCGGGCGCCGCAGCCTGGTCCGGCGTTGTGCGCGGCCGGCCGTCCGCTGAGCGGTCGCCGCGGGGCTGACGGACCGGGGCGCGGGCAGACCGGCGGCCGTTCGCTAGACTGATCGGCAGTGACACGGGGTGCCGCATCCGCGGCTGAGAACACACCCGTCGAACCTGATCTAGGTCGTACTAGCGAAGGGATGTCGCGATGAACGCGCGTCTGGAATCGTCGTCCGTGGTGGAATCCGCCGCCGGCCTTCTCGAGGGGCTGCGGGCGGAACCGCCGCTCGTGCAATGCATCACGAACTCCGTGGTGACCGGCTTCACCGCGAACGTGCTGCTCGCACTCGGCGCGGCTCCGGCCATGGTCGACATCACGGGCGAGGCCGGCATGTTCGCCGCGATCTCGTCGGGGCTGCTGGTGAACCTCGGCACGCCGACGCCCGAGCAGCGCTCGGCCAGCATCGAGGCCGTCGGGGGAGCGTGCACGGCGGGCACGCCGTGGGTGCTGGATCCGGTCGCGGTCGGAGCGCTGCCGGTGCGCACCGCGCTGGCGCAGGACCTGCTCGTGCGGCGCCCCACCCTGATCCGCGGCAACGCGTCGGAGATCCTCGCGCTCGCCGGTCGCAGCGCGGGCGGGCGCGGGGTGGATGCACTGGACGGCACCGAGGCCGCGGCGGACGCGGCTCGCGAGCTGGCCCGGAGCACCGGGGGAGCGGTCGCGGTGTCGGGGCCGGTCGACCTCGTCGTCGACGCGGACCACGAGATCCGGATCGCGAACGGCGACGCCTTGCTCACCCGCGTCACCGGCGGCGGCTGCGCCCTCGGCGCGGCGATGGCCGCCTTCCTCGGGGCGGCTCGGCAGACCGGCGACAGCCCCGCGGTCGCGGCGGCCGCCGCGACACTCGTCTACACGCTCGCGGCGGAGGACGCGGCGGCGCGTGCCGGCGGTCCCGGATCCTTCGCCGTCGAGCTGATCGACGCACTCGCTGCGATCGAACCGGATCGGATCGCCGCCCGCGCCCGCCTGGACGTGCGCCCGGTCGCGGCCGCGGAGGCGGTGGCATGACGCTCGCCGGCATGGCCACCGCGCCGAACGCCGAGCGAGACGCGGCGCGAAGGGCCGGGGCCGACGCCGCGGCGAACCCGTCGTCCGGGCGCCCGCGGGTGACGGTCGACGACCTCGCCCTGTACCTCGTCACCGATGCGGGCCTGAGCGGCGCGCGGGGTGTGGCCGCCGTGGTCGACGCGGCCGTGTCCGGGGGCGTCAGGATCGTGCAGCTGCGCGACAAGGACGCCGACGACGCCTCCATCGTGGCGCAGCTCGTGGAGCTTTCCGAGGTCATCGCAGGGCGGGCGCTGCTCCTGGTCGACGATCGCCTGGACGCCGTCGTGGAGGCGCGACGCCGCGGCGCGCGCGTGGACGGCATCCACATCGGCCAGACGGATGTGTCGCCGCTCGTGGCCCGTGCGGCGCTGGGCCCCGAGGCGATCGTCGGGCTCACGGCGAACCAGCCGGCGCACCTCGAGGCCGCGATGGCGCTGCCGGCCGGCACCGTCGACTACCTGGGCGTGGGCGTGATCCACCCGACCACGACCAAGCGCAACCACCCGCCGGAGCTGGGCGTGGCCGGTTTCGCCGCGTTCGCCGCGGCGAGCTCGCTGCCGTGCGTCGCGATCGGCGGCATCGGATACGAGGACGTGGCCGCGCTCCGGGCTGCGGGGGCCGCAGGCATCGCCGTCGTGTCGGCCCTCTGCGCGGCGCCGGATCCGCAGGACGCCGCACGTACGCTGCTGCGGGCCTGGGGTGCGGGCGGCGTGCCGCGCGTGCTCTCGATCGCAGGCAGCGACCCCTCCGGAGGCGCGGGAATACAGGCCGACCTCAAGTCGATCGCCGCGAACGGCGGATACGGCATGGCCGCGATCACCGCGCTGACGGCGCAGAACACCCGCGGCGTGCGCGACGTGCATGTGCCGCCCGCGGCGTTCCTGCGCGCCCAGCTCGATGCGATCGGCGACGACGTGCGCATCGACGCGGTGAAGATCGGGATGCTCGCCGGGTCCGCGGTGATCGCCGAGGTCGGATCCTGGCTGCACGAGCACCGACCGCCCACGGTCGTGCTGGATCCGGTCATGGTCGCCACCAGCGGCGACCGCCTGCTGGACGCCGACGCCGAGTACGCCCTGCGCGCCCTGCTGCCGCTGGCCGATCTCATCACGCCGAACCTGCCCGAGCTGGCCGTTCTCACGCGCGAACCCGTGGCCACGAGCTGGGCCGGCGCCCTCGCCCAGGCCCAGCGGCTCTCGGCCGAGACCGGCACCCTGGTGCTCGTGAAGGGCGGGCATCTCGGCGGCGACGAGGCGCCCGACGCGCTCGTCGGCCCCTCCGGGCCGGTGCGCGAATACCCTGGATCCCGGATCCGCACGGCCAGCACGCACGGTACCGGGTGCTCGCTCTCGGCCGCGCTCGCGACCCGACGGGCCGCCGATCTCGATTGGGGGGACGCGGTCGCCGAGGTGCGGTCATGGCTGCGCGAGTCGATCGCCGCCGGCGCCGGGCTGCAGGTCGGATCCGGTCACGGTCCGGTCAGCCATTTCGCGGGACTGTGGCGGCGCGGCGGGTTGGGCACCGTCCCGGAGGCGGAGACCGTCGCCTCGGACTGGTGGGAGGCGATCGCGCCGATCCGCGACGCGATCGACGAGCTGCCGTTCCTGCGCCGGATGGCGGACGGATCCCTCGAGGCAGCCGCGTTCCGCTGGTACCTGGCGCAGGACGCGCTGTACCTGCGCGAATACGCGCGCACGCTGGCAGAGGCGGCCCGCCTCGCGCCGACCCCTGAGGAGCAGGCGTTCTGGGCCCGCTCGGCGGAGCAGGCGGTGATCGTGGAGCTCGAGCTGCATGCGAGCAGGATCTCTCCCGGCGGGGTCGGCGCCGACACGTTCCGGGCCGAGGCCGCGCCGGCGACGATCGCCTACCTCGACCACCTGCGCGGTGCCGCGTTCGATGCCGACTACGGCGTGCTGACCGCAGCCCTGCTGCCGTGCTTCTGGCTGTACTCCGATGTGGGCGCGAGACTGCACGCGGCGGCGAGCAGCGATCCGTCGCGTCCGTTCGCCGAGCACCCCTTCAAGGACTGGCTCGACGAGTACGCGGATCCGCATTTCGCCGAGGCCACCGCGGAGGCGATCCGGATCGTCACCGCGCACGCGGCCGCGGCGGCCCCGGGCATCCGCGAGCGGATGCGGGTCGCGTTCGTCCGCTCCAGCGAGCACGAGCGCGCCTTCTTCGCCGCGGCGGACCTCTGAGCGCCCTTCGTCTCGCCGTCGGCTCGCTCAGGGACCGATCGTCCCTGGTTCCTGAGCGAGCGCAGCGTTCCCCGGTTCCTGAGTGAGCGGAGCGAGACGAAGGACGATTTGGCTAAGGGCGTCACCCCGCGATATCGTCGCGGCATGCTTACGGCTCCGCTCACGACCACCCGCGAGGGTGCTGTCGTGGTGCGTCGACGCCGTTCGGGCGACCGCCGACTCTAGGCGACTCCGCGCTCCCGCGTCGTTCGCGGCCGAGTGCCGGCGTCGCCGCCTCCGGCCCCGCATCGCACTCCTGCCGCGCGCCGTCTTCTTGGGCGTCGCCGGCAGACCCGACCGTTAAGGTGGAAGCATGACGTATTCCGTCGCCGTCTCCGGCGCATCCGGTTATGCGGGCGGCGAGATCCTTCGCCTGCTCGCGAACCATCCCGACATCGAGATCCGCACCGTCACGGCGCACTCGAACGCCGGGCAGAAGCTCTCCGAGCATCAGCCGCACCTGCGCTCCCTGGCGCACCTCACCCTCCAGGACACGACGCCCGAGATCCTCGCCGGGCACGACATCGTGTTCCTCGCCCTGCCGCACGGCCAGTCCGGGCAGTACACCGATGCGCTCGGCGAGGTCCCGCTCGTGATCGACGCGGGAGCGGACCACCGGCTCACCTCCGAGTCCGCATGGGACGCGTTCTACGGTGGAGCCTTCCACGAGCCGTGGGCCTATGGCGTTCCCGAGCTCCTCGTCGGAGGCGGCAAGCAGCGCGAGCACCTCCGCGGCGCCACGCGGATCGCGGCCCCCGGCTGCAACGCGTCGACGGTGAGCCTGAGCCTCGCTCCCGGCGTCGCGGCGGGCGTGATCGACCCCTCCGACATCGTGACGGTGCTCGCGGTAGGCCCCTCCGGCGCCGGCAAGAGCCTCAAGCCCCACCTGCTCGGCAGCGAGATCCTCGGATCCGCCAACCCCTATGCGGTCGGCGGCACCCACCGGCACATCCCCGAGATTCGCCAGGCGCTCGCCGCCGCCCGCCCTCGGCCGTCGAGCGAGGACGCCGCAGGCGACCGGGAGCCTCGGTCGTTGAGCGAGGACGCCGCGGGCGACCGGGAACCTCGGTCGTCGAGCGAGGACGCCGCAGGCGACCGGGAACCTCGGCCGTTGAGCGAGGACGCCGCAGGCGACCGAGACGAAACGCGTGACATCCGGATCTCCTTCACCCCTGTCATCGTGCCGATGGCGCGGGGTATCCTCGCGACCTCGACCGCCCCCATCACCCCGGGCGTCACTGACGCGCAGATCCGCGCCGCGTGGCAGGACGCCTACGGCGACGAGACCTTCGTGCAGCTGCTCCCGGAGGGATCCGTCCCGCGCACCGCCGACGTGCTCGGCGCCAACACGGCGCTCCTCGGCCTCGCGATCGACCGCGCCGCGAACCGCGTCGTCGTCGTCACCGCCGTCGACAACCTCGTCAAGGGCACCGCAGGCGCCGCCATCCAGTCCATGAACATCGCGCTCGGTCTCGCCGAGACCACGGCGCTCAGCATCAACGGAGTCGCCCCATGAGCGTGACCGCACCCCAGGGATTCGAGGCGGCCGGCGTCGTCGCGGGCCTGAAATCCACCGGCAAGCCCGACGTGGCGCTGGTGGTGAACCGCGGCCCGCGCAAGGTCGGCGCCGCGGTGTTCACCAGCAACCGCGCCAAGGCGAACCCGATCATCTGGTCGCAGGAGGTCGTCAAGGACGGCATCGTCGAGGCCGTCGTGCTGAACTCGGGCGGGGCGAACTGCTTCACGGGCCCGTTCGGGTTCCAGACCAGCCACCTCACGGCGGAGCGCGCCGCGAAGCTGCTCGGCGTGAGCGCCGGGGACGTGGTGATCTGCTCCACCGGTCTCATCGGCACCGGCGACGAGGTCTTTCGCGGCAAGGTGCTGGCGGGCGTGGAGGCCGGGGTCGCGCAGCTGAGCGCCGACGGCGGCCAGGCGGCGGCCGAGGCGATCATGACCACCGACACCGTCGCCAAGACGGTCTCCGTGAGCCGCGACGGCTGGACCATCGGCGGCATGGCGAAGGGCGCGGGCATGCTCGCGCCGGGGCTGGCCACCATGCTCGTGGTGCTCACCACCGACGCCGAGCTCGATGCCGCCGAGGCGCACGCGCTGCTGCGGCGTGCGACCGGCGCGACCTTCGACCGGCTCGACTCGGACGGGTGCATGTCGACGAACGACCAGGTGACGCTGCTCGCCAACGGCGCGAGCGGGATCCGGCCCGACCTGGACGACTTCGCGGCCGCGCTCACCGAGGTCTCCGACGAACTGGCCCGCAAGCTGCAGGACGACGCCGAGGGCGCCAGCCACGCGATCTCGATCGAGGTCGTGCACGCCGCGAGCGAGCAGGACGCCGTCGAGGTGGGACGCGCGGTCGCGCGCAACAACCTGTTCAAGGCCGCGATCTTCGGCAACGACCCGAACTGGGGGCGCGTGCTCGCTGCGATCGGCACCACCCGGGCCGTGTTCGATCCCTACGACGTGGACGTGTGGATGAACGGCGTGCGGGTGTGCACCGCCGGCGGTCCCGATCGTCCGCGCGAGGAGGTCGATCTGACCCCGCGCGCGACGCACCTGCTGATCGACCTCAAGGTCGGCGAGGAGACGGCGACGATCCGCACCAACGACCTCACCCACGACTACGTGCACGAGAACAGCGCGTACTCCTCATGAGCGATCTTCAGGACACCGCGCCCGAGGAGGCCGCGATCAAGGCGCAGACGCTGATCGAGTCGCTGCCGTGGCTGAAGCGATACCGCGACCAGATCGTCGTCGTGAAGTACGGCGGCAACGCGATGATCAGCGACGAGCTGCAGGAGGCTTTCGCGCAGGACATCGCCTATCTCCGCTATGTCGGCGTGCAGCCGGTCGTCGTCCATGGCGGCGGGCCGCAGATCTCCGACATGCTCGAGCGACTCGAGATCCCGAGCGAGTTCAAGGGCGGCTACCGGGTCACGAACACCGAGGCGATCGGTGTCGTGCGGATGGTGCTCACCGGACAGGTGAATCCGCAGCTCGTCTCCAAGATCAACTCGCATGGTCCGATCGCGACCGGACTGAGCGGTGAGGACGCGGGGCTCTTCGGAGGCCGCCGCCGGGGCGTGGTTATCGACGGGGAAGAGGTCGACCTCGGCCGCGTCGGCGACGTCGTCGAAGTGAATCCGACCCCGGTCCATGACCATCTCGCCGCCGGGCGGGTGCCGGTCGTCTCCAGCATCGCGCCGGACCTCGATCACCCCGGTCAGTCTCTGAACGTGAACGCGGACGCGGCGGCAGCGGCGCTGGCGACGGCTCTCGGCGCGGTCAAGCTCGTGATCCTGACGGACGTCGCGGGGCTCTATGCGGACTGGCCGAACCGCGACTCGCTGGTCTCGCATCTGACCACGACAGAGCTGAAGACCATGCTCCCGTCACTCGAGTCCGGCATGATCCCGAAGATGACGGCGTGCCTGGAGGCCGTGGAATCGGGCGTGCACGCGGCGGCCATCATCGACGGACGGGTGCCGCACTCGGTGCTCGTCGAACTGTTCACCAGCAAGGGAATCGGAACGGAGGTGGTGGCGGGATGACCTCGCACGCCGCACAGACATCGGCGCCGTCACAGACATGGCAGGATGCGGCCGGCCGCGACCTGATCCTCAACGCGGGCCCGCGGTTCGAGCTGCTCGTCCGCGGCGAGGGATCGCATCTGTGGGACGGCGAGGGGCGACGCTACCTCGACTTCCTCGCGGGCATCGCGGTCACCGCGCTCGGGCACGCCCACCCCGTCTTCGTCGAGGCCGTGTCGCGCCAGGCGGGCACCCTCGCGCACGTGTCGAACTACTTCGCCACGCCGCCGCAGCTCGAGCTGGCCGCGCGGCTGAAGCGCCTCGCCGGTACCGGAGAGTCCGGCCGGGTCTACTTCGGCAACTCCGGCACCGAGGCCAACGAGGCCGCGTTCAAGCTCGCCCGCCTGCACGGCGGCACCGAGCGCCCGCGGATCCTCTCCCTCGACAACGCCTTCCACGGTCGCACGATCGGAGCGCTCGCCCTCACGGCGAAGGCGTCGATGCGCGATCCGTTCCAGCCGCTGCCGGGCGGTGTGGAGCACATCCCCGCCACGATCGAGGCGCTCGAGGCCGCGATCGACGATCGCGTCGCCGCACTGTTCGTCGAGCCCATCCAGGGCGAGGCCGGCGTGCTGGAGCTCCCGGAGGGCTACCTCCGCGCCGCACGCGAACTGACGGCGAAGCACGGGGCGCTGCTCATCGTGGATGAGATCCAGACCGGTGCCGGACGCACCGGCGACTGGTTCGCGTTCCAGTACGACGGGATCGTGCCCGATGCGATCACCCTGGCCAAGGGCATCGGAGGAGGCTTCCCGATCGGCGCGCTCGTCGCGTTCGGGGCGGCGGCCGCGTTGCTGCAGCCGGGTTCGCACGGCTCCACCTTCGGCGGCAACCCGCTCGCCACCGCGGTCAGCAACGCCGTGCTCGAGGAGATCGAGCAGGCGGGCCTGGTGCGGAACGCCCGGGATCGCGGTGCGCAGCTGCGCGCGGTGGTCGAGGGGATCGGATCCCCGCTCGTCACCGGCGTGCGCGGGCGCGGCCTGCTCATCGGCGTGGCTCTCGCGGCTCCCGTCGCGGGCGACGTGGTCGCCGCCGCCCAGCGCCTCGGCCTCATCGTGAACGCCGCCAGTCCCTCCTCGGTGCGGATCGCTCCGGCGCTCACGATCGGCGACGCCGAGATCGCCGAGTTCACCGAACTGTTCACCGCCGCCCTCGCCGAGGTCGCGGCGACCGCTCTCACGGAGACATCAGTATGACCCGCCACCTGCTGCGCGACGACGACCTGACCACGGCCGAGCAGACCGAGATCCTCGATCTCGCGCTGGAGCTGAAGAAGGACCGCTGGGCGGACAAGACGCTCGCCGGCCCGCAGACCGTCGCGGTCATCTTCGACAAGTCCTCCACCCGCACGCGCGTCTCGTTCGCCGTCGGCATCGCGGATCTGGGCGGATCCCCGCTCATCATCTCGACGGCGAACAGCCAGCTCGGCGGCAAGGAGACCCCGGCCGACACGGCCAGGGTGCTCGAGCGCCAGGTCGCCGCGATCGTGTGGCGCACGTATGCGCAGGCCGGCCTCGAGGAGATGGCCGCGGGCACCAGGGTGCCGGTGATCAACGCTCTGTCCGACGATTTCCACCCCTGCCAGCTGCTCGCCGATCTGCTCACGATCCGCGAGCACAAGGGCGACCTGAAGGGCCTGACGCTCTCGTTCTTCGGAGACGGGCGCAGCAACATGGCGCACTCCTACGTGCTGGCCGGCGTCACCGCGGGTATGCACGTGCGGGTCGCGTCACCCGAGGCGTATGCGCCCCGGGCGGACGTCGTGGCGGACGCCCACCGGCGGGCCGCGGAGACCGGGGGGTCGCTGACCCTCGTCGCTGATCCGGATGAGGCCGCCGCCGGCGCCGACGTGATCGTCACCGACACCTGGGTGTCGATGGGCAAGGAGGAGGAGAAGGCGCAGCGCCTGCGCGACCTCGGCGCCTACAAGGTCACGAGCGCGACGATGGCGCTCGCGGACCCCGAGGCGATCTTCATCCACTGCCTCCCGGCCGATCGCGGCTACGAGGTCGACTCCGAGGTCATCGACGGCCCGCAGAGCGTGGTCTGGGACGAGGCGGAGAACCGCCTGCACGCCCAGAAGGCGCTGCTCGTGTGGCTGATCGGGAAGCAGGGGCCTGCACGCCCCGCGAGGGGCGAGCGGAGCGACAACTCGTGACCGCCGCGCAGGGAACGAATCAGGGCGCCCTCTGGGGCGGCCGGTTCGCCGGCGGGCCCAGCCCGGAACTCGCCGAGCTGAGCCGGTCGACGCAGTTCGACTGGATCCTCGCGCCCTACGACATCGCGGGCTCGCACGCGCACGCCACCGCCCTGGAGGCGGCAGGCTATCTGGAGGCGGACGAAGCCGTGCGGATGCACGCGGGGCTCGATGCCCTCGCGACGAGGATCGCCGACGGCTCGCTGCTCCCGCAGCCAGGGGATGAGGACGTGCACGGTGCGCTGGAGGCGGCGCTCATCGCCGAGGTCGGCGCGGATCTGGGCGGGCGCCTGCGCGCCGGGCGCAGCCGCAACGATCAGATCGCGACGCTCGTGCGCATGTACCTGATCGACCACGCCAGGGTCATCGCGCGAGAGCTGCTCGGTCTCGTCGACGCCCTCGTCGCACAGGCGCTGGCGCACGACACCGCGATCCTGCCCGGGCGCACGCATCTGCAGCATGCGCAACCCGTGCTGCTCGCGCACCACCTGCAGGCGCACGCCTGGCCGCTGGTGCGCGACCTCGAGCGGCTCGTCGACTGGCGTGCGCGGGCCGGCGTCTCGCCGTACGGCGGGGGAGCGCTCGCAGGCTCCACCCTGGGTCTCGACCCGGCGCTGGTCGCCCGCGAGCTCGGTCTGGATCGCCCCGCGGAGAACTCGCTGGACGGCACCGCCTCGCGCGACGTCGTCGCGGAGTTCGCCTTCATCACCGCGATGATCGGCGTGAACCTGTCCCGCATCTCCGAGGAGATCATCCTCTGGAACACCCGGGAGTTCGGCTTCGTCACCCTCGATGACGGCTATTCGACCGGATCCAGCATCATGCCGCAGAAGAAGAACCCGGACATCGCCGAGCTCGCGCGCGGCAAGTCGGGGCGTCTCATCGGCAACCTGTCCGGGCTCATGGCGACCCTCAAGGGGCTGCCCCTCGCGTACAACCGCGACCTGCAGGAGGACAAGGAGCCCGTGTTCGACTCGGTCCGCACCCTCGAAGTCGTGCTGCCGGCGTTCACCGGGATGGTGGCGACGCTGCGCTTCGACACCGCCCGGATGGCCGAGCTGGCGCCGCAGGGCTTCTCGCTGGCGACCGATGTCGCCGAGTGGCTCGTGAAGAACCGCGTTCCGTTCCGGGAGGCGCACGAGATCTCCGGTTCCCTGGTGCGCGCCTGCGAGCAGCGGGGGATCGGTCTCGAGGATGCGGATGACGCGCTCCTCGCCGAGGTGTCGCCGCATCTGACGCCGGCCGTGCGGGAGGTGCTCACGATCGAGGGATCCGTGGCCAGCCGCGATGGCGTCGGGGGGACCGCTCCGGTGCGCGTCGCCGAGCAGCGCGCGGAACTCATCACCCGAGCCCAGGCCGCCGCCCACGCCCTCGGGATGTGATCGACGGTTTCTCATGGCAGTGATCCGAACCACGGAACCCCTTCAGGCCGTCGCCTGGAGGGGTTTCCGTGTTCATCAGGTCTTTCCCGCTGACGACACCCGGAAGCGCACGTGACGACACGCCCGGGATGCTGCCACGATTTGCCCGTTCCCGGGGATCCGCGTAACTTATTACCTGTTCGCCCCAAGCGGTAGAGCGAAGGGCCGGAAGGCCTGACTCCCCAAGCGGCGAACGAAACCCCATCTCGATGAAGAACTTCCCTCGTGGAAGATCTTCGACTATGATGGGGAACTCCCACCTCAGGTTCGCCGAAAGGCGCAGCGAGGGGGAGTGAGATCAAGCCCTATTTGTGATGCCGAGAGGCTGAACTGTGGGAGCATCCGATCCTTGAGAACTCAACAGCGTGCACTTGTCAAATGCCAATTTATTCCTCGTCCAGTCTTTTGGCTGGTTGAGAAATTCCTTTGGATCAAAGACCAGCCCTTTGGGGTTGGCATTCGGATGAAGTCAGTTGATTTTGTCTCTTTGGTCAGTTTCAAACTCGCTGGTGCCTGGTTTTCCCCGGGTGTCCAGTATTTTTCTTTTACGGAGAGTTTGATCCTGGCTCAGGATGAACGCTGGCGGCGTGCTTAACACATGCAAGTCGAACGATGAACCCGAAGCTTGCTTTGGGGGATTAGTGGCGAACGGGTGAGTAA
>Ga0153917_1000156_pt1 | contig 64472 bp, 54 predicted proteins | sample TSFL001MetaG_FD_104695 | JGI IMG/M metagenome (GOLD analysis project Ga0153917, IMG submission 104695) | Attine ant fungus gardens microbial communities from Florida, USA - TSFL001 MetaG | ecosystem: Host-associated > Fungi > Mycelium > Unclassified | place: USA: Florida, Paynes Creek Historic...
GTATCACGCCCGCGAAATCCCTATAATTGCCGCGTTTGACGCTCCGGCGTCGTCCTTCCTTAACATCCAGGTTAATCAGGTCGCTAAATTTATGACTGATAAGTCTCATCAGTGCGTCATTATCGGCATCGCCGGCGCATCGGCTTCAGGTAAAAGTCTTATTGCCAGTACGCTTTATCGCGAACTGCGTGAACAAGTTGGTGATGAGCACATCGGTGTCATTCCCGAAGATAGCTATTATAAAGATCAATCGCATCTCTCGATGGAAGAGCGCGTTAAAACCAACTATGACCATCCGAATGCGATGGATCACAGCCTGCTGTTCCAGCATTTAGAAGCGCTTAAAAGCGGCCAGGCGATTGAACTGCCTGTTTACAGTTACGTTGAGCATACCCGTACTAAAGAAACGGTACGCATTGAACCGAAAAAGGTCATCATCCTTGAGGGCATTCTGTTACTGACCGATGCTCGCCTGCGTGAATCAATGAACTTCTCTATCTTTGTTGATACCCCGCTGGACATCTGCCTGATGCGTCGTATTAAGCGTGACGTTAACGAACGTGGCCGTTCGATGGACTCCGTGATGGCGCAATACCAGAAAACCGTTCGTCCGATGTTCCTGCAATTTATCGAACCGTCCAAGCAATACGCCGATATCATCGTGCCTCGCGGCGGTAAAAACCGTATCGCCATTGATATCTTAAAAGCGAAAATCAGCCAGTTTTTTGAATAAACCGCGCGAATTGTGTACCGTTCAGAGATAACCTGGTTTGCCCTGGAGCCTGACAGGCTTCAGGGATTGATGCACGAAAGGAGAAAGTGCCATGCGTCTTTGTGACCAAGATATAGAAGCCTGGCTGGATGAAGGCCGCCTGTCTATTACTCCGCGTCCGCCAGTGGAACGTATCAACGGTGTGACCGTTGATGTGCGTCTGGGGAATAAATTCCGTACGTTCAGCGGCCATACTGCGCCATTTATCGACCTCAGCGGGCCGAAAGATGAAGTCAGCGCTGCGCTTGACCGCGTAATGAGTGACGAAATTGTGCTTGATGAAGGGGAAGCGTTTTACCTTCATCCGGGCGAACTCGCTCTGGCGGTGACCTTTGAATCTGTCACGCTTCCGGCTGACCTGGTTGGCTGGCTGGATGGCCGTTCTTCTCTGGCGCGTCTGGGGCTGATGGTGCACGTGACCGCGCACCGTATCGATCCGGGCTGGTCTGGCCGCATCGTGCTGGAGTTTTTCAATGCCGGTAAACTGCCGCTGGCGCTGCGTCCCGGGATGATGATTGGGGCCCTGAGCTTCGAGCCGCTGACTGGCCCGGCAGCACGCCCTTACAATCGCCGTCAGGATGCTAAATACCGCGATCAGCAGGGTGCCGTCGCCAGCCGTATCGATAAAGACTGATTGTTAGTCCATTGAGGATGCCATGAGAAGAGTACTGACAACGCTGATGATTTTGCTGGTGGTGCTGGTAGCTGGCCTTTCAGCGTTGGTTCTGCTGGTTAACCCAAATGATTTTCGTGGGTACATGGTGCGCCAGGTCGAGGCGCGCAGCGGATATCAACTGAAGCTTGATGGGCCGCTGCGCTGGCACGTCTGGCCGCAGCTCAGCATCCTCTCTGGCCGTATGTCGTTAACCGCTCCTGGGGCAGAAACGCCGCTGGTGTCGGCAGACAACATGCGTCTTGATGTCGCTCTGATCCCGCTCTTTTCGCATCAGCTCCAGGTCAACCAGGTGATGCTCAAAGGTGCGGTGATCCAGCTTACTCCGCAAACCGAAGCGGTGCGTAAATCCGATGCGCCGGTTGCGCCGCGTGAAAATACCTTACCGGATGCACCGTCTGATACCGGCTGGTCTTTCGATATTGGCAGCCTGAAAGTGGCCGACAGCGTTCTCGTGTTCCAGCATGAAGACGACGAACAGGTCACCGTGCGCAATATCAGCCTGAAGATGGAGCAGGATGCAAACCATCAGGCCACCATTGAATTTTCTGGGCGTGTCAACCGCGATCAGCGGGATCTGACGTTGTCACTGAACGCGAATGTTAACGCCGCAGATTATCCGCATCAGCTGACGGCGGATATCCAGCAGCTTAACTGGCAGCTGACGGGCGCAGACCTGCCGACGCAGGGGATTACCGGTCAGGGCACGTTACAGGCGGTCTGGCGTGAAGAGCTTAAACAGCTTGAGCTGGATAATCTTAATTTGCAGGCCAATGACAGTAGCCTGAAAGGGCAGGCGAGCGTTTCGCTTGCGGAAAAACCGAAGTGGGTGTTCAACCTGCAATTCGATAAGCTTAATCTGGAAAATCTGCTCGCAGCTCCTTCACCGGATGCCGCCAGCAACGACGCGCCGCAGAACGGTCAAAGCCAGGTGAAGCAGCCGCGTCCTGTGATTTCCTCGAATCTTGACCAGCCTGATTATAATGGGCTGCGTGGCTTTACTGCTGATGTCTTGCTCAAGGCTAACAGCGTGCGCTGGCGCGGTATCGACTTCACTGACGTCAGCAGCCAGATGTTCAACCATAATGGCCTGCTGGTTATCTCTGAACTCAGCGGCAAAATGGGCGCAGGGCACCTGTCGTTACCTGGCACTCTGGATGTGCGTAACGATAACCCGACGGCGGAATTCCAGCCGCGCCTTGAAAACGTTGAGATTGGCACCATCCTTAAAGCCTTCAATTACCCGATCTCGCTGACCGGGCAGATGACGCTGGCGGGGGATTTCTCCGGTACTCGAATTGATGCTGATGCTTTCCGCCGTGAGTGGCAGGGGCAAGCTCATCTTGATCTGAAAGACACCCGCATGGAAGGACTCAACTTCCAGCAACTGGTGCAGCAGGCGGTTGAACGCAGCAGCGACGTGAAGGCAAAAGAGAACTACGACAGCGCAACGCGTCTTGACGCATTTACCACGGATCTGACCCTGGACAACGGGCAGCTTTCGCTGGATAGCATGGAAGGGACATCGTCTTTACTGTCATTGACCGGAGCCGGAACACTCGATCTGGTGAAAGAGACGGCGGATACGCGATTTAAGGTGCGCGTGTTGTCCGGCTGGGAAGGCGAGAGCAAGTTGATCGACTTCCTGAAAGAAACGCCGATCCCGCTGAATGTGTACGGCAAATGGCAGGCGCTTAACTACAGCCTCCAGGTGGATCAAGTTCTGCGCAAGCATTTGCAGGATGAAGCGAAGCGTCGACTGAGCGACTGGGCAGATCGTAACAAGGATTCGCAAAGCGGGAAGGACGTGAAGAAGCTGTTAGATAAGCTTTGAGTCTGACGCGCCGGGTGGCGGCTTAGCCTTACCCGGCCTACAAAAGACAGACAGTGTAGGCCGGGTAAGCGAAGCGCCACCCGGCTTTTTTACACCTCAAAATCCAGCTCATCCTCGCTGCGCAGCGGTATCAGCTGTACTTTCTGCACGCGATGGCTTTCAACCTGGAGCGTTTTGATCAGGTAATCACCCACCTGCACCTCTTCGCCTGGTTGCGGAATGCGTTGCAGATACTCCATCAGCAGGCCCGCGATAGTGTGGTATTCGCGCTTCTCATCAAGTGGCAACGGCACATACTGCACCAGGTCTTCCAGCGGCATATGGCCGTTGGCCGTCCAGGAGCCGTCCGGGTTTTTCTGGATATCATGGCGAGCGTCAATCTCATCAACCTCGTTCGGCAAATTACCGGCAATGGTTTCCATCACGTCACTGAGCGTGACCAGCCCTTCAACCGAACCGAACTCATCTACCACAAAGGCAAAGTGGGTGCGGGCATTACGGAACTGCTCCAGCGCAGACAGCAACTGCAACGTCTCCGGGAACACCAGCGGTTGACGCACCAGCGCGCGTAAATCGAGTGCATCACCCCGTAGCTGCTGCTGGAGAAGATCAATAACGTGCACCACCCCCAGTAAGTCTTCTTCATCTTCACCGCCGGTGACCACCACACGGGTGTGCTGGTTTTTGTCCAGCAGGGCACGGACCTGGGACTCCGGTGCCGTCAGGTCGATATGCTCGATATCATGGCGAGAGGTCATAATACTGCTGACCGAGCGCTGATTGAGGTTGAGCACGCGCTCAATCATCAGCCGCTCCTGAGGATTAAAACTCGGGTTATCGTTGTGATCGGCAAGCAGAGAGGCGGACTCCGCATCAAGCTCGGCATCCTCTTTCTGCCCGCTGAGCAGGCGCATGACCGTATCGGCGGTTCGCTGGCGCAGGCTTTGATTCGCGGACAAGAAGCGGCGACGGTTGAAAATAGCCAGCTGGTTAAGCGACTCAATGATCACCGAGAAGCCAATTGCGGCGTACAGGTATCCTTTCGGAATATGGAACCCAAAACCGTCGGCCACCAGGCTAAAGCCAATCATCAGCAGGAAGCTGAGACACAGGATCACAATCGTCGGATGGCTGTTCACAAACCGTGTTAGCGATTTGCTGGCCATCACCATCAGGGCGATAGCAATAATCACCGCCGCCATCATCACGGCCAAATGGTCCACCATGCCAACCGCGGTAATAACGGAGTCGAGCGAGAAGACCGCATCCAGCACCACGATTTGCGCCACCACGGGCCAGAATCGTGCTCCCCGGCGTTGGGTCGGATTTTCGCTATCTTTACCTTCGAGCCGTTCGTTGAGTTCGACCGTTGCCTTAAACAGCAGGAACAGCCCGCCGAACAGCATAATCAGATCGCGGGCGCTGAAACTCAGGCCATAAAAAGTGACCAGAGGTTTTGTGAGCGTCACCAGCCAGGAGATAGAGGCCAGCAGCAGCAGTCGCATCACCATCGCCAGCAGTAAGCCCGTGACGCGCGCGCGGTCGCGCTGTGAAGGGGGCAGTTTTTCGGCGAGGATGGCGATAAAGACCAGATTATCAATCCCGAGCACTAATTCGAGGACCACCAGCGTGACCAGTCCGGCCCAGATTGATGGATCGGCAATCCATTCCATAGTAATAGCAATACCTTCTGTTATATGACCAATGTCACACTTCGATCATGGATAAAGCTGGACGAAATTGCAATGACGACCTGAGATTTATCTCAATAACCGATTGAGTGTTGCGCCGGAAAATAGCCTTATTATTTTCATGTTAAATATCGTTTTATCTGATAATGAATAAAAATAAGAAATATCGCAGGGAGTGGTTTTTAATTTAATTATGTCAATATAAAGAAAATCCTAAAAGGTGAAAAATTTGCTCTTAATATTATTCTTAAAAAGCCATTTCCGGGCGGTTGTTACCTTGCCTGCTATTACGTTAGCTGCAACAATTCCTCCAGTATCAAATTTCTTGTTGCTATTACCATGCTTACGGAATGGTGAGGGATTCATTATCAAAGCGGCCTTAATTGCGCTTGATATATTTTCATCTCAACCGAATCAAAGAGGGTGTTTATCCATAACATATTGTTTAGACAGTGTATTGGTAACTGAAAGCCAAGGGCGGTAGCGTGCCTGAAAGCGTGTGAATCGGCCCCGATTATTCTGTCAATAGCCAATGGATGAATAAGCTTTTTTTAGGACTGATGCCAGTTATATTTCTATTTCATTAACTGCATTCTGAATGTCATTTCAATCCGCGCTTATTTAAATTGCACAGGATAATTACTCTGCCAAAGTGATAAATAATCAATGATGAAATCCAAAATGAAATTGATGCCATTATTGGTGTCTGTGACCTTGATGAGTGGTTGTACGGTTTTTCCCGGCAGCAATATGTCAACCATGGGAAAGGATGTGATCAAACAGCAGGATGCTGATTTCGACCTCGACCGGATGGTGAATGTTTATCCACTGACGCCGCGTCTGGTGGAACAATTACGTCCACGGCCAAACGTGGCGCAGCCAAATACATCCCTGGACCAGGAAATTGCCGCCTATCAGTACCGTGTCGGACCGGGGGATGTGATTAACGTGACCGTCTGGGATCACCCGGAGTTGACTACGCCAGCGGGCCAGTACCGCAGCTCCAGCGATACCGGGAACTGGGTTCAGCCGGACGGGACCATGTTCTATCCCTACATCGGTAAAGTCCACGTGGTGGGGAAAACCCTTGCCGAAATTCGTAGTGATATTACCGGCCGCTTAGCGCAGTACATCGCTGACCCGCAGGTGGACGTTAATATCGCCGCATTCCGCTCGCAAAAGGCTTATGTCTCCGGGCAGGTGAATAAATCAGGTCAGCAGGCCATCAGCAACGTGCCGCTGACGGTGCTGGACGCCATCAACGCCGCAGGCGGCCTGACCGATGCGGCAGACTGGCGCAATGTGGTTCTGACCCACAACGGCCAGGAGCAGCGCATTTCCCTTCAGGCGCTGATGCAAAACGGCGACCTGAGCCAGAACCGTCTGCTCTATCCGGGTGACATTCTGTACGTGCCACGCAATGACGATCTGAAAGTGTTCGTGATGGGCGAAGTGAAAAAACAGAGCACGCTCAAAATGGACTTCAGCGGCATGACCCTGACCGAAGCGCTGGGGAATGCTGAAGGTATCGATCTCACCTCGTCCAACGCCAGCGGTATTTTCGTCATCCGTCCGCTGAAAGGCGAGGGCAGTGCGAAAGGGAAGATTGCCAACATTTACCAGCTGGATATGTCCGACGCGACCTCCCTGGTGATGGCAACCGAATTCCGCCTCCAGCCGTACGATGTGGTGTATGTCACTACCGCACCGGTTGCCCGCTGGAACCGCCTGATCAACCAGTTGCTGCCAACCATCAGTGGCGTTCGCTACATGACGGATACGGCGCGCGACATCCATACCTGGTAATCCGCGATGTTTAACAAAATTCTGGTGGTGTGCGTGGGGAACATTTGCCGTTCCCCAACGGGCGAGCGGCTGTTGAAGAACTATCAACCCGCTCTCACGGTCGACTCCGCGGGGCTTGGGGCGCTGGTGGGTAAAGGCGCCGACGAGCGTGCTGCGAACGTGGCGTTGGATCATAACCTCTCTTTAGACGGGCACTGCGCCCGTCAGGTCTCCGGGCGCATGTGCCGCGAATATGACCTGATCCTGACGATGGAAAAACGCCACATTCATGCCCTGTGTGAAATCGCACCTGAAATGCGGGGCAAGGTGATGCTATTTGGTCACTGGGACAATGAACGCGAAATTCCCGATCCGTATCGCAAGAGCCGAGAGGCATTTGAGGCGGTTTATACCTTACTTGACCAGTCTGCCCGTCAGTGGGCGCAGGCACTGAAAGCTCAGCAGGGATAACAATGACAGAAAAAACAAAACCTTCTGCCGCCCCGATATCGGGCAGTGATGAAATCGATATTGGTCGTCTGGTTGGCACGATTGTAGAGGCGAAATGGTGGGTTCTGGGGATAACTGCCGTGTTTGCGGCGGCAGCCGTTGTTTATACCCTTTTCGCCACGCCAATCTACAGCGCCGATGCGTTGGTGCAGATTGAACAAAATACCGGTAACTCGCTGGTGCAGGATATTGGATCTGCGCTGGCAAACAAGCCTCCGGCATCCGATGCCGAAATTCAGCTGATCCAGTCGCGTATGGTGCTGGGCAAAACGGTTGACGATCTCAATCTGGATATTGCCGTCACCAAAAACACCTTCCCTGTCTTCGGCGCGGGATGGGACAGGCTGATGGGGCGCCAGAACGATACGGTAAAAGTGACCACTTTTACCCTGCCGAAAGGCGGTGCCGAACAAACCTTCACGCTGACAGTGCTTGGGCCAAAGCAGTACCAGCTTACCAGCGACGGTGGTTTTAGCGCGCGCGGTGAAGTGGGGCAGATGCTGAGCAAAAACGGCGTCAGTATGATGGTCAGTGCCATTCAGGCCGCTGAAGGCAGTGAGTTTACCGTCTCGAAATTCTCCATGCTGGGGATGATCAACAACCTGCAAAACAACCTTAGCGTCACCGAAAACGGTAAAGACACCGGCGTGTTGAGCCTCAGTTTTACCGGTGAAGATAAGGATCAGATCCGCGACATTCTGAACAGCATCACCCGCAACTACCTCGAGCAGAACGTTGCGCGTAAATCGGAAGAGGCGGCGAAAAGCCTGGCCTTCCTGGCAAAACAACTGCCGGAAGTGCGCCAGCGTCTGGATGTTGCCGAAGAGAAGCTCAACAGCTATCGCCAGAAGAAAGACTCAGTGGACCTGCCGCTGGAAGCAAAATCGGTACTGGATTCGATGGTTAACATCGATGCCCAGCTGAACGAGCTAACCTTTAAAGAAGCCGAGATCTCCAAGCTCTACACCAAACGCCACCCGGCGTACCGCACCTTGCTGGAAAAACGTCAGGCGCTGGAAGATGAAAAAGCCAATCTCAACAAACGTGTGACCGCCATGCCGGAAACCCAGCAGGAGATTGTCCGTCTGACCCGCGATGTGGAGTCTGGTCAGCAGGTTTACATGCAACTGCTGAACAAGCAGCAGGAGCTGAAAATTACCGAAGCCAGTACCGTGGGTGATGTGCGTATTGTTGACTCCGCCATTACCCAGCCGGGCGTGCTGAAGCCGAAAAAAGCCCTGATCATTCTGGGCAGCATTATTCTCGGCCTGATGCTTTCCGTAATGGGTGTGCTGCTGCGCTCGCTGTTTAACCGTGGTATCGAAAGCCCACAGGTGCTGGAAGAGAATGGCATCAGCGTTTACGCCAGTATTCCGCTGTCGGAATGGCAGAAATCGCGCGATAGCGTGAAAACGGTTAAAGGCGTTAAGCGCTATAAGCAGAGCCAGTTGCTGGCGGTGGGCAACCCCACTGACCTTGCCATCGAGGCGGTTCGTAGCCTGCGCACCAGCCTGCACTTCGCCATGATGCAGGCCAAAAATAACGTCCTGATGATGACCGGTGTTAGCCCGTCTATCGGTAAGACGTTTGTCTGCGCCAACCTGGCGGCTGTGGTGAGCCAGACCAATAAACGCGTTCTGCTGATCGACTGTGACATGCGTAAAGGCTACACCCACGAACTGCTTGGTACTAATAACGTCAATGGTCTGTCGGAGATCCTGCTCGGTAAAGGGGAAATCGAACAGTGCGCCAAACCGACCTCAATCCCGAATTTCCATCTTGTGCCGCGTGGCCAGGTTCCGCCAAATCCGTCTGAACTGCTGATGAGTGAACGCTTCAGTCAACTGGTGGAATGGGCGAGTAAACACTACGACCTGGTGCTGATTGATACCCCACCGATTCTGGCCGTTACCGATGCTGCCGTTGTGGGCCGCCATGCGGGCACCACGCTGATGGTGGCGCGCTATGCGGTGAATACCCTGAAAGAAGTGGAAACCAGTCTGGCCCGCTTCGAGCAGAACGGTATCGATGTGAAAGGGGTGATCCTGAACTCCATCTTCCGTCGTGCCACCGGCTATCAGGATTACGGTTACTACGAGTACGAATATAAGTCTGACAGTAAATAAAAAGACACCCCACCCCTCACCCTAACCCTCTCCCCTAAGGGGAGAGGGGACCGTCCGGTGCGGGAGTTTGGGTACGAACATAATGACGACCACTGACTACCTTTCACCCTCTCCCCTTTGGGGAGAGGGCTGGGGTGAGGGGAAGACCATGACCACACAACGCCCTTTGATTTCTATTTATATGCCGACATGGAATCGTCAGCAGTTGGCGATCCGCGCAATTAAGTCGGTCCTGCGTCAGGACTACGACAACTGGGAACTGCTCATCGTTGATGACTGCTCCTCTTCATACGAACAACTGCAAAAATTCGTGACTGACCTTAATGATCCGCGGGTTATGTACACGCATAACGCCATCAACTCCGGGGCGTGTGCGGTACGTAACCAGGCAATATTGCAGGCGCAAGGGCAGTATCTTACCGGGATTGACGACGATGACGAATGGACGCCCAACCGTCTGTCGACTTTCCTGTCACACCAACATCAGTTGGTTACCCATGCGTTCCTGTATGCGAACGATTATGTCTGCCAGGGCGAAGTCTATTCGCAGCCGGCGAGTCTGCCGCTCTATCCGAAGTCGCCTTACTCCCGTCGCCTGTTTTACAAGCGCAATATCATTGGTAATCAGGTCTTCTCCTGGTCCTGGCGCTTTAAAGAAAATCTGTTCGATACCGAACTCAAAGCGGCGCAGGACTACGATATTTTCCTGCGCATGGTGGTGGAGTATGGCGAACCCTGGAAAGTGGAAGAAGCCACGCAAATCCTGCATATCAATCACGGGGAGATGCAAATCACCTCGTCGCCGAAGAAATTTTCCGGCTACTTCCACTTTTACCGTAAGCACAAAGACAAGTTTGACCGTGCAAGCCGTAAGTATCAGCTCTTTACCCTCTATCAGATCCGCAATAAGCGCATGAACTGGCGCACGCTGCTGACGCTCTTTTCTGTACGCAATACCAAGCGTCTGGCTGATGGACTTCGGGGGAAATAATGTTTCTGGAAGATTGCCGCGCGAACAGCTGGAGCCTGCGCCCTTGCTGCATGGTTCTGGCCTATCGCATCGCACATTTTTGCTCGGTCTGGCGCAAAAAAAACGTGCTGAACAATATCTGGGCAGCGCCGGTTCTGGTGCTGTACCGCATCGTTACCGAATGTTTTTTTGGCTACGAAATTCAGGCTGCCGCCACCATTGGCCGCCGCTTCACCATCCATCACGGCTATGCCGTGGTGATCAATAAGTTCGTGGTCGCGGGTGATGATTTTACCATTCGCCACGCGGTGACCATCGGGAACCGTGGGCCAGCAAGCCTTGCGTGCCCTGTCATCGGTAATAACGTCGAGCTGGGCGCCAATGTGGTGATCATCGGCGACATTACCGTGGGTAACAACGTAACCATTGGTGCAGGCAGCGTGGTGCTGGACAGCATTCCTGATAACGCGCTGGTGGTGGGCGAGAAAGCCCGCGTGAAGGTGATCAAATGAATATTCTGCAATTTAACGTTCGTCTGGCCGAGGGCGGGGCGGCAGGTGTGGCGCTGGATCTTCACCAGCGCGCGCTGCAAAAAGGATTACAGTCGCGTTTCATCTACGGCTATGGCAAAGGCGGGAAAAAAAGCGTCAGCCACGATGACTACCCGCAGGTGGTGAAACAGACCCCGCGCGTGACTTCTATCGCCAACATTGCGCTTTTCCGTCTGTTTAACCGCGATCTGTTCGGCAATCTGAACAGCCTGTACCGCACGGTAACGCGCTCGGCCGGGCCCGTGGTGCTGCATTTCCACGTGCTGCACAGCTACTGGCTGAACCTGGAAGAGGTGGTGGCCTTTTGCGAAAAAGTGAAAGCGCATAAACCGGACACCACCTTTGTCTGGACGCTGCATGACCACTGGAGTGTAACCGGACGCTGTGCCTTTACTGACGGTTGTGAAGGCTGGAAAACGCAATGCCAGAAGTGCCCAACGCTGACCAACTATCCACCGGTAAAAGTGGATCGGGCGCACCAGCTGGTGGCGGGAAAGCGCCAGCTGTTTCGCGAGATGCTCGCGCTCGGCTGCACGTTTATCTCCCCTAGTCAGCATGTGGCCGATGCCTTTAACAGCCTGTATGGGGCAGGGCGCTGCAAAATCATCAATAACGGGATCGACGTGGCAACCGAAGCGATCCTGGCGGAACTTAAACCCGTGGCGCACACCACCGGCAAACCGAAAATTGCCGTAGTAGCACACGATCTGCGTTACGACGGCAAAACCAATCAACAGCTGGTGCGCGACATGATGGCGCTCGGCGACAAGATAGAGCTGCATACGTTCGGCAAGTTTTCCCCGTTTGAGGGGACGAACGTGGTGAATCACGGGTTCGAAACCGACAAACGTAAACTGATGAGCGCGCTGAACGGCATGGATGCGCTGGTCTTTAGCTCCCGCGTGGATAACTACCCGTTAATCCTGTGTGAAGCGCTGTCAATTGGCGTGCCGGTGATTGCCACCCACAGCGACGCAGCGCGTGAAGTGCTGGAAAAATCTGGCGGCAAAACGTTCAGTGAAAATGAGGTACTGCCGCTGGTGCAACTGCCAAAGCCCGCCGTCGCCCAGGCCGTTTTTGGCACTGACCTGGAATCGTTCCGCAACCGCAGCCGTAAGGCGTACAGTGGCCAACAGATGCTGGAGGAATATGTCTCGTTCTATCAGAATCTGTAGTTATCTGCTGCTGCCGCTGATTTACCTGCTGGTCAACGTCAAGATTGCCCAGCTCGGCGAAAGCTTCCCCATCACCATTGTGACGTTCCTGCCGGTCTTACTGCTGCTGTATGTCGAAAAAATCAGCCTGAAAAAGCTGATGATTGCCCTCGGTGTTGGATTTGGCCTGACGGCATTTAACTACATCTTTGGTCAGTCGCTGGATGCCAGTAAATATGTCACCTCGACCATGCTGTTTGTTTATATCGTCATTATTATTGGCATGGTCTGGAGTATTCGCTTTAAAACTATTTCACCGCACAATTATCGGAAAATCCTTAGGTTCTTTTATATTGCCGTTACGTTAATTGTCATGCTGGCTGCACTGGAAATGGCGCAAATTATTTTGACCGGTGGCAGTAGCCTGATGGAGATAATTTCGAAATATCTCATTTACAGTAACAGCTATGTACTGAACTTCATTAAGTTTGGCGGCAAACGTACCACCGCACTCTATTTTGAACCGGCATTTTTTGCTCTGGCGTTAATCTCAATTTGGCTCAGCATCAAACAGTTTGGTATCAAAACCCCTAAGACCGATGCTATGATTCTTGCAGGAATTGTTCTGTCAGGCTCTTTCTCAGGGGTGATGACATTTATATTGTTCTACCTGCTGGAGTGGGCGTTTCAGTACCTGAATAAGGATGCGATAAAGAAAAAACTGCCGCTGGCGATTATCTCCCTGACGGTGTTTTTAGTTGGCGTGATATTTGCTTTTCCGTACATCTCAGAGCGCCTGGGAGATTTGGGAACGGAAGGTTCTTCGTCTTATTATCGCATCATTGGGCCACTGGTGATGGTGGGATATTCATTAACCCACATTGATGGCGTAGTCAGATTTGGCTCACTTTACGAATATGTTGCATCATTCGGAATCTTTAACGGTGCAGATGTCGGTAAAACCATAGACAATGGTCTGTATCTGTTAATTATTTATTTTTCGTGGTTCGCCGTATTGTTGACACTGTGGTACCTGTTTAAAGTTTTCAAAATGATGATTAACGCGTTTGGGGATAACCAGAACTTTCGCGTGCAGCTTTATCTTTTTACGCCAGTGTCGTTGTTCTTTACGGGGTCAATATTTAGCCCGGAATATGCTTTCTTAATTGTCTGTCCGTTTATTCTGCGCAAGGCGCTTAATATTACGCGTGTATGACGAAATGAGGTGATTTATGTTTCTATATACAAAATTATTCAGGTTGCATCAAGGCGGCAAGGATGGGAATCCCCGGGAGCTTACTTCAGTAAGTGACTGGGGTGAGCAGACGCAGCCAACGCAGAGGCTGCGTGAAGAATGACGTATATAAGTGTGGTTACTGTTGCCTTTCGCAATTACGAAGGCGTGGTAAAAACATGGCGCTCGCTGCGCAACCTGGCACGCGATCCAAGCCTCACATTTGAATGGATTGTCGTGGATGGCGGCTCGAATGACGGCACGGCTGAGTTTCTGGAAAAACTCAACGGGGAGTTCAACTTACGTTACATCAGCGAGAAAGATAAAGGCATCTACGACGCCATGAACAAGGGCATCGATATGGCCCAGGGGCGCTATGCCATCTTTCTGAATTCCGGTGATGTGTTCCATGAAGATGTTGCACTCTTTGCCCGTCAACTGGCGCGCCAGAAAGAGGACGCTATGTATATCGGTGATGCGCTTCTGGATTTCGGCGATGACCATAAAGTTCTGCGTAGTGCGAAGCCTGGCTGGTATATCTACCACAGTTTACCGGCCAGTCATCAGGCTATTTTCTTCCCGACCGCAGGGCTGAAAAAACAGCCGTATGATTTGCAGTATAAAGTGTCATCAGATTATGCACTGGCAGCAAGTTTGTATAAGTCAGGTTACCCGTTTCGCCGAATTAAAGGCACGGTGTCTGAATTTTCGATGGGTGGGGTGTCAACCTCGAATAATCTGGAATTGTGCCTGGATGCAAAAAACGTGCAGCGCAATATATTGCGAATGCCGGGGCCACTGGCGGAATTGTCCTATTTATTGCGTCTGAAAACGACGGGTAAAACGAAAGCCTTATATAACAAAGCCTGAATATAAGGAAGCGTAATGCAGGAACTCAATGGATTCTCCGTGCCGAAAGGTTTTCGGGGCGGGAACGGTATTAAGGTGCAGTTATGGTGGGCAGTGCAGGCCACATTATTTGCCTGGTCACCGCAAATACTGTATCGCTGGCGCGCATTTTTATTACGCTTGTTCGGTGCAAAAATCGGAAAAAACGTAGTCATTCGCCCGTCAGTCAAAATTACGTATCCGTGGAAATTAACGCTCGGTGATTACGCCTGGGTGGGGGATGACGCGGTGTTATATAGCCTGGGTGATATCACCATTGGTGCAAATTCAGTGGTATCTCAGAAGTGTTATTTGTGTACCGGTAGTCACGATTTTATGAGTCAGCATTTTGATATTACCGCTTCGCCAATAGTGATTGGCGAAAAATGCTGGCTGGCGACAGATGTTTTTGTCGCACCGGGTGTTTCTGTTGGCGATGGCACCGTTATTGGCGCTCGCAGCAGCGTTTTTAAATCGCTTCCGGCAAATAAGGTTTGCCGGGGCAATCCCGCAGTGGTGATACGCGAACGCGTAGAAACTGAAAAACTTTGATAAGTACAGAGGAAATAAATATGTCTAAAGTCGCTCTCATCACCGGCGTTACCGGACAGGATGGTTCTTACCTGGCAGAATTGCTGCTGGAGAAAGGTTATGAAGTACACGGTATTAAACGTCGTGCCTCTTCGTTCAACACCGAGCGTGTGGACCATATCTATCAGGATCCTCATGCGACAAACCCGAAATTCCACCTGCACTACGGCGACCTGACGGATACCTCCAACCTGACCCGTATCCTGCAAGAAGTACAGCCGGATGAAGTCTACAACCTGGGTGCGATGAGCCACGTGGCCGTGTCGTTTGAATCCCCGGAATATACCGCTGACGTGGATGCCATGGGTACGCTGCGCCTGCTGGAGGCGATCCGCTTCCTTGGTCTTGAGAAGAAAACCCGTTTCTACCAGGCGTCTACCTCTGAGCTGTATGGCCTGGTGCAGGAAATCCCGCAGAAAGAAACCACCCCGTTCTACCCACGCTCGCCGTATGCGGTAGCCAAACTGTACGCCTACTGGATCACCGTAAACTACCGTGAATCCTACGGCATGTATGCCTGTAACGGCATTCTGTTCAACCACGAATCCCCGCGCCGTGGTGAAACCTTCGTGACCCGTAAAATTACCCGTGCGATCGCCAACATTGCACAGGGTCTGGAGTCTTGCCTGCACCTGGGCAACATGGATTCCCTGCGTGACTGGGGCCATGCCAAAGACTACGTGAAAATGCAGTGGATGATGCTGCAACAGGACAAACCAGAAGACTTCGTGATTGCGACTGGCGTGCAGTATTCCGTGCGTCGTTTCGTGGAAATGGCCGCGGCACAGCTGGGCATCAAACTGCGCTTTGAAGGCACCGGCGTTGATGAGAAAGGCATCGTGGTTTCCGTAACTGGTCATGATGCACCAGGCGTGAAACCGGGTGATGTAATTGTTCAGGTTGACCCGCGTTACTTCCGTCCTGCTGAGGTGGAAACCCTGCTGGGCGACCCAACCAAAGCGCATGAAGTGCTGGGCTGGAAACCAGAAACCACTCTTCAGGAGATGGTGTCTGAAATGGTGGCCAAAGACCTTGAAGCGGCGAAGAAACACTCACTGCTGAAGTCCCACGGCTACGAGGTTGCCATCGCGCTGGAGTCCTGAGAATGACCAAACAACGTATTTTTGTCGCCGGTCATCGCGGCATGGTGGGTTCCGCCATTGTCCGCCAGCTGGAACAACGTGGTGACGTTGAGGTGATTGTCCGTACGCGTGACGAGCTGAATTTGCTCGACAGCAAAGCCGTGCAGGATTTCTTTGCAGATTCGCGTATCGATCAGGTGTATCTGGCGGCGGCAAAGGTGGGCGGCATTGTCGCCAACAACACTTACCCGGCTGATTTCATCTACGAGAACATGATGATTGAGAGCAACATTATTCACGCCGCGCATCTGCACAACGTGAATAAGCTGCTGTTCCTCGGTTCATCCTGTATTTACCCGAAAATGGCGAAACAGCCGATGGCGGAAAGCGAGCTGCTGCAAGGCACGCTCGAAGCAACCAACGAGCCTTACGCCATTGCCAAAATTGCCGGGATCAAACTGTGCGAGTCCTATAACCGCCAGTACGACCGCGATTATCGCTCGGTCATGCCGACCAACCTGTATGGGCCGAACGATAATTTCCACCCGAGCAATTCGCACGTGATCCCGGCGCTGCTGCGCCGCTTTCACGAAGCAACGGCTGAAAATGCACCGGATGTGGTGGTGTGGGGCAGCGGTACACCAATGCGTGAGTTTCTGCACGTGGACGACATGGCGGCAGCCAGCATTCACGTGATGGAGCTGGATCGCGAAGTGTGGCAGGAAAACACGCAACCGATGCTCTCACACATCAACGTGGGGACCGGCGTGGACTGCACCATTCGTGAGCTGGCGCAAACTCTGGCGAAGGTGGTGGGCTACAAAGGCCGCGTGGTGTTCGACGCCACAAAACCTGACGGCACGCCACGTAAATTACTGGATGTCACGCGCCTGCATCAGCTGGGCTGGTATCACGAGGTGTCACTTGAGCAGGGGCTTGCCAGCACCTATCAGTGGTTCCTGGAAAACCAGCACCGCTTCCGGGGGTAAACATGTTTTTAAATCAGGAAGACTTTGCCACGGTAGTCCGTTCCACTCCGCTTATCTCAATTGATTTGATTGTGGAGAATGAGCGCGGCGAGTTCTTGCTGGGGAAACGAACCAACCGCCCTGCACAAGGGTACTGGTTCGTACCCGGTGGACGTGTACAGAAGGATGAGACGCTCGCGGATGCTTTCGCGCGTCTTACCCTGGCGGAACTCGGGCTGCGCTTGCCGCAGTCCGCAGGCCAGTTTTACGGGGTCTGGCAGCACTTCTACGACGATAATTTTTCCGGGGCTGATTTCACCACGCACTACGTGGTGCTCGGTTTTCGCCTGAGGGTGAATCAGGCAGACCTGCGTTTGCCTGATGCGCAGCATGACGATTACCGCTGGCAGACGCCAGAGGCGTTACTGGCAAGCGACAATGTGCATGACAACAGTCGGGCCTATTTCCTCGCAGAACGCCAGGCCGGGGTACCGGGCATATGAAAATCCTCGTATACGGAATCAACTACTCGCCGGAACTTACCGGCATCGGGAAATACACCGGCGAAATGGTTGAGTGGATGGCGGAGCATGGACATGACGTGCGGGTCATTACCGCGCCGCCTTACTACCCGGAATGGCAGGTGGGCGCACACTACTCGGGCTGGCGCTATCGCCGTGAACAGGGCGCTGCAACCGTCTGGCGTTGCCCGTTGTATGTGCCAACACAGCCGTCAACGCTGAAACGTTTAATTCATCTGGGCAGTTTTGCCCTGAGCAGCTTTTTCCCGCTGATGGCGCAGCGTCGCTGGAAACCTGAACTCATTATCGGCGTGGTGCCCACGCTGTTTTGCACGCCAGGAATGCGCCTGCTGGGCAAGCTTTCAGGTGCGCGAACTTTGCTGCACATCCAGGACTACGAAGTGGACGCCATGCTGGGACTGGGGATGGCCGGGAAAAGCAAGGGTGGCAAGGTGGCAAAACTGGCCAGCGCGTTTGAACGTAGTGGCCTGCACAGCGTGGATTACGTCTCGACCATCTCGCGCTCGATGATGAATAAAGCGCAGGAGAAAGGCGTCGCAGCGGAGAAAGTGATCTTTTTCCCTAACTGGTCAGAAGTGGCGCGTTTTCGCGATGTATCTGAACACGATGCGCTGGCGCTGCGTGAACAACTCGGTTTGCCTGAAGATCAAAAAATCATTCTTTACTCGGGCAACATCGGGGAAAAACAGGGGCTTGAAAGCGTGGTTGAGGCGGCCGGACAGCTTCAACATCATGCCCTGACGTTTGTGATTGTCGGGCAGGGGGGCGGTAAAGCGCGCCTGGAAAAAATGGTCAGCGAACGTGGCCTGACAAACGTGAAATTTTACCCGCTTCAGCCGTACGAGGCGTTGCCTGCGCTGCTGAAGATGGGGGACTGCCATCTGGTGGTACAAAAACGCGGTGCAGCAGATGCTGTGCTGCCATCAAAACTGACCAACATTCTGGCGGTAGGCGGTAATGCGGTAATCACTGCCGAGGCTGATACCGAGCTGGGTCAGCTGTGCGACAACTACCCGGGAATTGCGGTTTGTGTTGAGCCAGAGTCCGTTGAGGCGCTGGTTACCGGGATCGAACAGGCGCTCGCGCTGCCGAAAGAGAACATCGTGGCACGTGAATATGCCGGGCGGACGCTCGAAAAAGAGAACGTCCTTAGCCAATTTATTGCAGATATACGGGGATAAATGATGAGTCAAACCAAACTTTTTCCGGTCGTGATGGCTGGTGGCTCTGGTAGCCGGTTGTGGCCGCTGTCCCGCGTGCTCTATCCAAAACAGTTCCTCTGCCTGAAAGGGGATCTCACCATGCTGCAAACGACGGTGTCCCGTCTGAACGGTGTGGAGTGCGAAAGCCCGGTGGTGATTTGTAATGAACAACACCGCTTTATCGTGGCCGAGCAGCTGCGTCAGCTCAACAAGCTGACTGAAAACATCATTCTGGAACCGGCGGGACGTAATACGGCACCTGCCATTGCGCTGGCGGCGCTGGCGGCAAAACGCAGCTGCCCGGACTGTGATCCGATGATGCTGGTGCTGGCCGCTGACCATGTTATCCAGCAGGAAGACAGCTTCCGTGACGCGGTACGTTCCGCCATTCCTTACGCCGAGAGCGGCAAGCTGGTGACCTTCGGGATCGTGCCAGACCTGCCGGAAACCGGTTATGGCTATATTCGCCGGGGGGATGTCACGCCGGGCGAAGGTGAGAGCCTGGCGTTTAACGTGGCGCAGTTTGTCGAAAAACCGAATCTGGAAACCGCGCAGGCCTATGTCGCCAGCGGTGAATACTACTGGAACAGCGGTATGTTCCTGTTCCGCGCCGGGCGCTATCTGGAAGAGCTGGAAAAATTCCGTCCGGATATCCTCAGCGCCTGTGAAAAAGCCATGGATGCGGTTGACCCGGATCTCGACTTTGTCCGGGTGGATGAAGAAGCCTTCCTCGCCTGCCCGGAAGAGTCCATTGACTATGCCGTGATGGAGCGCACCGCCGATGCGGTGGTGGTGCCGATGGATGCGGGCTGGAGCGACGTTGGCTCATGGTCATCCCTGTGGGAGATCAGCGCGCACACCCCGGAGGGCAATGTCCACCATGGTGATGTAATCAGCCATAAAACGGAGAACAGCTATGTGTATGCCGAATCCGGGCTGGTTACCACGGTGGGCGTGAAGGATCTGGTGGTCGTTCAGACGAAAGATGCCGTGCTGATTGCTGACCGTAACGCAGTTCAGGACGTCAAAAAAGTGGTGGAAAGGATCAAGGCTGATGGCCGCCATGAACACCATATTCACCGCGAAGTGTATCGCCCGTGGGGCAAATATGACTCCATCGATTCCGGCGATCGCTACCAGGTAAAACGCATCACCGTGAAGCCAGGGGAAGGGCTGTCAGTGCAGATGCATCACCACCGCGCTGAACACTGGGTCGTAGTGGCCGGAACCGCCAAAGTGACCATCGACGGTGAAATCAAACTGATTGGTGAAAACGAGTCGGTGTATATCCCACTTGGCGCGACGCATTGCCTGGAAAACCCAGGGAAAATTCCGCTCGACCTGATTGAAGTTCGCTCCGGCTCGTATCTGGAAGAGGACGACATTGTGCGCTTCCAGGATCGCTACGGCCGGGTCTAGCACCGTCTTTAACGCTGGATGGCGCTTCGCTTATCCGGCCTACGAATGAATAAAAACAATTTTGCCTGTTAATCGGGCGGGCCAACTGTTGCCTGAAAAAGGGGTCATCATGGAAAAATTAAGCTGTTTTAAAGCCTACGATATTCGCGGCAAGCTGGGCGAAGAGCTGAATGAAGACATCGCGTGGCGTATTGGCCGTGCGTATGGTGAATATCTCAAGCCAAAAACCATTGTTTTAGGCGGCGATGTCCGTCTGACCAGTGCGTCACTGAAAAGCGCGCTGGCAAAAGGGTTGCAGGATGCAGGCGTCGACGTGCTGGATATTGGTCTTTCCGGTACGGAAGAGATCTATTTTGCCACCTTCCACCTGGGCGTGGACGGCGGTATCGAAGTGACCGCCAGCCATAACCCGATGGACTACAACGGCATGAAGCTGGTGCGTAAGGGCGCGCGTCCTATTAGCGGCGACACTGGCCTGCGTGACGTACAGCGCCTGGCAGAAGCCAACGACTTCCCGCCGGTGGATACAGCAAAACGCGGTAGCTACAAACAGATCAATCTGCAAAAAGAGTACATCGACCATCTGCTTGGCTACATCAACGTGGCAAACCTCAAGCCGCTGAAACTGGTGATTAACTCCGGGAACGGCGCGGCAGGCCCGGTTGTCGATGCCCTGGAAGCGCGCTTTAAGGCGCTGAACATCCCGGTCACCTTCATTAAAGTGCACAACACCCCGGACGGTAACTTCCCGAACGGTATTCCTAACCCACTACTGCCAGAGTGCCGCGATGACACCCGCAACGCGGTGATCGAACACGGCGCCGATATGGGTATCGCCTTTGACGGCGACTTTGACCGCTGCTTCCTGTTCGACGAAAAAGGCCAGTTTATCGAAGGCTATTACATCGTTGGTCTGCTGGCGGAAGCGTTCCTCGAGAAAAATCCGGGGGCGAAGATCATTCACGATCCGCGTTTGTCGTGGAATACCGTCGATGTGGTAGCGGCTGCGGGTGGCAAGCCAGTGATGTCCAAAACCGGCCACGCGTTCATCAAAGAGCGGATGCGTGAAGAAGATGCCATCTACGGCGGCGAGATGAGCGCCCACCACTATTTCCGTGATTTTGCTTACTGCGACAGCGGGATGATCCCGTGGCTGCTGGTGACGGAGTTGCTGTGCCTGAAAGGTCAGTCGCTGGGCGAACTGGTACGTGACCGTATGGCGGCATTCCCGGCAAGCGGAGAGATCAACAGCAAGCTGGCGCTGCCAGCCGAGGCGATCGCCCGCGTAGAGCAGCACTTTGCCCTCCACGCGCTGGAAATTGATCGTACCGATGGCATCAGCATGTCGTTCCCGCAGTGGCGGTTCAATCTGCGTTCTTCAAACACCGAGCCGGTGGTGCGCTTGAATGTGGAATCGCGGGCGGATGTCCCACTGATGGAAGCGCGAACGCAGGACATTCTGGCGTTGTTGAATCAGTAAAACTTGCCCCTCCCGATGGGAGGGGGATCCGATAACAGGAACAACGATGACGAATCTAAGAAAGCGCGAGCGAGCCAGAACGAATGCATCGTTAATCTCTATGGTGCAGCGATTTTCTGACATCACCATCATGGTCGGTGGATTGTGGGTGGTGTGCCGGATAAGCGGACAGCCATTCTTCTACATGCATTTGCTGATGGCGTTGATTGCGCTGGTGGTGTTTCAGATGATCGGCGGGGTGACGGATTTCTACCGTTCATGGCGCGGCGTAAAAATTACCACCGAGCTGCTGCTGTTGATTCAGAACTGGACGTTAAGCCTGATTTTCAGCGCAGGGCTGGTGGCATTCAGCCATGATTTTGACACCCGTCTGGTGACCTATCTTTGCTGGTATGTCTTAACCAGCCTGGGCATGGTGGTTTGCCGTTCCCTGATCCGCTACTTCGCGGGCTGGCTGCGTAACCGGGGTTACAACACCCGCTATGTGGCCGTTGCAGGCGATTTACCAGTAGGGCAGGTGCTGCTGGACAGTTTTCGCAAAGAGCCGTGGCTGGGGCTGGAAGGGGTAGGGATCTACCACGACGCCAAACCGGGCGGCGTATCTGCCGACTGGGCGGGCAATTTTGAACAGCTGATTGACGACGCGAAGGCGGGCAAGATCCACAACGTTTACATCGCCATGCAGATGAGCGATGAGTCGTACATTAAACATCTGGTGCGAGAGCTTGCGGATACCACCTGTTCGGTGATCCTCATTCCTGACGTCTTTACCTTTAATATCCTGCATTCACGCATCGACGAAGTGAACGGCGTGCCCGTTGTGCCGCTGTACGATACGCCGCTTTCCGGCATTAACCGCGTGCTCAAGCGCGTGGAAGATATCGTGCTCTCTTCGCTGATTTTACTGCTGATCTCCCCCGTACTGTGCTGCATTGCGCTGGCGGTGAAGCTCAGCTCTCCAGGCCCGATTATCTTCCGACAGACCCGCTATGGCATGGATGGCAAGCCCATCATGGTGTGGAAGTTCCGCTCCATGAAGGTGATGGAAAACGACAAAGTGGTGACGCAGGCGACGCAAAACGATCCGCGCGTGACCCGGGTGGGGAATTTCCTGCGTCGTACCTCGCTGGATGAGCTGCCGCAGTTTATCAACGTCTTTACCGGCGGCATGTCCATCGTCGGCCCGCGCCCACATGCGGTAGCGCACAACGAACAGTATCGCTCGCTGATTGAGGGTTACATGCTGCGCCACAAAGTGAAGCCGGGGATCACCGGTTGGGCACAGATTAACGGCTGGCGCGGTGAAACCGACACCCTGGAAAAAATGGAAAAACGTATTGAGTTTGACCTTGAGTACATCCGTGAGTGGAGTCTCTGGTTCGATATCAAAATTGTTTTTCTGACCATCTTTAAAGGCTTTGTGAACAAAGCGGCGTATTAAGGAACGGTCATGAGTTTACGTGAAAAAACCATCAGCGGCGCAAAATGGTCGGCAATGGCGACCATTGTCATCATTGGGCTGGGGCTGGTGCAGATGACGGTGCTGGCGCGCATTATCGATAATCACCAGTTCGGTCTGCTGACCGTGTCGCTGGTGATTATTGCGCTTGCCGACACGCTGTCTGATTTTGGTATCGCCAACTCGATTATCCAGCGTAAAGAGATTAGCCAGCTTGAGCTGACCACGCTCTACTGGCTGAACGTGGGGCTGGGGATCACCGTCTTTGTGCTGGTGTTTCTGCTGAGCGACGTGATTGCTGGCGTGCTGCATAACCCAGACCTGGCCCCGCTGATGCGTACCCTCTCTTTTGCTTTTGTGGTGATCCCGCATGGGCAGCAGTTTCGTGCGCTGATGCAAAAAGAGCTGGAGTTCAACAAAATTGGCATGATTGAAACCAGCGCGGTGCTGGCGGGCTTTACCTTTACCGTGGTGAGCGCACATTTCTGGCCGCTGGCGTTAACCGCGATCCTGGGTTACCTGGTGAACTCTGCCGTACGTACGCTGCTGTTTGGCTACTTTGGCCGTAAGATCTACCGCCCGGGGCTGCATTTCTCGCTGGCGTCTGTGTCGTCGAACCTGCGCTTTGGCGCATGGCTGACGGCCGACAGCATTATCAACTACGTCAACACCAACCTGTCCACGCTGGTGCTGGCGCGCATTCTGGGGGCAAGCGTCGCGGGTGGTTATAACCTGGCTTATAACGTTGCTGTTGTTCCGCCGATGAAGCTGAACCCTATCATCACCCGCGTGCTGTTCCCGGCGTTCGCCAAGATTCAGGACGACACGGCGAAGCTACGCGTCAACTTCTACAAGCTGCTTTCGGTGGTAGGGATTATTAACTTTCCGGTACTGCTGGGGCTGATGGTGGTTTCCAACAATGTGGTGCCGCTGGTCTTCGGTGAGAAGTGGGTCAGCATCATTCCGGTTCTGCAACTGCTGTGCGTGGTGGGGTTGCTGCGCTCCGTTGGCAACCCGATCGGTTCGCTGTTAATGGCGAAAGCACGTGTCGATATCAGTTTCAAATTCAATGTATTCAAAACATTCCTGTTTGTTCCGGCGATTATCGTCGGCGGGCATCTGGCGGGCGCGATTGGGGTCACCCTGGGTTTCCTGCTGGTGCAAATCATCAATACCGTTCTGAGCTATTTCGTGATGATTAAACCGGTACTGGGCTCCAGCTACCGTCAGTACATCCTGAGCCTGTGGCTGCCGTTGTACCTGTCTTTGCCGACCCTGGCGGTGAGTTATGGCCTGGGCGTGGTGCTGAATGGCCATCTGCCTTTAGCGGCACTGCTGGCAGTACAGATTGCGGCGGGCGCACTGGCATTTGGCGTGATGATCGTGTTGTCGCGTAATGCGCTGGTGGTAGAGATGAAGCGCCAGTTTTGCCGTAACGAAAAAATGAAAATGCTGCTTCGTGCAGGCTAATTTTAGAGGCCATTATGAAATTACTTATCCTTGGCAACCATACCTGCGGCAACCGTGGCGACAGCGCCATTCTGCGCGGTTTATTGGATGCAATTAACACTCTTGAGCCTGAGACAGAAGTGGACGTGATGAGCCGCTACCCGGTGAGCTCCTCCTGGTTACTTAACCGGCCGGTAATGGGTGACCCGCTGTACAGTCAGATGAAACAGCACAACAACGCCGCAGGCGTAATGGGGCGGGTAAAGAAGGTGTTGCGCCGTCGCTATCAGCACCAGGTATTGCTGTCGCGTGTGACCGACACCGGAAAACTGCGCAACATCGCCATCGCCCAGGGGTTCACCGACTTTGTCCGTCTGCTGTCGGGCTATGACGCCATCATTCAGGTGGGGGGATCGTTCTTTGTCGATCTCTATGGCGTGCCGCAGTTTGAGCACGCGCTCTGCACCTTTATGGCCAAAAAACCGCTGTTTATGATTGGACACAGCGTGGGGCCTTTCCAGGATCCACAGTTTAATCAGCTGGCCAACTATGTGTTTGGCCACTGTGATGCATTGATCCTGCGCGAATCGGTCAGCCTCGACCTGATGAAACGCAGCGAAATCGACACCTCTAAAGTTGAGCACGGGGTAGATACCGCCTGGCTGGTGGAAAATCAGAACGAACATTTCCAGGCAAGCTATGCGGTACAGCACTGGCTGGACGTCGCGGCGAAGCAGAAAACCGTGGCAATTACCCTGCGCGAGCTTGCACCCTTTGATAAACGTCTGGGAACGACGCAGGCGGCCTACGAGAAAGCCTTCGCCGGGGTGGTAAACCGCTTACTGGACGACGGCTATCAGGTGCTGGCGCTCTCTACCTGTACCGGTATCGACAGCTACAACAAAGATGACCGTATGGTGGCGCTGAACCTGCGTCAGCACATCAACGATACGTCGCGTTATCACGTTGTGATGGACGAACTGAACGATCTTGAGATGGGCAAGTTGCTCGCAGCCTGCGACCTGACCGTGGGGACGCGCCTGCATTCGGCGATTATTTCCATGAACTTTGGTACGCCGGCGATTGCCATCAACTATGAACACAAATCAGCCGGTATTATGCAGCAGTTGGGAATGCCTGAGATGGCGGTGGATATCCGTCATCTGCTGGATGGCTCGCTTGCAGGGATGGTTGCAGATACGCTGGGGCAGCTTCCGGCCATCAATGAACGCCTGGCGGTGGCGGTGAAACTGGAGCGCGAAAAAGGTATCGGGATGGTGAAATCTGTTCTCGACCGGGTCGGGGAGGGGAAATGAAGGTTGGTTTCTTCTTACTGAAATTTCCGTTGTCGTCAGAAACCTTTGTCCTGAACCAGATAACCGCGTTTATCGATATGGGATATGACGTGGAGATTATCGCCCTGCAAAAGGGCGATACGCAAAACACCCATGCGGCGTGGACCCAGTACGGGCTGGAAGCTAAAACCCGCTGGTTACAGGATGAGCCGCGTGGGCGGTTGAGCAAACTTCACTATCGCGCCGTTAAGACGTTGCGTGGGATTCACCGCCCTGCGACGTGGCGGGCGTTGAACATTTCGCGCTACGGCGCTGAGTCGCGAAACCTGATCCTCTCGGCAATTTGCGGGCAAACGCCCCGGCCGTATCAGGCGGATGTGTTTATCGCCCACTTTGGTCCGGCAGGTGTTACCGCAGCGAAATTACGCGAGTTAGGCGTCATTGACGGCAAAATCGCGACCATTTTCCACGGAATTGATATTTCAAGCCGTGAAGTGCTGAACCACTACACCCCAGAGTATCAGCAACTTTTCCGTCGGGGCGACATGATGCTGCCCATCAGCGAGCTGTGGGCAGGGCGCCTGAAAAACATGGGATGCCCGGGAGAGAAGATCACCGTTTCGCGCATGGGCGTGGATATGGATCGCTTCACCCAGCGCCCGGTCAAGGTGCCGGGTAAACCTCTGCAAATCATCTCTGTTGCGCGTCTGACCGAGAAAAAAGGGCTGCATGTGGCCATTGAGGCCTGTCGGCAACTGAAAGAACAAGGGGTGGCGTTTCACTATCGCATTCTGGGGATCGGCCCGTGGGAACGCCGCCTGCGCACACTTATCGAACAGTATGAGCTTGATGGCTATGTCGAGATGCCCGGTTTCAAACCGAGCCATGAAGTCAAAGCCATGCTGGATGAGGCGGATGTCTTTTTGCTGCCTTCCGTAACTGGCACGGATGGCGATATGGAGGGGATCCCGGTTGCACTGATGGAAGCCATGGCAGTGGGGATCCCGGTGGTATCGACGTTACACAGCGGTATCCCTGAACTTATCGAGCCGGATCACTCCGGCTGGCTGGTACCTGAAAACGATGCACCGGCACTAGCCGAACGTCTGGCAACCTTTAGCCATATCGCCCCGCAGGACCTGATCCCCGTGCTGCATAACGCGCGCCGGAAGGTAGAGGCTGAGTTTAACCAGCGCGTGATAAACCGCGAGCTGGCCTGCCTGTTACTCACGCTTTAACGCCGAGGTTGTATGCTGAAAAAAATTACCCGACGCTCATTTATTTCGGCCTGCTCTGTGCTGGCTGCAACCCCGTTGTTCTCTTCTCCTGTTGCCAGGGCGGTCGGCAGTCGCACGGTGAACATCAACCAGTACAACAACCATGACTGGATTGCCGCGTTTAAGCAGGCATTTGCCGAAGGCGATACCGTGGTGGTTCCCGCAGGATTCACCTGTGACAATATCAATACCGGTATTTTTATCCCTGAGGGCAAAACGCTGCTGATCCGCGGGGCGCTGACCGGCAACGGACGTGGTCGCTTTGTGTTACAGGATGGCTGCCAGGTGATCGGCGAAGCGGGAGGGCGTAGCGAAAATATCACCCTGGACGTTCGCGGATCGAATTGTGTTATCCGTGGGTTGGCGATGAGTGGTTTTGGCCCCGTTACCCAGATTTATATTGGGGGCAAAAAACCACAAATTATGCGGAACCTTATTATTGACGACATTACTGTTACGCAGGCGAATTACGCTATCCTGCGCCAGGGGTTTCATAATCAGGTGGCAGGTGCACGCATAACCAACAGCCATTTTAGCCATTTACAGGGGGATGCCATCGAATGGAACGTGGCCATTAACGACCAGGATATCCTGATCTCTGACCATGTTATCGATAACATCAACTGTACCAACGGCAAGATCAACTGGGGCATCGGCATCGGCCTTGCCGGAAGCACCTATGACAATGATTATCCTGAAAAGCAGGCAGTGAAGAATTTCGTGGTGGCGAATATTACTGGCAGCAATTGCAGGCAATTAGTCCATGTGGAAAACGGCAAACACTTTATTATTCGTAATGTGAAAGCCAAAAATATCACCCCTGATTTCAGTAAAAAAGCGGGAATTGATAATGCCACGGTAGCTATTTACGGCTGCGATAACTTTGTTATTGATAATATTGATATGGTCGATAGCGCTGGCATGTTAATTGGCTATGGGGTAATTAAGGGAGATTATCTTTCGATACCGCAGAACTTTAAAATCAATGATATTAGCCTGGATAATAGGCAGCTTGATTATAAGTTGCGCGGCATCCAGATTTCATCCGGCAATGCCACCTCTTTTGTCGCCATCACCAACGTCAACATGACGCGCGCTACTCTCGAATTTCACAATAAACCGCAACATCTTTTTTTGCGCAATATCAATGTGATGCAAGAGTCCACCATCGGCCCGGCGCTGAAGATGAACTTTGATCTCCGTAAAGATGTGCGTGGGAAGTTTATGGCCAAAGAGCAGACGTTACTGTCCCTGGCAAACATCAAGGCAGTAAATGAGAAGGGGCAAAGCTCGGTAGATATTGACCGGGTTGATCAGCAAATCGTGAATACGGATCGGCTAAATTTTAGGCTGCCGCAGGGTTAGCCCGGGTTTTGCTATTTTGCGATAATTCCTGGTATGAATTCACGCCCTATTCAGAATGCAACTACTGTAATTTGTGATGGTAAAGCGTAATATCACCTGAAGGTTACGGTAAATCATGCTGGCGAAAACAGGTTAAAGAGCTATAATTCGTCAACCATTTTAAGGTGGAAGAAATAATGATTAATTTGAAAGCAGTCATTCCGGTGGCGGGCCTGGGTATGCATATGCTGCCAGCCACGAAGGCAATTCCTAAAGAGATGCTGCCAATCGTTGATAAGCCAATGATTCAGTACATCGTTGACGAAATTGTTGCCGCAGGGATCAAAGAAATCGTTCTGGTGACGCACTCATCCAAGAATGCGGTAGAAAACCACTTCGACACCTCTTACGAACTTGAAGCGCTGCTTGAACAGCGTGTTAAGCGCCAGCTGCTGGCCGAAGTTCAGTCGATCTGTCCTCCTGGCGTGACCATCATGAACGTTCGTCAGGCGCAGCCACTGGGTCTGGGGCACTCCATTCTTTGTGCTCGTCCTGTTGTGGGTGACAATCCATTTATTGTTGTACTGCCAGACATCGTTCTGGACACCGCAACCGCCGATCCGCTGCGTTACAACCTCGCCGCTATGGTTGCGCGTTTCAATGAAACCGGCCGCAGTCAGGTTCTGGCGAAGCGCATGAAGGGCGATCTGTCTGAATATTCCGTCATCGAGACCAAAGAACCTCTGGAATCCGAAGGTCAGGTGAGCCGTATCGTTGAGTTTATCGAGAAACCGGATCAACCACAGACGCTGGATTCCGATCTGATGGCCGTTGGCCGTTATGTTCTGAATGCTGACATTTGGGCTGAACTTGAGAAGACAGCCCCTGGCGCCTGGGACCGTGTTCAGCTGACTGACGCCATTGCAGAGCTGGCGAAGAAACAGTCCGTTGACGCCATGCTGATGACCGGCGACAGCTACGACTGTGGTAAGAAAATGGGTTACATGCAGGCGTTTGTGAACTACGGAATGCGCAACCTGAAAGAAGGGCAGAAGTTCCGCGAGAGCATTAAGAAGCTGCTAGAAACGCATGACTAAACGACCGTTGTTGATGGCATAGTAAAACAGGAGACTACCCTGAAATTTCAGTGTGGTCTTTTGTCTTATATAAAGCATACAAACACGAATTCAGATTTTGGCATCAACGCTGCCAAATACCTTATTGTTAATCCGCCTGCAACCGAACGACACATGCAGCCCGGGAAATATCAATTTCGAATATTGCTTCTGGTAGCGTAAGCCAGGGGCGGTAGCGTGCCTTTTTTACACACAAACCCGTATTGAGCAAAGCAGGAGAAGCAGGATGTTACTTCCAGTGGTGATCGCAGGAGGAACAGGGAGTCGACTTTGGCCGATGTCTCGAGAGTTGCAGCCCAAGCAATTCCTTTCATTCCATCAGGGGGGATCAATGCTGCAAAACACGATCTCGCGTCTGAATGGGCTGGACGTGGCAGATCCGATTGTCATCTGTAACGAAGATCATCGTTTTCTGGTGGCGGAACAGTTAAGGCAAATGCGCAAACTGGCCGGCAACATCATCCTTGAACCTGTTGGTCGTAATACCGCTCCGGCTATCACTCTGGCTGCCTTACATGCGCTGGAAACAGGGGAGGACCCTGTGATGTTAATTCTGGCAGCCGACCACCTCATCGCCGATAACACAGCATTCCATTCGGTTATTACCGACGCGATTCCTTTCGCCGAAGACGGAAAACTGGTTACGTTTGGTATCGTGCCCACGCAGCCTGAAACTGGCTATGGCTATATTCAGCGCGGCGAAGTGCAGCACGCGGGAAATTCAACGGCCTGGAAAATTAAGCGATTTGTTGAAAAACCCGACCAGGCAACCGCAGTTTCTTACCTCGAAAGCAAAGAGTACCTGTGGAACAGCGGCATGTTCATGTTCCGCGCCTCTGCTTATCTGAACGAAGTGGCGAAGTTTTGCCCGTCAATCCTTGAAGCATGTAAAAATGCCATGCAGCAGCCTGTCAACGATCTCGACTTTATTAAACTCGATAAAGAGATTTTCAACTGCTGCCCTTCAGATTCAATCGATTACGCTGTGATGGAACATACTGAGCTGGGCATCGTGACGGCCATGGATGCTGGCTGGAATGACGTGGGTTCGTGGTCTGCACTGTGGGAAACCTCTGCCCACGATGCGCAGGGTAATGCACTGATTGGAGATGTCTTTACCCATAAAACGCGTGACTGCTATATTCGCAGCGAAGGTAAATTGACTGCGGCGTTAGGGGTCGATGACCTGATTATCGTGAATACCAAAGACGCGCTTCTGGTATCCCATAAAGATAATGTCCAGGACGTTAAAGTTGTTGTTGAACACCTCAAAGCAAATTCACGAAGCGAATGTCGTGAACATACCACGCGCTATATGCCGTGGGGCCATGTCGAAACCCTGGTGCGTGATGCACGATATAAAGTAAATCGCGTGACCATTATTCCGGGCGGTGAGCTCTCTCTTCAGCTGCATCATCATCGTATTGAGCATTGGGTTGTCCTGACCGGAACGGCATTGATTGGTGTTGAAGGTAATGAAATTTATCTCACTGAAAATGAGTCAACGACCATTCCAGTTGGGAAAAAACATAAGCTGTCGAATCCTGGAAAAATAAATCTGGAGATTCTGGAAATTCAGTTTGGTAGTTATTTGGGCGAAGATGACGTACTAAGGATTTCGTAATGGACGATAAAAATAATAACAAGTTAACCTGTTTTAAAGCCTATGATATCCGTGGGAAATTAGGTGAAGAACTTAATGAAGATATCGCCTGGCGTATTGGCCGCGCTTATGCACAGTGTCTGGGGCCAAAGCAGGTCGTTGTAGGCGGTGATGTGCGTCTGACCAGTGAGTCATTAAAGATGGCGCTGGCAGAAGGGCTGATGGATGGCGGTTGCGATGTGCTTGATATCGGGCTTTCCGGAACGGAAGAAATTTATTTTGCCACCTTCCATCTGAATGTTGATGGCGGAATTGAAGTGACGGCAAGTCACAACCCAATCGATTACAACGGGATGAAGCTGGTTCGCAGCGGTGCCCGTCCAATCAGCGGTGATACTGGTTTAAAAGACATTCAGCGCCTGGCGGAAGCCAACGATTTTACCCCCCATGAAAGCAAAGGGAGCTACAGGAAAGTCACTATTCTGAATGAGTATGTTGATCATCTTCTGGGCTATGTAAATCTCGATAATTTCCGTATCAAGCCAATGACGCTGGTCATTAACTCCGGTAATGGTGCAGCGGGACACGTCATTGACGAAATTGAACGACGCTTCAAAACGGCAGGTTTGCCGGTTGAATTCCATAAAGTTCATAACGACCCGGATGGTACGTTCCCGCACGGCATTCCTAACCCTCTGTTACCTGAAGCACGCCAGGATACGGCAAATGCTGTTTTAGCGACTCAGGCGGATATGGGTATCGCGTTTGATGGTGATTTTGATCGCTGTTTCCTCTTCGATGAAAAAGCAAATTTCATCGAGGGTTACTATATTGTCGGGCTTTTGGCGGAAGCGTTCCTGAATAAGGAACCTGGCGCGAAAATTATCCACGACCCGCGACTGACATGGAACACCGTTGATATTGTTGAGACGGCGGGCGGTATCCCGGTAATGTCTAAAACCGGCCATGCATTCATCAAAGAGCGTATGCGTTCAGAAAACGCGGTTTATGGTGGTGAAATGAGTGCTCACCATTATTTCCGGGAGTTTGCCTACTGCGACAGTGGAATGATCCCGTGGCTTCTGGTTGCTGAGCTTGTTTTAACTTCTGGTTCCTCACTGGGCTCGCTGGTGAAATCACGTATTGCCAGATTCCCTGTTTCGGGTGAAATCAACCGTAAAGTGGTCAATGCCGCAGCGTTAATCGCAGATATCGAAGTCCGTTATTCATCGCAGGCCATTGATATTGATTATACGGATGGTCTGAGCATGTCGTTCCCCAACTGGCGTTTCAACATTCGTACGTCTAACACAGAACCGCTGCTGCGCCTTAATGTTGAAACGGATGCAGACTGGGATTTGATGGAAACAAAACGAGATGAGCTGTTAGGGCTGATAAATAGCTAATTATTAGAGTGCTTAATCGCGTGGGAAAATAGTAATGATAGAAGTGTTATTAGCAGCGTTAGGTTTAATTTTCTTTTTTGTTTTCCTCGCGCTTCCCTTACACATCAGGCTGTTAATGGTACTGGTGTGTAGCGTTCCGCAGCTATATCTGGTGCAGCTGGGTGGGGCCGATGTCCCACTTGCATTTCTGATCCCTGCACTACTCCTGCCCGAGTTTATTATTAATGCAAACCGGTTCTTAGCCAAACCAACGAACATCGCGCTTCTGGGGCTGATTTGTATCAGTACCTTGAGCCTTGCGTGGTCGGTTGAAAAATCAATGGGCATTCGCGATATTGCTTATCTAACTGAGTTTATCGTGATTTCCAATGCCATCTATGTATTGGCATTAAAAGACCGGATAGCGCTCTATAAAACCATCAATGTGATGATATTTTTTATTTGCTTACAGGCAATTACCGTCATCATATTCAGGTTGAATGAGTCGCTGGAGCTGGCGATAGTTCTTTCTCCGGTAAGTAAATTTACCATGGGGATGAATACGCTTCAGGGGCTGCTGGATGGGGTCAGGAATAACTTCTACGATCCGGTAAAAGCGGGCGGTGTACTGTTTGTGAATGCCAACGCTGCGGCATGTTATGCGGGGATTTCATCCTTCATGGCATGGGGTATTTATAAAGCGTTGAAGTCCAAAATAACGCTTTTTATGGCGATTCTGTTGTGGGTGACGGTCTTCTTTACGGGGTCAAAAGCGGGCGTGCTCTTTGCCGTGCTGATCCCTGCCTTCATTTTCTACCTGAAATTACAACGTTCGACCAAGGTCGTTGTTGGCTCGGTTGGTGCCTCTTTTGCCATCATTTTAATCGCCATTAGCGTTATTTTCAGCGTTGTTGGGCAGAGTGGCTTTTTACAGGAGTCAACTGACACCGCTGAAACGCGCTATCAAATCTGGAACTATGCGTTCAATGCATTTTTAAACAACCCGCTGATGGGGCAGGGCTTTGGCGGATGGGAAGTGGATTACAGTAAACACAGTGACTATTTCCTCCCTCCGCATAACACCTTGATCTATCTTTGGTCGAAGTCCGGGGTGATTGCGTCGATCATGGGGTTAGGCTTCATTTTGAGCAGCATCGGCATTGCACTGCGAGCAATCAAAAATGCTAATACAGAACAGCGGAATCTTGGCTTCTCTTTATTAATGGTGCTCTCCTGGCAGTTTGCGCACGGTTTTGGTGAAAACTTCGGCCTGATCGGTGAACAGCATCAGATGGTGGTATTAGCAGTCATGCTGGGGTTATGTATGGCAGGGAACGTACCGATAACTCGAAACAATAAGGGATAAGAATGAAAACGGTCGGTATTTTCAGGAACCAGCTATTTAAAGGTTCAGAGGTTTTTATCCAGCAGCAGGCTGAGGCTATTCAGCATTTCGAAAAGCGTTATATCGGCAGGCGTGTCATAGGTAAAAAACCTGAAGGCGCGATCGCCTGTGTATTAAATGAACACGGCGATTTGCAAGGTAAAATTGCTGAGATGCTGAATGCGATAACCACATCAGCACTGCCTTATAACGCTGTCCTGAGAGAGCAATCTTTAGATCTCATTCATGCACACTTTGCGATAGACGGGCTTTATGCGTTAAAACTGGCGCAACAGAAAAATATCCCTCTGGTGACAACCCTTCACGGTTTTGATGTGACCGTCAGCAACAAAGATCTGCTGGCATCGCGCTCACCGGCATGGATTAACTATCTCATTCACCAGAACAAAGTGAAAAGTCAGGGCGATAAGTTCATCTGCGTTTCCGATTTCATCGCTCAGCAAGCCCTGCGTCATGGCTTCCCTGAAAATAAGTTAGTCCAGCACTATATCGGTATTGATGTTGATAAATACCAGCCTCGTGAAAAAGAGGACGATCAGGGCGTTATCCTGCATGTGGCGAGACTGGTTGAGAAAAAAGGGACGGCTGTTTTAATTAACGCCATTAAGCATGTTAAAGCGCAGTACGCGGATGCGAAACTGGTCATCATCGGTGACGGGCCGTTAATGGCAGGACTGAAGGCGCAGGTTGCATCCTTAGGGCTGGAGCAGAACGTGACCTTTACCGGCGCGTTGCCACACCCAGATGTTATGGCATGGATGCGTAAAGCCAGTATGCTGGTTTTACCCAGCATCACAGCTAAAACAGGGGATGCAGAAGGGTTGGGCATGGTACTGCTCGAAGCGGCAGTAACGGGCGTTCCTGTGATTGGTACCCATCATGGCGGTATCCCGGAAGCTATTATCGATGAGCACACTGGCTTTTTGGTCACTGAGCGTGATGACAAGCAGCTGGCCGACAGAATTTCTTTCCTGCTGAATGACGAACAAAAGCGCGCTGAAATGGGCAGGAATGCACGCAACTTTATCAGCGAAAAATTCAATTTATCGACGCAAACCTTAAAGTTAGAAAAAATTTATCAGGAACTGATTCATGGCTGAAGAAGTTATTATTTTTGCTCGCTCCCTTCCATTCCACCATCTTGGTGGCATGGAAGTCGTGGCATGGGATCTTGCTGTGCAGTTAAAGGTAAAAGGGTTCGATGTTAAGGTTGTGACGACAGATTTTGATACAGAGGTTCCTGCTTCAGAGCATCTTCCTGAAATCATTAAGATTAAAAATATTCCGAGGGCTGCGTATTCGAAAGGATGGTGGTCTGAAACAGAGAAGTTAGCAGAGTGCTGGAGCAATAAAGAAAATGTCCGCGCGGTGATAAGCATCAGTGCTGGCGCATTTAGTACGCTAAAGCATAAAAAGCTGTTCCCTGAAGCGAAATTCATCATGCAGGCCCACGGGACATCGGTCGGTGAATTCGTTTCCAAACTGAAAACCCGGCAGATTAAAAAAGTCTTGTCCAGTGTAAAAAACGTACTCGGTTTTTACTCAGATGCTAAGCACTATTCCCACTTCGACTGGATTGTGGCGGTGGGTGAAGCTGTCCGGGCTGATTTAACGAATTTCCCGACTCGTCTTATCTGTGGCAAGAGCAAAGTGGCGAAGATCGAGAATGGCATTGATGAACAGCTTTTCTCCGATGAGACATCGCAAAAAGTTGCCTTGCGGGAGCAATTAGGCATCGCGCCTGATGCGTTGGTATTTATGTCTGCTTCGCGGTTGCATGAGCAAAAAGGGGTAGATAAAAATATTGAGCTGTTTGCTCAGGTCAAAAAAATCAAGCCTGATGCAAAACTGCTGATTTGCGGCAATGGTCCCTATGAACCGCAGTTGCGGAAGAAGGTTGACGAGCTTGCATTGAGCCAGGACGTGCTGTTCATGGGCGCGAAAACACGAAACGAATTAGCGACGCTTATGCAATGCGCCGATCTCTTTTTGTTCCTGACGAAAAGAGTGGAAGGATTACCCTTAAACGTACTTGAAGCGATGAGTACAGGATTGCCATTAATTATCTCCGAACACCTGACATTTAGCGAAGGTGAAAAGATTTTCAAATGCAACCCAAATGAAATCCCTACAGGACAAGTGCTTGCTTATATTGAATCGGTTAGCAACATGGAAAGAGAATCATATATTCCAGTTAAAAACACACTGAGTTACGCCGTGGGTGAATATATTTCATTATTTCAAAGAATCTCTAAATGAAAAAAGCCATTAGCCAGTTGCTTGGCGGAAACATGCTCTCAAAAGTTCTCGGATTGATACGAGAAGTTTTGATGGCGAAATTTTTTGGTACAGGTGATATCAACGGAGCATATCGAATTGCCCAGACCGGCACCTTAGTACCCATCAACTTCATGACAAGCGACAGCCTGAATTCAGCATTTATTCCGTTATATAAAAAATATCTTACAGAAAATGAGTTTCGTGCATCGACATTTAAGTTGTGTATGTTCTTGTTTTTTGCTGTGATTTCGCTGCTTCTATTTTTTGTTCTGTTCTTCTTGTCAGATTATTGGGTCGGCGTTATGGCGCCGGGTATTAATGGTAATGCCCGTGAAATGACCAATGAACTGTTCAAGATAATGGCGATTTGCTGCCCATTCTATCTCTGTTCTGGCTTGATAAACTACATATCAATGGCGCATGGGGACTATAAACCCATGTCCATGCGTGCCTCCATTCAGAACGTGGGGATGCTGTTAGGGGTTGTTGCTGCCTATTATTATAATAATTATTTGCTGTTGGCGTGGGGCTTTACAGGCAGTTACATCGTCTTTAGCTTCTGGGCGGTGATCAGAGCCAAAAAAGGCAATATTCTTAACCTGCCGGAACGGTTTGAAATGACGGAAGTTAAGCAGGTGATGCATAGCTTCTGGATAACATTACGGCCATTACTGCTGCTGCCCTTAATCCTTCAGGGAAACATCACGCTCGAAAGAGCGCTGGCGTCTTTGCTCAGTATTGATGTGGTATCCGGTCTGGATTACGCCCGCTTTATTACCGATACCGTCACCTTCATCCTGTCGGTTCCTATTGCTTTTGCTGGTTTGCCTGTTTGGTCTTCGCAATCTCCTGAGGTTGTCCGGGAAAAAGTCACCACGATTTATAACTGGCTGGCACTGCTCTCGATGAATATGTCCTTTTTCATCTTTGTGTATGCCAGGGACATTGTGGTTCTGCTCTTTATGCGTGGGCAGTTCAATGAACACTCAGTAACGGTAACAACGGACATCATCCAGGGGATGTGTATCGGCCTGTGGGCACAGGTTATCGGTTACATTTTCATTAAAGCGCTCAGCGCACATCTCAATAATAAGCAGGTCCTGATTGTAATGATCGTGGCGCTGCTGAGTAACGCACTGGTTAACCTGGCCACATACAAGATTTGGGGTGCGTTCGGTCTTGGGATCGGTAACTCTATTTATGGGTTGGTCATGTTCGTATGCAGTGCCTGGTATCTTAAAATTGCGAAAGACCTGATCCCTGCGGCGTTGAAGATTGTGCCTGGGCTGATGATATATACATTGCTGCTCCTGGCTTTAGGAAACGTCATTACTGAACCTGGTAATGTGATGGTCAGATTGCTGGTGAATGGCACATTATTCGTAATGTTTAGTCTGTTATGGGCAATGTTGTTCCCCATGTACCGCGAGGGTATTAAAGGGATTTTCATCAAAAAGGGACTGAGATAACATATTAATCTTATGAAAAATACTACAGACATTAACGACATCGTCGTCTTATCGACAGCAGACTGGGACAACCCTTTCTGGACAAACAAACAGCATGTTGCCGTAGAGCTGGCAAACCGCGGGCATCGCGTGCTGTATATTGAATCTCTGGGGCTGCGCCGCCCAAGCGTGAACAAGAAAGATCTCTCGCGTATCTTCCGTCGCGTATTAAAAGCGATTAAAGCCCCTCGTCAGGTGCGTGACAATATCTGGGTCTGGTCGCCAATATCGATCCCATTCAATAACTATGCGTTTGTCCGTAAGCTCAACAAGCTGATTCTCAGCAGTGCACTCAAGTTCTGGTGCTGGCGATTGAAGTTCAAAGATGAAACACTTTGGACCTACAACCCGCTAACCACTCGTTTTCTTGAGCCGAGTGATTTTGGTTATGTCGTCTATCATTGCGTTGACGAAATCAAAGCGCAGCCGGGAATGCCGGTCGATATCCTCCAGGATGCGGAAGAAGAGCTGGTACGTCGCGCGGATATCACCTTCGTGACTTCCCTGACGCTGCTTAAATCAAGACAGAAATGGAGTGATGAGGTTTATTACTTTTCGAATGTGGCCGACTATAACCACTTTTCTACCGCACTGGATGAGAATTTGCCCGTACCCGCAGACCTGAGCCAGATCCCGGAGCCAAGAATTGGTTTCATCGGTGCAATCAGTGGCTATAAGGTTAATTTCTCGCTGCTGGAAGAGATAGCGAAGGCGCATCCGGAATGGTCTATCGTGATGATCGGCGACGTCGGCGAGGGTGATCCTAACACCGATGCAACTCAGTTAACCCGTCATAAGAATATTCATCTGATTGGCCCGAGATCGTACCAGCAATTACCGGGGTATCTGAAAGGGTTCACGGCGACGTTGTTGCCGAACAATTTGAATGAATACACCGCCTCGATGTTCCCAATGAAGTTCTTTGAATATCTGGCTGCGGGGAAGGCCGTTGTGAGTGTGGACTTAGCGTCATTATGCGACTTTAAAGACTATGTTCGTATTGCTCACACGCCAACAGATTTTATTTCAGCACTGGAAGATATTACGTCAGGGAACAGGATTTCTGTTGAGAAATGCCAGGAACTTGCCCAACAGTATACTTACCAGTCCCGCACTGAAAAAATGTTTAAGTTAATTGATGAGAAGCGTAATGAAAGTAGCAATCGTTCATGAGTGGTTCAGTTCCTATGCTGGTTCTGAAAAAGTAGTTGAGCAAATTCTGCGTTGCTATCCAGAAGCGGATGTATTTGCCGTATGTGATTTTTTAAAACCAAAAGACAGGCATTTCCTGAATAATAAAAAAGTCGCGACGACCTTCATCCAGCGTTTACCTTTTGCCGCTAAAAAATTCCAGTCCTATCTGCCACTGATGCCACTGGCTATCGAGCAGCTTGATATGTCCGCCTATGATGTGGTGATTTCAAGTAGCCACGCGGTGTCTAAAGGGGTGATCACGGGGCCGGACCAGATCCATGTTTCTTATGTTCACTCACCAATACGCTATGCGTGGGATTTCCAGCACCAGTATCTGCGTGAATCAGGCTTAAACAAAGGTCTTAAGGGCTGGCTTGCTAAGTATCTGCTGCACAAAATCCGTATCTGGGACTACCGTACAGCAGCAGGTGTTAACCATTTCATTGGTAACTCGCAGTTTATCGCCCGCCGTATCAATAAAGTGTATGGCAGACAAGCAGACGTCATTTATCCACCAGTGAATACGGATAAGTTTGAGTTCAGCGACAGCAAAGAGGACTTTTATCTGGCCGCATGTCGTATGGTTCCTTATAAGCGTGTCGATCTTATCGTCAGCGCGTTTGCGAAAATGCCGGATAAAAAACTCATCGTTATCGGCGATGGTTCAGAAATGGACAAGATTAAACAACTGGCGACCAGCAACATCACTTTACTGGGGTATCAGGACGATGCGGCGCTGGTGGACTACATGAAGCGTGCGAAAGCCTATGTCTTCGCTGCGGAAGAGGACTTTGGTATCTCTCCTGTAGAGGCGCAGGCTAGCGGTACCCCGGTTATCACCTATGGCAAAGGCGGATGCCTTGAAACCGTTAAGCCACTGGGTAGCGAAAAACCAACGGGTCTGTTCTTCTTCGAACAAACGGCGGAGTCCATTTGCGACGCTGTGAATACTTTTGAGAAATACGCGAGTGAAATTAAGCCGGAAGATTGCCGCGAACATGCGTTGAGCTTCTCTGAGCAACGTTTCCGTGATGAGATTAGCAGCTATGTTGATAATGCCTGGGCTCAATACTCTGAGTCATTGATTAACACTCAGGCTGCCAGAGTGCAGAACGGCTATACTCACCCCGAGAAATAATGACCACGGGCATGAATCAGATGATTTATGCCAGGGAATGAATAATGAAAAGTAGCGTATTTAAAGATCAAAAGAGAGAGTTTATCTGTCGGGCCGCATTAATTGTGTCCGATTTTTTCTGGCTTAATATTTCGTTAGGCCTGTCTTTTTTAACTATCATGTTTTTTATTGGCGATTTAAATACTTTTATGCCAATTCGTCAGATTGATGTCCGACTGCTGTCACATCTGATCCTGACTGCGTTATGTGTCTTTTGGTTTGGTGTTCGTCTGCGTCATTATGCGCAGAAAAAACCTTTCTGGTCTGAGTTGAAAGAAACACTGCGTACCATTGTCATTTTTTCAGTATTTGACCTGGCGTTGGTTGCGTTCTCCAAGTGGCACTTCTCGCGCTATATCTGGGCCTATTGCTGGATCTATGCAATCATTATGGTGCCGGTATCACGGGAAATCACCAAAATTTTATTAGATAAACTGGGCTACTGGAAAAAACGTACCGTGATTTTAGGTGCAGGTCGTAATGCCCGGGAAGCTTATTATGCCTTGCAAAGCCATGAAGTCTCTGGCTTCAAAATCGATGCGTTTTGCGATTTTGATGCAACGGCAGATATGATGGAAGAGTGCCCAGTCATTAAAGATGAAGCCACTCTTCTCACCCAGTACAATGCTTTTTCGACCCAGTTCGTCGTCGCTTGCGATTTTGATGAAAAGGATAAATTTGAAAACTGGTTACGCTTCTTAGCCAAACATAAATGCCGTAACGTTATTATCATTCCTTCGCTGCGTGGATTCCCGCTTTACGGTACCAGTATGTCCTTCATCTTTAGCCATGAAGTATTACTGTTGCAGGTTCATAATAACCTCTCTAAGGCGACCTCGCGTTTTATCAAACGAACCTTCGATATCGTCTGTACGTTAGGTATTCTTCTTGTTTCATCGCCACTGTTTGTCTACCTCTGGTACAAAGTTTCTCGTGATGGTGGCCCGGCAATCTACGCCCATACCAGGATTGGCCGTCGTGGTGAGAAATTCGATTGCTACAAATTCCGCTCAATGGATATCAACTCTAAAGAGATCCTCGAGAAGCTGCTTGAAAACGATGCTGAAGCCAGGGCCGAGTGGGAAAAAGATTTCAAACTTAAGGATGACCCACGCATTACGGCTATCGGCCGCTTTATTCGTAAAACAAGCCTCGACGAATTACCGCAGCTATTTAACGTGCTCAAAGGCGAGATGAGCCTGGTTGGCCCGCGTCCGGTTATTCATGAAGAGCTGGAACGCTATGCCGATGACGTTGACTACTACCTGATGGTGAAGCCAGGAATGACCGGACTATGGCAGGTCAGTGGGCGTAACGATGTTGATTACACCACCCGCGTGTACTTCGACTCCTGGTACGTGAAAAACTGGTCATTGTGGAATGATATCGTCATCTTATTCAAAACCGTAAACGTGGTTCTGTTCAGAAAAGGGGCTTATTAATTTTCAACGCAATCCAGCCGTTGAAAATGGTGGTGCTTGCATCGGCCACTTACGAGGTACCTTTTGAAGGGAGACTCTGAGGGCAGGGCGAGTAACTTCGGGTTGCTTGCGTTTGCGCCTGAGTCTCCTTTGATTAAATGACTGAAAGTGAATGAAATATGAAAATACTCGTAACCGGTGGCGCAGGATTTATTGGGTCTGCCGTTGTTCGTCATATTATTAACAATACTCAGGATACGGTTTGCGTTGTAGATTGCTTAACCTACGCTGGCAACCTTGAGTCCCTGGCATCCGTAGAAAATAATCCTCGTTATTCATTTTCGCGTACGGACATCACAGATGCTAAAGGTATTGGCACACTTTTCAGCGAGTTCCAGCCTGATATCGTCATGCATCTGGCCGCAGAAAGTCATGTCGACCGCTCTATTGATGGTCCGGCAGCTTTTATCCAGACCAATGTGATTGGCACTTTTACGCTGCTTGAAGCGGCGCGTAACCATTACGCATCACTGGACGGTAAACAGAAAGACACTTTCCGTTTCCACCATATTTCAACTGATGAAGTATTTGGCGATCTGCATGATGCTGAAGGCATGTTCACCGAGCAAACGGCTTATGCGCCGAGCAGCCCATATTCCGCATCAAAAGCAGGCAGCGACCATTTAGTGCGTGCATGGAATCGTACCTATGGTTTGCCAGTGGTGATTACCAACTGTTCCAATAACTATGGCCCGTATCATTTCCCTGAAAAACTGATCCCTCTGATCATCCTCAATGCGCTGGCGGGTAAGCCTCTGCCGGTGTATGGCAATGGTGAACAGGTCCGCGACTGGTTATATGTCGAGGATCATGCCCGTGCACTGTACAAAGTCGCAACGGAAGGCAAAGAGGGGGAAACATACTGTATTGGTGGTCACAACGAGCGCAAAAACATCGACGTAGTGAAAACCATTTGCGCCATTCTCGATAAAATTATTGATAAAAAGCCCGCGAATATTCGCAGCTTTGCAGAGCTGATTACGTTTGTGGCCGATCGTCCTGGACATGATCTCCGTTACGCTATTGATGCCAGTAAAATTAAACGCGATCTCGGATGGGTGCCGCTGGAAACGTTCGAAAGTGGCATAGAGAAAACGATCAACTGGTATCTCACCCACGAAGGATGGTGGCAGCGGGTGCTCGATGGCTCCTATGCTGGCGAGCGTCTTGGTCTGAGCAAATAATCGAGGTATAGCGCGATGAAAGGAATTGTATTAGCGGGTGGGTCAGGAACCCGTCTGTATCCAATTACACAAGGTGTGTCGAAACAATTGCTCCCGATTTACGACAAACCGATGATTTTCTATCCCGTGTCAGTCCTGATGCTGGCCGGGATCCGCGATATTTTAATTATCACCACACCAGAAGATATGCCCGCTTTTCAGCGTTTGATGAAAGACGGCTCCCAGTTTGGCGTGAATTTCACCTATGCGGTGCAACCTTCACCCGATGGGCTTGCTCAGGCGTTTATCATCGGTGAGAAGTTTGTTGGCAACGATACCTGCGCCCTGGTGCTGGGTGACAATATCTTCTTTGGCCACGGTTTCAGTAAGAAGCTGGAAGACGCGGCCAGCAAAACTAAAGGTGCCACAGTATTTGGGTATCAGGTTCAGGATCCTGAACGTTTTGGCGTGGTGGAGTTTGATGAGCATTACAAAGCCATCTCCATTGAAGAAAAACCGCTGAAGCCAAAATCGAACTGGGCGGTGACGGGTCTCTATTTCTACGATAATAACGTGCTAGATATGGCGAAAGAGGTGAAACCTTCTGCCCGGGGTGAGCTTGAAATCACGACCCTGAATCAGATGTACCTCGATCGTGGAGAGCTGGAAGTGGGGCTTCTTGGGCGCGGATTCGCGTGGCTTGACACCGGGAATCACGATAGCCTTATCGAAGCGTCTCAATATATTCACACCATTGAAAAGCGCCAGGGAATGAAGGTGGCTTGTCTTGAAGAAATTGCGTTTCGCAAAAAATGGCTGACGGCGGATGACATCGCTGTTCAGGCGGAAAAACTCAAGAAGACGTCATATGGTCAATATCTGGCAATGTTGATTAAAGAGTAACGGCTACCTGTTCACTTATTTACCCCATTTTCTACTGTTGATAGCGTTAGCGCACCAAAGGCTATCCATAAGTAACAGGCTTGAGTTAACATCATAGACACATTCAAACTGCATCGCACCGCAGTGATTATCCCCAAGACAGGAGTATGTAATGTCCAAGCAACAGATCGGCGTTGTCGGTATGGCAGTGATGGGGCGCAACCTGGCGCTCAACATCGAAAGCCGTGGTTATACCGTGTCCGTATTCAACCGCTCCCGTGAAAAGACCGAAGAAGTGATTGCCGAAAACCCAGGCAAGAAACTGGTTCCTTTCTACACGGTTCAGGAGTTTGTTGAATCGCTGGAAACGCCTCGTCGTATCCTGTTAATGGTTAAAGCGGGCGCTGGCACAGACGCGGCCATCGATTCCCTGAAGCCATATCTGGAAAAGGGCGACATCATTATTGATGGCGGTAACACCTTCTTCCAGGACACCATTCGTCGTAATCGTGAACTGTCTGCTGAAGGCTTCAACTTCATCGGTACCGGTGTTTCCGGTGGTGAAGAAGGCGCGCTGAAAGGCCCATCTATCATGCCTGGCGGCCAGAAAGAAGCTTACGAATTGGTTGCCCCAATCCTCACTAAAATCGCTGCTATCGCTGAAGATGGTGAGCCGTGCGTGACCTATATCGGTCCGGACGGTGCGGGTCACTATGTGAAGATGGTGCACAACGGTATCGAATACGGTGATATGCAGCTGATTGCAGAAGCATATTCCCTGCTGAAAGGCGGCCTGAACCTGTCTAACGAAGAGCTGGCTGAGACCTTCACCGACTGGAACAAAGGTGAGCTGAACAGCTACCTGATCGACATCACCAAAGATATCTTCACCAAGAAAGATGAAGAAGGTAAATACCTGGTTGATGTGATTCTGGATGAAGCAGCGAACAAAGGCACCGGTAAATGGACCAGCCAGAGCTCTCTGGACCTGGGCGAACCACTGTCTCTGATCACCGAATCCGTATTTGCACGCTACATCTCTTCTCTGAAAGAGCAGCGCGTTGCTGCTTCTAAAGTGCTGTCTGGCCCGCAGGCTAAACCAGCAGGCGAGAAAGCTGAGTTCGTCGAGAAAGTTCGTCGTGCACTGTACCTGGGTAAAATCGTCTCTTATGCGCAAGGTTTCTCTCAGCTGCGCGCAGCGTCTGACGAGAACAACTGGGATCTGAACTACGGTGAAATCGCGAAGATCTTCCGTGCTGGTTGCATCATTCGCGCACAGTTCCTGCAAAAAATCACCGATGCTTACGCTGAAAATGCGGGCATCGCGAACCTGCTGCTGGCACCGTACTTCAAGAAAATCGCTGATGAGTACCAGCAGGCCCTGCGTGACGTAGTGGCTTATGCAGTACAAAACGGTATTCCGGTTCCAACCTTCTCTGCCGCTGTGGCGTACTACGACAGCTACCGTGCTGCCGTTCTGCCTGCCAACCTGATCCAGGCGCAGCGTGACTACTTCGGTGCGCATACTTATAAACGTACTGATAAAGAAGGTGTGTTCCACACCGAATGGCTGGATTAATCTGATTTAAACCAGTCTGATAGCCAGGCCCGGTGAAATTCACCGGGCTTTTTTTATCGCTCCGCCCCCTTGATGACTTGCCTCGCGCAACAAGGCTCTCTCAACACAGAATAAACCTCTGTATTATCTCTCTCCTGTAGCAAGGCATTCGCCTTGACAGCCGATCAACATAAGAGGTAAAAACCTCAACAGTTGTTTATTGCGGTGGTGCGAACGCGCTTCCTGACACTCATACTTGAAGAAGTTGAACGATGAAAATAACAATCTCCGGAACAGGCTATGTTGGTCTTTCAAACGGTATTCTGATTGCGCAGAATCACGAAGTGGTCGCGCTGGATATCGTGCAGGCCAAAGTGGATATGCTTAATCAGAAAGTCTCCCCGATTGTTGATAAGGAGATCCAGGATTATCTTTCCAATAAACCTCTGAATTTCCGCGCAACGACGGATAAAGAAGACGCATACCGCAACGCGGACTACGTCATCATCGCTACGCCAACCGATTACGATCCGAAAACCAACTACTTCAACACCTCCAGCGTCGAAGCGGTGATTAAAGACGTTACGGCGATCAACCCGAACGCGGTGATGATCATCAAATCGACCATTCCTGTGGGCTTCACCAAATCCATTAAGGAAAAGCTGGGTATTGATAATGTCTTCTTCTCGCCAGAGTTCCTGCGTGAGGGAAGGGCGTTATACGATAACCTGCATCCGTCCCGTATTGTGATTGGCGAGCGTTCTGAGCGTGCTGAGCGTTTTGCTGCACTGCTTCAGGAAGGGGCGATTAAGAAAGATATCGCGGTACTGTTTACCGATTCCACCGAAGCCGAAGCGATTAAACTCTTCGCGAACACCTATCTGGCGATGCGTGTTGCGTACTTCAATGAGCTGGACAGCTATGCAGAAAGCCTGGGTCTGAACACGCGTCAGATTATCGAGGGTGTCTGCCTGGATCCGCGTATTGGCAACCACTACAACAACCCGTCGTTTGGTTACGGTGGTTATTGCCTGCCGAAAGATACGAAACAGCTGCTGGCGAACTATCAGGCTGTGCCAAACAACCTGATATCAGCGATTGTTGATGCCAACCGCACGCGTAAAGACTTCATCTCTGATTCCATCCTTGCGCGTCACCCGAAAGTGGTGGGCGTATACCGTCTGATCATGAAGAGCGGCTCTGATAACTTCCGCGCCTCTTCTATTCAGGGGATCATGAAGCGTATCAAGGCGAAGGGTGTGCAGGTTGTGATTTACGAGCCAGCAATGAAAGAAGATGAGTTCTTCCACTCCCGCGTGGTTCGTGACCTGGATGCCTTTAAGAAAGAAGCGGATGTGATTATTTCTAACCGTATGGCTGATGAACTGGCCGATGTGGCGGATAAAGTGTACACCCGCGATCTGTTTGGCAGTGACTGATAGCCGTTGCAGATAACGCGTAAAAAAATGCCCGGCATTGCCGGGCATTGTTGTTTTTAGACGTTGTAGAAATTGCGATACCAGTCCACAAAATTCTTAACCCCTTCTTTCACAGAGGTTTGTGGTTTAAAGCCAACCACATCCTGAAGTGGTTTGGTATCTGCGCTGGTTTCCAGCACATCACCTGGCTGTACAGGCATCATGTTCTTTTTCGCTTCGGTGCCCAGGGCTTCTTCGAGAGCAGTGATGTAATCCATCAGCTCAACAGGGGCGCTGTTGCCGATATTGTAGATATGGTACGGCGCGGAACTTGAGGCAGGAGAACCCGTTTCAACCGTCCACTCCGGGTTTGGTTGTGGGATAACGTCCTGAAGGCGGATGATACCTTCGACGATATCATCGATGTAGGTAAAGTCGCGTTTCATCTTGCCGTAGTTGTACACATCGATACTGTTACCTTCGAGCATCGCTTTGGTGAACTTAAACAGCGCCATGTCCGGGCGACCCCACGGGCCGTAAACGGTAAAGAAGCGCAGCCCGGTGGTTGGCAGACCGTAAAGATGCGAATAGGTGTGCGCCATCAGCTCATTTGCTTTCTTGGTGGCCGCATACAGAGACACAGGGTGATCCACTGAATCATCGGTAGAGAATGGCATCTTGCTGTTCAGGCCATACACGGAGCTGGAAGACGCATAGACTAAATGCTGAACCTGGTTATGGCGGCAGCCTTCCAGAACGTTCAGGTGACCAATCAGGTTTGATTCTGCATAAACATGAGGGTTTTCCAGCGAGTACCGCACGCCCGCCTGAGCGGCCAGGTGAATCACCCGGTCAAACTTCTCTTCAGCAAAGAGTGCAGCCATCCCTTCACGGTCGGCGAGGTCGAGTTTGCGGAACGTAAAATTCTCAGACGCCAAAAGATCCAGTCGGGCTTGCTTCAGGCTCACATCGTAGTAGCTGTTCAGGTTATCAATACCCACAACCTGATGGCCCGCCTTCAGAAGTCGTTCGCTGACGTGAAAGCCAATAAAACCAGCGGCTCCGGTGACCAAAAATTTCATACCAATCCTCTTCAGTAACAAATATCGCGATGCGCTATGCGCAAATGATGGTGTGCATCATACCGCTAAGTGTCAGGTTAGCAAAACTTCACCAGTCAGCGGATAACTCATAGGATTCCTATAGAAAAATCGTCAGTACAGGATAAACTATACAAATAATATTTTTTTGTGCTTTTTACCTGTTAAGGATTGTATGACGCATAACAACAATAACGCGGTCAGTAGAAGCAATGACCCGGAGCAATTTGATTTACTTGATTTAGTAATGCAACTTTGGCACGGCAAAAAGACAATCGTCACCTGCGTCGTTGTTGCCATCGTTCTGGCGGTTATTTACATCTTTGTCGCAAAAGAGAAATGGACCTCCACAGCGATTATCACCCAGCCAGATGCTGCGCAAGTCGCGACATACAACGGTGCACTTAACATTCTGTATGGCAATGCTGCTCCATCGTTATCGGATGTTCAGTCGCGCGTTATCGGTCGTTTCAACGCGTCAATTTCAGCGCTTTCTCAGGCGCTTGATAACCAGCTGGTTCCTGAAAAATTATCCATTGAACCTGCGGTGAAAGGGCAGGCGCTGCCGTTGGTCATCACTTATGTCAGCAGTACGGCAGAAGGGGCGCAGAAGCAGCTAAATCAATATATTCGCCAGGTAGATGAACAGACAGCAAAAGAGCTGGGCGTTGACCTGAAAGACAATATTACACAGCAGATATCTGCGCTGAACGACTCGCTTGAAAACCAGCAGAAAGTTGCTCAGGAACAAAAAGACCTGCGTATTCAGCAGATTTCCGAAGCGTTAAAGTTTGCGCAAGCCGCGAAGGTGGTCACTCCGCAGATCCAGCAGACTCAGGATGTCACCCAGGAAACCATGTTCCTGCTGGGAAGCGAAGCGCTGCAATCGATGATTGACCACGAATCGACGCGCCCATTGGTATTCTCGCCAGCGTATTACCAGACCAAACAGAACTTACTGGATATCGAGAAACTTCACGTTGATCCGTCCACTATCCATGCTTACCGCTATGTCATGCAACCAGACCTGCCGGTGACGCGCGACAGCCCGAAAAAAGCCATTCTGCTGATTCTGGCAGTGCTGCTGGGTGGGATTATCGGTTCCTGTGTGGTGTTGGTTCGTAACGCGTTACGCAGCTATACACCAAAAGCCTGATAAGCTGACAAAAAAAGACCGGGTTTCCCCGGTCTTTTTTTATTTGTGACGTTTACGCAGATTCTCGATAACCGCGGTTAAATCGAGATCCTGGTCTTGCAGTAGCACCAGCAGGTGATACATCAAATCTGAGGCTTCGTTGGTCAACTCTTCACGATCGTTTACGGTCGCCGCCAGAGCCGTTTCTACCCCTTCTTCACCGACCTTCTGCGCAATGCGTTTCGTGCCGCTGGCATACAGTTTCGCGGTATACGAGCTTTGCGGATCAGCCGTTTTGCGCTCAGCCAATAACTGTTCAAGCTGATACAGGAACAACCACTGGTGACTGGCGTCGCCGAAGCAACTGCTGGTGCCTTTATGGCATGTTGGGCCAATCGGGTTTACCAGGATAAGCAGGGTGTCGTTATCGCAGTCTGGCGTAATGCTGACCACGTTCAGGAAATGGCCCGAGGTTTCACCTTTGGTCCACAGGCGCTGTTTAGTGCGCGAGAAGAAAGTGACTTTACCGCTGTTGACCGTTTTAGCCAGCGCTTCCTGGTTCACATATCCCAGCATCAGGACTTCGCCTGATACGGCATGTTGTACAACGACTGGCAATAATCCGTCAGTTTTTTCCCAGTCCAGCTGTGCCTGTTGTTGCTCTGTTAACATACCCTTATCTCCACGCCCTGATTTGCCAGGTACGTTTTTAACTCACCAATATTGATAATTTGCTTATGGAACACGGATGCGGCAAGCGCACCGTCTACGGATGCATCGCGGAAGGCTTCCAGGAAGTGTTCCATAGTGCCCGCGCCACCGGAGGCGATCAGCGGCACATGGCACACCGAACGCACTTTTTTCAACTGCTCCAGGTCGTAGCCGTTACGTACGCCATCCTGGTTCATCATGTTCAGTACGATTTCACCCGCGCCACGTTTCTGGACTTCCTGCACCCAGTCCAGCGTCTCCCACTGGGTTACGCGGGTACGGCTTTCGTCGCCGGTATACTGGTTAACGTGATACTTACCGGTTGCGTCGTCAAACCAGGTATCAATGCCCACCACAATGCACTGCACGCCAAAGCGGTCAGCCAGACGGGTGATTAATTCAGGGTCGGCCAGAGCCGGTGAGTTGATGGAGATCTTATCCGCCCCGAAGGAGAGAATATTGGCTGCATCTTCCGCAGACTTGATCCCGCCCGCCACGCAGAAGGGAATATCAATCACTTCTGCCACGCGCGCGACCCAACTTTTGTCTACAACGCGGCCATCGCTTGATGCGGTGATATCGTAAAATACCAGCTCGTCTGCACCTTCATCGGCATAACGTTTTGCCAGCGGGACGATGTCACCAATGATTTCGTGGTTGCGGAACTGCACGCCTTTCACCACCTGGCCGTCACGTACGTCCAGGCACGGGATTATCCGTTTTGCCAGCATTGAATCGCCTCCGTCACAGTAAATTTTCCTTCCAGTAAGGCGCGTCCAACAATCACGCCGTGAACACCCGTACCGCGCAGAGCGGCGATGTCGGCCAAATCACCGATGCCGCCAGAGGACTGAAATGCAACCTGCGGATAACGTGCGCAGACTTCGTCGTACAAAGAAACATTCGAGCCTGCCAGCGTCCCGTCGCGAGAGATATCCGTGCAAAGGACATGCTTCAGGCCCACCGGCAGATAAATATCAACCAGCTCCTCGAGCGTCACGCCGGAGTTTTCCTGCCAGCCGCTGACGGCCACCTGTTTGTTGCCTTGTTCGTCAATACGCACGTCCAGCGCCAGCACCAGCGCATCCGCACCGAAACGGCGGAACCAGCCTTTAACCATTTCGGGATCTTTTACGGCGGTAGAGCCAACGACAACACGCGCCACACCCGCTTCAAGCAGGGCCGCAACGTCCTCTTCAGTACGCACGCCACCACCCACCTGAACGGGCACATTCACGCCCGCCACCAGTTTTTTGAGCAGAGGGATCTGGCGCTTAGCCGGGTCTTTCGCGCCGGTGAGATCCACCAGGTGCAGCACTTCAGCACCCTGCGCGGCATAATCCTGCAAACGCGGCAGCGGATCATTGCCGTAGTCACGTTGCTTCGCGTAATCACCCTGGTGGAGCCGGACGACTGTGCCGTCAATTAAATCTAATGCGGGAATAATCATCACATCTCCAGGAAGTTTTTCAGCAACTGCGCGCCTGCGGCGCCAGAGCGTTCCGGGTGAAATTGCACGCCGTAGAAATTGTCTTTCTGAACTGCAGCGGTAAAAGGCTCGCCGTAGTTGCACTGGGCAATGGTGTACGGGTTCACCGGCATGGCGTAGCTGTGCACAAAGTAGAAATAAGCGCCGTCTTCAATGCCGCGAAAGAGTCTGTCTCCTGCTTTCGGGTACACACGGTTCCAGCCCATATGCGGCAGTGGCAGACCGTGGTCGGTCATTTTCGGCACATCCTGATCGATAATACCCAGCAGGTCGACGCCGTTGTTCTCTGCGCTATGACGACCCAGAATCTGCATGCCCAGGCAGATCCCCAGCACGGGCTGGGTACAGGCTTTAATCAGGTCAACCAGCTCACGTTCGTGGATCTGATCCATGGCTGCCTGCGCCGTTCCCACGCCGGGTAAAAAGAGTTTGTCTGCGCGTAACACCACGTCCGGGTCACGGCTGACCACAGGCTTATAGCCGTGGCGCGAAATCGCCGATTTCACGGAGTTCAGGTTGGCGCATCCGGTATCCAGAATGACCACGTTCATTACAAGACTCCTTTAGACGATGGCAGGGCATCACCTTCCACACGAATTGCCTGGCGCAGGGTTCGACCAAACGCTTTGAACAGGCTCTCTACGCGGTGATGGTCGTTCTTGCCTTTGGTTTTCAGGTGCAGCGTCAGACCCATGGTGTAGGAAAGCGAACGGAAGAAGTGTTCAACCATTTCAGTGCTGAGATCGCCTACGCGCTGGTAGGTGAAATCCGCTTTGTATTCCAGGTGCGGGCGGCCGGAAATATCCAGCGCACAGCGCGCAAGGCACTCGTCCATTGGCAGAACAAAGCCAAAACGGTTGATACCGCGCTTGTCACCCAGCGCCAGTTTGAGCGCTTCCCCCAGCGCCAGGCCAGTGTCTTCAACGGTATGGTGATCGTCGATGTACAGATCGCCTTTTACCGCAATTTCCATGCGGAACCCACCGTGGGTGGCAATCTGATCCAGCATGTGATCGAAGAACCCGACGCCGGTATGGATCTTGCTGCCGCCTTCACGATCCAGCCACACCTTCACGTCGATCTGCGTCTCTTTGGTATTACGCTCAACGTGCGAGTAACGATCGCGTTTGGTCAGCTGCTCGCCAATCTGCGCCCAGTTGAGGTCGCTGCGGTTGTAGCGTAGGCCTGAAATACCCATGTTCTCAGCCAGAGTGATGTCCGTGGCGCGATCGCCGATGACATAGCTGTTGGTTTTATCCAGCACGGCTTCTGCCAGGTAGCGCTCTACCAGTTTTGTCTTCGGTTTACGGCAATCACAGTTATCCTCCGGAAGGTGCGGGCAGATCAGCACCTCTTCAAATTCCACACCCTGTGAGGTCAGAATTTGCATCATCAGATTATGCGGACCGTCAAAATCCGCCTGCGGGAAGCTGCTGGTGCCCAGACCATCCTGATTGGTGATCATCACCAGCTTAAACCCGGCTTTTTGCAATTTGAGCAATACCGGGATGACGTCAGCTTCAAAAGCCAGTTTGTCGAGACGATCGACCTGAAAATCAGTTGGCGGCTCGGCAATAATAGTGCCGTCACGATCGATGAAAAGGTACTTCTGGCTCATACTTTCTCCGCATTCAGGGCGTCAATAACGCGCTGGCTCTCTTCACGGGTCCCGACGGTAATACGCAGGCAGCCGCTCAGGGAAGGTTGTTTATTTTGATCTCGTAAGATAATGCCCTGATCCCACAAGGATTTAAATACCGCGCTGGACGCGATAAAGCGCACCAGGATGTAATTTGTTTCAGAGTCGAAAACCTGTTCAACGCAGGCTATCTCTCTTAGTGCATTGACCAGATACTGACGCTCATTCAGGATTTGTGCGACGCGGCCGCGCATTGCCTCAAGCCCTTGCGGTGTCAGTGCCTGAGCGGCGATATCCGCAACCGGGGTAGAAAGCGGGTAAGGGGCGATCACTTTCATCAGCAGGTCGATGACCTCTTTATTGGCCAGCGTAAAACCACAACGCAGGCCAGCAAGAGCAAAGGCTTTCGACAGCGTGCGCAGCACGACCAGGTGCGGGTACTCTTCGAGCCAACCGGCGAGGGACGCCTGCGGACAGAACTCAATGTAGGCCTCATCCGCGACCACCAGGGCTTTGCCACGAGTCATTTCCAGCAGCGCGCGGATGTCCTGTGGGTTGATAATCTGCCCGGTCGGGTTGTTTGGGCTGCACACAAACACCACTTTCACGCCATCGAGGTTTTTTGCAATATTTTCAAGATCCAGCTGCCAGTCGTCCAGCGCCTGCACGTTACGACACGCCACACCGAAGGTTTCCGCGCTCACGCTGTACATGCCATAGGTTGGCTGGCAATACATGACGGCATCTTTGCCTGGCTCGCAGAAGGCACGAATAAGCAACTCAATGCCTTCATCGGCACCACGGCTGACCAGCACCTGCTCAGGCTTTACGCCAGCATAGGCTGCATAGTTCTCAATAACGGCTTTTGGCTGGCACTCCGGGTAGCGGTTCAGCGTTTGCTGAGACAGCTCAAATTTCACCGCCGTCGGGAATTCGTTGGCATTCAGCCATACATCACCGTTACCGCCCAGGCGGCGCGCAGACTGATACGGAGTCAGTCGACGGACATTTTCGCGAGCTAATTCTTCAATGTTCATGCTTGCTCCTTCAGGGCTGCAACGCGCAGCGTAACGGCATTTTTGTGGGCGGTCAGACGTTCTGCGGCGGCCAGGGTTTCAATGGTGGATGCCAGTGATGCAAAACCTTCGCGGGAGAGTTCCTGCACGGTCATGCGTTTCTGGAAATCCGCCAGTCCCAGGCTGGAACAGGTGGACGTGTAGCCATAAGTGGGCAGCACGTGGTTTGTTCCGGAGGCGTAATCGCCAGCCGATTCTGGTGACCAGTCACCCAGGAAAACAGAGCCCGCGCTGGTGATGCCATCAACCAGTTCACGTGCGTTGCGGGTCTGAATAATCAGGTGCTCCGGGCCATACTGGTTAGAGATGGCAATACACTGCTCAATACTGCTCGCCACAATCAGACGGCTGGCGGACAGTGCCTGGCGGGCGGTGTCGGCACGGGGTAAATCAGCGAGCTGGCGTTCCACGGCTTCGCCTGTGCGTCTGGCCATGTCGGCATCCGGCGTCAGCAAAATCACCTGAGAATCGGGGCCGTGTTCAGCCTGAGATAACAGGTCGGACGCCACAAAATCAGGCGTTGCACCACTGTCGGCAATCACCAGCACTTCAGACGGGCCGGCAGGCATATCGATTGCCGCGCCGTCCAGACGCTGGCTGACCTGGCGTTTGGCTTCAGTTACATACGCGTTGCCCGGCCCAAAAATCTTGTCGACTTTCGGGACAGATTCGGTGCCGAAAGCCAGAGCAGAAATCGCCTGCGCGCCACCCACTTTAAAGATCTCCTGCACGCCACAGAGTTTCGCGGCATACAGAATTTCATCGGCAATCGGCGGTGGGGAACAGAGGACCACTTTCTGGCATCCGGCAATACGCGCCGGGGTGGCCAGCATTAATACTGTTGAAAACAGCGGCGCCGAACCGCCAGGAATATAGAGCCCCACAGAGGCGACCGGGCGCGTTACCTGCTGGCAGCGCACGCCTGGCAGAGTTTCCACATCAACAATTTGCAGCTTTTGCGCGGTGTGGAAGGTATCGATGTTTTTCACTGCCACGGCCATCGCCTGCTTGATCTCGTCACCCAGACGGCTGCTGGCATCCGCAATTTCTTGTTCGGTGACTTTCAGCGCGCCAACCTCGGTTTTATCGAACTTCGCGCTGTATTCGCGCAGCGCATCATCGCCGCGGGATTTGACGTTGTTCAGGATCTCCGCCACGGTGCGGGTGATGCTCTCAGAGGCGGAAATCGCCGGGCGCATCAGCAGGGCACGCTGTTGCTCTTCGGTACACGTATTCCAGTCGATGATTGTGTTAAAGCTCATGGCAATTACTCCATCATCTTCTCAATTGGCAGCACCAGAATAGAGCTTGCGCCCAGTGCTTTCAGTTTTTCCATGGTTTCCCAGAACAGGGTTTCGCTGCTTACCATGTGCATTGCTACACGCTGCTGATCGCCCGCCAGCGGCAGAATGGTTGGGCGCTCAGCACCCGGCAGCAGGGCAATCACTTCATCCAGGCGTTCGGTTGGCGCGTGCATCATGATGTATTTTGATTCGCGAGCCTGAATCACACCCTGAATACGGGTCAGCAGTCTGTCGATAAGCTGCTGCTTGGCGCTGTCCATTTCGCCATCACGCTGGATAAGGCAGGCTTTGGAGCGGTAAATCACTTCCACTTCACGCAGGCCGTTTGCTTCCAGTGTTGCGCCGGTAGACACCAGGTCGCAAATGGCATCGGCGAGGCCAGCGCGCGGAGCAACTTCAACAGAGCCGTTCAGCAGACAGGATTTGAACTGCACGCCTTTTTGATCCAGGTAACGCTTCAGCAGGTGAGGGTAAGAGGTTGCAATACGTTTGCCATTCAGTGCCGCCGGGCCATCCCATGCTTCATCCGCCGGGGTGGCAAGAGACAGACGGCAACCGCCGAAGTCCAGACGACGCAGGGTGAAGTAGCGCGGGTCTTCACCCTGTGCGCGGCGGGTCAGTAACTCTTCTTCCAGCACGTTTTCGCCGATGATCCCAAGATCAACCACGCCATCCATCACCAGACCCGGGATATCGTCATCACGTACGCGCAGAATATCGATTGGCATATTCTCAGCCAGGGCAATCAGGCGCTGAGTGTGCAGGTTGATTTTAATCCCGCAGCGAGCCAGCAATTCGCGTGAATCATCACTAAGACGGCCGGATTTTTGCATAGCTATGCGTAAACGTGAGTTATCTAACATTCTTTATTCCTCGTTAACCTGTTTTAACCTGTCTGAATTCAGTCCAAAAAAAAGCCCCCGGAAGAAGATCTTCCGGGGGCTTTCTCTTGCGTTCATGCACCACTGGAAGATCCAAACGTCTTCCAGCACACATCGCCTGAAAGACTAGTCAGGATGATGGTGATGATGGTGGTGTTTAAATTGAACGCGTGTCATAAATTTTCTCGATGAATGCTTATTCATTTGATGCCTTTTAACCTAAACCAGTTGCACCGCAGAATGCAAGGGCTTTTTTTGATCATTAATTCATTTCATATTGATGCTATGAATTGTGTGTTCTGCGGGGCTGGCGTAGCCTTAATACAGACGATTGAGAGTCAGGAGAATTCACATGAAAAAGGTCGCGATTGTCGGTTTAGGGTGGCTAGGAATGCCACTGGCAATGTCATTAGCAGCGAAAGGCTGGCAAGTGACCGGGAGTAAAACCACTGCGGACGGGGTCGAAGCGGCGCGGATGTGCGGTATCGATGGTATCGAACTGCGCCTGGAACCGGAGCTGGTGTGTGACGCTGACGATCTGGATGCGTTAATGGGCGTTGATGCGCTGGTTATAACGCTCCCGGCAAGACGCAGTGGCCCCGGTGAGTCCTTCTACTTACAGGCGGTACAAGAGATTGTAGATAGTGCGCTTGCACACCATATTCCGCGCATTATTTTTACCAGCTCGACATCGGTGTACGGTGATATCGATGGCACCGTGAAAGAGAGCACTGCGCGCCAGCCGGTTACCGCCAGTGGCCGGGTACTGAAAGAACTGGAAGACTGGCTGCATAATTTGCCCGGTACTCAGGTGGATATTTTGCGTCTGGCGGGGCTGGTGGGGCCGGGGCGTCATCCTGGGCGTTTCTTTGCCGGGAAATCGGCACCTGACGGGCAACATGGCGTCAATCTTGTGCATCTTGAGGATGTCATCGGTGCAATTGAGCTGTTGTTACAGGCTCCGAAGGGTGGGCACATCTATAATATATGTGCACCCTCTCATCCTTCGCGACGCACATTTTATCCGCTGATGGCGCACCAGTTGGGTCTTGCACCACCTGTTTTTGGTGATGCGCAGGGTGACAGTAAAGGCAAAGTTATTGATGGCAATCGTATTTGTCATGAACTGGGATTTGAGTATCAGTATCCCGATCCGCTGGTGATGCCCATGGAATAATGCTATCAGCGGGGGGCGCACGCCGCGTGGGGGCGAACATGAAACCGTTGCTGGATGTTCTTATTATCCTGGATGCGCTGGAAAAAGAGGGGAGCTTCGCCGCTGCATCGGCGAAGCTCTACAAAACGCCTTCCGCGCTGAGTTACACCGTACATAAACTGGAAAGCGATCTGAATATCCAGCTTCTCGATCGCTCCGGGCATCGTGCGCGTTTTACCCGTACCGGACAGATGCTGCTGGAAAAAGGGCGGGAAGTTCTGCACACGGTGCGTGAACTGGAAAAACAAGCCATCAAGCTTCACCAGGGCTGGGAAAATGAGCTGGTGATAGGTGTTGATGATACGTTCCCTTTCTCTCTTCTTACGCCGCTTATCGAAGCGTTTTATCAGCGCCATAGCGTGACCCGGTTGATCTTTATTAATGGCGTCCTGGGGGGCTCCTGGGATGCGTTAACCCAGGGGAGGGCTGATATCATTGTTGGCGCGTTGCATGAACCGCCTCAGCTGAGCGATTTCGGTTTTGCGCGGCTGGGCATTCTGGAGCAGGTATTTGCCGTTGCGCCTCATCATCCGTTAGCGCAGGAGCCAGAGCCCATTAACCGCCGTACTCTTAGAGGCTTTAGGGCCATTGTGGTGGGGGACAGCTCACACCCTGAGTATACGACGCCTTCGCAGCAGCTTGATTGCCAGGAAGCGATTACGGTATTCGATTTTAAAACCAAGCTTGAGCTGCAAATAAGCGGGCTCGGATGCGGTTACCTTCCGCGTTATTTGGCGCAACGATATATTGAAAGCGGTGCGCTGGTTGAGAAACAGGTCGTCGCGCAAAGTAATAATGAATCTGTGTGGGTAGGCTGGAATGAACAAACCGCCGGGCTTGCAAGCGCCTGGTGGCGAGCCGAAATTTTAGCAAATAGTGCTATCGCTACGGTTTACACTCCACCTGATGTTGAGAAATCAACCGGTTAGTGAAAAGAAATTATTGTTGTGCTTCTCAATGTATTGCCTTTTGTATCTGGAATAGGGCAAAATGCGGCCGCTGCAAACAAATGAATAATCGACGATATAAAAGGCGTCGGTTATTTTTTTTTGCATGTACGAAACGAAACTAAAACCAAGAGGCCGGGCTTCGTACCGGATAGATATTTACTAAAATCCGACAGTTGTTGTCGCTGAGGAATACAGAAAATGGGGCAATTTTTCGCTTACGTGGCGGTTATCACCGTAAAGGAGATTAACCATGTCGCTTAACGCAACTCCAAAAACCTCTCGCGTGGAATTACGTAAAACACTTACGTTGATTCCGGTTGTTATGATGGGCCTTGCCTATATGCAACCAATGACGCTGTTCGATACATTCGGTATCGTATCAGGCCTTACTGACGGTCACGTTGCAACGGCGTACGCCTTTGCGCTGGTCGCCATTCTGTTTACAGCGCTGAGCTACGGTAAACTGGTTCGCCGTTTCCCGTCTGCTGGCTCTGCCTACACCTATGCTCAGAAATCCATTAGCCCGGCGGTTGGCTTTATGGTGGGCTGGTCATCTCTGCTGGACTACCTGTTCATGCCGATGATCAACATTCTGCTGGCAAAAATTTACTTCGAAGCGCTGGTGCCTTCCGTGCCATCGTGGATCTTCGTTGTTGCGCTGGTGGCCTTTATGACCATCTCTAACCTGCGCAGCATCAAGACCGTTGCGAACTTCAACACCCTGATTGTTATCCTGCAAATGGGTATTGTTTCCGTCATCGTTGGCATGATCATCTATGGTGTGTCCCACGGTGAAGGCGCAGGTACGCTGGCCAGCACGCGTCCGTTCTGGTCTGAAGGTGCGCACGTTGTGCCGATGATTACTGGCGCGACTATCCTGTGCTTCTCGTTCCTGGGCTTCGACGGTATCTCTTCTCTGTCTGAAGAGACGAAAGATGCAGAGCGTGTAATCCCTCGCGCCATCTTCCTGACCGCGCTGATTGGCGGCATCATCTTCATTGGTGCTTCTTACTTCCTGCAACTGTACTTCCCGGATATCTCTCGCTTTAAAGATCCGGATGCGTCACAGCCTGAAATCATGCTGTACGTTGCAGGCAAGACCTTCCAGTGGGGCGTATTGATCTTCTCAAGCGTCACCGTTCTGGCTTCCGGTATGGCGGCGCACGCAGGTGTATCTCGTCTGATGTACGTGATGGGCCGTGACGGTGTGTTCCCGACCCGTTTCTTCGGCTACGTTCATCCGAAATGGCGTACTCCGGCCTGGAACGTGCTGCTGGTGGGTGCTATCGCACTGCTGGCCATCAACTTTGACCTGGTAACCGCAACTGCGCTGATTAACTTCGGTGCGCTGGTGGCATTTACCTTCGTTAACCTCTCCGTGATCTCTCAGTTCTGGATCCGTGAGAAGCGCAACAAAACGCTGAAAGACCACTTCAACTACCTGTTCCTGCCGGTATGTGGTGCGCTGACCGTTGGTGCGCTGTGGATTAACCTGGAAGAAAGCTCAATGGTTCTGGGTCTGATCTGGGGCGCTATTGGTCTGATTTATCTGGCTTGCGTAACCAAGAGCTTCCGCAACCCGGTTCCTCAGTACGAAGACGTTGCATAACGACTTGCCAGTAAATCCTTAGGCCCGCGTCAGCGGGAAAAAAAGCCGGAGACATCGCCTCCGGCTTTTTTATACCTGTAATTCAGACTATCTCTTGTGCGTACTGGAACAGGGCTTTCAACAGCGCCTGTTTTTCAGCATTGCCTTCGTACTGGTTATATAACGACTCAAGTTCCTGGGCGTAGTGCTGAAGGTAATCTGGCGTAAAGACGTTACGGCGATGCTGGAGCCAGCGTTCTTGCTCCACCTCATCCAGCGTACCGGGATAGTTGCGCGCCCGGTAATTAAACATCAGTTTCTCGATGCGCTTGTCTGCGAAGGTGATATCCAGCGCCGGCAAGTTACGCGGTTCGGTGTTCAGGACGATGTTCATGGCGGTGCGGTCCGCATCGCTGAAAAAGCCGTTATACAGTTGTGCATCGACGTTTTCAGATGCCACAAATGGTTCTGCTTCGGCAAAAATAGCGACCACTTTTTCGCGCACCTCTGGGTTTTCACGCAGCACTTTGAGGTTATCCAGGCAGTGCTGACGGTTTATCCCCAGCCGGTCGGCATCTTCCGGGCGCAGCGTGTTGGCCTGCGCCAGTACCGGACATTTGTTGATGTGCACCAGTTTGACCGGAACCGCGGGCAGGTCGCCCAGTTCGTTTTTAGGGGTATACAGCCGCTCGCGCAGCGTATCGCTGTCGAGCTCCAGCAGGGGGGAAATATCGCCCGCCAGATCGACCATAATCACCGCATTACGATTGTCAGGGTGCCAGGCCAACGGGGCAACCCAACTGGTATTCCCACGCCAGGCACCAAACATCCCGGAAATATGCACCAGCGGTTTCATCTGCGGGACATCAATCAGCGTGGTGAGCTTGTGTTTGCTGCGATGGCTTAACAAGTACTCAAACAGGCGCGGTTGCGCAGCCTTCACCAGTTTTGCCATGGCGATAGTGGCGTAAACATCCGCCATCGCATCGTGGGCATTGCTGTGTTCAATACCATTAGCGCGGGTGAGGTGTTCCAGTCTGAAGCTCGGCAAGCCATCGTCGTTTTCCGGCCAGTTGATCCCCTCCGGGCGCAGCGCATAGCAGGCGCGCATGATATCGAGCAAATCCCAGCGCGAATTGCGGTTCTGCCAGCTCCAGGCGTACGGATCGTAAAAATTACGGTAGAAGATGTTGCGCGTCACTTCATCATCAAAGCGGATGTTATTGTAACCCACCACACAGGTATTCGGAACGGTGAACAGATCGTGGATGCGGCGAGCAAAGTCGGCCTCGTTAACCCCTTTATCCCGCGCTTCCTGCGGAGTAATGCCGGTTACCATTACCGCGCCAGGCTGCGGCAGGTAGTCATCAGCGGGCTTGCAGTAAAAGACTTCCGGCTCGCCAATGATATTGAAATCTTCATCGGTACGGATGGCGGCAAATTGGGATGGCCTGTCCAGCGCCGGATGGGTGCCAAAGGTTTCGTAATCGTGGAATAAAAATGTTGGGCGCGCGGCAGAGTCAGACACCAGTAATACCATCCTGTTAAAAATTGACGTCACTATGGTAAACGATCGTGGTGTACAGGCCGAATAAAAAGCGCCTTCATGGGGGAATTTTGCGAGATGGCTTCAGGTAAAACATGTTGCTTGTCACATTTTTTTGCAATTAAGGCAGGTAACGACATCAGAAGTCCCGTAAAAAGGTCAACGATTTTTAATGACCTGAGGATATACCGTTGAAACGCCGTCTGTTTATTGCTGTTTCTTTACTCGCTTCGAGTATCTCATCTGCGCTGGCTGCCGATCCGCTGGATTTTTCACCGCAGCCACCCGCTATCCAGGCAGGATCCTGGGTACTGATGGATTACACCACTGGTCAAATTTTAACGGCGGGCAACGAACACCAGCAACGCAATCCGGCGAGCCTAACAAAGCTGATGACGGGATATGTTGTCGATCGTGCCATTGATGGCCACCGCATTTCCCCGGACGATATCGTCACTGTGGGTCGTGACGCGTGGGCGAAAGGGAACCCGGTGTTTGATGGCTCATCCCTGATGTTCCTGAAACCTGGCGATCGTGTGTCCGTCCGTGACCTGAGCCGGGGCTTAATTGTCGATTCCGGTAACGACGCCTGTGTGGCGCTGGCAGACCATGTGGCGGGCGGCCAGCCGCAGTTCGTCAACATGATGAACGACTATGTGCAAAAGCTGAATCTGCGCGACACGCACTTCGAAACGGTTCATGGTCTGGATGCACCGGGACAGCACAGCTCCGCTTATGACCTGGCGGTTCTGTCCCGGGCAATCATTCACGGCGAGCCTGATTTTTACCATATGTATAGCGAAAAGAGTCTGACCTGGAATGGGATCACCCAGCAGAACCGTAACGGCCTGCTGTGGGATAAAACCATGAACGTGGACGGGCTGAAAACAGGGCACACATCCGGGGCAGGCTTTAACCTGATTGCCTCTGCCGTAGACGGTCAGCGCCGCTTAATTGCGGTGGTGATGGGGGCCGATAGCCCGAAAGGCCGTGAAGATCAGGCACGTAAGCTGCTGCACTGGGGTCAACAGAATTTCGATACGGTGCAGATCCTGCATAATGGTAAAAAAGTGGGTACAGAGCGTATCTGGTACGGCGATAAAGAGCAGGTAACGCTCGGCACGGATCAGGATTTCTGGCTGGCTTTGCCTAAAGCAGAAGTACCAAACATCAAAGCGAAATATGTGCTGGATAAAAAAGAGCTGGAAGCGCCGATTGCAGCGCATCAGCGAGTAGGGGAAATTCAGCTCTACGACCGGGATAAGGTTGTGGCGCACTGGCCGCTGGTCACGCTGGAAAGCGTTGATAAAGGGGGCTTATTCTCACGTCTTGGCGACTACCTGCACCACAAAATCTAACCGCGTGGGTTAATCGCTTTCAGCAGACTGGCAGGGATGCGAGTCTGCTCACATAATAAACACTCCTCATTTGTTGTTCATAGAAAATCTGATTTATAGTGTATAAATATACAGTAATAAACGGAGGCAGCATGGACTACAGCATCAGGCAGCAACAGAAACGTAAAATCGCGGGCTTTCACCTGGTCGGGCCGTGGGAAAAAACGGTAAAACAGGGCTTTGAACAACTGGTCATGTGGGTTGACGGGCGTCAGATTCAGCCACTGGAATGGGTTGCTGTTTATTACGATAACCCGGATGTCGTTCCGGCAGAGAAATTGCGCTGTGACACGGCGGTAACGGTGCCGGAAGATTTTGCCATTCCCGAGAACAGCGAAGGGGTGATGATGACTGAAATCGCCGCCGGCGATTACGCTGTTGCTACTGCCAGGGTCGAAAATTTTGATTTTGCGACGCCCTGGTATCAATTCTTCAACTCTCTTTTGCAGGACCACCACTATCAGTGTGCCCCTAAGCCCTGCTTTGAACGCTATCTGAACGATGGTAATGCAGACGGTTACTGGGACATTGAAATGTACGTTGCCGTTGAGCACAAAGCGGGTTAATCCTGGTAAACGCAGGGTTTTTCAGCCGGGTGTGATCCGCCCGGCTGAAAACACAGTACAATTGTGGTTTGCCGAGCTGCTGGAGAGCGGGTGTGCGTCCCGACAAATCATTAACGCCGTTTGAAATTCGGTTGTATCAACACTACCGCGTTGTGCATGGTTGCCGCATCGCGTTGGCCTTTGTACTGACTTTTGTACTGGTGCGCTTGCTGAATGTCCCGGAAGGGACGTGGCCGCTGATCACGCTGGTGGTCATCATGGGGCCAATCTCGTTCTGGGGAAATGTCGTCCCGCGGGCTTTTGAGCGTATCGGTGGCACTGTTTTAGGCTCTGCACTGGGTCTGATTGCCCTGAAACTGGAACTTATCTCGTTTCCGGTCATGCTGGCGTGGTGCGCTGGCGCTATGTTCCTCTGCGGCTGGCTGGCGCTGGGGAAAAAACCGTATCAGGCACTGCTGATTGGCATCACGCTTTCGGTGGTGGTTGGTGCCCCCGCGGGGGATATGACCACCGCGCTCTGGCGAAGCGGAGACGTTATCCTTGGCTCGTTACTGGCAATGCTGTTCACCGGCATTTGGCCGCAGCGGGCTTTCCTGCACTGGCGTATCCAGATGGCAAACTACGTCATGGCCTTTAACCGGGTCTATCAGACCGGTTTTTCCCCTAACCTGGTTGAGCGCCCGCGTCTTGAAAAGCATCTGCAAAAAATCCTCAATGACGTGGTTAAGATGCGGGGGCTGATTACCCCGGCCAGCAAGGAAACGCACATCCAGAAATCCGTTTTCGAAGCGATTCAGACGGTCAGTCGTAATCTTGTCTGTATGCTTGAATTGCAAATCAACGCGCACTGGGCTTCTCGACCCAGCCATCTGCTGATGCTGAATGCACACACGCTGAAAGAGACGCAGCAGATGACGCAACAGACGTTGTTAACCATTGCTCACGCACTCTATGAAGGGAACCCGCAGCCTATTCTGGCGAACAGCGAGCGCCTGACTGAAATCGTTGCCGAACTGAAGCAGCTTATCAACGAACGCCAGAGCGACAATGTGGCTGAAACGCCGATCCACGGCTATGTCTGGTTGAGCATGGAGCTGGCACGCCAACTGGAACTTTTGTCGCATCTGATCTGCCGGGCACTGCGCAAATAAAAAGCAGCCATCGCCTTATGTGACGCCTGCTGCTTCGATTCAGCAGCAATTGGGGTTATGATAGCTTTAAACGATATACTCATTGTCATTCGCGACCGCTGTCAGTAAGGTTACTGTTACAACGGTTGCTTTAACGAATCCGAATCTCACATTATCAGGGGTGTAAAAATGGAAACTACCAAGCCTTCGTTCCAGGATGTTCTGGAATTCGTCCGCCTGTTCCGCCGCAAAAACAAA
>Ga0153917_1000158_pt1 | contig 64325 bp, 68 predicted proteins | sample TSFL001MetaG_FD_104695 | JGI IMG/M metagenome (GOLD analysis project Ga0153917, IMG submission 104695) | Attine ant fungus gardens microbial communities from Florida, USA - TSFL001 MetaG | ecosystem: Host-associated > Fungi > Mycelium > Unclassified | place: USA: Florida, Paynes Creek Historic...
GGTTTACCCACGAAGAAGACACGCCGTTGGATGGCACGGGCTTCGCCCGTGTTCGCGGGCAAGCCCGCTCCCACAGGGATCTCGTCAGCTTTTAGAAATTGAGCAAGACAGTTGCTCCCACAGAGGCGTCGTTGCCCTTGGGCTGGTGAAGGACCAGGACGAATACATCAGCAGAGGAGACAGAAATCGCGCCCCTCTTTCACGGATCGACGCTGCAACAGGTCTTCAGCGTCTGGCGCAACCACCGATGCGCAGGGTCGTTCTGAAAGCGCGGGTGCCAGGCCTGCATGACGGTTACCGGCTCCAGCGGCAGCGGGATCTGGAACGCGCGCAGCGGCAGCCCCAGCTTGTTCACGCTGTTGAGGATATTGGCCGGCATCGGCAGGAGCAGGTCCGACTCGGGCAGCGAGAACATCGCCGAATGGAAACTCGGGGTGATCAGCGCCACACGCCGCTGGACCTTGAAGTTGGCCAGTTCCATATCGATCGGCCCATTGGCCCGCCCGCGTCGCGACACGCTGATCTGGGGGTAGGCGGCAAAGCGCTGCGGGGTGATCTCATCGTCGAAGATCGGGTGGTCGCGGCGCGCCAGGCCGATGTACACCGTGTGAAACAGGCTCTGCACCTTGATCTCGGGCCCCAGCTCGACGGTCGAGCTGATGATCAGGTCGGTGCGACCGTCGCGCAGCACGCTGTCGTCATCCCCACCGGGGCTCTCCGGCACGAACCTGAGCACCGTGCGCGGTGCCTGCTCATGCATCATGCGCAGCAGCTGGGCGCCGTAGAGGGCGATGAAGAGGTCGTTGGTGCGGATGTTGAAGGCCCGCTCCAGGTTCGGCAGGTCGACATCGTCGCCACTGCGAAACACTTGCCCGGCCTGCTCCACCAGGGCCGATACCTGCTCGCGCAGGGCCAGCGCCCGTGGCGTGGGCACCAGGCCCCGACCGGCACGCACCAGGATCGGGTCGCCCAGGGCATCGCGGATCCGCCCCAGGGTGCGGCTCATGGCGGCCGGGCTCAGGTTCATGCGCTGCGCCGCGCCGACCACACTGCCCTCGTCGAGCAGGGCATCGAGGGCGACGAGCAGGTTCATGTCGGGCAATTGCATGGGCCGCTTTCCGTGACAGCTGTGGGAAGAGACATCTTATCAGGCTGGATGATTGCGTCTGGCGCAATGTCCCCGTGCGTGGCGGGCCATTTATCCAGCGCGATGGACGATCAAGAATGGTGTATCCGCAAAAAGGCCACCACCGAACCGAAGGAACCTCCATGCCCCGCCCGGTCCTGATCGCCATCGACGCCTCCCCCGCCGCCAGCGCCCTGCCCGACCTCGCCCAGCGCTACTGCCGCCCTGGCGAGCACGAACTGCATGTGCTGCTGGCCATCGATTCGACGTTCGCCGTGCACGAGCGCCCGGCGACCTACACCGAGCAGGAACAGGAAGAGTACCCCGCCGCCTGCGAGGAACAGCGCCTGGCCGACCAGGCTGTGGCCGGTGCCGTGCGCACCTTGCGCGACGCAGGCTTCAATTGCCATGGCAGCGTAATCGCCGCGGAGCCGGTCGAGGCCATCGTCGACAAGGCCGGCGAGCTGAACTGCGAACTGATCATCATGGGCCACCGCCACCTGTCGCGGCTGGGGCGGTTGCTGGATCCGTCGATCAGCGCCAAGGTGATCGACCGGGTGCAGATTCCGGTGTTGGTGGGGGCGGCGGGATAAGCCAATTGGTTCATCGCGGGCATGCCCACTCCCAGGCTCTGCGATGCTACCTGTGGGAGCGGGCTTGCCCGCGAATACGTCAGGCGCCTCAATACCGAACCCGGATCACCCCTCGCTCGGCTTGACCACCACCGTACAAGTCGTCCCCGCCGCCAGCAAAAAGCCTTCGGGCACTTCATCGATGTGGATGCGCACCGGCACCCGCTGGGCCAGGCGCACCCAGTTGAAGGTCGGGTTCACATCGGCGATCAGCTCGCGGCTCTGCGGGTTGTCGCGGTCGTAGATACCGCGGGCGATGCTCTCCACATGTCCCTTGATGCGCTCGCCGCTCATCATCTGCAGCTCGGCCTGGTCACCCACCTTCACGTGGGGCAGCTTGGTCTCCTCGAAGAAGCCGTACACCCAGAACGAGTTTTCATCCACCACCGCCATCACCGCCTCGCCGGTACGGGCGTAGTCGCCCTTGTGGATGTTCAGGTTGGTGACATAGCCATCGACCGTGGCGATGATCCGCGTGCGCTTGAGGTCGAGTTCGGCGGCCGCCAGCTGGGCCTGGGCCTGCTGGTAGTCGGCCAGGGCTGAGCTTGCGATGTTGCTGGCGTCGTCGCGGTTTTCCTTGGAGATCACCAGGTTGTCCAGGTCGGCACGGCGCTTGGCGTTGACCTTGCGCATCTCCCAGGTGGCCTTGCGCGAGGCGACCAGGGCCTTGGCCTGGTCCACCGCCAGCTGATAGTGCTCGGGGTCGATCTGGATCAGCAGGTCGCCCTTCTTCACCCGCTGGTTGTCACGTACCGGCACATCGACCACGTAACCCGGCGAGTCGGCGGCGACGTTGATGATGTCGGCACGCACCCGGCCATCGCGGGTCCAGGGGGTGGTCATGTAGTGCAGCCACAACTGGCGACCGATCACCACGGCGCCCGCCAGCACCAGCAAGGTGGCGATCAGGCTGAAGAACTTTTTCATCGAAGGATTCTCACCAGTAGACAGACAGCGCCATGGCGCCGAAGAGGCAGATGAACAGGCACAGGCGCAGCAGCGCCGGGTGCCAGAAGAAGCGATAGCCGTCATGGCTTGCGATGAAGCGGTCCAGGCCCCAGGCCAGGCCTGCGGCGAACAGGAACATCAAGGTCATGGTGGGCATGTACACGCCATGGAAGGCGATCTCACGGGGCATGGTGCAATCCTTTGGCCGGAGCCAGGGGCGACTTGGGGTCGAGCAGGGAGGTACGGATGAAATGCAGGTAACTCTGCACCCGGCGCAACACCGAGGTGTCGAAGTGCCGGGCAAAGGGTTCGTCGGTGGCCTGCACGCGGCCGATGGCATGGTCCACCGCCACCAGGGCGCGCTCGTGGTTGCTGGCGTTGGGCTGCAGGAACAACCTCGCCAGGGCCCGGCCCATCACGCGGATGGCCTGGCGCCACGGCTGGCTTTCGGCGTAGGCCGGGTGGACCGGGGCGCGGACCTGCTCCTTGCGCAGCTCGATGATCGCGTGGCCGATCTCCAGCACCGTGAACATCCAGCGCATCAGCTCACTCTGCACCTGGGGCTTGCCGGCGGCCAGGCCATAGGCCTGGTGCAGCAGGTCGCGGGTGCGGCTCTCGAAGGCCGAGCCCAGCCCGCGTAGACGGCCGGTGATGGCGAACAGCACTTGCTCGCGCAGGTCCTGCTCCAGACGGCTCCACAACCAGCGGCTGTTGGGCGGCAGGATGATGGCCCCGGCAGCGGCGCAGACCAGCATGCCGACGACCATGCCAATGTAGTCGTTGATGAAGGTGTAGGGGTCGTACACGGTCAGGTTGTTGGGCACCGAGCCGATGGCGAAGAACACCAGCAGGCCGATGCCGTAGCCGGCGTAGGCCGGGCGCGAGGACAGGAATGCACCCAATACGAACACCGGCGCCAGCACCATGCACAGCAACGGGAAGCCATCGATCCAGGGAAAGACGAAGAAGGTTTCGAAAAAGCCGACGAAGGCGCCGATCATCGTGCCGCAGGCCATCTGGAACGACATGCGCTTGGGGTTCGGCGAGGCCGCCGACAAGCCCACGGTGACCGTCGCGATCAGCGTCATCATGGCGCCGCTGGGCCAGTCGCTGAGCAGCCAGTAGCTGCCCAGCAGCAACAGCACCGCCGAGGCCCGCACCCCGGCCGCCAGCGACACCAGCCAGCTGGTCTGGGCCACGTAGGGCTCATCCCATTGCTCGCGCTCGTGCGTGTGGGCGGCGAGCGAGGCGTGGGTCTGGGCGTAGCTGTACATCTCGTCGACGAAGCGGTACAGCAGCTCGAACGCGGTATGGAAGTCGAGCAGGTCGGACTCGCTGGGGCTAGTCTGGAGGTAGTCGGCGCGCAGGCCGCGCACCTGGGCTTGCAGGCCTTCCTTGTAGGCCGCCAGTTCCAGGGCCAGACGCAGTGCATCGGCATCGGTCAGGGCGCGGCCCACGTAGGGTTCGAGCAGTTCGGCGAGGGTCGCAAGGCCCGGCTCGATGGCCCCGACGATCTGCAGCGGCCCACGGGCGCGCAGGCGCTCGAGCAGCCGGTGCAGGGCATTGAAGCGGGTGGTGATGGCCATGAACTCGCTGTTCATCCGCACCAGACGACCGGAGCGTCTGCGCATGTGCGGGTCCTCGAAGGCCGTGACGTTGCGCAGGCTCTCCAGGCCCACGGCCTCGGCGATGAAGCGCACGTTGCTGTGCTCGAAACGGTCCGGCTGGCTGTCGCCACGCAGGGCTTCGACCACCACCCCGGCGAACACGCCAAAGCGCTGGTACAGGGCGTTGCGCATGGCCGCGCTGGCCGACTGGGGCAGGACCGCCGCGCTGACCAGGGTCGACACCAGGATCCCCAGGGAAATCTCCAGCACCCGCCACACCGCCGCCATGAACGCTTGGTCGGGGTGCTGCAGCACCGGCAGGCCGATCATCGCCGCGGTATACCCGGCCAGCACGAAACCATAGGCCTGGAAGGTGCGGTAGCGCATGGCGCCGGCCGAACACAGGCCGACCCACAGGGCCAGGCTGGGCAGGAACAGTTCGGTGTTCTGCGGGAAGATGGCGATCAGCGCGACCATCATCGCCGAGCCCGCCAGGGTGCCGAGCACCCGGTAGAAGCTCTTGGCGAACACATGGCCGCTCTGCGGCTGCATGACGATGAACACGGTGATCATCGCCGTGCGCGGCTGCGGCAGCTCCAGGCGCATGGCCAGCCACAGGGTGATGAAGGCGGCGGCCAGGACCTTGAAGATGTAGACCCAGGTCACCCCGTCGGTACGCGCCCAGGCAAAGAAGCCCCGGCGCCACTCCAGGCTTTGCAGCCAGCGCAGGGGCAGGCTCGATGTGCTCATTGGGCGCTGCTCGGCTTGTCGAAGATGACCAGGGTCGCAGGCGTTTTCGGCGCGGCCTGGCGCTGCTCGTCCGGTACGTCCTGACCGGCCTGCAGCCCGCCACCGAGGGCGGTGACCAGCTCGGCGTGGGCGGTCAGGCGCGCGGCCTGGACATGCTGCTGGATCTGCTGCTGGCGAAACAGCAACGTCTGGGCATTGAGCACGTTGAGGTAATCGGTGAGCCCGCGCTGGAAGGCGACCATGGCGATGTCGTAGGTCTTCTGCGCGGCATCCACGCTTTGGCTGGCGAAGTGCGCCTGCTCCGTCATCGACTCGCGACGGATCAACTGGTCTGAGATGTTCTTCAGCGCACCGACCACGGTTTCGTTGTAGCGCGCCACGGCCATGTCATAGCCCGCCGACGCCACACCCAACTGCGAGCGCAGACGGCCACCGTCGAAGATCGGCAGGCTGATGGCCGGGCCTACGTTGTAGTTGAACTTGCGCCCGGTGAGAAACTCCAGCGGGCCGCCACCGGTGGCCATGAACCCCAGGCTGCCGACCAGGTCGACGTTGGGGAAGAACCCGGCGTGGGCCACATCGATGCCACGGGCCTGGGCCGCCACCTGCCAGCGGCTGGCGACCACGTCGGGCCGCTGGCCCACCAGTTCGGCCGGCAGGTTCGACGGCAACCTGAGCGGCGCGCCGAGCCTCAGGGTCGGACGCTGGAGCTGCGCGCCCTCCCCCGGCCCCTTGCCGGCCAGCGCTGCCAGCTGGTTGCGGGTAAGGGCGATTTCCTCGTCGAGGCTGTCGAGCTGACGATGGGTCTCGGGCAACGGCGCCTCGGCCTGGCTGACTTCGAAATGCGTGCCAAGGCCACTATCGAGCCGGCGCTTGGCCAGGGCGAGTATCTGCTCCTGCTGCTCGAGTTCGGCCTTGACGATATCGCGCCGGGCGAAGTGCAGGCTCAGCTGGATGTAGGCGCGCACCACGTTGTTCTGCAACTCCAGCTGGGCCTGACGGGCTTCGGCGACACTCATGTGCGCCTGGTCCACGGCCTGCTCGCTGGCGTTACGCTCACGCCCCCAGAGATCCAGGGCGTAGCTGAAGCCGATGGCGGCATTGTTGTCCCAGGTGTTGGCACCGGACAGCGCGCCGGGGCCGTAGAACTGATCCTCCGGCCAGTTGTGGCGCTTGAGGGACGCTTCACCGTTGACCTGGAGCTTTTCCGCCGACTCGATCACGCCGGCCATGGACTTGGCCTGGCGCACCCGCGCCGCGGCCATGGCCAGGGTCGGACTGCCGCTCTGGGCAAGCTCCACCCAGCGGTCGAGCTGCGGGTCGCCATAGGCACGCCACCACTGTTGCGCCGGCCAATGGGCGTCGGTCGCGGCTTCGCGGATCGCGTCGTCGGTGGTCAGGGTATTGGCTTGCAGCGTCTTGCTTTGCGGGGCGATGCCCCAGGTTCCGATACAGCCGCTCAAGGTGAGGCTAAGGGCACAGGCACTGAGCGCATTCAGCGCTCTGATGATGCGACGCGGCACAGCTGCGATTTCCCGAGGATAAGGTGAAGGGGCCGGGCAATTCTAGGGGGCGGTCGCACTGGCGATAAGCGTATATTCCTGCGAATCTTTGTTACCAAAACAGCGATAATCCGGCTTTAGTCTGAAGACCATTTCGGTTACTTCATGTCACAATTTTGTCCTCTACCTTGAGAGTGACCCATGGACACCCTGCAAAACATGCGTGCTTTCAGTTGCGTGGCCCAGCTCGGCAGCTTCACCGCCGCCGCGGCGCAACTGGATACGACCACCGCGAACGTCTCGCGAGCGGTCTCCAACCTGGAAGCCCATCTGCAAACCCGGCTGCTCAATCGCACCACCCGGCGCATCGCCCTGACCGAGGCGGGCAAGCGTTACCTGATGCGCTGCGAACAGATTCTTACCTTCGTCGAAGAAGCCGAAGCCGAAGCCAGCGATGCCCATGCCCGCCCGGCCGGGCAGTTGAAGGTGCATTCGATGACCGGTGTCGGTCAGCACTTCGTGGTCGATGCCATCGCCCGCTATCGGGAATCGCACCCGGACGTGACCTTCGACCTGACCATGGCCAACCGCGTACCGGACCTGCTCGACGAGGGCTACGACGTGTCCATCGTGCTGGCCAGCGAATTGCCGGACTCCGGTTTCGTCTCCCAGCGCCTGGGCATCACCTACAGCATCGTCTGCGCCTCGCCCGAGTACGTGGCCCGGCACGGCACCGCGCACAAGCCGGCCGACCTGCTCAAGCATTCGTGCCTGCGCATGGTCAGCCCGGTGATCCCGCTGGAAAAATGGCTGTTCGACGGCCCGGAAGGCCAGGAGATGGTCAACATCACCACCTCGCCGTTCCAGGTGAACTCGGCCGACGCCATGAAGACCGCGATCCGCAGCGGCATGGGCGTGGGCGTGCTGCCGATCTACTCGGCCATCGACGGCCTGCGCGACGGCAGCATCGTGCGGATCATGCCCGACTACCGCCTGCAGGAGCTGAACCTCTACGCGATCTACCCCTCGCGTCAGTACCTGGATGCGAAGATCAAGACCTGGGTCGAATACCTGCGCAACTCGCTGCCGGAGATCCTCGCGGCCCATGAGGCGGACCTCAAGACCCACGAGCTGCTGATCGCCAACTGAAAAAGCTGCTGCATCACGACTAGGGACAATGGTAGGTTGCTATCCAATCGTTCCAGGCAGTTGAACCCTGGGAGGGCTTTGCCCTCCATCGCGACACAAGGCCGCTCCCACAGGTACGGCATGCGTAATCCTGTGGGAGCGGCCTTGCGTCGCGAAAGGGCCGCGCAGCGGCCCCCGCTTTTCTGCCTGACTCCGTTCCCCCGCCTTGCAGAGAAGCCCGATGAAAAAGACCGTCCTGGCCTTCAGCCGCATCACCCCGGCCATGGCCGAACGCCTGCAGCAAGACTTCAACGTGATCGTGCCCAACCCCAGGCACGGTGACATCGCCGCCCAGTTCAACGAAGCCCTGCCCCAGGCCCATGGCCTGATCGGCGTCGGCCGCAAGCTCGGCCGGGCGCAGCTCGAAGGCGCGGGCAAGCTGGAGGTGGTGTCCAGCGTCTCGGTTGGCTACGACAACTACGACCTGGACTACTTCAACGAGCGCGGCATCGCCCTGACCAACACCCCCGACGTGCTCACCGAAAGCACCGCCGACCTGGCCTTCGCCCTGGTCATGGGCTGCGCGCGCCGGGTCGCCGAGCTCGATGCCTGGACCAAGGCCGGACAATGGCAGGCCACCGTCGGCCCGGCCCATTTCGGCAGCGATGTGCATGGCAAGACACTGGGCATCGTCGGCCTGGGCAACATCGGCGCGGCCATCGCCCGGCGCGGGCGCTTCGGCTTCGACATGCAGGTCTTGTACAGCGGCAACAACCGCAAACCGGCGTTGGAGCAAGAGCTCGGCGCCCAGTACCGCAGCCTGGAGCAACTGCTGGCCGAGGCCGATTTCGTCTGCCTGGTGGTGCCGCTGTCCGACGCCACACGCAAGCTGATCGGCGCCCGTGAGCTCAGGCTGATGAAGCCCAGCGCCTTCCTGGTCAACATCTCCCGCGGGCCGGTGGTGGACGAGGCAGCGCTGGTCGAGGCACTGCAGAACGGCACGATTCGTGGCGCCGGGCTGGATGTGTACGAGAAAGAGCCGCTGGCCGACTCGCCGCTGTTCAGGCTGCCCAACGCCCTGACCCTGCCGCACGTAGGCTCGGCCACGGCCGAAACCCGTGACGCCATGGCCAACCGGGCGATCGACAACCTGCGCGCGGCGCTGCTGGGCGAACGACCGCGTGACCTGGTGAACCCGCAAGTCTGGAAGGGCTGAGTCGCTCTTCAGGACGCCTTCGCGGGCAAGCCCGCTCCCACAGGCGTTGCGCAGTTCCCTGTGGGGCTTGCCCGCACAGGGATCTACCGAGGTGTACGCCGCCGCCCCAGCACCTTGCGCACCACATACCGCGGTCGGTGCTTGGTCTCCTGGTAGATCCGCCCGATGTACTCGCCCAGGATGCCGATGCCGATCAGTTGTACGCCCCCCAGGAACAGGATCGCCGTCATCAGCGACGGATACCCCGGCACATCGGTACCCCACAGCAGCTTGTCGACCACCATGTACACCGCGAAGGCGAACGCGAACAGCGACACCCCGCCGCCCACGTACGTCCATAGCCGCAAGGGCACGGTGCTGAACGAGGTGATGCCATCCAGGGCCAGGTTCCACAGGCGCCATACGCTGAACTTGCTGTTGCCCGCCACCCGCGGCGGCCGGTCGTACTCGATGATTTCAGTGCGAAACCCCACCCACGACAACACGCCTTTCATGAACAGCTGCTGCTCCGGCAGTTGACGGATCGCCGCCACCACCTTGCGGTCCAACAGGCGAAAATCGCCGACGTTCTCCTCGATGTGGGTGGAGGCGATGCGGTTGTGCAGGCGGTAGTAGAGCCGCGCGCTCCACCGTTTGAACGGCGTGTCGGCAGCACGGTCACGGCGCTTGGCCAGGACCACGTCGGCGCCTTGCTGCCAGCGCTCGACCATCTGCGCGATCAGCTCGATGGGGTCCTGCAGGTCAGCGTCGATCGGCACCATGGCATCGCCTTCGGCATACTCCAGCCCGGCGAACAGCGCCGACTCCTTGCCGAAGTTGCGCGAAAAGTTGATCACCGTGACCCACTCGTCGCGTATCGCCAGGTCCGTGCAGATGGCCTCGGTGTCGTCGCTGCTGCCATCGTTGACGAACAGAATCTCCACCGTCATGCCCTGTAGTGACGGCTCGCGGCGCACGGCGAGGTAAAAGCGCTCGAGGGTGTCCTGCTCGTTGTACACCGGCACGATCAGGGAAATGTTCATGGTGCCCTCCGCCTGAAGACCACCGTGCGCGAATAGCTGTAGCCCACCACCAGGCTGACCGTGGAAAAGGCCACCAGGGTCAGCCAGGGCGACAGGCGCGCCCGGTCGGAAGCAGCCCCCAGCGCCAGGCTCAGGACCCCCATGCCCAGCAGGAACAACAGATACCGCCTGCCGCCAGGCCGGGCAACGAAGGTGTAGCGGGCGTTGAGCTGGTAGGACAGGCTCGCCGCCACGGCAAAGGCCAACAGATTGCTCAAAGCCTGGCTGTACTCAAGGAACAGGTGCAGGACAAAGAACACCAGCCAGTGCACCAGGGTGTTGGCGATGCCGACCAGCCCGTAGCGGGCGAAGCGCCGAAGGTTCACCAGCGGTAGACCTCGGGGTCGCGGGGCCGTTTCATCAGCACGTACGCGGTATCGCCCAGCGAATGGATGTCGTAGAACTTGCCCTGCACCCGCGGTCGCGGGCTGCGCGCCAGCACCTGCTGGCGGTCCAGCGGCGGGTGCGAGCCGAAGTTGCTCAGGCCCACCCGCGGCATCATCTCCGGCAGCAGCAGGTAGTTGATGTTGAGCACGTAGCGCAGCGCCGGCATTGCCTCGAACGAACCGCTGGCGGCCGGCAGCCACTGGCCGCTGGAGTCGATGCCCAGCACGTAGTAGCGCCGGGCGTTGGCCAGCGACGGCTGGGCACTGATGTCGTGGGCCAGGGAGAAGGTCACGGCTTGGTGCAGCGTCTTCTGCACCACCAGCACCCGACCGTAGGCAAAGCCGAACGAGAGCATGCACAGCAGCGGGATCGCCAGCAGCCAGCCCAGGCGCGGGTGGATTGCGCAGAGCTGCTGATGCGCGAGCAGCAGCACCAGCAGCATGAACACACCCAGGCCCATCAAGGTGCGGGCGCCATCGTTGAAGTCGGCGAACACCAGCGTGATACCGGGGATCGAGAGCAGGATCAACGGCACCGGCAGCACCCAGGCCAGGCCCAGGCCAATCCGCGCGCCGAGGCTGCCCGCCCCGCCCAGGACACGCCATAAATGGCGGGCCAGCGCGACACCTGCAAGCAGGATCAAGACAAGGCACAATCCGCTGGTCCCTGGGGTGAGCAACAACCCGACCCGCTCGCCGATCACGTCCAGCCGCGCCCACGTGATTGACGGCCAGGGGCCATCGACCGGCAGCAGGCCCTGGCGCAAGGGCGTCATCAGTTGATACGCCGTCAGCCCATAGAGCGTACAACCGCCCAGACCTTGCCCCAGACGCCCCAGCGCGTGTCGGCAGACCTGCCCGAAGTCTTTGCCCAACATCACCTGGCGCATGACCTCGACGCCGCACAGCCCGGCGAACAGGTTCAGGCTGATCTGGTAGAAACCCAGCGCCACCGCCACCAGCAGCGCGCCGCCAAACAGGTGGCGCCAGCGTCCGGGCTCCAGGGTAATGGCCAGCACGCAGGCGGCCAGCGCCAAGGCCATGGTCGGCCCGTCGTATTGGTAGGAAAGGTTCTGCAGGAAAAACGGCTGGTACCAGAGCGGCAACACCACCAGCACCGCGCTGGCGGTGGGGGCGATGAAGTAGTGACGCACCAGCCGGGCCAGGGCCAGGGCGGTCGCCGTGCCGGCCAGCAACAACGGTAGCGGGAACAGGTTCGGTGCCCCGGGGCTGAAGCCAAGCGCGGCATAGAACAGATCGTTCATCACCCGGCCTTCGGCCGCCCAGGCATTGCCGGCCAGGTGGGCGCGCCAGCTGTCGTCCATGTACGGGTAGTCGGCCAGCAGCAGAGGGGCCAGGTGCAGGCCGAGCGCGAACAGGCACAGCAACTGCACCTCGCGGCATGACAGGTGTCTGTCCCACGCTGACGGTGTCGACATGGCCTGGCCCAACGGTGGATGGTCTGGCCTAGTGTAGACACCGGAGATTGCCGAGCACGCGCTGCGACCCTTTCGGTGGGAGCGGTCTCGCGTCGCGAAAGGGCCGCAAAGCGGCCCCAGTACCCAAGCCCCGTTTACCTCACACCAATCGCGCTCCTCGCCACCTTCGCCTTGGGCTTGCGAAACACCAGCACGTTACCTGCCATCACCGCCACCAGCCCCAGCAGCGCCGGCGGCGTCCACTGATAGCCCTCGGCAACGGCCGAGACATTCAGCGCCACCAGCGGGAACAGCACCGTGCAGTATGCCGCCCGCTCCGGCCCCATGCGCCCGACCAGGGTCAGGTAGGCGGTAAAACCGATGACCGAGCCGGGGATCACCAGGTACAGCAGAGATCCGATGTAGCGGGTGTTCCATTCCATGTCGAAGGGGATGCCGCTGAACAGGCAGTACACCGACAGCATCGTCGCGCCGTACACCATGCCCCAGGCATTGGTGGTCATGGGCTTGAGGCCCGCCTTCTGCTGCATGCTGGAGAGCATGTTGCCCGCCGAGAAACACAGCGTGCCCAGCAGCGCCAGCCCCAGGCCGAACAAGGTTTCACGGCTGGCGGCGTGGCTGAACAGCTCCGGCCAGAACAGCAGGCCCAGGCCTACCAGCCCCAGGGCGCCACCGCCCAGCACGTTGGCGGCGATACGCTGGCCGAAGAAGATCCGGGCATTGAGTGCATTCCACAAGGTCGCGGTGGAGAACACCACGGCGATCAGACCACTGGCGATCCACTGGCTGGCGGTGAGAAAGCACATGAAGTTGACGCAGAACAGGCAAAATCCCTGGGCCAGACACACCAGGTGAGCGCGTCGGTTCATCGGTTGCAGGCGGCGGGTGAGCAGGAGGATGGCGAACAGGATCAACCCGGCCAGGGCGAAGCGATAGGCGATCGAAACCGGAATGGCCACCACACCCAACTGCAACTTCAGGGCGATCCAGGTGGTGCCCCAGATCAGGACGGTGAGCAGGTAGAGCGACAGGTTCATGGCGGCAGATCCTCGGGCCTTTCTTTCACATTCGGTGCCTGGCACATCGCGGGCGCAGCCCTCGCCAGGACCTCCAGTCTCCTCCCCCACCGGCCTCCACCGCTTGCACAAACTTGCGCTTTTGCCGCACCAGGGGCTGTCAGCCCGAAGTCTGCGCAGTAGGATGGCTGCAAGAGGAATCGCCGATGACCCCACTCACCCAGTTGCAAGTCTTCAACGCCATGCACGCCTCGCCCAATGCCCGCCTGGAACTGAGCGCGCACCTGGGCGACGGCCTGGCCGCAGCGGTGTGGAGCAACCGGGACGACGCCCGCGACTACCAGGCACCGAGCCACCATACCCTGTCGTGCTACATCGCCGACGGCACCGGCACCTTCCGGCGCCAGCGCCCGGCCGACAAGGGCGCGCCCAACAAACTGTGCATCATGCCCGCCGGCCATGAGTCCAACTGGGTGGTCAACGGCCAGATCCGCCTGGCCCACCTCTACATCAGCGAGGAGCAGTTCGCCCTCGGCTGCATCCGCCTGCTGGACCGCGAACCACGCGAGATGCAGCTGCAGGAAGCGACCTTTCTCGACGATCCGCAACAGGCCCTGCGTTTTCGCCAACTGACGACCCTGGACTGGGACGAGCCCGGTGAACGCCTGCTGGCCAGCAGCCTGGCCCATGAGATCGTCGACCATGCCGTGCTCAGCCAGGCCGGGCTTCGCCAAGGGCTACGCCTGAAAGGCGGCCTGGCGCCGCACCAGCGCCGACAGTTGGTGGATTACATCGAGGCGCACCTGGACCAGCCCATCACCCTCGGCGAGCTGGCGCTGCGCTGCCATCTGTCCGAGTACCACTTCGCCCGCATGTTCCGCACAAGCTTCGGCCTGCCGCCGCACCAGTACCTGCTGGCGCGTCGCCTGCAGCGCGCCTGCCAGTTGTTGCGCCTGGGCCAGTTGCCGCTGGGGCAGGTGGCCCTGCTCTGCGGCTTCGCCAGCGCCAGCCATTTCAGCAATCGCTTCCGTCAGGCCCTGGGCGCAACGCCCGGCGACTACCGAGCGGCCTTTAGCAGCTGATCCACTGGGTTGCGCATGATTCGCCAGCGTCGATTTGCAACAGAAAATTTATTTTCAAAAGGGGCTTGATTTCGTTTCGCCGTTGGCTGACTTTAGGGTCAAGAGGCGAAGAAATTCCAAGGGCCTCAGTGGCCTAGGCACGCCTCTTGCGAGCAAGCTGAATAAGGATTGAATCATGCAAATCCAGGTCAACAGCAGCAATCACATCGAAGGCAACATTCGGCTCAACGAGTGGGTTCGCAGCACGCTTGAAAGCACGCTCGAACGCTACGAAGACGACCTCACCCGCATCGAGGTCCACCTGCGTGACGAAAACGGCATCAAGCCCGGACCGCATGACAAACGCTGCCAGATGGAGGCTCGCCCAAAAGGCCATCAACCGATTTCCGTGACCCACACCGCCACGTCCCTGGACCAGGCTGTGGATGGCGCCGCCAGCAAGCTGAACAACGCGCTGGAACACTTCTACGGCAAGTTGCGCAGCAAGCGCGGGGTACTTCAGCTGAGTGACCCTGAAGCCTGAACCCAGGCATGAACGAAAAACGCCCGGCACTGCCGGGCGTTTTCATTTCCGTTGGTCAATGGGCCTGAACCAACCAGGCGGTGGTCCAGTCAATCGCAACAGTCAATCCATTGCAGATTAGCGACCATGCACAACCCATTCGATCAGATCAGCGACGCCTTCGTCCCCGAATACCGGGTCAACCTGAGCATCGAACGCCTGGACGGCAGCATCATGCTCACCCTCTCCGACGACAGCGGCGTAGTCGCCAAGCGACTGATCACCGCCGCCCAGCGCAACGATACGCAACGCTTGCAGCGTGTCATCGACAGCATTCGCCTGGGCTTGGCCATCGAGCTGGGCCAGAACCCGCTGGAGGTCCTGGCAGCCCTCGCCCGCGCCCCGCGCCAGGGCCTGCGCCGCTCCCCCGTCGCAGGCCTGGCCAACTGAGCCCTACTTGCCGTCTTCGACTTCCTTGCCGTTGGCGTCCAGCACCTTGGTGGACGGATAGCGGTACGAGGCGTAGCGCAGCAGGTACAACCTGCTGCGCCCGAGCAAAGCCCCCACAGCACACCATTCAACATCAGCGATTATCTGGTCTTGGACATCCAGTACGCCGATGTGCAGTAAAAGTCGACGACTACTTCCCGGTCTGCGTCAGAAATTCCGTATCGCTTGGGCATGGCGGAATACTTCGCCTAGAAAGGCGAGAACGCTACAGAAAACCAGGGTTCCAGAAGCGCTGGTGAAACTCCAGAGGTTTTCATACAGAAACCGATACTTTCATTCGGGACGTCACTACAGGCTTAACTCACCACACCGCCAATTGCCGACAGCACCAAGACAGAAATACAACGAAAAATCTTGAAAACCTCCTACAGCACGACTGGAATTCTTACAATAAAATGTTCGGCCTATTACTAGGGCGTCACGTATGGATAATCAAGGTTACATGACCGATGCGCAGGGTTTGATTTCAGCGGACTGTTCAACCCAGAATCCCATCGATACAACGCTCGCCGTAGGGAAGGACGATCCCGAACCGAAAAAACATCCGACCATCCTTTACCGCGCTATCACTTGGATCCACCATTCCGTTGGCATCAGCACATATAACACACGGAAAAACAACAAATGAAACCCGCAAACGAAAGTTGTCTATCTCGTAGCGGTGACTATTGGATGGTCAGTGACGCCGCGAAAAAGCTTCGAAGGCAAGCCAGCACATTAGGGGCTAGATACATCAAAGACGGCATGCTGCGCTTGCAGTTCAACCGCGAAGTTGCTTATTACACAAGGCACGTAGTAAATGATGTCGAGCAGGGTAAAAAAATCCCTGAGCAAGGCCTAAACGAACTTAAGAGCGAACAGGACAGCCTGCTGAGCCAGGCACTAGAGGTGGCTCAAAAAGGTGTGGGGGTAATTGCCGGAGCCTTTCAATTCGTAGCAGGCGCGGGGATATGCTATGGCTCAGTTGGTACGCTGTGCCTTTTTGCCGGGGTCCCTCTGATGGTGCATGGTGCCAATAATACGTATGAAAATGGGCGGAATTTATGGTCGGGTCGCTCAGATGTACAGGGACCTGTGAGGAAAGCTTATCGAAAGGCTGCAAAAATGGTGGGTGGAGGCACTTTTGAAGGAGATATGGCTTATGGCTCCGTTGACTTGGCACTTTCCGCATACAGCCTTAGCAAATTAATATTGAAACCAGATGCGTGGCGCCTATTCAGATATGTGCGCAGCGACTACATTCGTGGATATGAAAACTCAAGCAAGGCGGCATTAGCACTTGAGGCCCTTTCCGACACCGCCACAATAAACGCCTTGTACCTGGAGGCCAAAAGCGGTGACAATTAACCCATTACTGATTGAGTTCTTATATTTACTGACATCGCTGACAGCCTTCTTGGTTTTCCACTCGACATCAAAAATAATTTCAGGGACCCGCCTTACGCCTGTGGCATTCTGGATTTTCTTTGCTCTGCTTATATTCTGGGGAGCGAATCAACTCAGCGTAGCCCGCTACGGCTATATTCTATTATATTTACCCTCCCGGGATTTTTTGGGGGACGACTATATAATCCGCTGGATCGCTTTTATAAGCGCCCTGCTTCAAATTTTTTGCCTCCCGAGCAAAGACCACTCAAGACGATGCTTTTCACGAAAATAAACTTAATCCAAACAGCCCACTCCAGAATGCCCCTCCTGAACAACTAGTGTCCTGTCTCGGCAATACGTTCTCTTTTGGCGAGTGGCTTGGGTGTTCGGCCAAGGCGCCGCGACGAGTCATAGCAGGGCTATGACGAGGAGTGGCAACGCCGGCCGGGCGCCCAAGACGCCGCCAAAAGTGAACAGCTTATTTCCGAGACAAGACACTAACTAGAGGCACGGCTGGCCAACCGAGCCCTACTTGCCGTCTTCGACTTCCTTGCCGTTGGCGTCCAGCACCTTGGTGGACGGATAGCGGTACGAGGCGTAGCGCACCACCAGGATGGAAAACGCCAGCAGCAGGATGCCGCCGCACAGGTATAACAGCCCAGCATCGGGGGCCTTGTGGTGCGAGACGTCGCCGATCAGCAGGCGCGTCAGCGCGGTGATCGCCACGTACAGCAGGAAGCGGATCGGCATGTGGTTGGTCTTGAAGTAGATCCCGACCATCGCCCCCAGCTCCAGGTAGATGAACAGCAGCAGGATGTCGTCCACACTGACCCCGCCTTTGCCCAGCATATCCAGAAAGGTCACCACCGCCGCGTAGGCGGTGATGGCGCCGATGCCGAACAACGCCAGGTAGTGGAACGCCTCGACGCACAGGTTGCCCAGCGAGTCAGCCGAACCATGCAGGCCGTTGCGCAGTTTTTCTGCCCATTTGATGTTCACGATGTTCGAGTCCCCGATACACGCTGAAGGATGATGCGCCACCTCTGTGACGCTTATGCCATGCAGTTAAAAGGCCAGGCCCTTGTCTTGGAAGGCGACCGATTGCCGCAAGACACCTGTGGACTAGGCTCTGAAGGGAAAAGGCCATCATCGCAGTTGCAGTCGGGTGGCCTGAGCGAGTACTGTATATAGATACAGCAACCCAGCAACCCCAACCGCAAAAGGCACAGAGGTGATGAATGGCCGTCGAAGTGGTGTACCGCAGCAGCCGCGACCCGGAGCGCTTGTTCATGGATAAGGCCGAAGCAGATCGTCACGACAAGATGCTCGAGCTGGCCGAACGCCTGGCCGAGGTGCTGCAAAAGGCCGTGCCGTCGCTGAGCGAACAGCAGGTCGAGGAAGCCGGCATCTACATGGCCAAGAACCGCGACGTGTTCGCCCGGGCGTTCAAGAGCCAGCCGGATGCCTTGGCCGAATTGCTCGAGGGCACTGCCTCCGAGTGACACTCTTTGAGGGCGCCACGCGTCCCTTTCGCGGCACAAAGCCACTCAGGTACTGCGCAAGTCCCCCTATTCAGCGCTGAGCCTGGAGCGGCCTTATGTCGCGACATGGGCTGCACAGCAGCCCCCAGCCCTCAACCGTAGAGCAACCGCTCTGCCAGCATCTGCGCCACCCGCGCAGGCGAACGCCGCTCCGCCTGGGCATGGGCGAACACTTCGGTCAGCCGTGTAGGAATGCGCGCCAGATGCGCGGTGATGGTGCCCAGGTCCTCGCCACGGTGGGTCAGTGCCACATAGATCAGGCCACCGGCATTGATCACGTAGTCCGGTGCGTAGAGGATGCCGCGCTTCTCCAACTGATCCGCCACCTGCAACGTGGTGAGCTGGTTGTTCGCCGCCCCCGCCACTGCCGCACACCGCAACTGCATCACGCTCTGGCCATTGAGCACCGGCCCGACGCCACAGGGCGCAAAGATGTCGCAGGGCGTATTGACCAACGCTTCGTTGGTCACCGGATGCGCGCCCAACTGCTCCACGGCCAGCCGCACCCGTCCAGGATCCAGGTCGCTGACCAGCAGCTCAGCGCCTGCGGCGTGCAACTGCTCGGCCAAGGCATAGCCGACATTGCCCAGCCCTTGCACGGCGATGCGCAGCCCTTCCAGGTTATCGCTGCCCAGACGCGCCATGGACGTGGCACGGATACCGGCGAACACCCCCATGGCGGCATGGGGTGACGGGTCCCCCGAGGCGGTGGTGCTGGTGACATGGGGAGTGGTCTGGGCGATGCAGTCCATGTCCAGGGTCGAGGTGCCGCTGTCCACGGCGGTGATGAAGCGCCCTTGCAAGGTGTCGACGAACCGCCCGAACGCCTCGAACAGCGCGGCGCGGTTTTCCACATGCGGGTTGCGCACGATCACCGCCTTGCCACCCCCCAACGGCAAACCTGCCAACGCCGCCTTGTAGCTCATGCCCTGGGCCAGACGGATGGCGTCGGTCATGGCGCTTTCGTCATCGGCATAGGGCAGGTAGCGGCAGCCGCCCATGGCAGGGCCCAACTGCTCGCTGTGAATGACCACGACGGCCTTCAGGCCTGTGGGCGGGTCGATGCACAGGTGCAGGGACTGGGTACGGGTGCTTTGCATGAGCGCGAACATCGACGGGCTCCCCCGAGAGGTGCTCCTACCAGTATAGGCAGCCCGTCAGGGCCCGAGCCTCGGGCGGACCACTGGACGAAAGCACGCGCCAGGGCTAAAAGATAAGCGTATGCGGAGAGTGCCCATGAACCCACGCCAAGCCTGCCTGGCCTGCCTGGATCGCGAGCCTGTCGCCCTGCTGGAAGCAACGCTGTGGATAGCGGCCGAGCATGACCGGACAGTAGAACCGGCGGCGAGCCTCGCCCAGTTGCACGACTTGCAGCGAGAAGTCAGCGCCAGCCTGCCGATGCTACCGCTCCACGAGCTGGCCCAGCCGCTGCTGCGCCAGCTCAGCGCCTTGGGCTTTGCGCAAGATGAATACCACCCCTTGCGACCCCAGGTGGCGTTGATGGACAAGGTCCTGCAGCGTCGCCGGGGCCAGCCGCTGACCTTGGCCATCCTCGCCCTGGAGCTGGCGCGACGCCTGTCGGTTCCCTTGGAGGGCGTGAACTTCCCTGGCCATTTCCTGCTGCGCGTGCCCGGTGCCGACCACCTGCTCGACCCCTGCGGCGGGCGACGCCTGTACCCGGCCGACTGCCGCGAACTGCTGGCCCGTCAGTTCGGCCCTCACATGCCGCTGAGCGCCGAACATATGCGCAGCGCGGCGCCCATGCAGATGCTCCAGCGCCTGTCACGCAACCTACGCCACCTGCACAGCAGCAACGAAAACGACCTGGCCGCACTGATCGACGCCGAGCGGGTGATGCAACTGGGTCCGGCACTGGCCAGCGATTACCTGGCACGGGCCACGCTCTACCAGCATCTGGATTGCCCCCAGGCTGAACGCTACGACCTTGAGCACGCCCTGCTGCTGACCGATGACCCGATCCAGCGTCTGAAATTGAGCGAGCGGCTTGGCCAACTGCCGTCGGCCAAGCGTTCGATTCACTGAGCCGGTGTGTCCGGCTGGCGGGAGGGGTGTGCCTTGGCGAATGCCGGATGCGCCTCGGCCAGCGCTGCCACCCGGCGAATGCGGGGATAGCCGCTGAGGTCGACATTGAAGCGCTCGGCGGCATAGAGCTGCGGGATCAGATAGACATCCGCCAATCCTGGCTGGTCGCCAAAACAGAAGCCTTGATCGCCGATCAACTGCTCCACCGCCGCCAGGCCCTGGCCGATCCAATGGGCGATCCACTGGTTGACCTGGGCATCGTCATGACCCAACTGGCGCAACTGGTTGAGCACGCTGACATTGTGCAGCGGGTGGATGTCGCAGCCGATGATCGCCGCAACGCCACGCACCTTGGCCCGCGTCTGGGCAGCAGCCGGCAACAGCGGTACCTGTGGATAAACCTCCTCCAGGTACTCGATGATCGCCGGTGACTGCACCAGCAGCTCACCATCGTCGGTGCGCAGGGCCGGCACCCGGCCCTGTGGGTTCAGCGCCACGTAGTCCGCGCCACGCTGCTCGCCCTTGAGCAGGTTGACCGGCAGGGCCTGGTAGTCCAGGCCCTTGAGCGCCAGGGCGATGCGTACCCGGTACGAGGAAGTGGAACGGTAATAGGTGAACAGCTCCATCGCCCTGCCCTCTCAGTTGGCCGGGATGATCTTGCCGCGGCATTCGCCGAAGCCGATGCTCGCCACGCCGTCACGGGTGCAGCGGGCGCGCAGGATGATCTCGTCGCCGTCCTCGAGGAACTTGCGCACCTCGCCGCTGGCCAGTTCCACCGGGTGCTTGCCGCCCTCGGTGATCTCCAGCAGGCTGCCGAACGAACCGGGCGTGGCGCCGGACAGGGTGCCCGAACCGAACAGATCGCCCGGCTGCAACTGGCAACCGTTGACGCTGTGGTGGGCCACCATCTGGGCCACGGTCCAGTACATGCTGCGGGTGTTGCTCAGGGTCAGGCGGTGGGCCGGCAGGCCCTGCTCGCGCAAGCCTTCGGTGAGCAGCAGTACTTCCAGTTCGATGTCGAAGGCGCCAGCGGCCTGGTCGCGCTTGTCCAGCAGATAGGACAGTGGCTGCGGATCGCCTTCCGGGCGTGGCGCTTGGGCGCAACGGAACGGCTCCAGGGCCTCGGCGGTGACGACCCAGGGCGAGACGGTGGTGATGAAGCTCTTGGACAGGAACGGGCCCAGTGGTTGGTATTCCCAGGCCTGGATGTCACGCGCCGACCAGTCGTTGAGCAGGCAGTAGCCGGCCACGTGCTCGGCAGCGTCGCCCACCGGGATGGACTGGCCCATGTCGTTGCCCTGGCCGATCCAGATGCCCAGCTCCAACTCGTAGTCCAGACGCGCGCAGGGGCCGAAGTTCGGCTCGCTCTGCCCGGCCGGCAGGGTCTGGCCCTTGGGGCGGCGCACATCGGTGCCGGTGGGGCGGATGGTCGAGGCGCGACCGTGGTAGCCGATGGGCACGTACTTGTAGTTGGGCAGCAGCGGGTTGTCCGGGCGGAACAGCTTGCCGACGTTCTTGGCGTGCTCGATGCCGACATAGAAATCGGTGTAGTCGCCGATCTTCGCTGGCAGGTGCAGCTGGCATTCGCTGGCCGGGTGCAGCGCCGTCCTGAGCGCAGCCTGGTGCTCGCTGTGCTCGCCCAGCAACGCCAGCAGGCGTTTGCGCAGGGCCACACGGGCTTCACGGCCAAGGGCGAAGAAGGCGTTCAGCGCGCCGCCACGGGTGGCTTCGGCGGCGGCCTTGGCCTGGCCGTCGAACAGCCCGGCGGCCAGCACGGCTTCCAGATCGAGGATCGCGTCACCGATGGCTACGCCGCAACGCGGTGCCTGGCCTGGACGGCTGAAGATGCCCAGGGGCAGGTTCTGCAACGGGAAATCGCTGTGCCCGTTGGCGTGCTCGACCCAGCTACGGGCGATGGCGGTCTGGTTCATGGGTTATCTCCGATTCGGGTTGAAGGTGCTCGGCAGGGTGGCCCAGCAACTATCGTAGTCGGCCTGCAGCTGCGGGCACTCGAGGGCATGTCGGCTCGGACGCAGTACCTGGCTGGTCTCGAACATGAATGCCATGGTGTTGTCGATCTTGTGCGGCGCCAGGTCCGCGGCGATGGCCTTCTCGCAGGTCTCGGCGTCCGGCCCGTGGGCGCTCATCACGCCGTGCAGCGAGGCGCCGCCCGGTAGGAAGCCTTCGGCCTTGGCGTCGTATGCGCCCTGGATCAGGCCCATGAACTCGTTCATCAGGTTGCGGTGGAACCATGGTGGACGGAAGGTGTTCTCGGCCACCATCCAGCGTGGCGGGAAGATCACGAAGTCCATGTTGGCCATGCCGTGGACGCTGGTCGGCGAGGTCAGCACGGTGAAGATGGAAGGATCTGGATGGTCGAAGCTGACCGTGCCGATGGTGTTGAAGCGGCGCAGGTCGTATTTGTACGGCACGTTGCTGCCGTGCCAGGCGACCACGTCCAGCGGCGAATGCTGCAGTTCGCAGGCCCAGTGCTCGCCCAGGAACTTCTGCACCAGTTGCACCGGCCCGGTGACCTCTTCGTAGTGCGCCACCGGGGTGAGGAAGTCACGCGGGTTGGCCAGGCCGTTGCTGCCGATCGGTCCCAGGTCCGGGATGCGCAGCGGCGCACCGTGGTTTTCGGCAATGTAGCCACGCGCCTGACTGTCGGGCAGCTCGACACGGAACTTCATGCCGCGTGGGATCACGGCGATCTCCAGCGGCTCGACCTCCATCACCCCGAGCTCGGTGGCGATGCGCAGGCGGCCTTGCTCCGGCACCAGCAGCAGTTCGCCGTCGGCGTTGAAGAACACACGCTCCATGGAACGGTTGGCGCGGTAGATGTAGATGCTCACGCCGGCCGGTTTTTCCGACGCCGAATTGGCCACCATCGGCAGCCAGCCTTCGATGAAATCGGTGGGCTCGGACGGGATCGGCTGTGGGCTCCAACGCAGGCGATTGGGGGTGATCGCGCCCAGCGGAGCGGTCAGCGGCTGGCGCTCCAGGCGCTCGAAGCGCGGATGCAGCGCGGAGGGGCGAATGCGGTACAGCCAGGTGCGGCGCAACTCGCTGCGACTCATGGTGAACGCGGTGCCCGAGAGCAGCTCGGCGTACAGGCCATAAGGCGCTTTTTGCGGGGAGTTCTGCCCGACCGGCAGGGCGCCAGGCAGCGCCTCGCTGGCGAATTCGTTGCCGAAGCCGCTCAGGTACTGCAGATCAGGGGAAGAATCGCGATTCATCGGTGCCTCCGGGCTCGGTGGGAGCCATTGCTGGCAGCTGGCTGCTGGCCCTGTCCGGCGCGTTCCGGTGAGTACTCCAGGCGTTGCAGCACGTCTGCATTGTTTTTATCGTAATCAGATTACGAATAACGTAATTTGATTGCCGAAAGGCGTCAAGCTATAAAGACGCCCACCTGTCTCCCTGGATGCCCAAGCCCATGGCCAAAGCCAGCTCCCCTGCCGACAACGGCAAGCAGAAGGTCCGTTCGGCGGAAGTCGGCACCGACATTCTCAAGGCCCTTGCCGAACTTTCCCCGTCCACCTCATTGTCGCGCCTGGCCGAGCATGTGGACATGCCGGCGAGCAAGGTGCACCGCTACCTGCAGGCGCTGATTGCCAGCGGCTTCGCCGAGCAGGACCCGGCCACCAATCATTATGGGCTGGGCCGTGAGGCTCTGCGGGTAGGCATGGCGGCGCTGGGCAGCATCGATGTGCTGAAGGTGGCGGCCCTGCCGCTGTCGCAACTGCGCGACGAACTCAACGAGAGCTGCTTCATCGCCGTGTGGGGCAATCAGGGCGCGACGGTGGTGAGCATCGAGCCTGCGGTGCGCGCGGTGACGGTGGTCACGCAGATCGGCTCGGTCCTGCCGCTGCTGAGTTCCTCCACCGGCCTGGTGTTCGCCGCGCATCTGCCGGCGCGCGAAACCGTGGAGCTGCGCGAGCAGGAACTGGCCGCCATGAACCACGTGTTCAGCGACTACGAGCCGCTGCTGGCGCAGATCCGCGAGCGCGGCCTGCACCATGTGCATGGCTTGCTGATGCCCGGGGTGGATGCGTTGTCGGCGCCGGTGTTCAATGCCATGGGCCAGATCGCCGCGGTGATGACGGTGGTCGGCCCTACGTCGATCTTCCATGCCGACGAGCACGGCCCGGCGGCCAAGCGGCTGCTGGCGGCGACGCAGGCAACCAGCTGGCGGATGGGCTATGCACCCGCGTCTTGAGCCGGCTGAAACCTGACTGACCGGGGCATAGCGCAATCCGTGCCAACCACTTTTACCTCAAACGTAAAGGTGAATGTCAGAAGCGGCTATTTTTCCTGCTCGATCAAGCGCCTATTCTGATCCCACTGGCCGGCACGAAGGGCTTTACCCCCAGCGCTTCGGGCCTCCAAGGTTCACCGACGTTGATTTTGAAGCTCCTTGATCTGACGTCTCGATTGGCCGCTGCGCTTGCAGCGGCCTTTTTTATGCCTGCAACAATCTAGGACCATGCCATCTTGCGCGGCATCTCGGTCATCGACTGCTCACGAAACGACAGGTAATGGCGCAACACCTGCACCGGCGCCTCGGTGTGCGGATAGTGCCCGATGCCTGGCAGCGCCACGGTGTCGGCCCCCGGCACCAGTTGCCGGTAGCGTTCGAGCATGCGTGCACCGGACAACGGGTCGGCCACGCCATTGATGAAGCGCAGGGGCACACATCGTCGCAGCAAGGCGCCGACCCAACGCTCGCGGTGCTGGCGTCGCTCGGGCAGGTAGCCGATCAGCTTGTGCAGGATGCGCGTGCCGCGATTGGCGACGATCAGGCTCCAGTAGTCGTCCAGGGCGCTTTCGCTGGGGTGGGTGCACGGGCCGTAGATATGGCTGACATTGCGCACCAGGTCGTCACGCCCGAAGCTGCGAGCCACTAGCCAGCCCAAAGGGCTCAGCAGCAGCTTCTGCACCAGCAGGACCTGGTAGCACTCGGGGAACAGGCCGCTGTTGAGAAACGCGCAACTGGCGATCTCGATGCGCTGTTCACAGTGGCGCGCCAGCAGCTCCTGGGCGACGCTGCCGCCGTAGTCGTGGGCCAGCAAATGCACGGGCTGGTCGATGTTCAGATGCTCAAGCAAGGCCTGTTGCAGGTCGGCCTGCTCCATCAGGCTGTAGTCGTGCTCCAGCGGCTTGGCCGAGTCGCCAAAGCCAAGCATGTCGCAGGCCACCACGCGAAAACGCTGGGTCAGGGGTCCCCACAGATAGTGCCAGTCCCAGCTGGCCGTGGGGAAACCGTGAAGTAGAAGCAGTGGCTCTCCCTGCCCTGCGGTCCAGTAGCAGATGGTCTGGCCCCGAAAGGCGAAACTCTGGGCTCGGGTACGCCAGACGCACAATGGTATTTCGGCCAATGGCATCAGTGTTGTCCCGGTGGATAGGTGTTGGCGTCATAAGGCAAGGCTGCGTTCATTGCATGTTACCTCGGCACTTACATGTGCTCTCTATGTCGAGGCTCAGTCTAGCCAGCGCACCGGGCGGCGAAACTTGCATTGGCAGCCAGCTTGCTGGCTTTGCAGGTCAGCGGAACGAACGGTCAGAGCAGCATGGCCAGCAGCGGCGCGGCGAACAGGTTGAGCAGGCCGGTGAGCACCATGACCAGGCCGGCCACCGAGCCTTCCTCGCGCCCCACCTCCTGCGCCCGGCCTGTAGCGCCGAGTCCAGCCTTGTCGCGGGCAAGCCCGCACACAGGTACAGCGGTGTTATCAGGAACAGCACCAGACATGTGGGAGCGGGCTTGCCCGCGAATGGGCCGGGCCAGGCGCCCAATACGTGTCAGGCCTTCAGTGCTGCCGCGAATTCCGCCAACCAAGGCTCGGCATCGGTTTCAGGGGTCACGGTCTCGCTGGCGTCCAGGCGCAGCATCGGCTGTACTTCACGCACGCCCAGTTCGACGAACAGCTCGCGCATCTGCTCACCACCGCCGCAGTAGGTGTCGCCATAGCTGGAGTCGCCAAGCCCGATCACCGCCCCCGGCAGGCCGCGCCAGGCGGCCGGCAGGGTGTCGCGGATCGTGCTGTACAGCGGCATCAGGTTGTCGGGCAGCTCGCCCATGCCGGTGGTCGAGGTCACGGCCAGGAAGGCATCCGGGGCAAAGCCCTGCAAGTCCTGCAGCGTGGCGCGAGCGGCATGCCAGGCTTCGAAACCGGCAGCCTTGAGCAGGGATTCGGCATGGCGTGCGACTTCTTCGGCGGTGCCATACACCGAGCCGGAAATAATGGCGACTTTCATCGAGCAGAGGATTCCGAAACTGAGTGAAAGCGTAGGATACTAGCATTCGCCAGTGGCAAAAGGCCGCATCCCACCAAAGTCCCCTCTTGCCCAAGGGCCCGGACATGATCAACGCACAACTGCTGCAATCGATGATCGATGCGTCGAACGACGGCATCGTGGTCGCCGAACAGGAAGGCGACGACACGATCCTGATCTATGTGAACGCCGCGTTCGAACGCCTGACCGGCTACACCCGCAACGAAATCCTCTACCAGGACTGCCGTTTCCTCCAGGCCGACGATCGCGACCAGCTTGGCCGCGCACGAATCCGCCGGGCACTGGCCGAAGGCCAGCCGTGCCGGGAAGTGCTGCGCAACTACCGCAAGGATGGCAGTGCCTTCTGGAACGAGTTGTCGATCACCCCGGTGCACAATGCCGCCGACCAGCGCACCTATTTCATCGGCATCCAGAAGGATGTCAGCCGCCAGGTGGAACTGGAGCGGGCGCTGGCCGAGGCACAGGCACAGCTGGCCATGCTGAAATCCGACGAACGTAGCTGAACGAAGCGCTTTGCGCACGGTCCATCCCCTTGAAGAAATCGCCACCTTCGAGCCCGATCATGCAAGCACAAGCCCTCCTGACCCAGGACGAACTGGATTTCATCCAGGACATGCAGCATTCGCCCCAATTGAATCTGGTCGATTCCATGTCGAGCCTGCTGGTCAATGGCGACCGCCACTTGCAAGAGCTGCTCACCCGCCTGGTGGCCAATGAGCAGGTCACGCTCCAGGCCCAGTTCAACAACCAGCAGATCAGCTTCCCGCTGCAACTGGTCGAGGACGAGTTCCACGCCGTGCACCTGCAACTGGGCTCCCCCGAGATCTACGAAGACGGCCCCCTGCTGCGCCCCTGGCGCCTGTCACTGGAGCAGCCGAGCGAGCTGCTGGACGAGCATGGCAAGCAAAGCGGCCTGTGGGTCCGGGACATTTCCTTCAAGGGCACGCTGGTGCAGGTGCGCGGCCTGCCCGAAGCACCTGCACGGTTCAGCCTGAACTTCACGCCCGACGGCATGCCCCCCATTCGCCTGAAAGGCGTCCTGCGTCGGCGCATCGGTCCGGACCTGGCCGCCTACGACCTGTACCGCAGCCCGGCCGAAGAGATCGACCGCCTGCGCGAGTACATCCTCCAGGCGCACCAGCAGTCACAACCGCAGTAGCGCCTCAGGTATCGAGCTGACCGGCCAGGTACTGGCGCAAGCGTCTGCGCATCAGGCTGCCCTGCGCGCCCAGGCAGGCGATTGGGCTACCCGCCAGATTGTCCTGGGCCAGCTCCGCCACTTCCCCCGCCAGCAGCACCGGACATCCCACGCCCAAGACCAGTCGTGCCAGGCGCTTGCCCAGCTCCTGGGTGGGTTGCTGATGGGAGAACAGCACCAGCGCATCAGGCGCGAGACGCTCGCAGACCAGCGCCAGCTCCTCCATCGGCTGCCCGGTCGCCAGCACCGTGACCCCCACATCCTCGCTGCCCAGCAACAGGCCCGCCACCAGCAGTTCCAGCTCATGGCATTGCCCTGACAGGGGCGCCAGCACCACACGTCGGTTCCAGGGCCCACGCGCCAACTGCAAGCGCAGCAGCACCCTGCCCCGCAGGAACTGGTCAAGGAACAACCCTTCGCTGACACGGCCGAAACCGCCCTGCCCGGCGCGCAACGTACGCCAGACCGGCATGAAGACCTCATCGAACACCTGGTCCAGGGCGTGGCTGACAAACACCTGGTCGAACAGCCGCTCCAGCGCCACACCGTCGAACTGCCGGGCTGCTTCCTGCACCTGCGCGCGCCAGCGGGCCAGCTCGTCAGCGCTGGCGATGCCCGGGGCATCCTGCGCCAGCCCCTGGTTGCGGGCCAGGATACTGCCCACCTTGCTCACGGCCACGCCGCGCTCCAGCCAGCCGAGGATGCTGCGGATATCGTCGATGTCGGCCTGCGAATAGAGGCGATGGCCGCTGTCGGTTCGCGTGGGCTGGATCAACCCATAGCGGCGCTCCCAGGCGCGCAGGGTCACCGGGTTGACACCGGTCAGCCGGGACACTTCACGGATGGGAAACAGCTCCTGGTGTTCCAGGTCCTGGGCCGAGGCGGCTACCTGATCATTGATGTGCACGGGCAACGGCCTCTTTGTGTCAGAACCGGCATTCTACGCCGGGATGCCTTGCAAGGTCAGCGCAACCACTCGCCAAACTGACACTGACCGGTCACGAATCCTGAGCGATAATCCGTGCCCGATTCTTGCAAGCCTGCTCGCATCGCCCACCACCCCGGGCGATGAAAGCCAAGGGGCCAGCCACCCGCCAGCCCCGTCGCCAGGAGATACACGATGTCTACCCCTCCCGTCACCCTGATGGTGTCGCGCCGCGCCGCCCATGGCCGTTACCAAGACCTGCTGGCCTGGCTCCATGAAGGCGAGCAGTTGGCCACCGACTTCCCCGGCTATCTAGGCTCGGGCATCCTCGCGCCACCGGCCGAGGGCGATGAGTTCCAGATCATCTTCCGCTTCACCGACGAAGCCACCCTGCATGCCTGGGAGCACTCCGCCTCGCGCCGGGCCTGGCTGCAACGCGGCGACGGCCTGTTCGAACGCCCCAAGGAGAGGCGCGTCAGCGGCCTGGATGACTGGTTCGGCACCAATCCGGTGCAAAAACCACCACGCTGGAAGCAGGCGACCGCCATCTGGCTGGCCTTCTTCCCGGTATCGTTGCTGTTCAATGCGCTGTTCGGCCACTGGCTGGCGCCGTTGGAACTGCTGCCACGCGTGCTGCTCAGCACCCTGGCCCTGACACCGGTGATGGTCTACCTGTTCATCCCGCTCTCCACCCGCCTGCTGGCCGGCTGGCTGAGCCCCCCGCCCGCCTCCGCCCGCCAGGCCTCGCGCGGGTTGCGCAGCCGCTGAGGCCCAGCCACACAAGAGCGAAACAGTTCGGGTATGCTGGGGCATCAATGCAAGGACAGACAAGTTGACGCCCCGATCATGAACAGCCCAATCCTCGTCACCGGAGCCAGCCAGCGCGTCGGACTGGCCCTGGCGCTTGAACTGGCACAGGCCGGCCATACGGTGGTCAGTGCCAGCCGTAGCATCCACCCACAGACACCGCACCCGAACATCGTGCAGTTTCGCGCCGACCTCTGCCAGGAAGCCGACCGCCAGGCGCTGATCGAGCATCTGCAAGGCCACTACGACGGCCTGAGGGCGATCATCCACAACGCCTCGTTGTGGCTGGACGACGGCCTGGACAACCTGCAGACCATGTTCCGCCTGCACGTCGAGGCGCCCTATCACCTCAACCTGGCCCTGGGCGATCTGCTGGGCAAGGTCGAGAAGGCCGACATCATCCATGTCTGCGACGAGACCTCCTCGCGTGGCAGCAAGAGCCACATCGGCTACGCCGCGACCAAGGCCGCACTGCAGAACATGGTGCTATCGTTCGCCGAAAAGTACGCGCCGACGGTGCGCGTCAACGGTATCCTGCCGGGCCTGCTGATCCTCAAGGAAGGTGGCGACGACGCCTACCGCCAGCAGACCCTGAAAAAAGCCCTGCTGGAATTCGAGCCCGGTGCCCGCCCGTTGATCGAGGCGGTGATGTTCCTGCTCGAAAGCCAGTACAGCACCGGCAGCCAGGTGGTCATCAACGGTGGCCGCCACCTGAAGAACCGCATGACCTGAGGGAAGCCCCATGACCCCGCAACAACAGCTCGAACTCGAGGCCGCCGCCTTCCGGCGCCTGGTCGAACACCTGCAAAAGCGCACCGACGTGCAGAACATCGACCTGATGAACCTCTCCGGCTTCTGCCGCAACTGCCTGTCCAAGTGGTACAAGGCCGCCGCCGACGAGCGTCAGATCGACGTCAGCCTGGATGATGCCCGCGAACGGGTCTACGGCATGCCCTACGCCGACTGGAAAGCCCAATACCAGAACGAAGCCAGCGCCGAACAACAAGCGGCGTTCGAAAAAGGAAAGCCACGTGACTGATCTGACCACCCTGCGCAGCAGCCTCGCCAGCGGCGAGCACGTTTTCGCCGACACACTGGCGTTCATCGCCGCGAACTACAGCTACCAGCCCCAGGCCTTCACCAACGGCGGTGTGGAAAATGCCGCCGGGCAGAACGAAGGCTCGTGCAAGACCCTGGGCCTGGCGCTGCTCGAAGGCTTGAGCGACCAGGAAGCGCTGCTGGCGTTCGGCGAGCATTACCGCAGCGTGCTGGCCACGCCCGAGGGCAGCGACCATGGCAACATCCGCGCACTGATCGAGCATGGGCTGGCCGGGGTCTCCTTCGCCGAGCAGCCGCTCACACGCAACGCCTGATATCGCCGGGGCCGCCGGCTGTTGCTGGTAGCCTTCGTCGGCGGCTACGTGCAGGCCCAGTTCGGTGCCGACCAGGCCTTTCTCGCCGGTGCGCTGGCGGGGGTTGTTGGTGGTGCTGTAGGGGTATCACCTTTGATCGGTGTGGGCCTCTTCGCGGGCAAGCCCGCTCCCACAAGGGTCACCGCAAGCCCTGTGGGCTTGCCCGCGAATGGGCCTTAGCTGATGACCTGCCCAGGCACTGTCTGAGGCAGCCTGCCCTGCTGCAACCAGGCCAAGGCAATCGGCCAGAGGCTCTCGCGGAAGCGGTCATGGAAAAACGCGAAATGGCCAACCTCAGGGGCCGAGATGTCCCCAGGCGCCAGGCGCAGGTGCCGCCGCTCGGTGTCCTTCAGGTAGCCCAGCAGTCGCTCGGTCGCCGCCACGGTCCCGAACGGATCATCCGTGAGGCTGATCGCCAAGGTCGCCGCCCGCACCTGGGCAAACGGCAGTTGCGCCAGCGCCCGCCCGCTCGGACGGTGCTCGTAGCGTGGCGTGCGGGTCGTCCAGTCACGCACCACGCCGGCCGGCGTGTCCTCCATCCAGCCCAGGCGCTTGCCGGGGAAGTAGCCAAAGAGGCGGGTCAGCAGCGGCATCGCCACATGCCACTTGCCCAGCAGCCGCCAGCGCTCGTTCGCCGCGTAGTCACGCCAGTAGGCGAACTGCGCGCCCACCATCACCACCCGCCGCACCTGCCCACCGGACGGCGCCAGCCCCACCGCGCAACCGCCGAAACTGTGCCCCACCACGTCCACCGGCTGGCCTGGGAAACGCTCGGCGGCCACTTGCAGCATCGCCTCGAAATCCAGCCGCCCCCAGTCGCTCCACGATGCCTTGAAGCCGCGCAGCGACGCCGGACGCGACTCGCCGATGCCTCGGTAGTCGTAGGTCAGCACGTCGAAGCCCTGGGCAAACAGGTAGTCGGCAAAACGCGAGTAGTAGCGGCAACGCACCGAGGTGGCGGCATTGATGATCACCAGCGGGCGCTGGGCGTCGGGTGTGGCGTGACGCCAGAGAAAACCTCCGAGGCTGTAGCCGTCGGCGGCGGTGTGGCGAAAGGCGGTGGCGGGTTGGGTGAGGCTGCTCATGGCGCGCTCCCTGCGGTTGTGCGCCAACGCTAGCAAAAACAGGAAGCTTGTGCGGCCCTTTTCATGGACGCTGCCGGGCATTGGGAGGCTTTGCCCTCCGATCACGGCACAAGGCCGCTCCAGGTTCACCGCAGAACAGGCAATGCAGTGGGTCTGGAGCGGCCTTGTGCCGCGAAAGGGCCGCGAGGCGGCCCCAAGCGATTACAGCTCGACGCAGTCGAACTTCACGTCGGTGGCAACGTCTTCGTCGTAGTTGACGTCAGCGCGCTCGAAGCCGAACAGGTTGAGGAACTGCTTCTTGTAACCGGCGTAGTCGGTCAGCTCGAACAGGTTCTCGGTGGTCACTTGCGGCCACATGGCCTTGCAGGCGTCCTGTACGTCGTCGCGCAGCTCCCAGTCGTCCAGGCGCAGGCGGGCCTTCTCGTCCACCGGCATCGCGGCGCCGTCGGCGCGGTACATGCGGTCACGGAACATGCGGTCCAGCTGATCCTGGGTACCTTCGTGAACGCCCTTCTCCTGCATGATCTTGAAGACCATCGACAGGTACAGCGGCATCACCGGGATGGCAGAGCTTGCCTGGGTGACCACGGACTTGAGCACGGCCACGTTGGCACCGCCTTTGATCTCACTCGCGAGCTTCTTGTCCAGGCGCAGGGCGGTTTCGTCCAGGTCCTGCTTGGCCTGGCCCAGGGCGCCGTGCCAGTAGATCGGCCAGGTGATTTCGGTACCGATGTAGCTGAAAGCCACGGTGCGTGCGCCTTCGGCCAGCACACCGGCGCCAGCCAGGGCGTCGATCCACAGTTGCCAGTCCTGGCCACCCATGACGGTGACGGTGTCGGCGATTTCCTGCTCGGTGGCCGGCTCGATGCTGGCCTCGATGATGGTGTCCTTGTTGGTGTCGATGGCGGTCGACTTGTACGGCTGGCCGATCGGCTTGAGTGCCGAGCGCACCAGTTCACCGGTCTGCGGCAGCTTGCGCACAGGCGAGGCCAGCGAGTAGACGACCAGGTCGACCTTGCCGCCCATTTCGTTCTTGATCAGCTCGATGACCTTGGCGCGGGCTTCGTCGGAGAAGGCGTCACCGTTGATCGACTTGCTGTACAGGCCGGCCTCCTTGGCGAACTTGTCGAAGGCAGCGGCGTTGTACCAACCCGCGGTACCGGCCTTGGTCTCGGTGCCCGGCTTTTCGAAGAACACGCCCAGGGTATCGGCCTTGAAGCCGAAGGCTGCGGTGATGCGCGCCGCCAGGCCATAGCCGCTGGATGCACCGATCACCAGGACCTTCTTCGGACCATCCTCGCGCACGCCCAGCTTGCGGGTGGCTTCGATCTGGTCACGGACGTTGAGCTCGCAGCCCTTGGGGTGAGTCGTGGTGCAGATGAAACCGCGGACCTTAGGATGAATGATGGCCAATGTCTGTACCTCGTCAGGTTTATGCCGGGGGAAGCGCCGCAGCGGGCGATTCCGATTGATCAGAGGGTGAGACTACCCCCGCAGGTTATCCGACACATATTACGGGGGTGATTGGCGCGATTCAAAACAACCTGGCGCAGGGGCGTGCAGTCATTGCGGGTCGTGGGGCTGACGCCGTCGCCCGGTGAGCATCGAAAGGGGCAGGTTTTCCTTCAGGCGCAGGCTTTCGACCAGTGCCGCGAGCAGGTGCACGCAGACCAGCGCCAGCAGCGCGTTGGCCAGGAAGCTGTGCACATCGTTGGGCCAATCGACGCCCCACAGGGCGTCTACCTCCTGGGACAGCCAGCCGGTCACTCCCAGCCCCACGACGCAGGTGAGCATCAGCACCATCACCAACCCGCCGATCGGCGTATGACCCAGCCGATGGTAATGCTCACCCCGCCGCAAGGCCCGGGCATGCGCCGCAAGGCGCGTCGGGGTCGGCCAGAAGTCCGCCCAGCGCGCACTGCGCGGCCCGACGAACCCCCACACCAGGCGCACGATCACCACACCGAGTGCGTAATAGCCCAACCACTGGTGCCAGTCGTCACCTTCCTCGTTGAAGAACGAGTTGGCGAAGAACACGAACACCAGCGACCAGTGGCAGCACCTGAGCAATGGGTCCCAGAGCCGCACGCTGGCCATCAGTCATGGATCTCGCTCTTGACCGCCTTGCCGGTCACCGGGTCGTGGTAGATCTCGACCTTGCGGCCGTCCTTGTCGAAACCGTAGATCTCGTAGCAGTTGCCCTTGGTGATCTTGAACTTGTTGATGCGGTAGCCCTGCTCCTTGAGTTGGGCCTGGAACTTGTCGGCGTCCTGCCAGGTGCCGCGTTCGGCGGTGGTGCACTTGGGTTCGGCGAAGGCGCTGGCGCTGCCGAGGATCAAGGCAAGGGCGATCAGGATGTGGCGCATGGTGGGAAGCTCCGTTGCATGGGTTGGAAGCCGCAGTGTGCGACGCGAAGCTGAAGCCAAGCTTAGTGCTGCCGGCGTGTGAACGTCGTAAAGCGACACCATTGATTTGAATTTCAGATCAATGCAAAAGAAAAACAAATTTAACAAATGAACCAAACCCGCCGATGCTGCCGGTAATACGCCGACCCGGCGTCCACCCCTTGCACGGAGAACAACAAGATGAACGACGTGGTCATCGTCGCCGCCACCCGTACCGCCATCGGCAGCTTCCAGGGTGCCCTGGCCAATGTGCCGGCCGTGGACCTGGGTGCCGCGGTCATCAAGCATCTGCTGGAACAGGCCCAGCTGGACCCGGCCCAGGTCGATGAGGTGATCCTCGGCCAGGTGCTGACCGCCGGTGCCGGCCAGAACCCCGCGCGCCAGGCCGCGATCAAGGCCGGCCTGCCCTACAGCGTGCCCGCGCTGACCCTGAACAAGGTCTGCGGCTCGGGCCTCAAGGCCCTGCACCTGGCCGCCCAGGCCATCCGCTGTGGCGACGCCGAGGTGGTGATCGCCGGTGGTCAGGAGAACATGAGCCTCTCCCCCTACGTGCTGCCCTCGGCCCGCACCGGCCAGCGCATGGGCCACGGCCAACTGGTCGACACCATGATCACCGACGGCCTGTGGGATGCCTTCAACGACTACCACATGGGCATCACCGCCGAGAACCTGGTGGAGCAATACAGCCTCACCCGTGAGCAGCAGGACGCCTTCGCCGCCGAGTCCCAGCGCAAGGCCGTGGCGGCCATCGAGGCGGGCCGCTTCAAGGATGAGATCACCCCGATCGTCCTGCCGCAGAAAAAGGGCGACCCGCTGGTGTTCGACACCGATGAGCAACCCCGCCCCGGCACCACCGCCGAGGCCCTGGGCAAACTGCGCCCGGCCTTCAAGAAGGACGGCAGCGTCACCGCTGGCAACGCCTCCAGCCTCAACGACGGCGCCGCCGCCGTGCTGCTGATGAGCGCCACCAAGGCCAAGGCCCTGGGCCTGCCGGTGCTGGCGAAGATCAGTGCCTACGCCAGCGCTGGCGTCGATCCGGCGATCATGGGCATCGGCCCGGTGTCGGCCACCCAGCGCTGCCTGGACAAGGCCGGCTGGCAGCTGGGCGACCTGGACCTGATCGAAGCCAACGAAGCCTTCGCCGCCCAGGCCCTGGCCGTGGGCAAGGCGCTGGCGTGGAACGCCGAGCGCGTCAACGTCAATGGCGGCGCCATCGCCCTGGGCCACCCCATCGGCGCCTCCGGCTGCCGCGTGCTGGTGACCCTGCTGCACGAGATGATCAAGCGTGACGCCAAGAAAGGCCTGGCGACGCTGTGCATCGGTGGCGGGCAAGGCGTGGCGCTGGCGATCGAGCGCTGATCGACCGCTCCCCAAGTACCCCTTCAGGCCCCAGGGCCTGAAGGGGTTCACTCATCTCAAATACCGCCCAAACTATGGGAACAGCCTCGCGCCGCGAGGGGCTGTAAAGCGGCCCTTGTTGCACAGCCTCACACCGCTAGACACTTTTCTGACCAGAACCTGCACTGCCTCACAGCCCGGAACACCTGCCGCTTCACAGGGTTCGCTCAGGCCAGCGCCGAACGACGCAGCTCCTTGGCTTCCGAGGTATTGATCGTCTCGGTCAGCAGCATCACGTCCTGGCACTTCTGCACGACAAAGGCCAGCCTGCCTTTGGCCTCGGCATCGAGCGGATCTTCACCGGCCAGGACCACCGGACTGTGCAGCAGCGGGCAAGACGGCGCCACCCACAGGCGATCACCCAGGCGTTCGGCAGCGTGGCGCAGCACCTCCTGGGCTTTGGCCTGATCGCAGCGCCGGGCAGTGCGACCGCTGACCACGCCCAGGGAAAGGATCTTGTAGGTCGGCAGGCGGTCGAGGATGGTCGGGAACTGCTCCGGTGCCTGCACCAGATCGATGTGCAGACCATCGACCGGCAGGTTGGCGGCCAGGCCCAGGTTGTCCTTCAGGCCGCCGAAGTAGGTGGCGACCAGTTTTTTCAGCGGCGCGCGCTGCAGGATGTTGTAGACGCGCTCGTAGGCATTCTTCCAGTCCTGGGGCAGCTCCAGCGCCAGGATCGGCTCGTCGATCTGCACCCACTCCACACCTTGGGCGGCCAGGCGATTGAAAATCTGGTCGTACACCGGCAACAGGCTGTCCACCAGCTCCAGTTTGTCGAAGTCGCCCTGGCTCTTGCCCAGCCACAGGTAGGTCAGCGGGCCGATCACTACCGGCTTGACCGCATGGCCCAAGGCCCTGGCCTCGTCCACTTCCTCGAACAACTGCTCCCAGCTCAGGGCGAAGGCTTGGTCAGCGGTGAATGTCGGCGCCAGGTAGCGGCCGTTGGTGTCGAACCATGGTGTCCCGGCCTCGGCACCGTCGTGGGCCATGTCGAACAGGGTATGCAGGGTCGGCTTGGCGGCGTCGTGACCACGCAAGTATGCCGGGATCACGCCGAAGGTCAGCGAGTGGGTCAGTACCTGGTCGTACCAGGCGAAATCGCCGACCGGCAGCAGTTCGATACCGGCGTCCTTCTGCGCCTGCCAGCGGGTGGCGCGCAGCTCACGGCCCAGCGCACGCAGGCCGGCCTCGTCGAGCTCGCCTTTGCAGAAGGCCGCCTGGGCCTTTTGCAGCTCGCGGTCGCGCCCGATACGCGCAAAGCCCAGGTTGTGCGCCAGTGCCATGTCTTATCCCTCAGAAATCTTGAAAATGAATGAGGGAATTTTCCTGGCTGCGGCATGCTGAGACAAACTCATTAAATTTGAGATCAACTCAAGAATTTCTCATGATCATTACCACGGCGCCTTCGCAGCTAAACCGATACGTTGTGAATTTCGCTGCCCCTGTGTAGGGTTTACCTGCGAAAGGGCCAGCACAGCCACCCCAAATGTCTCTTTCAGCGTATTTCCCTACGCAACCGGACATGACCCGACTCCCGCCCTGCCCCACACTGCCACACGGCCCCAACCCGATACCCGAGCGCCCATGAGCCAGCTGAAAACCGCGCTGCACGACAACACTTTCGTCTGCGTCATGGAGTTCGTCCCCAAGTCCTCCAGCGAGCGCTTCGCCAGCATCGAAGCGCTCATGGCGCACCAGCACCTGTGCGGCTGGCCCATGACCGTGGCCATCGCCGACCGCGTCGGCAGCCCGTTCGAGATGTCGCCGCTGGACGCCTATTCGAGCTTCAGGCAACCGCTGCCCGCCCTGCTGCACTTCTCCGGCAAGGACCGCGAGCGCCACCACTTGCTGGAGCAGCTGCAACAGATGGACGCCGCAGGCCTCGACCAGCTCCTGCTGCTCACCGGCGACCGCCTGCCCGGCCACGAACCCGGCCAACGCCCGGTGCGCTACCTCGAATCCGTCGCCGCCTTGCAGCTCGTTCGCCAGGCTCGACCGAACTGGCTGCTGGGCGCCGGCATGCACCCGTTCAAGTACCGTGAGGAAGAAGGCGGCGCGCAGTACTTCAAGGCCGAAAAGAAGCTCGCCGCCGGGGCGGACTTCCTGGCCCTGCAACTGGGCTTCGACGCCAGCAAGCACCTCGAAGCCATCCAGTGGATGAGCCGCCAGCCCAATCCCAAGCCGCTGATGGCCTGCGTGATGGGCCTCACCCTGGGCCGGGCGAAAATCTTCGAGCACGTCGCCGGCATCGTCGTCACCCCGTCCATGCACGCCATGCTCGCCGCCGAAACCGCCGTCTCCAAGGCCCACGCCCAGGCCCGAAGCCTCGAACGCCTGGCCTTGCAGATCATCGGCCTGCGCCTGATGGGCTACGCCGGCATCCACCTCTCCGGCATCCATGACCTGGAACAACTGGAGGCCCTGGAACACACCCTCGAGCACTGGCAGTCCCGCCTGCACTCGCTGGAACAGTGGACCCCTGCCTGGCAAGCCTGCTGGCAGATGCCCGGCCTGCCCGCCGTCACCTTCCACCCGCCCGGCGCCAACTGGCGGCTGGGCGAGTCCCAGGTCACCGCCTCATCCAAGGAGACCGTGCGCTATCACCTGCTGCATGGTTTGCATTCATTGCTGTTCAGCCGCAGCAACCCGCTGAGCCAGGCCTTCGGCTGGGCCGTGCAGCGACCGATCTGGAACACGCCCATCGGCGCCCGCGTACTCCATCGCCTGGAACGCAGTGCGAAAAGGCCACTGGTGGGGTGCGACACCTGCGGCACCTGCCGCCTGGAAGACACCCTCTACATCTGCCCCGAGACCTGCCCCAAAGGCCTCGCCAACGGCCCCTGCGGCGGCACCACGCTCAACCGCTGCGAGTTCGGCGACCGCGAGTGCATCCACAGCGTGAAGTACCGCACCGCCAAGGCCACCCGGCAGACCCGCGTGCTCACTGAACGGCTCATTCCCTGCATCGACGCCGACGCCCGCCACCGCAGCTCCTGGCCCACCTGGTTCGAGGCCCCCGCCGCGACCACTACCACCGCCAAGCCCTGTGGCAGTGGCCTTGCGCCGCAGTCGGCCACCGAGGCCGAGCCCAAAGCGCCAACCCTGCGCGCCACCCCAGTGCCCGAGCTGGACAACTGACGATAAACGCCGCGCCTACACGGGGGCACTACACCGGCGCCGCGACCTTGCAAGACGCACAGCCTCGCCCATCTCAGTCATCCAACTTCATCGCCAAACACTGGCGCGGCGAGTACTCGCTCGGTGTGTCCTACTGGCTGTTCGGTTTTCTCCTGACGTTGCTGATCATCGGCCTGTCCCTGGCGATAGATCCCATCAGCGACGCCATAAGGCTCGGCCCCCAGGGCCACGGCGTGCTGATCGTCGGCTACTACCTGGGCATCCTGGCGGTGTCGGTCTGGCAGTTCGTCGGCGTGTTCCGCTCGGCCTCGGCCCACGTCTCGCGCGGCGGCAAAGCCTTCTGGGCCATTCTGGCCAAAGCACTGGTGTGCCTGGGCGCCATCCAGATGGCAATCAGCGTGATCACCGATGGCGTCCCCATCCTGCGCGAAGGCGTGGACATGATCCGCGGCACCGACAACGTCCCGCCCTACGCCCTGCGCCTGATGCGCAACGACACCGAACTCGAAGTGGCTGGCGGGCCTGCTGTGCAGCATGGCCGCAGAAGTTGCCAACCCGCAGTAATTAACAGCACGTCTCCTGTGGGAGCGGGTTTACCCGCGAAGAGAACACCACCGCTCTTGAATCTCCCCGCCAACTTATCCACAGCCCAAACAAAAAGCCGCGTCCTGACAACAAGACGCGGCTTCAATCAGGCATCACTGGCTAACCACCTACGCGCTCCCATCCCCCAGCAACTTGCCACACTGCTCACTAGCCAACCGGCTGATGATCTTGATCGCCTGATGAATCCCCGCCGTGGCACGAAAGCTCAGCTGGGGTTGGTGCTCGCACTCCAGTTGCTCGTCATGTCGCACCAGCGATTCGCCGAGCAGTTCGAGGGTCCAGACGTAGCTTTGGAGGGTGGTGAGGCGTTCGTGGTCAGTCATGGGGCACCTGCCTTGGGGCTGGCGTTGGGTTGCCCTGGGTGTGGATGGGGTAGAAGCGGTGGGAGGCCCGAGGAGTTGGGCGGTGGAGAGCGGATGCGAGGATCCTTAAGAGACTTCCAATGGTCATGCATGAGTTCCTTTCGTTGTGGAACTACCACCGCTCGCGGCCAAGCAAGTTGAGGTGGCAGCAGTGCGCGGGTTGGCCGACCGGGACGAAAGGGGCCCGGCACACCCGAAGGTGTCCCGCGCACCACCGCCATGACGCGACATCGCGGGCACAAAAAAAGCGCCTGCTATGAAGACTGGGCGCTGATGCGCCTTTCGATTCCGACCGGCCAAGGTCGCGTCGCCGATGCGTCGGCGACGTGGGGAATCTATCTCTACGGCTGCATCAGCGCAAGGTCAAAGGCTCTGACAGAAAGGTATTGCTACGATATCGCCCCACCGCCCGGCCATAACCCGACGGATAGCCATACCGTTGGGTACAGAAACGCCACTGAAACGATGAGTGGTTAGGGCTGCAATCCAGCAAGACGGCATAATGGCATCGCTTTTTTCACGACCCGACTCTCACCCCGCCGTTGCGAGCCCCTTTGTAATGAATACCGAAACACGCTACTCGATCATCCTGGAACACAACGCCGAGGTGCTCCTCGAAAACGCCTCCATGGCGCAGGTGGAAGCCTTCTGGGATGACAACGATGAACGTTACTTCGGGCTGCGCATTGAAGATGAGCGCAGCGCCCATGCGCGGGTGATTGTTACGGATGAAGTGCCGGATGAGGAAGAGGATGGGGTAGTCGTTCTCTGTGTCTAAGGTGCGGCCTCTGGGCAGCCAGTACTCGTTGACTGAATTGCTTGTGGCTTTACTCAGAGTGAGATCGGCGGAGTAAAAGGCCCGCAAGGCGGGCTTCCTTCAAGCCTGGCGAAACGCCAATCCTGTCCATCAATTCTGGTTCTGGTTTGATAGATTGTAGGTCGCCAATGCAGTGAGCAGCATGGCAAAAACGCCGGCCAAGCAGATCAACGCAATACCCGGCGTACTCAACATGAACTCAAGCTTTCCATTCATCTCGGGCCTCTTCTGGTCAATACGCTCAAGCGTGGCCATACGCAGCTTGGTTGCAACCTCAACCTTCATCGCCCCATAAGCTGAGCGCTTGATGTTTTCTTCTACATTTTTGTTGACGTCCTTGTAAAAGACGTCCTTATAGGCCTCTACTGCGCTTTGGCAGTAATAGTCCTTATTGGCGTCAGCACTCTTGCCGGCGTCAATGCATACGTTGATATAGTCCAGCGCCCGCTGCGCTCTATTCTCCTTGTCAAACCGGTTGTTTTCAGCAAGGAAGTTGTCCGTACTCTTTCCATACTCTTCGACCAGGGTGTTGACATAGTAGAGCGGCCCTCCCATCACCAGAATACCGACCACAGCCATCAGCAGCACTCTGCTCCAAGGCTTCTGGGCCGCCCTTTTTGCAATAAATGCGAAGGCATCCACGGCTTCGGTGACATTTTCGACTTTATCTTTGATCCAGCCCATGACCTCTTTAAATCCTTAACTACTAGTGGTGCGCCCATGGCGTATGAGCAACAAGCGTGATGTTGAATAATCAGACAACGCATTTATAGATAGTGCGCAAGTTTACCAGCCACAATGATGAATGAACAACGCTGCCCAGGAAAAACATTAGTAACGGGTATAACCAAGCCCGAAATAACGCTAATTTGAAAAAGAACTTTATCTGGGGAACACCGATTGCTATCGGAAACTCCTTGATCGCTGAAATAAAGAAGGCCGAACAAGACGAGCTTCTTTATGGGCAGGGTGCAATGAGTGTTGTATCTAGCTGAAGGGTGGTGTGGCATGCGGTGTCGGCCAGGGGAGCAGTAGTACGAGCCATAAGGGTAAACCCCTTTATCGAATCGACTTTATCCCAAACGTTGCCCCTAAATCGGCTGGCAGCTGTCGGAGTCCGACGGAACGCCATAACGAAAAAAACCGCCAGAAGGCGGGTTTTACGAGGGTTCCAGAGATTCTGGTAGCCTTCGCTGGAACCTGAACTGGTGCGGAGACAGACGGACGGATGTTGGCCGTGAGCGCCCGATTTTCGCGGGGCTGGAATTTGGTGGATTTTTTGATGTACCTCATAGGGTATCTATAAACAAATCAGCTAGTTATGGCTTTCCGTGGAATCGAATCGGGAATTTTTGGGTTCCAGGAGCTATAATCACCCGCTCAATGCTAAATGAGTAGTGGCAGAATACGCCCCTTAGCTGCCGGAATGGGACTCCATGCTGAGAGCAGTTGCCCTGCTCAATATCTAACGGCCGACGCTATCTCTGATGGAGCGGGCTCACCTGCGAACATCTGCGAAGCCGCTGCCATGCACCCCTTCGCATCCTTCTCCGGTAAAACTGCTCCCACTGGAACGGCACACAGCCTCACAACGCCGTATCTGTCCGCTACAGAGCCTTCGCAGCAGGCAGTTTCGGTTGCATAGCTTCCAGTCGCGAGCGGCTGCTTTCGACTCAGCCAATCGACGAGAACTACATGCCGGTTGAGTAGCGCCCGCTCAATGCGACACAGGTCGTCATCGATTGACCTACATCGCAGAGCCATCGTGCTCCGTCCAAATAGCTATGGACCCGCATCCCGCTCTCTCTACATGAGTTAGTAAGCCCTTTCTTACCCCTTGAAAGATAGGCAGAGAAATGCGATATGACATTGTGCTATTACCGCAATGAGAGGAAAGGGAGATGCCTAGGGATTACGCGAAATACATCGAAGATGTAACGGAGGACATCAAAACCTGTATAGGAGATATGGCATGCCAGCCCATATTGTTCGTGGGGTCAGGCTTCACAAAGCGCTACCTAAAGGGTCCTAACTGGGAAGAACTGTTGAAGGAGCTAGCGGCGCGCTGTCCAGAGATTACACGACAGTTCGCCTACTACAAGCAACGCTACCCCGACTTCGTGGACATTGGCACTGAATTCTCGGAGAGGTACAACGATTGGGCGTGGGGTGCTGGCCAAGATCAGTTTCCACAGGAGCTATTTGAAGAAACGACCTCGCCACAGGTCTATATCAAATACACCGTAGCCAGGATTCTCAAAGAGCTTCTGGCAACGGAAAAGCCCGGCCTACAGGATGAAATCGAACTTCTGCAGAAAATTCGGCCGCACTCTGTGATTACTACCAATTACGATGAGCTGCTGGAGGGAATCTTCCCAGATTACGAAGCTATCGTGGGGCAACGGATCCTTTACGCCAATCATTCAAGTATCGGAGAGATATTTAAAATCCATGGCTGTGTCTCTCAACCCGAAAGCATCGTGCTAACGCGAACTGACTATGAGGAATTTGTAAAACGCAAGAAATATCTGTCCGCAAAGCTTCTCGCGTTTTTCGCTGAACACCCATTAGTGTTCATTGGCTACAGGGCTGAAGACCCCAACATTAAAGCAATTCTTGCGGACATTGACGAAATTCTGTCGGAGGAAGGCAAGCTCATACCGAATATTTACATTCTTGAGTGGGAAAACCGTGATCTCGCGGAGGAATACCCTCGTCGTGAAAGACTTATTCCGGTTTCAGATCACCGAAGTGTGATCATCAAAAGCATCGTCGCCAATGATTTTAGTTGGGTCTACTCTGCCTTTGGCGCGAATGAAGCGCTTAAGAATGTGAACCCCAGATTACTAAGGGCCTTGCTTGCTCGTACCTACCAACTCGTGCGGACCGATATTCCCAGAAATCCTATTCAGGTCGACTATAAAGTGTTGGCCAACGTTACAGAGGCTGACGGGGAATTGGCAAAATTATACGGAATAGCCGACGGCGCTGATGGCCTGGCCTTCAACCTTAATTTTCCCTATACACTTACTACTCTGGGCCAGGCGATGGGATATCAGGCATGGCATGCTTGCGATCGTTTAATCAGGACGATTTCTGAAACTGCTGGAGTCAACCTCAAGAAGTTTGACAACAAGTATCACTGCGCGATAATGAACGGAGCAGAAGTTCAATCCCACCGTTACTCTGAAGCATGCAAAGATCTTTTGGAGAAAGTTCGAACGGGAGAAGATTACGTTCAGGAGGTGCAGAAAGAGGCGGAGGCCAAAGGTCATCGTAATTAAGCACTGTCAACAAGGCGATAGGGGAAAGTACCCTGAGGCAAAGACTGGAACGCTTGTCGAAAGCACATCTCCATTTACAAGGACTCGAAGGGACATCGCATGCCTGATTCACAACATTTAAAAAACTTCAAGGCTGTATGGGATGACTCATGCCAGTCGATGTGGGCCGAAATTCTGTCCATTACGATGGCAGGGTGAAAAATGAGGACTGAGCTATTTCCTGATAAATAAATCAGTCCCCTTTTGCCCTTTGCTGGTCGGCGTGACGCCGCCGCGCTCCTACTGAAGCTGATTAACCCATCGGCGCAGGGCCGACTCGACCAAGCCGAGCGAACGGGCCGCTTCGGGATGGCTGTAGCCTTGATCAAGCACCAGGCAGGCTGCTTCGCGCTTGAATTCAGGTGCAAAGGTACGGCGTTGCTTGGTCATCAGACACCTCTCTGTGGCGAACATTATCGCCTAAATGGGTGCCCGGAGTTAGTAGACCACTACACCTATCAGCCGTAGCCAACCGTATGAGGAGAAAGGGCCTCAGGCAATCTTCACAGAAGTTTGCGCAAGGCCAGGTCGCTATCCGCGCCTGTGACGCAGACGGGTAGCTCTCGCTTTCGCCACAATCGAGGCGTAGCCAGTAGCCAGCGTTACCCCATTGGGTTGTTCGGCGATCAACAGCAGGTGTTGACCAATCAACTCGGGGTCAAAGCTTTTGATCGCTTCTGTAGACAGCGCATCGATATCGACTGTAATGCCTTTGCTGGGAATGAAGTCTTCCTCATACAACACATCAACAGCAACCGTCTGCTGCGTATCCATGTAGCCGTCTTGCACTGCGAAAGTTGGCACCGCAACGTGAGTGTCAGTGTCGGTGTCATACACAACCTCTGAATCTGGCACTGACAGCTCTGCTTCGAGCTCAAGATCTTGCGATTGGTAATCGAAAAGATCAGCGATGTTCTTTTCACGCTCGACGGCTTTATCAACAGCCTGACTACTCACGCCCAGCTCGGCACGCATTCGAATCAGAAAACTTTGTCCCCAGGACGAAGCGAACCATTGCCAAGCGGCCCCCTTTTGCCGGCCCTTGAACCTCTGACCGACGGGTAAAACAGGGCCAAATCCCTGAAGGACATACTGACCATCAGCAACGGTCAATGTATCAATAGCTGCTCTAGGCGCCTGCCAGTATAAGGTATCTGGATATGGAAAAGTTCCCTCTGTATCACCTTGACTTATGTTAAAAAGACGATTAGCTTCCATCCGGATATACGGCTCGTCTTGAATCTCACCAATAAACTTGGCATCAGGTTTAGCTGCACCAATCAATGCACCCGCCATACTCGCGATAGTGTCAGTATCACTCCACAGCAGATTGGCAACCACTTCCATGATCTCTTGAGATCCGGCTCGCTGGCCCAAAAACGCAGCCACATTAGCGAAGAGTGCCGACTTGAGCCCAGAACCCCGCTCCTCTTTACTGAGGCCGTTATCACCCTCTACGATCTTTGCATACAAAACTGTGGCCGACTCATTGGTTTGCGCGAAGCAATCCATAGCCTTGCGAACAGAAAGACTCCACTCATTGGCCACCTCATCAGCGGCGCGTTCCAGTGTAGTCTTGCTGTTTTTTTCCCAGGTAGGCACCCAGAAAGTGAGCAGATCAGTGTCACTCTTGATGAGCTTCGGGATGCTCCGAATGTCATCACTGTAGCGAAGCCAATCACTGTCCGAAGCCATTCGACCGTATTGCATGACATGGGCAAGAGAAAGCGCATGCACCACTGCACCCGCGATCCCACGCATATGGCCATGGGTGCAGATTGCATTACGGATGACGTCGACAAGGTAGGATGGTTTATCGTCTAACTTGCAGGCGGCCCATACATGAGGCTGGATCCGCATTGCAGCACCATTGCCACCACCACTTTCATACCCTTTGAAGAAGTTGCTGAACCACGCAGTGCTTCTGTTCGCCAAAGAACTGGCAGCTGCTTTGCTGCCTCGGCCAGCGCCAAGCGCGTAGATTTGCCAGACCGGCATTTCTATCTTTGCGAATGCCTCAACATCGAAATACCCTTGGCCGGAAATTGCCCGACTGGTTGAAAGTCGAAGCTGAGTATCGTCAGAGTAAGACCCTGCGGGCAAGGTGACGTCTGCACCGAATTTTCCGCCAACCAGACGCTTCCACTGACCAGTGCGGGTGGATCGGGTTTGGCCCACACGCCTTTTGACCAAATCCTCCGAAGCGAGCTCTGTCGGAAAACCCAATGCATCGCCGTAAGCCGACCAAAGAGCTGAGGATACCGTGCGTTTCAGCCTGGATTCGGACATATGTATTTTCACCTAATTTTCTCGAAGAGCTCGGGCCTGACAAAGACCTCGACCGCTCGGTGGGCCGTGGCAGCCATTTGTCCTGCGAGCTCATCCGAATGTTCTTCACAACGCACGTAGATGCGTTGCAAATAACGAGTTGAAACCTCTCCCGGATAAAGAATTTCCGCCTGGTTGCAAGTCGTCTCGTTTTCAGGGAAGCCTTCAGTTCGTTCCGCATAGTGATTCGAATACTGATGCGTCGTTTGCTGAAATGCTCGCTGCAGACCCTCCAGGCCAGGAGACCTCAGATTACCGGTATAAATGTTGTTCGTGGTGGTGAACTGCACATTGTCATGAAGCATGATTTCCGGTACGAAATCGAAAATGCACCAAAAAAAATCTCTTTCTCGATGCCAGCTCCCCGAGCAGGTATTGAAAAAGTTCATGTTGATGCGGCTGATCGACAGGTTGGCATAGTCAAGCCACGCCAAATCCTTGTCCCGATACCGGGCATTGGGCTGGAAAATATGCTTGAGCTGTTCATCCGCGTTCAGCCGCTGTCTCGACTTCAACGCATTGCACGCGAAGATCCCCAACGAACCCCTGTTAGTCGTGAAATGCACAACCGATTCGATGCCACGCTGCTCGATAAATTGCTCGATGCTCATACGTCCCTGCCCTCATACAGCTCATCGTCCACGAAGCGCATGATATCTGGGGCGTCGGACGGTTTAAAGCCAATCATGACGCTGTCACGTGCTCGCCCGATGCCCATGGCGATCAAGCGACGCAAGCGAGCAGATGGCTCATAGCCGCCGTCTTCATCATCATCTTCATCATCCGGGGCGCTTACATCCACCACCGAGCCGTCCAGCCCGATCATGATGACATGGTCGAACTCCAGTCCCTTGCTGGAGTGGATCGTGCACAGAGCGATGTTCTCTTCTCCCTGCGGCCACTCGGAGTTGCCGGCAATGCTAACAAAGGGGTAACCAGCGCGGCGCAACGCCGGCATGAGGTCTCTGAACCAGCCTTTGGGATGCAGGAAGGCAACAGAGTTTTGTTCAAGGTCGATTTCGCTTAAGAACTCGATTGCCGCCTTGACCTGATCCAGGTACTCACCCATCAGGACGATCGGCTTTGGCCCATGACCGCGGGCGGTATCGAAGTTCGGCATGGTGCCGTTGTCGTCCATTGCGACTCCATCGAGCAACGCGCTCGCAAAGCGAGCGATCTCGTGGGTGTTTCGATAGTTTGTCTCCAGGCGATGGCTCTTTTCCGAGCGCAGGGTCACACCCACTTCACCCCAGTTGAAGTTACGTGTGTAGATACGCTGCGCACTGTCCAACACGAACGTCACTGATGCTTCAGGGGAGCACTGACGCAGTAGCGCCCGGATCTCGTTTGCAGAGAAGTCCTGGGTCTCGTCAACAACTACCACATCGCATTGTTCATGGTCGTGAGACGCAATCGTGCAGGCAAGGTCGTTCCAGTCAACCAGCCCACGAGTGCGCTTATGATCGATATAGGGACGTATGACCTCATCCAACAAGGTCTGGCGCGCAGGACGCTCCATACGAGGCGTGCTACCACGCCCTTCTCGTCGAGTAGAGAGGTAGTCGTCCAACTGATCCGTCTCAAACCGCCCCAGGACGTACAGCGCCTCTTCCATGCCAAATTCGACATCCAACCGGGTCTTGGCCAGGTTCTGACGCAGCAACCGCTCAGTTTGCTCGAAATCCAGGATGTTGTCAGCGTCTGTCAAGCGCCGTGCCCACTTGTTGAACGTGGAAATCTCCAGCGAGATTCCCGTGTCTGGCAGTTGTTGCTCCGCCAACTCACTGATGTAGCCCCGCAGCGTGCGGTTGTAAGTGAGCACGAGGACTCTGACAGGCTTAGGATTGACTTGGCGACGCGCACGGCTCAGGTAGAAGCCGACGCAAGCACGTAGTTTGAGAAGTGCAGTAGTCGTCTTACCGCTTCCTGCTGCGCCTCGGATGACCTCAACGCCAGGGCTGACGCGCGAGAAAAGGGCCAACTGCTCGGCAGTTGGAATGACATCGATCAAGGCTTTCATGGGAGGCATCCGTCCACTGGAAAAAAGCTGATGCTAGCACCAAATGATGTCAATTCGATGGCCATCGGCTACTTGCGGAGGATCGCTACTGGAATTAATCGTTTTAGCGTCCTGAACTGCGTATCGTGCGCCTGTGAACTCACCTCCGTTCTACGAGGTTCAGCAGGCTCGCGTCCATTGGCGTGTTTCGTACCTCGGCCTCACGCAGGCGCAGTCTTGGAGCACCTCCAAAAGGCGTCAGTACCGTAAACCCCACCTAGCCAAAGATGGGGTTCATGGAGCGCTTACGTAGAATTCTCTGCATTCCCCCTCTACTTATCGATGTGCGTTGCAAGAACCCAGCACAATTCGCAGGCTCGATCGCCGATCGGGATCAGCAGCAGCGCATAGTGCTAGTGCTGGGTTTCCACGCATCACTGTGGACAGTTTTTGAGAAACTGAAGTGGCTCGGCGAAGTTTAAGGCTCTGGCTGACGCGGCAATTAGAATCGTTTCTTTGAGCCTAGCTTAAGAATTTCTAACGTTAGAACGTTGCTATTGGTGTGGATGATTTTCAGATTAAGGTGTTATAAGGGTCAGATCTATATTGGCTGCTACAATAACCGAAAGCATACTCATGAGAAGTATTTTGACGAGCCCCAGCACTTAACTACTACTACCAAAATTGCGCCAATCATGGGCAGTAGCGATAGGAGTTTCAATAAAGCAAAAGTTCTTCTCAGGGTAACTCCCTGCTTTTCTACTTGGGCGATAGTGATTTTAAGCAAATTTTGAAGCTTTGGCGGGTAGGTTTTTATCTTGTCTTTGAAGTCATCGAACACAACATTGAAGCTGTGTAGTAGACGGTCAGCTTGCAACGTTTGATTGTGCAGGATCGCAAGTAGAACCACAGAAACGACAGTCAGGCCTAGCACAACAACGAATGCTTCGAAATGAGATTTACTATTACTCAGCGCAATCAAGCCCGCTAGAGAAATCGGGAGGGCAAGCATCTTGCCGGCGATATCCCCTAAGACGCCGCTCAGTTTTGTTCCATAGTCAATTTCCGCTTGAGCCAGCTCGCGGCGAACCTTTTCAAATGAAAAGCCATAAACGTAGGTCTGCAGATTAGCGCGATAAGTCGAAAGAACCTCATTCCATTCTTTCACGACAACCAAGAAAAGGCTTGGTTCGCTTTCATGCTTTTCAATTACGCTTGCGATAGCCATTCTAATCATCAGCTTTCGCTCGGAGAGATGAGCTTTATTCTCATTTTTACGATTGAGGATTTCCTCAAGCAAACTCATATGCCTTAGCTCATGCCCAAGTAATCTTTCGTCGACCTGGGTCGGAAGTAAAAAGGTCCGAGGTGGTTTAGCACCATCTGGTGGCAAAGCGAAAAACAGATTGAAGGAATCGGGACTGCTGTCCTTGTCTACTCCGATGGCCAACATCGACAGCAACTCAACTAGCCTGCAAATGCGCTTTAGCTCTGTAATTGGGGCTGGCTCATCAGTGTCGATATCAGCCCAACCTAACTCAACGACATAGATGTTCTTTGGAAACTGACCTTTCCCCAGTGAGCCGGCGCGCGCGAGCTCACTAACCGTAGCATAGAATCTACCGAATTCATTGGTGGGCACCCTAAACTCGATCTCGATAAAACCGTCATTCTCTGACTGATGTTGAAACTTGCCAAACTCCGGTTGTAGATCTCTGCAATTATGCAAGGCAGAAGATATAGCAGGTGTCGATTTTCCTTCATAGGAAACGACTCCATCTTCGATGATAGGTGATCCCATCGCTCGGTACAGAGCCACGACATTAGAAAACATTTCTTATCCAGCCCTAGCCTTTAGTTCTTTATCAATTACATCAATTAATTCTTGAGTCAGATTCGACAAGATCAGTTTCTTACGAACCTCATCGTAGTAAACATCTGCTGTTGCCTCCTGCCCCAGAGCCCCCCTTTCAAACTGAATAGACCAACTCGTCGCATCACCTTTTATTCGAGTCCTTTCTTTCAAGGACTTTGGGTTGACTGTAAATTCCTCCGGAACTCTGTGTTTCTCATCATTCAAATAGTCTTTCAGGCCTGCAATCTCATCCACTAACTCCGCTGGGACTTGCTGAGTCGCAGCATGGCAGATTGCATCCAAACGTGCGGGCTTTCCGTCAGTCATTCGATCTTGGAGGTATTTCACAACGGCTTCTTTTGCCTTATAGGCGAAAGACTTCAGCTCTTTCTTATCCCGAAAGAAACGGGCGACATAATCAATGGCATTTTTTGTGGCTCTACCAGATGCCACTCCTTTCGCACACCCCAAAGCCGAGATGAAATAATCAGAGGCTTGGCTGTCTCGACCCCGGCTGATAAAGCAAAGATAGGTAGAATCAACCTCTTCTTCATCATTTTCGGGCGCTTTTGCCGCAGCAGCAGTGACATCGGCGAAGCTTACCAAGTTAATCCTGGCTGCCTGTTGAACCGTCTTCAGGTCTACTTCCTGAATCTCTTTCGGAACGTAGTTTTCATCCAACTGGATGCCGCCACGCTCTTTAATGCTGGCAACCAAGAAAAAATCGGAAGCGCCGGACGTGTAATGGGCGCAAAGGACATGCCCACCTGTTGCCAAGGTTCGACTTCCCGCCTGTTCTACCAACTGATCCATTGCGAGATGCGTGAGTTCGACGAACTGGGTCTGATCGTCCGGCTGATCAACGAATGTACTAAAGTGTTCTGGGAACGGCCCTTGGCGACCATCATTGGCGAACTGCCCATAGACAACGCTATTGCCTTCCTTGCCAATAAGGCCATTGATACCTTCGACTAGCAACGTGAGAGCAGGGTTTTGTGTGTCTAGTACGACGTTCTTCTTCACTACGTCAGAAACGAACTCGGTGTAAGCCAGTTTCTTGAAGCTGTGAATGATGGCAGTTTTCAGTGTGATCACGGTTCGATTTCCGTTTCGGCGATATCAATGTGAGATTACGAAAATCAGGCCTCACCATGCAAATAGCCTATTCGTTTAGTCGGCCAGAGGGATGAGAGGGATTTCATGACAGCTGTATAAACATACAGCAATATTGTCTAGCTGACTCGCCCCCATTTCCGTAGATGCTGACTGACCGCTTCTGGCCGATAGCAGGCATTCGTGAAGGGCCGCTTTGGGTCGATTGCTGTCAGTCGTGCCTATCAAGCTCAGAGGTTGAACACCCATGTTTTTTGTAGACGAGAAGCGAGCAGCCGTACGGTCAGCAAATAGTAATACCGCGTTGCCTCGCTGCGTCGATCTAGGCGATGCTCAAGAAACCAAGCCACATGCTTCCTCTGCCAAGACCAAGGCGTCTCTCGCTGCCAGCGTTCAGTGATTTCGGCTTGGATGATTTTCGCCTGCCGCAAATGACGTTGCCTCGTGACGTGTGATCCGGTCAACACGCCAGCCAAGAACAATTCCATATCGAATGGCTTACTCATGTGCGCCCTCCAATGTAGGTGGCGACCACATCGATCCGACCGTGCCCCAGCTCATAGCTGATTCGCCTCCGGGCCTCACGATCACGATGCCTATCTACCTGGCAACATTGGCCACCGTTAATAGGCGCACGGTGCAGGGTGATGTGCTCATAGCGCTCACATGCATACGCCGCTCGTAGCTCATGGAAGCCTTTGAGGTTGTGTGCATGCAGGGTGTCTCGCGCAGGACGGATGATTTCTTGCAGAACATTCCAGTAGCTTTCGTTTGGAGCAATCAGGTTGTGGCTACCAGCAGGCGACACCTTCCGTGCAAATCCAAGCGCACCTCGAACATGATCGTCCACCGTAATCCAACGCGGCGCTGAGGCGCCGGATCGGCCGCCTTTAGTGCCGTTCTGGATGTTGATCTTGCCGCAGGCTTCAGCCTCACGGCTAAGCCTTGGCAGATCAGCTAAGATGGCTTCACGCAAGCGCATGCCGGCGGCTCGCGCCAACAGAACGATCGCTGCGGCCCGCAGTTGATGATGGCGGCAAAGCACATCGACGATCTGTTTAACCTGTTCGCGGTCTTGGCCCTGCGGCACTGAATGTCGAGCCCCGGTGCGCTGCATACCCAGCGCCTTGCTCGGACTGGGCAATTTCACGCACTGATCACCGCGAAGCGCCGCCATGGTCCTGTTTACGCAGGATAGGCGGTTTTGTGCGGTGCTGACGGCGAGATCACCGCGCCTAACCGTGTCGCGCAGATACGCCGCGTAGTCGGCCAACACCTTTCGATCAATCTGCCGCGCATCATTGATACCGGGCCCCTGTTCGGAGCGGCACCACTTCACGAATACCCGCCAACGATCACAGTGCGCCTTGACCGTGCCGTAGTGGCCACTGCCGAACATGTTTTTTAGCGCCTGCGGTCCTGCATAGCTCAATTGTCTGCCGTAACCGAAATTGCGGCCATCGCGTCTACCTATCAATGCCATGTCGATCACCTCATCTGCCGTTCTCTGACCCTCGCCCCACGTCATCCCGCCAAGAATGCTGAGTGTTATCAGGGATCAAGGCCCCTGCGACCTGTGGGGATGTCCTCTAACGCGGGACTGGCGGCTCTTTACGTCCAAGAGCAAGGGCATCTCATGATCTGGCCTCCTGAGCACCGTTACCGGTGGGCGGGTGGAGGCTGCCTTGGCTGACGAGACCAGTGCCTGAAGATCCTGAGCCGGGTGAACGCAGCGATGCGATGACCGGGGCATGCCTGACTGTCAGTCAGGTGCAGTCCATTCCGTGGTCTGCGGCACCATCATCTACATCGCTGTTGCTGGTGACTTCGGCGTTTGTCACGCCGATTGTCACGAGTGGAGTTGCCGCAAAGCCAAGTGCGATGAGGGCTGAAGCAGTGTTAGAAGCGCCCGTCTCTTTCCAGGAGAAAGAGACGGGCGCAGGTTGGCGCAAGATTCGGCCAAGCGGATAGGTTGCTGCAGGGCAGCGAAGTAGGAGGTGTTGTCTGGCGCACGAGGGCCAAGATGTGAAGTAGGCATCCATCACCGGGGAGGTGACCGGGCGAGCTGCCGGATGCGAATCGCCATTTGGGGGGAGAACCACCGCAGGAGCGGCGTGACCTTCAAGGTTCGGGCCACCTGGGTTGCTGTCATCGACAGCGCTTGCACGGCCAGTTCTACGCCTGCGGATAAACCCGGTCAAGGGTCGAAATTCCGGGCTGTTGAGGACGGGAAAAGCGGTTATCCACCGGTGGAATTCCGTGGTAAACCCCGAACAACGTCGTGGCTTTTAGCTCTTCAAAGTGAGGTCCATCCAAACAGGGCGGCTTTGCAGCCCTGTTTGGATGGACCCGCGTGAAAGAGCAGCCAACACCAATCTTGCAGGCTCACCCGCGATTGAATGCGCCATGACCATTTGGCAAGGCGGTGACGTTGTCGCCTACCGGGTGGGCAAACTCATGCGGAGTGACATGGCCCAATCTGTTGGCATCGATGTAATTACTCCACCACGCCATGATCAACCGACGCTGCTCCAGAAACTGGGCCTTGTGGATGTACGCAGCGCGCACGCGGTTACGCTCCTGATGGCTCATCTGCCGCTCAATCGCCGCGTCCGTCCACAGCCCTGATTCGAGCAAGGCACTACAAGCCATGGTCCTGAATCCATGCCCGCAAACGTCCTTGGTGGTCTCGTAGCCCATATTGCGCAGCACCTGGTTAACCGTATTCTCCGACAAGGGTTTCCAGTACCTGTGGTCACCGGGCAACACCAGTTCAGAGAAGCGATTCAAGCTGCGCAGCTGTTCGAGGATCTCGATGACTTGAGGCGACAGCGGCACTATCTAAATATCCCCACTCATCTTGGTCCCGCGTGTGGAATAGCGAACGCCTTCAATCGGCTTGCGGATATCGGGGATCTCCCACATCGCCCGTTGCAGGTCGAATTCATCCCACCGTGCAAAGCGCAGTTCGCTGGAGCGCACAAACACATGCAGCGTCAGCAGCACTGCGAGCCGAGTCAGCTCACGACCGGTGTAGTTGTCGATTCGGCTCAGCAATTCAGGAAGGCGGTTCAGCGAGAGCGCAGGACGGTGCACGATACGTGGCGCTTGGATAGAGCCGGCCAGATCGAGCGCCGGATTTTGAGTGATCTGCCGCGCCCGCTTCGCGCCCCGCATGATCGTGGATAGATAATTCTGCACACGCAGCGCAACATCCATCGAGCCGCGATCCTTGATCCGCTGGGTGACCTCAAGCAGATCGTGGGTGTCGAGTTCAGCGATAGGCCGCTGACCAATCAGTGGGAACACATGGGTGCGCAACCTGCTCAGCACCGTCTTGGCGTGCCCCTCAGTCCAACGCCGAGACATTTCGACGTGCCACTCCAGGGCAACGGTTTCAAAGAGAAGGCTCGCCCGCTGGGCTGCGATCTTGGCCTTCTGCTTTTCTTCCATCGGATCAAGGTTGTCGAGCAACAGTGCCTCGGCCTCATCGCGCTTGGTCCTCGCGACGGCCAACGAAACGATGGGGTACTTGCCGATGATCAGCGTGCCTTCCTTGCCGCTGGGTTTGAAATACCGCAGCCGCCAAGTCTTCGAGCCGCTGGGCGTGACGTGCAGGTACATGCCCCCGCCGTCGAACAGTTTATAGGCGCGATCACGCGGTTTGGCCATGCGGCATTTGAGGTCGCTGAGCGGAGTGGCTAGGCGCGGCATAGGGGTACGTTCTCCATTCAGGAAAGACGCTGCACCCCAAAAATACCCCCGGTTATTGGGGGTTTTGTTGGTTCCCGACGGAGGGTCGTGGAAACAAAAAACCGGCCAGATGGCCGGTTTAGAGGGCTTCCAAAGCATCCAGCGAAATGCAGTGGAGCTGGATGTGGTGCCGGAGACAGGAATCGAACCTGCGACCTTCGCGTTACGAGTGCGCTGCTCTACCGACTGAGCTACACCGGCGTGAGCGCAACGCTACCACTGCCGTGGCGGTTACGCAAACGCCTGTTTCGCCTCGCTTATTCCCCTTCCCCCAGCGCTTGCCTCAGGAGGCTTTGCACCCGGTCGGGGCGAGGTCTTCTTCCACGGTGGTGGTACAGCTCCAGCCGGTGGTGGAGCGGGTGAGCGTGACGGTTTTGCCGAGCACGTTGGCGGGGGCGTCGGCGAGGGTGCAGGTGATGCTGGCGGTGCCATCGGCGGCGGTGCCACGGGCGGTGATGGCGCAGTGGGTGGTGGTGGGCTGGCCACCGAGGGCGGTGACGTCGGCAACGTCCTTGCCTTCGTTCAGGCGCAGTTCCATTGCTGTCTTGAGTGCGGAGATTTCCGCCAGGCCGGCACCGGCTTTGGCGCGGGCTTGCTGGTTGGTGTACATGGGTATGGCGATGGTCGCCACGATGCCGATGATCGCCACGACGATCATCAGCTCGATCAGGGTGATGCCCCGTTGCCCTTTCATGAACGCTTTTCCTTGTTGATACGGCTATGCCTGGGTTGCAGTCTCGGCCCCCCGGGCAGACAGGCGCGCAGTAGAGCCGAACCGACACCTTTTGTCACCCCTGCCCGTCGGGTTGCCGGGCTCGCTGGACTACTCTAGTGAGCAACAGGGAAACCCGCCCGGTCATGGACGCGACAAGCTGTTACGGGGCTTGTCGAGGCGGCACTAAAGGACGTTTGAATGAGCCATTCGACACGCATGTACGCCTGGGAAGGCACCACCAACAACGGCAACAAGGTCAACGGTCGCACCGAAGGGCGCAGCCAGGCATTCGTGCGGGCCGACCTGCAGCGCCAGGGCATCCGCGTTGCCCGCGTGCGGCCGGCGAGCCGGGTGCAATGGCGTTGGCCTGCCGGGCGCGGCAAGGCGGATGCGGCAGGCTTCAGCCGGCAGCTGGCGACCTTGCTCAAGGCGGGGGTGCCGCTGTTGCAGGCGTTCGAGGTAATGGGGCGCAGTGGCGGGGATGAATACCTGGGGCGTCTGCTGACGCAATTGCAACAGGATGTGGGCGCAGGGCTGGCGCTGGCCGATGCGCTGCAGCGCCATCCGGGCTGGTTCGATCGGCTGTATTGCAACTTGGTGCGGGTGGGTGAGCAGTCCGGCACGCTGGATGGCCAGCTCGAACAGCTCGCCAGCATGCTGGAGCAGCGCCGGGCCCTGCAGCGGCGGGTGCGCAAGGCGATGCTCTATCCGCTGCTGCTGTTGCTGACGGGGCTGGGCGTGTCGGCGTTGTTGCTGCTTGAGGTGGTGCCGCGGTTTCAGGGGTTGTTCACCAGCTTCGATTCGGCGCTGCCGGCGTTCACGCAGTGGGTGATCGACTTGTCCACAGGGCTGGGGCGGCATGCGCCTTGGCTGCTGGGCATGTTCGTGATGCTGGGTTTGGCGCTGCGCCAGCTGTACCAGCGCCACGTCCCTGCCCGCCTGTGGATATCTCGTCAGGTGTTGCGTTTGCCGGTACTCGGCACACTATTGGCCGAGGCGGCACTGGCGCGCTTTGCCCGCAGCCTCGGCACCGCCTATGGAGCCGGGGTGCCGCTGCTTGATGCGTTGGCCACGGTGGCGGCGGTGAGTGGCGGGCCGGTGCATGAGCAGGCGATCCAGCGGTTGCGCCAGGGCATGGGCAATGGCCAGGGGCTGCATCAGGCGATGAGTGCGGACGCGCTGTTTCCGCCCTTGCTGGTGCAACTGGCGGCGATCGGCGAATCCAGCGGCACCCTGGACCCGATGCTGCACAAGGCCGCGACGCATTACGAGGAGCAGGTCAGCCAGGCGCTCGACCAGTTGACCAGCCTGTTGGAGCCGGCCATCGTGCTGATCCTCGGTGTGGTGGTGGGTGGCCTGGTGGTGGCCATGTATTTGCCGATCTTCCAGTTAGGTAACCTGGTCTGACATGAATTTCTGGACTGCTTTCTTCGCCGCTCAGCCGGTGTTGTTTCTGACCTTTGCCGGGTTGCTGGGCCTGTTGGTCGGCAGCTTTGTCAATGTGGTGGCGCACCGGCTGCCGATCATGCTCGAACGCCAGTGGCAGCGGGAGGCGCAAGAGGTGCTCGGCCTGCCGGTGAACTCCCATGAACGCTTCGACCTGTGCCTGCCGGCCTCGCGTTGCCCGCATTGTGGGCATCGCATTCGCGCCTGGGAGAACATCCCGCTGTTGAGCTATCTGCTGCTGCGCGGGCGCTGTTCGGGGTGCAAGGCCTCCATAGGCATGCGTTATCCGCTGGTGGAGCTGGGCTGCGCGGTGCTGTCTGGGGTGGTGGCCTGGCATTTTGGGCCGTCGCTGCAGGCGTTGTTCGCGCTGCTGCTGACCTGGTGCTTACTGAGCCTGAGCCTGATCGACGGCGACCACCAACTGCTGCCGGACGTGCTGGTGATGCCCACGCTCTGGCTGGGGTTGCTGTGCAATGCCTTTGCCCTGTTCACCCCCTTGCCCGATGCATTGTGGGGCGCGGCCATTGGCTACTTGAGCCTGTGGGCGGTGTATTGGCTGTTCAAGTTGCTGACCGGCAAGGAGGGGCTGGGGTATGGCGACTTCAAGCTGTTGGCCTTGATCGGCGCCTGGGGTGGCTGGCAAGTGCTGCCCTTGACCCTGCTGTTGTCATCAGTGGTGGGGGCAGTGATCGGCCTGTGTCTGCTGCGATTGCGCAAGGCGTCGATGGGGTCGGCCATGCCGTTTGGGCCGTATCTGGCCATTGCGGGCTGGATCGCCGTGCTCTGGGGTGATGAAATATACATCTCCTACATGCAACTGCTTGGAAACTGATGACCACTGCTGCATTTACCCCCTGGATTCTCGGGCTCACCGGCGGCATCGGCAGCGGCAAGAGCGCCGCGGCCGAGCGATTCGTCGAGCTGGGTGTACATCTGGTCGATGCCGACCAGGCGGCGCGTTGGGTCGTAGAGCCCGGTAGGCCGGCATTGGCGAGCATCGTCGAGCGCTTCGGGCCTGGTGTGTTGCAGGACGATGGCCAGCTCGACCGCGCGGCCCTGCGTCAACTCATATTCGCCGACCCTGCCCAGCGCCAGTGGCTGGAAGCGCTGCTGCATCCGCTGATCGGGCAGGAGATCTTCAGCTACCTGGCCAAGGCGGAGTCACCTTACGCGATCTATGTATCGCCGTTGCTGGTGGAATCTGGCCAGATCACCAAGACCCAGCGGGTACTGGTGATCGATGCGCCCCAGGAGTTGCAGATCCAACGCACCCTGGCCCGCGACAACACCAGCCCGGAACAGGTGCAGGCGATCCTCAAGGCCCAGGCCGCCCGCGAGGAGCGCTTGCGCCATGCCGATGACGTGGTGGTCAACGACCGGGACCTGGGCTGGTTGCATGAGCAGATCGACCGTCTGCATCACTTTTACCTGACTTTACGAGGAGGCCAGCCATGAGCCAGCCAATGACCGTTGACTGCCCGACCTGCGGAGCACCTGTGGAATGGAGCGAGAAAAGCCCGTTCCGGCCGTTTTGTTCTGATCGTTGCAAGCTGATCGACTTGGGCGCGTGGGCGGCTGAGGAGCACAAGATTCCGGCTTCGGAAGAGTCGGAGGATGAGTTGTATTCCGGGGATCTGGAGCCGAAGCATTGAGATAGTTGGGCGTTTGGGGCGCTTGCGCCCCTTCTTGGCTCTTGCTTTTTAGTCAGCCGGACGAGACGTAGCTAGCGACAAGAAGCGCTCCAAACATGAAATATGTAAAAAAAAGAAAAGACACCAACATTATACGTATATGCTTCGGAAAGCACTTTATATCGTCATCGCTGGCCATGCCCTTGCGGACACTGAACTTTGAAAAAGCTAATGTCATTGAAACTGCGCCGAAACGGATAATTTTTCCAGGAAGCCCCGCATCGGAAAAATTTCTTTTATTCACCAACACCCATTCACTCCTAGGCATCAAAGACTCTAGATAATCCACATAGCGCCACGACACATAGACCAGAATCAAAGTCACAAGACACAGAGAACCTAATATAATTAAACCGATCAGCAGCTCAGCACTAAACATCACCATGCAGTCTCTTCATAAAATTTTAACCCTATCTCTCCACCATAATTACTCCCCAAGGCCCCGCCTAAAGCTCCCCTCGCTGCCCCTCCTAAAACGGTACACACCAATGCACCCGCTCTCACCGTAGAAAGCCCGAGCGCGGCGCATATGAATGGCGCAACAAATGAGCTGGAATATCCACCCACTACTCCACCACCTAGACCACCGAAAACAACGAAAAGTACTACAAACACCGTTGAAGTACCCCAGCATGAGCTGTATTTCGATGACCTGGAGCCTCGGCATTGGTGTAGCTGAGTGTTAGAGTCGCATTGCGCCCCAGTTGTAGCACTGCTTCGCCAGCCTTACTTGACAGAGGTAGGCGGCCAAACAAAATTAAAAACAACTATTGCCACCGCCACAAAATACATAGAAAACAATAAGAAAATCAAAGCCCCCCTTATGTGCTGCGGAAAATTTTTCACATCATCAGGGTTAGCCAACCCTCGACGAATAAAGAAATTTGAATGGCACAACATCAATGCAATAGAGCAGAGACGAATAACTTTTCCCGGAAGCCCCGCTCTAGCATAGTTTTGCTGGTTCGCCAGCACCCATTCACTCTGCCGCATCAACGACTCGACATAATTCAAATAACGCCAAGACGAATATATCAATACGACAGGCACAACAATCATACATATTAACAAGATTAAACTCACAGTACCGGCAGCACTCACGATGCCCCCTCTTCATACAGATGCAGTCCGATTTGCCCACCTACCTCGCTGCCACCCGTGCCTAATAAGGCCCCTCCCGTCGCCCCGCCCAGTACAGAACAAACCAATGCCCCTGTTCCGACGGATGAGACACCAAGTGCACCACATACTATGCCGCCACCCAGTGAACCAAGAACCCCTCCGATCACTCCCCCACTCATACCACCTACTAATGCCCCACCCTCCACATACTTCGCTTTCCTACACTCCTCCTCACGCCCCAGAGTGCAAGCTTTATAGATGGATGCTGCTGTAGAACCCACCTCGATCGTCATGGCTAGGTAGGTTCCCTTCTTAAGCAGATTCGACGCCCGTACCACACCCGCGACCTTTTCGGCATACCCCGGTATTTCACCGGTGTGCAAAAAGCTCTTCGTGGAGATACCCAATCGACTTTTTATCGATCCGTGCCCCCGCAGCCCCGAGCCATAGGAGGCAAAGAAACGCAGTTGCTGCCTCAACCTTGCAAACAAATCCCCGCGCTTCACATAGAACCTATCACGCCGATTGGGGCGTCCATCTTTCAGAAACTCCTGATAAAGCTTGTCAATTTCCTGAAGTGTTTTCCTAATGCTCTCCAGATGCCTGCTCCAGGCATCACTGGCCATGCCCACCCCCATTGAAGCGTGGGCCAGCAAGCCTTTAATGAAGTCAAAATTCTGGATAAGGAAGTCATCTGGACCATGCCGGGCCAGATGCGCGTGAATATTTGCAGCCTCGCCCATCAGGAAGGCTTCATGACTGGTGCAATTTGGCGTAGAAGGGTCACCCAGGATAACCAGCTCGCCTTTTATCACCACGCCGCCTGAAAGATGTGCATTCAATATATCGAATTTCGCGAGTTGATTTCGGGAGAGCTCCAACTCGGATTTGAGCGATTCGTAATTCTTGGTTTTTAGATTGATGAACGATCGAGCATCAAACATCCATGTACCCCATACGTAATCCCTTTGTAGGTCCAGCGCCAGTGGCTTGGCCGAGATTAGGGATACATGAAGCACGCTGCAACGGCGCAACCGCGGGAAAAGATCAAACAGGGAAAAGTACTACAGGCACTGTTGAAACTTTCAAATCATAATTTACTATCGCGGCTAATTACTCAGCGTTTCTCATCATCATTCCAAGGCGCCTGCAGATAACGAGTACGGTTGAACGTCTCCAGCCATTCCGGACAAAACACCACCAACGCACTGATCACCGTGCCATTGATGAAGGCCTCGGGGAAGATGATCAGCCACAGGTAGCCGATGAAGTCCAACAGCCATTCCGGCATGGCGAATTGTCCGTCCAGCCACAGCAGGCCAAGCCCGGCCAGCACGCACAGCAAGGCCGACAACGCCGCGGCGAAAAATCCAGAGAAGATATAGACGAACAGGTTACGCGGCTGGGCGCGCTCGACCAGAATCGCACACACCTCCGTGACCAGCACCGGCAGGCCGATGATCAACAGGCCGTTGACGCCTAGGGCGGCCAGGTCCTGTCGGCCCAGCGCCAGCAACCCGAGTTGGGCGAGGAAACCGCCGAGAATCGCCAGCGGCCAGTCCAGCAACAAGGTCACCGCAGTCATGCCGATGAAGTGGTAGGATACGCCCGTGTCGAAGTCCCGCCGGACCAACCACAGCACGAACAAGCCGAAGACCGTGCCAAACAGCAAATGCTGGCGGCGGCTGTCACTGAACAACTCGACCCAACGCGTGCGGCTCAGGGCCCATACCAACAGGGGCACATAGCCTAGCCAACCCAGGGTCAGGCTGGTGGTGGACAGGACCTGCGCGCTGATCACCGGTTCGCTCCTTCGGACGGTCGCGGATACGCCGAGTCTACACCCGATTGCCGAGGCTATCGTTCGGCCACCGGATTCCTGCGCACAAACAGCATCTTACCGTCATGGATTAGCGACTAAGCTTGTTCCCATGGATGACTCAGACTACCTGCGCCTGCTCACCATCCAGGCGGAACAAGCCAATGCCTTTCTCTCCAATGCCCGTAAATGGGAACGAGAGCGTTGGGTGTGCCAGCGCCTGTTGCAAGGGTTGAACATCACCTACCGCAGCGAAGACTTCACTCCGGCCGGGCAGGAACCGCCCGATGTGCTGTTTCGCGATGCGGCGTTCGAGGTGTTTTTCGTGCTCGACGAGGGGCGTCGGCTCAATGACGAATGGCGCGAGGAGCTGCAACGCCGGCGCAGTGCGTTTTCCCTGAGCCAACTGGTGCGCCGCGAGGCGCGGCCAAGGCGGATCAGCGCCCAGGAGCTGCTTGGTCGCCTGGCCCCGACCCTGCGCAAGAAGGCACACAACTACCGGGAACGCGGGCTGGACCTGGGCGAGCTGGACATCATCGCCTTCGCCAGCCTCAAGCGCGAGGTGCTGGACCTCAACAGCCACTTTCCGCCGCCCACCGAGTACCTGCGCCAGGGTTGGCGTTCGCTGTCGCTGGTGGGGCCGACCTTCGCCCGGGTGCTGTTCGCCCACCCCGATGCACCGGACTTTCTGCGCGGCAACCTGGGGCGCAGCATCGTCTTCGACGTCGGTATCAGTCTTTGATCCACTGCCGAGAGTCTTTGCGATGGCGTACACTCGGCGCCAGTGATAGAAAGCATTATCATTCGATATCAAGTGCTTGCGCGAACCCTGTGGTGTTTACGCAGTCACAAGCGTCTATCTGACGAGGCCCACCATGACCAGCCGCTTGAATCCAGAAGATCAGCGTCGTGTCGATGAATACCTGCAAGCCCCTCAGCACCGAGTCGAGCGCAAGCCTTTCAGGCCTTTGCTGCTCCTCGTGGTGGTGCTGGCAGTGACCATCGGCCTGGGCCTGCTTAGCCGCCTGTTGAGTGGACTGGTGCTATGAGCTGCTTTGCGCTCGCCCTCCCCTCGCCCCTGTCGCGGCCGGCCCTTGGGGCCACGAATTTCTTAAACCTTATGGGATTTTTCCATGACTCATCGCATCGTGATTGTCGGCGGCGGCGCCGGCGGCCTGGAACTGGCGACCCGCCTGGGTAAGAGCCTGGGCAAGCGCAAGCAGGCCGAGATCACCCTGGTCGACGCCAACCTGACGCACATCTGGAAGCCTCTGCTGCACGAAGTGGCCGCCGGCTCGCTGAACTCCTCGGAAGACGAACTGAACTACGTGGCCCAGGCCAAGTGGAACCACTTCAATTTCCAGCTGGGGCGCATGAGCGGTCTGGACCGTGAAACCAAGCAGATCCAACTGGCCGCGACCCTCGATGAAGAAGGCCGCGAACTGTTGCCTGCGCGCACCCTGGGCTACGACACCCTGGTCATCGCCGTGGGCAGCAACACCAACGACTTCGGTACCCTGGGCGCGGCGCAGCACTGCCTGTTCCTGGATACCCGCAAGCAGGCCGAGCGGTTCCATCAGCAGTTGCTCAACCATTACCTGCGCGCCCATGCCGGTGATGTGGCCAGCGAGAAGATCAGCGTGGCCATCGTCGGCGCCGGCGCCACCGGTGTGGAACTGGCGGCCGAGCTGCACCATGCGGCCCACGAACTGGCCGCCTACGGCCTGGACCGCATCCAGCCCAAGGACATGCACATCACCCTGATCGAGGCCGGCCCACGCGTGTTGCCCGCCCTGCCCGAGCGCATCAGCGTGCCGGTGCACAAGACCCTGGAAAAACTCGGGGTGACGGTAATGACCAATGCGGCGGTCAGCGAAGTGACCGCAGATGGCTTGAAGACGGCTGCCGGCGAAGTGATCCAGGCCAGCCTGAAAGTGTGGGCGGCGGGTATCCGCGCGCCGGGCTTCCTCAAGGACATCGATGGCCTGGAGACCAACCGCATCAATCAGTTGGTGGTGCGCCCTACCCTGCAGACCACCCGCGATGACAACATCTTCGCCTTCGGTGACTGCGCCGCCTGCCCGCAACCGGGCAGCGACCGCAACGTGCCGCCACGGGCCCAGGCGGCGCACCAGCAGGCTTCGATGCTGGCCCAAAGCCTGAAGGCTCGGCTGGAGAACAAGCCGCTGCCGACCTATGAATACAAGGACTACGGTTCGCTGGTATCGCTGTCGCGCTTCTCGGCGGTGGGCAACCTGATGGGTAACCTGATGGGCAGCGTGAAGCTCGAAGGTTGGCTGGCGCGGATGTTCTATGTGTCGCTGTATCGCATGCACCAGATGGCGCTGTATGGATTCTTCCGCACGGCGATGATGATGCTGGGCAGCAAGATTGGTCGGGGTACCGAGCCGCGCCTGAAGCTGCACTGACGGACACCGCCCTCCTCTATGCGGGCGGCGCTCCGACTTACCCGCGAGTACGATGGTGAGTTCACTGTCGCATTCGCGGGTGAATCCGCCCCACGAGGATGGCGTTACATCCGGGACGGAAAAGCAAGAGCACCGAAAGGTGCTTTTTTTTGAGCTGAATAACCTGGGATGGCACTGTTCCTGGAGCGGCCTTGCGCCGCGAAAGGAGTGCGAAGCGGCCCCTAGGATCCGAAGGGCTGCACTTAGCTCAAGACAGCTACTCCCACAAAAAATCGGGGCAAAAGAAAAAGGGCATCTCATTCGAGATGCCCTTTTTACATGGTGGGTCGTGTAGGATTCGAACCTACGACCAATTGGTTAAAAGCCAACTGCTCTACCAACTGAGCTAACGACCCGGAAAATGGTCGGGGTGAGGGGATTCGAACTCCTGA